>Ga0315282_10017096_pt1 | contig 10517 bp, 6 predicted proteins | sample YL17G07_20_MG_FD_203693 | JGI IMG/M metagenome (GOLD analysis project Ga0315282, IMG submission 203693) | Sediment microbial communities from Yellowstone Lake, YNP, Wyoming, USA - YL17G07_20 | ecosystem: Environmental > Aquatic > Freshwater > Lake > Sediment | place: USA: Wyoming | collected... | reverse complement strand
CTATGTCTTTTTGTGTATATTGGGGTGAGTGCATCCTATATCCCAATATTGTATGTCATTCACCCCATATGCATCTTTCAATGCTGACCTTCGGAACTACTGCGATTACGAAAATTTATATATATTAGATGAGTATTAATGTCTATTAATATAATTGCAGCATAAAGGGGATAAAAGATATGGAAAAAAATAAGATATTTTTAAGGCTATTGATTGTATCGCTGACGACGATATTATTGGTCGCGCCCGCTAGTGCGATTACCTTCACTGTAAAAAAATCTGAGCAAGTAGTCTCGCCACTTGCAACAATTAAACCTGGCAAGGCTTTAGATAGCCCGCCTAGCTCCTTTGACCTGCGAAATGTTAACGGTCATAACTATGTTTCATCAGTAAAAGATCAAACAGGTGGAACATGTTGGACCCATGGAACAATGGCAGCTCTTGAGGGAAATCTCTTAATTACTGGTAACTGGAACTTGACTGGGCATTCAGAAGAACCGAATCTCGCTGAGTATCATCTTGATTGGTGGAACGGGTTTAATTCGTTCAATAATGATGATCACCAAGGCAGTGGCCTTTTAGTTCATAACGGTGGAGATTATCTTATAGCTTCTGCGTATATTACCCGAGGGGACGGGGCGGTGTACTGTCCAGCTGCGAATGATCCAACAGAGTATGATGACTCTTGGTACTATACGACACCAGCTCGGTATGACAGCTCATATGAGTTGTTTTATCCCAATGACATCGAATGGTTTGTTGCAGGATCAGATCTGAGTAACAACTATACTATTAAGGAGAAGATTATGACTGATGGCGTCATGGGAACGTGTATCGACTACGAGTCTGGTTTTCTTCATAACTATGGGAGTTACTACTCCTTTTACCAACCACCATCGTCCATTACAGATCCGAACCATGCGGTTGCGATAGTGGGATGGGATGACAATAAAATTACTCAAGCCCCGCACCCAGGTGCATGGATTGCCAAAAACAGTTGGGGATCAGGCTGGGGACCACAAGGCGGATATTTTTGGATATCCTATTATGACAAATGGAGTTGCCAACACCCCGAGATGGGAGCGGTGTCCTTCCAAGATGTTGTACTGAGGCCCTACGATCACATCTATTCTTATGATTATCATGGGTGGCGTGATACGCTTCCGGACGTCACAGAGGCATTCAATGCGTTTGTCACCACTGGCACCGAACAACTCGACGCTGTCAGCTTCTACACTGCTGAAGATAATGTCGATTATGTGGCAACCGTGTATGATCATTTTGTAGGCGACCAACTCGTCGGCGAACTCTCCACCATGTCCGGAAATATTCAATATAAGGGGTATCACACCATTACACTGAATACTCCCGTTGGTTTCTTGGCGGGGGATGACTACTATATTTATGTGAAACTCACTTCTGGTGGTCAACCTATCGATCGAACCTCCGAAGTCCCTGTTTTATTGGGCGGACAAGATCGTGGAACTATTGTGATTTCTGCGGCGAATCCTGGCGAGAGTTACTATCGCAGCGGATCCACCTGGCTTGATCTCTATGACTATCAATTCACCGATACATCATGGGACCACACCGCGAACTTCTGTATTAAGGCTTTGACCACGGTATGGACACCGACGAATCCTGATTTACACTGCGAAGGAAGCCTCAGCTGGAGCAAGGTAAAACCAGGTCATACAGTCACCGGTAGTTTTACAGTTAAAAACATTGGAGGACCAAATTCAAAACTCAACTGGGAAGTGACAGAATGGCCAACCTGGGGTAACTGGACGTTCACACCAATCAGCGGCAATGACCTTACACCGGAAGCAGGGGCAATAACGGTACACGTAAGCGTTGTCGCACCATCTGAGAAAAATGTGTTCAACGGAACAGTAAAGGTGGTCAATACACAAAATCTCAGTGATTATGAAATAATACCGGTTTATCTTAAAACACCTGTGAGTGTCCAGCAGTCAACTCTGACAACCCGCCAGTTGACCTATCAATTAATAAGGGAACTCCTCCAAGGCAGTCTGCAGCGATATTCTCACCATTTCAACGTTCGCTAGGTGTAGAGAGCCAATTCTTTCACCCTCTCTTTTTTTTATTCTGATAAATATTACAATCAATTTCTCCTTATGGGTTACCAGATTTTCATTATAATAAGGAAAATGCCGTTTTAATCCTTTTTTAATGATAAATATTATATATTGCCTAATCCTTATTTAGTTATAATAAAATACTTTCGGAGGAAAAAATTTATGTGGAATGAACGAAATAAAATAAATAATTATTCAATACTACGTATTGGCAGCGCCCTGATTCTTGCCGCGATTCTCGTGATTTCTACTGTTGCGTATTCATTTGGGACATCTGCGGATGGCAATCGAAATAGCCCACCTAACGCGCCAAGTAACCCGTTCCCAGCGAATGAGTCAGTGAACGTCTCAACCATGGCACAACTCTTCTGGACTGGAGGGGATCCGGATAATGATACCGTCACCTATAACGTTTTTTTCGGGTTAAATCAGACACCCCCGCAGGTCGCCACTAACATCAGCACCACGGTCTTCAATCCTGGGATCATGAACTTTACCACGAAGTACTACTGGAGAATCATCGCTTGGGATAACCAAAGCGATTCAACTTCTGGGCCACTCTGGGACTTCACCACAAGGACGAATCATCCACCGAATGAACCGAATTCGCCAGATCCAGCCAATGGATCAACGAACGTCTCGGTCCTCGTTAAGCTCTCCTGGGCCGGCGGTGACCCGGATGGCGATGCCACCACGTACAATGTCTTCTTCGGGACAAACCAGACACCCCCACAGATTGCGACTAACATCAGCACGACGACCTTCAACCCTGGGAAAATGAACTTCACCACGAAGTACTACTGGAGAATCATCGCCTGGGATAACCACAGCGCATCAACCTTGGGACCACTCTGGGAGTTAACCACTGGTGTAAATCATCCACCAAACGCACCTGATGACCCGCACCCGGTGAATGAGTCAACGAACGTCTCTGTGAACACCTTCCTTTCATGGACCGGGGGAGACCCAGATAACGACACGGTCACGTACGATATTTTCTTCGGTACAGACCCCAATCCTCCGGAAATCGTCGGCAACCACAGCTCCACTACTTATACCTTCTCTGCACCGATCGCCTATGATACCCTTCACTACTGGCGGATCGTCGCCTGGGATAGTCAATCCGTCTCGACAAACGGGCCACTCTGGATGTTTACCACGGCAAAAAAACCAACAACAATATCGGTTTCCATTGCCAAACCATTGAATAATTCGTTCTACCTCAACGATCAACGAAAATTCAGCCTCCCGAATCGAACAATCGTCTATGGTTCGATCACCATCACTGCCAACGTTACCGCAGACGCGGGTGTCGCTAGAGTAGATTTCTACATTGACGGAAACCTTAAAGGAAATGACACCACGGCACCGTACGAGTTTGTTTGGGACCCGTTCATTCAATTCAACGGCCTTTCCTTAACCCATTCGATTAAGGTGATCGCAACGGACGTCGACGGGAAGAACGCGACCGCGGAAATCAACGTCACCAAATGGAGGTTCCATGTCCTTCCTGTTCTCATCATCGCTGTTGGTCTACTCTCAACCGGAGTAACACACACCACGATGAAAGGATTCGTCTTGAATCTTCGAGAAACCACCCGAGGATATACGTTCTTCGCTATCCGCATGAAGTACCATACGGTCGGTCTTTTCAGAAACCAGCACGGGCTTGTCCAGTTGAAACGTTGTGAAGCACGTGTGGTCATCGGACCTACAACCATCATCAGACTTGGGCCACTTCACGGGCTTGCCTATCTCTCCGTAACCTTCCTTGGGAGCATTCACATCGGGACGTCCCCTTTTGGTGGGTTGTTCAACCAAAATCCGAAAACATCCAATAAGACCAGTTCCTGATGTGAACGGTCTAATTCTCTCGCTCACTTCCAACGGGGGAATAAACAAAGGGGTTAACAACGATTCTTTTTTGTTGGAATTGGTAGAAATAATGACGAAAAGTAACAGGGTCATTACCTAGATGTGAGGATCTCTCGATTGATACCATCTTGATAGGATAGCAGACTTTTCTGCACTCCTTTCCCGATCCAACAATACATGCACAATCGTTCTTTCGGCACCCCGATCGCTTTTATCATATCATCAAGTAACTGGTATTGCAGTGAGGTCGCCCCCAGGTCCTTTGCTATCCATTCCACCATCTTTTTATATTTCTCAGAACCTGGATTCAAATACTCAGAGACATCCTCAATGTCTCGCCCCTCAAGCGCCCGAATCGCTCTGCGGGCCACCAGTTCCTGGATACTTCTGGTTGACAGGTTATACACGCAGGGGAACATTAACGGAGGGCATGCCGGCCGCACGTGTACCTCTTTTGCACCCGCCTGCATGAGCTTCGCAATCGTATAATTCTTCAGCTGCGTGCCACGGACAATAGAATCCTCGCATAGTACTATCTTGTTGCCGCGAGCGATCGCTTCATTTGCAATTAGCTTCATCAATGCGATACGATCCCTGAGTTCCTGGGATAAAGGCGTGTAACTACGACCATAACCTGGAGTGTACTTCAGTAGTACCCGCCGATACGGAATCCCTGATTCCATTGCATAGCCAACCGCGTGGGCGATCCCGGAATCAGGGACCCCTGAGACTAGGTCCGCATTCACTGTATCTCGCTTTGCCAAGAACCTGCCGCAGTTCTCCCGCACCTTCTCAACGTTAATCCCTTCATAGGATGATGCAGGAAACCCGGTGTACACCCATAGGAACGCACAGATCTTATTTCCGTGTCGTCCTTTCTTTTTTTCTTCAATTCCCTGTTTGCTGAGAAAGACGATTTCTCCGGGGGTGAGGTATTTTTTCACCTGAAACCCAAGATTAGGAAACGCGCAGGTTTCACTCGTGACCGCAATCTCCCCTTCCTTCTGCCCAAGGGCAAGGGGTGTAACCCCATTGCGGTCCCGTGCGCAGTATATCCCTTTCTTCGTTAACAGCAGGAGCGAAATTGACCCGATGATCTTGTCGTACATCCGTTCGATGCCGTACGTGATAGTTTCTCCCTGATTTATCAGGTGAGCTACGAGTTCGGTGGTGTTGATCTCGCCACGGTCTATTTCACTAAAGAATATCCCTTTTTTTATTAATTCTTGTACGAGTGTTTCTTTGTTAGCAACAAGGCCTGCGCAGCAGATGGCAAATGCGCCGAATTTCCCTTCGAATGTCAATGGTTGCGGGTCTTTGTCTGAGATGACTCCTATTCCGAGGTGGCTTTTGATCTTGTCTGAGCCTTCGTAGAACTTTGATTTGAATTGTGAATTTTTTATGTCATGTATTTTCTTTACTGGCATCCCATTTTTTTCGATGAACGCAATCCCACCGTATTCTGTTCCTAAATGGGTATGGTAATCTGTTCCATAGTACAGACTTGAAATGCAGTTGTTATTGCTGACGACGCCAAATAGTCCACTCATAGTCTCCCCTTTGTGAGACCTAGAACCAGTGGAGTATATTTAAAAATTTTTAATTAACCAATTCACGATGATTGATATGAAAAAAGGTAATGCGGGACATCTCTCGAATCGGGTGTTATTTCATATTCCCAAATTTCTTGTTTTTCTCAGTCATCTTTATAAAATGTTGTAAACTTTTTTGAAACGCCTCATCACCATGACGCCTGCGACCTTCAATAAAACTAATACGTATTCTCTTGTAACTTTCTGGGAGTTTCTGGAAATTCTCCCAAGCGTGTTTGTTCGCTTGTAATGGTTTGAATATGTCCGGAGGGATACGAAGTTGTTCTAATGTACCCTTGGTGATATCATACACCTTCGAAATGGCTTTGAGCCCAGCTACGGTCATTTTTTTCTGCTTGATGAGTTTGTGGATGCGTTCTTTGTTTGACTCTGAAAGCGTACTCGTTGGTTTTCTTGGTGAAAATCGTTGAGCAAATTTCTCACTGTTGATTCCTTTCCGGGTACTATCAATCCACCCATAACAGAGTGCTTCCTCGACTGCGTCGTTGTACGAGATCCTTGGTTTTCCTGATGATTTTCTATAGTAAATCAACCAGATTTCTTTTTCCTTAATATTGTGTTTCGCAAGCCATGAACGCCATTGTTTTTTGTTCGTGACATACAGAGTTTTCCCAAGGTTCACATTTAACGGATAACGAATGGATACATAAAATATTTTTTAACAGACGTTTTCGATTGTAAAAATAAATACTGTCTGAATGTTCGATAATAAATATTGTTTCAATTTCTCTTAATGAAAGGCATATAAAAATATAAAAATATATATTTGTTAATTCAATCTTAGGATCTAATTGTACTTATTTTTTCAGCAACAACGCTATGAGAAAATCCGTCCCTTGGAAAAATTTCTACTGAAATTCTGATTTCCCTAATATTCTATATTATACATCGAATCCCCTTTTTACAAATCATTTTTTATTGCCCGTATTGCTGATTTTCTCCCCTCAGAAACGTTTAAATGAGGTGTGTGGTTATATTAAACATAAGGAGGAAAACATTATGCAAAATCAAATAGTGAAAAAAGGATTTGTTTTAGGGCTGATGGTACTCGTTATCGGGGCAGTTTTTGTTCCAAGTATCGGTGCCGAGATTGGAAGAAATACTCCTACCGTGTCCATGAATGAATATGGATATCGCTCTGCTTCGGCTACCGATTGGTGGGCGATGTTTCGTCATGACGCGAATCACAGTGGATACTCCAGTTCTTGGGCACCACAGACCAACAATGTGTTATGGACGTACATAACGGGCGCAGAAATTAGTGGATCTGCTGCGATTGCCGATGGCAAGGTGTACGTCGGCTCATGGGACAAAAAAATCTCTTGTCTGGATGCTACCACCGGGGAAAAACTCTGGGATTACACAACAGGTCTTGAGATCACCTCGTCCCCTGCGATTGTTAATGGCAAGGTGTACATCGGCTCAAACGATGGCAAGGTATATTGTCTGGATGCTACCACCGGGGAAAAACTCTGGGATTACCAAGCTGGTTCAGATGTGGTGTCTTCACCGGCTGTTGTGGATGGGAACGTCTATGTGGGCTCACGGGATCACAAAGTGTATTGTCTGGATGCGGAAACTGGGGCAAAGATCTGGGATTACACCACCGGTCTGGATATTATTTCTTCGCCTGCTGTGTATGAAGGAAAGGTGTTCATTGGCTCCTGGGATGATAAAGTGTACTGTTTGAATGCAGAGACTGGGGCGTGGATTTGGGAGTATACAACCGGGAATGATATCTATTCATCCCCTGCGGTGGCTGATGATAAAGTCTATGTTGGATCCAGCGACTTTAAGCTGTACTGCTTGGACGCGTTGAGTGGGGCGAAACTCTGGGACTACACGACAGGGGCTTCGATTGAATCGTGTCCGGCGGTAACAAATGGGAAGGTCTATGTTGGTTCCTTTGATAACAAGGCGTACTGTCTGGATGCCTCAACTGGTGAAAAAATATGGGATTATCAAGCGGGAGACTACTTTTACTCGTCTCCTGCGGTTGCTAATGGGAGGGTATACCTTGACTCCTTTGACCGTAAGATGTACTGTCTTAATGCGGACACCGGGCAAATGATATGGAGTTACACAACCAGCAACATGGTATGGTCTTCCCCTGCAGTTGCAGACGGAAAAGTGGTCATTGGCTCAGGTGACCACAAAGTCTATTGTTTCCGGGACCTGAACGCTCCGCCAGATACACCAGCTGCGCCTACCGGTCCCTCTGCCGGACAAAAAGGAGTGGAATATATGTTTTCAGCGGTAACGACGGATCCTGAAGGCGACCAGGTGTTCTATATGTTTAATTGGGGCGATGGAACCAACAGCACTTGGGTTGGCCCATACAACTCGGGGGTCGCTGGAACCGCAAAACACACCTATACGAGTGTTGGTAATTTCTCTGTTACGGTAAAAGCAAAGGATATCAACGGGAGTGAAAGCGGCTGGTCAGATCCCCATATCATTGTGATATCTGAAGGAGCACCGATTCTTGCGATTCAACCTCTGAAGGGTGGATTATTCAAAATTAAAACATCTATTAAAAACACGGGTTCTTTAGCGGCAAACAATGTCCAGTGGGGCATCAGCCTGACCGGCGGTGCCTTGTTTGGTAAGAATTCTAGTGGCACTATCACCAGTATCGCCGCGGGTGGCGAATCGTCTATCAGTTCGAAGTTTATCTTTGGATTCGGAAAAACAGTGGTAAAGGTCACCGCGATGGTCCCTGAAAGCTCAGATACCGTAGAACAGAATGGAACGATACTGTTGTTCTTTATCAAACTCTAAGACCAGGTGGCATCGTCGAGAACATAGAAATATCATTCAGAGAAAAACTCTCTTTCTTCTCTTTTTTTCCTGGTAAATAATTTCTGACCAATATTTCAAAAGTCATTTTCATATCTTTTGATGAACGTTTCTTAAGTAGGAGCATCTCAAGTAGCTTTGGGTCACCCTTGTTTTAATAAGAGAATTGAGGACACTATTTTTTGTCACGATTCTCATAGATTTTATCCCGTCGAAAACGTTTAAATACCCTTTAGGCTTCATTTAGATATGGGGAGTAAAAAGAATATGAAAAAGAAAATAGTTTATAGTTTGTTATGTACGCTGTTGATGGTCACCCCGATAATATCAGTAGCCGGGGTAATAAATGATACGAAATTTGTAAACAGAAGTCCTGCTGAATCTCTCAATTTGGTAAGCCAAAATAAAGACGTGAGCCGTGCATTCTCGTCTTGGCTGGAAATGGCCAAACTGACAGCCTCAGACCCCGCGCCTGATAAACAGTTTGGGTATTCTGTTTCCATTGATGAGGATTACGCTATTGCCGGAGCGATAGGCGCAAATAACTATGTTGGGGCTGCGTACATCTTCGAGTACGATGGAACAACCTGGACCGAGCAGACAGAGCTCCTTGTATCAGGTGGTGGCACCGCTGGCGACAACTTTGGGTACTCTGTTTCCATCAATGGGGATTCCGCCCTGGTCGGAGCCCCAGGATATAATGGGTGGACGGGGGCAGCATACGTCTTCACACGCACCGGAACGACGTGGGCCCAGCAGGCGAAGCTGACAGCCTCAGACGGTATAACCGCCGACGAGTTTGGGTTTTCGGTTTCACTCAGCGGGGATTATGCTATCGCCGGAGCATCGTATGCTGGTAATGGCTGGTCCGGGTCAGCATATGTTTTCAAACGGACAGGAACCACCTGGGCGCAAGAGGCGAAGCTAACAGCTTCTGACGGTGCAGCACAAGATCAGTTCGGTTGGTCGGTGTCCATCTATGGAGATTCCGCTATTGTCGGATCGGTCTATGATGATTCCCGAACTGGCTCAGCATACGTCTTCACTCGCTCCGGGACGACCTGGACGCAGGAAGCGAAGCTGACTGCCTCAGACGCCGCAATCGAGGACGCATTTGGATTTTCTGTTTCCATTTATGAAAATTCAGCCATCATTGGCGCAGGATGGAAGGATACGTTCATCGGAGCAGCATACATCTTCACACGCACCGGAACAACGTGGGCCCAGCAGGCGAAGCTGTCCGCATCCGATGGCTCAAATGGCGACGAGTTTGGCACCGCGGTTGGAATCAGCGGGGATACGGTTGTTGTCGGTACACGATTCGATGATACGTGGAAGGGGGCGGCGTATATCTTCAAGCGGACAGGGACCACCTGGACACAAGAGGCAAAGCTGACCGCCTCCGACGGTGAAAACTATGATCAGTTTGGCTGGTCGGTCTCTATCGATGATAACTTCGTCATCGCTGGAGCACCCGGAGAAACGAGCCCGAACACTGGGGCGGCGTACATATTCTGGCAACCACCAAATAGTCCGCCTGAAACGCCTGCAGCACCAAATGGACCAGAGAATGGCTTTACCAATGTTGAGTATTCGTTCACTGCGGTTACTTCTGATCCTGAAGGAGAAAACATTTTTTACCTCTTCGATTGGAATGATGGGGCTAGCAGTGGTTGGGTCGGACCATACAACTCCAGTGTTCCTGGGAGCGCATCCCATGCCTGGGCAAACACAGGGACTTTCTTGGTGAAAGTAAAGGCAAAAGATGTGAATGGCGCAGAAAGTGACTGGTCTGCCTCTCATAGCATTTCGATTTCCCTGGGACCGGTTCTGGAGATCCAGAGCATCAGTGGCGGTGTTTTAAAGGTAAAAGCCGTGATAAAGAACACTGGTGAAGGCGCCGCAGCCAATATTAACTGGAGCATCAAGGTTGTCGGTGGTGCCTGGATCGGGAAAGAATCCACTGGAAAAATCAGTGCTCTCGCTGCGGGCGGAACACAAAAAGTCAGCTCGATGATTATCCTTGGGTTTGGAAAAACAGTTGTCACGGTCACCGCGGAGGTTCCAGCAAGCTACGCGACACAATCACAAAACGGGACAATCCTGTTGTTCTTCATCAAACTCTAAGACC
>Ga0315282_10017095_pt1 | contig 10517 bp, 7 predicted proteins | sample YL17G07_20_MG_FD_203693 | JGI IMG/M metagenome (GOLD analysis project Ga0315282, IMG submission 203693) | Sediment microbial communities from Yellowstone Lake, YNP, Wyoming, USA - YL17G07_20 | ecosystem: Environmental > Aquatic > Freshwater > Lake > Sediment | place: USA: Wyoming | collected... | reverse complement strand
GCCGCGAATAGACGAGGTGTGGTAGTCACGGGTCTGCGGGCGGTGAATAACCTCATGAACATCTCCGTTTGGCTGGATATCATTTGTTCTCCTCGCGGAACATGACACGCGCTGAGCCAGCGACTCAGCGTCGCGCAGACGAACGCCAGGATGTTGCACGTCATCGCGGGACTTTGTACGTGTTTAGCCAGCCTTTCTTTCGGAGTGCGGCGGCGCGACGCGCCGAAAATCCTGGCCCAGCGGCATCGAATCGCGCGAGTCGGCGCCGGGGGTGTCGTAGACGACGTTGTTCGCATTGAGCCTGTCGAGCGGCACACCCGCGGCAGACGCATCATGGCAGGCGAAAAGCAATACCAAGCAAGCGAGATACTGCCACCGGGATCTCCGTTTTCTCTTCATAGTTATTGGTCACTCCAGGCTTTTCATTTGGGCCAGTCATCGGTGCGGAAAGGCGACGCGGGAGGGCCCTTGCGATTGTAGAGATTGCAGCGCAGCGAACTGGCCACGCGGCCGGCCGTCGAGAAAAACATCCATGCGGCCCTGGCCTCGGAATCTTCCGGACAACAACTCGATGCCTGTACCAGTAATCGAAGAACCTTCCACTTTCGGTTCTGTGGCGCGGACAACCGCGACGAGTGTTGCAAGAACTGCTGCTGCGACAAGCGCCGCCTTCATTCCGAATCACTCATGACGCCGGAGGGCGTTGATTTTTTCCTGAATTCTCGCGGCATCCGCTTCGGTGGTTCCCAGCGGTTGCGGAGGTACGGTCTTTTCGCGCGTGTATCCGATGTTCTTCATCCAGTTGGCCGAACGCAGGGCTCGCTTTTCTGCAACAAGTTTGAAAAGCGGATCGGCATTGATCTCGGCCAGAGTTTCGTCAGGAACCCGAGCGCCAAGCGCGGCGAGAATCGTCTTCGCCATCAGCAGATGGCCTTCATCGCCGGGATGAACACGGTCTTTGGAGAACACCTCGTTACGGGCATCCCGGGCTTTTCGCATGGCGGTGTGGAGGTCAATCACGTGCACGCCCGGAATTTTCAGCGTCATTTCCCATGCGGCATATTCGGTCATCACCGAGTCGTAATTGAACTCTCCCGCTTTCGGTGTAAAATCAAAAATCGGCGGCGTGATCAAAAAGATCTCTTCCACACCGGCCGCCTTGCATTGTTCGATCAGCTTTGTCACTCCGTTGCGAAACGCGGCAAAGCGTTCGGCATCGAGCGGCTTGTAAATGCCGTCGTTGATGCCATAGCAGGCAAAAACAACATCAGGCTTCACCCGTTCAAGAAGCCGTCCGAGACGTTCAAACAGGCACGGACGTGGAAAGGCTCCGCCCGCATGATTTTCCTCGCTCAGACCTGATACGGTTTCACTCGAAAGTCCGAGCCCGTAAATATCGAAGTTCTTCTGCGGATACAATTTTTCGAGATAATAGCACGTGAATGTGACATACCCGCCGCCCTGCGTAATGCTGTCGCCGAGAAAAACGACTTTCTTGCCCGCGAGTGAAGTAACATTCTGCGCAAATAAGGGGAACCCGATCATAAGAAAAACGATAATGGCCTTACCGGTCTTCACTATTGGTCTCCTTTCCTTGTGACGTGTTTTCGTTTCGGTTGCTGCGCGCGGTCGGAGCGACTTACATCTCACGGCAATCACTGCATTTCTGATTTGACCGTCTCCCGTTTACCGTTGGCATCGTCATTCCTGTTCATCAACGTTGCACATTCATGCCCACCGATCAATGTGGACCCCATCCACCCGGAGCAGCGTGCCGTAGTGCTTGAGATACCTGAGCACGGTGCCACGAAGGCGGACGTAAGAACGCGAGGTGATCTCGGAGAAGCGCAACTGGCCCACCTCGAACCGTTCGTGGACTCGGTAATGATGTCGGCCCAGCCGTTCGATCACGGCTCCGTCTCCGAGTTGCTCAGGACGGGCGTCCGGCGGAAAGAAGCAACTGGTTTCAAGAGCGTTTCGCACGACCGCGAGAATGACGGAGAGCGGTATTCTCACGTCACGGAGCCGCTGTTCGGCCACGGGCATGCGAAATCCGTCAACGAGTCTGTTGACGAGGCCCAACTGCTCGGCGGTGGGCATCGGTTCGTTGCCTCCGGAATAGCGACTAGTCACTTCCATAGACGGTGACGCGCTGCAACAGCATCGGGCGCGGTTGGTCTCCTTGGGTTTCGACTTTCAGGTAGCGCACTGGCCGGCCGGGCACGTCCATGCCGGCGTGGAAACGGGTGACGAGCGCCAGCCATGTCTCCTCCCATTGCTGCGCCTGCCAAGTCTTGAGCCACTTCTTTCCATCCTCCGAAACGGAGAGAATCAGGCCGGCGGTGCGCTGTTCGCCAGGGCGATTTTCGATGACGACCGCCTTGACGTTCTTCACAGCGCCGAGGTTTATCTTCGCCCACGGGTTTTTCTCGTCGCCGGTGTGGAAGGCGAAGCCGCGCGCCCGCTTCTCGCCCTTGAACAGTCGCGCGTGATCGGCGGCGCGGTCGTAAGGCGAACTGGAACTCAGTTCGAGCGTGGCATTCTCGCTGAGCACTTTGCCGTACTCCGCCATGTTCTCAGGGACCGTGCGGGCGTTGCCGATCATGCGACCGTCCGCGACCGGCTGGTCGAGTGTCAACTCGATAACCGTCACCGGCGTTTCGCGGTCGGTCTCGGCGACCTGGACGGTGAATTCGTTGTCGTGTTGCGCAATCTGTACCGGACGATTTGTGAGCGTGCGCGCGGATTTCACCCTGTATGGCAAAGGGTCGAACATCAGTCCGTCCTTCGGCCATTGGAGGACGTGCAGGAACAATTGGTTGCCTTTGTGGCAACTGCCGCCCCACGAGCCGTTGCGGTAGGGTCCGCCGCGAGTGCCGTAGATCGCCGCTCCGTATTGCCTCAGCCACTCGCCCATGGCGCGGGCGACCTTCGCCTCACCGTCGGCAAATGTGCCGTCGGGACGCGGGCCGAAGTTCAACAGCAAGTTTCCGCCGCCGGTGCAGCAACTGACCAGCATCTTGATGCAATCTTCCGGCCCCTTGAAACCCTCCTCGCCTTGATAGGACCAGCCCTTGCCGACGTGAATGCACGATTCCCAGTCGCGTGCAATATCCATCGAGCCAATACGGCCTTCGGGCGTGTAGAAGTCCCCGTCGGTCATCTTTTTGATTTCGGGCGAGGCCGGGCCGCGATCCTCGGGCGACTTCGGTCCGCAGAACCGCGCGGCGCGGTCGTTGACGATCAGGTTCGGGTGCAGCCGGTACATCATCGCAAACAGTTCGTCGAATTTCCATTTGCCCCAGTCGCGCCCGCCGACGTGATCGAACCACATCACATCCACCGCGCCGTAGTTGGTCAGCAGTTCCCCGACCTGTGTGCGATACCAGGCGTCGTATTTCGTGTTGTCTCCAACGAGATAATCGGGATGATACCAGTCTCGCGTTGAGTAGTAGAGGCCGAGTTTCATCCCGTGCGTGTGGCAGGCGTCGGCGAATGGCTTGATGATGTCGCGCCCATACGGCCCGGCGGTGATTTTGTAGTCGGTCACCTTCGAGTCGAACTGCGAAAATCCGTCATGGTGCTTGGTGATGATCACCATGTACTTCATCCCCGATTCCCTGGCGAACTGCACCCACGCGTCGGCATCGTACTTCACCGGATTGAACTGCTTGTAATAGTTGTCGTACACGGGGTCGCTGGTATGCGGCCCGTGCTTGTTGATGTCCCACGGCCGGTTGCCCTCGCGGCCCCAGCCGATTTCCTTCTGCCCGACCGAGCAGGGTCCCCAGTGAATGAACATCCCGAACTTCGCGTCGCGGAACCACTGCATCCGCACATCGCGCTGTTCCTTGGTCTCGTGGATCTGCGGCACGCGCGAGAGATCCACGGCGCCAACACCGGTTGGTACAATCACTGACCAGACAACCCACCATCGCCAATGAGATTTCATAGTTCCTCTGTCCTCACCATTTTGACTTACCCGTTGACGCGCATCTTCCCCTCGCCCGGCTGCGGTGAGACGATGCGGCAACGCTGTTGTTGCTTGCGCAGAGCCGACGACGAGTCAACCTGCTAAACGACTTGTTTTCCGGGAAGCGCTGAGCCACGATCCAAGCGCTGGTTGGCAACGTCTGATCCACGGACGGTAGGAGGGGACTTCTCCAAAATGCGCATGGCCCGCGTATGCGCGTCGAGTCAAGACCTTGGGAATTCAAACCGGAAGAGAATATCATCCCCGCGCCCGCCAACCCGGCAGACTGGCCCGCCTTCCGCGAACAACTGGAGATCTGGCGCGAGCGGACGAAGCGGCGGCTGCACTACAGCGACGCGCTCTACCGGAAGCCGGAGTTCGCCTGGGCGGCCTCGTCGTTTGCCTGATGATGTGCGACGAGACCTTCTACGATCCGCGTTCGGGCGCGCTCGGGGCAGACCACACGACCGAAGCGATATAAGAAAAAACAAAAAAACACAAACGACACCAACCCGAAGACAAAGGAGCACCCCGATGAAACATGTTTTGAAACAACTGGGAGTGGCCGCGCTGCTGGTTTCGATGTCGGTCTTCACGGTCTCTGGCGCAACCACCGACAGACCGGTCAATGAAAGCATTTCCTTTCCCAAAGACGATTCGGTGCTCGATGTCCGGCGCGACTTCGGCGCCAAAGGCGACGGCGTGGCCGACGACACGGAGGCGCTGCAAAAAGGCATCGAGGCGAGTTGTCGCGGGAACGGCAAGCAATCCAAAGTTCTCTTTATCCCGGAGGGCACCTATCGCGTGACACGGACGCTCGTGGTGAGATCCGCCGTCGGCCCGTGGGTTTATGGCGAGTCGCGCGACAACGCAATCATCCGCCTGGCCGACGGCATCACCGACACTAATTGCACCGCCGTGTTACGCACGCACCCGCACGAGAAAGGCAAGACCTCCGCCGACTGGTTCATGCGCAACTTTCGCAACTTGACCTTTGACGTGGGCAACAATCCCGGCGTGGACGGCATCCGCTGGTATGGCAACAACACCGGCATCCTCAAGAGCATTCGCGTCACCGGGCGGGGCAAAATCGGCATCAACGCAGGCTTCCTCGACCAAAGCGGCCCGAACCTTATTCAAGACGCGGTCATCGAGGGCTTCGAAACGGGCATTCTTTCGCAGTGGATTTGGGGCGAGACCCTTTCGCGCGTGACCATTCGCAACTGCCGCTCGAATGGCGTCGTCGTCAGCGCCAACGCCGTCGGCATTGAAGACCTGACCATCGAGAACACGCCCCTCGCCATCCGCAACGAGGTACCGAACAACTGGGGCCACTGGGGCGGCGTCATCGCGCTGGTGGGCGGAAGTTTCACCGGCGGCAGCCCGGAGCAACCCGCGATCTTGAATCAGAGCGTGCTTTACGCCCGCGACGTGAAGACAAGCGGCTTCAAGATGGCGCTGCAAAGCTCGGCCAAAGGCGGCAACGTGTCCGGCCCCGACATTGGGGAATACGCTTCCGGCTCGGGGAAACATCTCTTCGATTCGCCAACCAATGCGCTGGGATTGCCCATCAAGTCCGAGCCGGAGTTCCCGTGGGAGAACGACCCGGCCAATTGGATTTGCGCGAACGACTACGGCGCGACTCCCGGTGACAACCGTGATGATACCGCCGCCATTCAGAAAGCGATTGATGCTGCCGCCGCCGCGGGGAAGACCACGGTTTTCTTCCGTGGCGTGGGGGGCGGCGATCCGAATTGGTATAACCTCAACGGTGAAGTCCGCGTTCACGGCAGCGTGCGGCACATCCTCGCGCTCGGCTTCGGGCGCATCCTGGGCAACAAGGGCGTCGGCAGGTTTGTGGTGAGCGACGATTCCGCGCCGCTGGTAAAGTTCCAGCATCTCCAAGCCTTTGGCGGTGGGCCGGCGACGGCCGAGAACCGATCCGCCTCTCGCACGCTGATCGTGGAGAGCTGCGACATGAGGATTCTTGGGACCGGTCGCGGCGACATCTTCGTGACCGACTGCTCATCGCACGTGGATTTGCGCCAACCTGGCCAGAAATGCTGGGCGCGCCAGCTCAACCCGGAAGGCACCAGCGATGTCGGCCTCGTGCAAAACACCGGCGCGGACCTCTGGGTGCTGGGCGCGAAATTCGAAGGCGCGGGCGTGCGCTTCAAAACGAGCGGCGGCGGGCGCACGGAAGTCCTCGGCATGTTCCTCTACGATCCCGGCAACCTGAAGCCAGAGGATCAGCGCCCCATCTTCGACGTGCACAACGCCTCGTTCACCATCGCCGGTCTGCGCGAAATCACCTTCGGTCCCCACACCTACACGACCAAAGTCCGCGAAAAGCGCGGCGATGAAACGCGCACGCTCGACAAGAAAGACGAGGGTGGCTGGATCGGGTGGTCGCTGTTCAGGACACCGTCAGCGAAGTGAAGGTCGCTGGCAGGACCAGCACCGTTTCCCCCACCCGCAAGGTTGACGACCAAGAATCAGACCCAGCGCGAGACAAGCGAACGATCCATGAAGATGCGAGTGAACAATCGTTTGGCGCGTGTGGCCATTGTGCTGCTGGCTGCGGCTTGGGTGCTCGCTGCATCCGCCGCAGGGAAACAGGAGGATTCCGCACAGGCGCCGAAGGCGGCCAAACAGCGGAAGGACATGGGTGTGCCGCAGAATCGGATGGATCTGGTTGGGGAATGGACGATGCAGTCGTCGTTCCTGGAGCAAGGCGCCGGCCCGGACCTGTCCCAACCTGGATTCACCACCAAGAATTGGCATCGCGTCCAGGTTCCGACGACTGTTCTCAACGCGCTTACCAAAGCCGGAGTCTATCCCGACCTGCGCGTGGGGATGAACGCCTATCGAATCCCGGATTCATCCGATGAGTTCAACGCCAAGTATGACTTGGCTAAGTTCAGTCACCTGCCGGACAAGCGGAACCCGTGGCGCGACCCTTGGTGGTTCCGACGGGAATTCACACTGCCCAAGCTGACCGCCGACCGTCATGTCTGGCTACATTTCAACTCCATCAACTACCGGGCCGAGGTGTGGCTCAACGGAAACAAGGTCGCTGACCGCGAACCGATGGTCAGCATGAACCAGCGTTTCGTCTTCGATGTGTCGCGCTGGGCCGTGGCGGGGCCGAACGGCCTGGCGGTGAAGATCTGGCCCGTGGACCATGTGGGCTCGCCCGGCCCGCAGTTGATTCCGCTCGCGGGCAACCGCTTCGAGGACCATGTCAGTGATGGCCCCATGGACTTCGCCGTTCAACTGGCCGGCGGCTACGATTGCTTCCCGTCCATTCCAGACCGTTACACGGGCATCCTGCAAGACGTGTGGGTGGAATTCAGCGGTCCGGTGACCATGCGAGACCCCTTCGTGGTAACCGAGCTACCTCTGCCGCGCACCGACCGCGCCGCGCTGAAGATCTCCGCCACCCTGGTCAATGCGGAGGCCAAGGCGATCAGCGGCATTCTGAAGGGCTCGATTGCGGAAGCGGGGTTGACGTTCGAAATGCCGGTGACCCTTTCGGCGGGGGAATCGAAACAGGTTGTCTTCGATCCCGCACCCGTGATGAAGAATCCGAGACTTTGGTGGCCGAACGGGTACGGCGCGCAGCCTCAGTATGACCTAAACCTACAATTCGTGGCGGGCGGGAGCGTGTCCCACGCGCAGACGGTGCGTTTCGGCGTGCGCCAAATCACGTCGGAGATGCATGAACGCAACGGCCATTATGGACGGCGCATTTTGGTCAACGGCCAGAAGGTTTTCGCCCGGGGCGGCTATATCCAACCCGACGCGCTCTGGGACTGGACGCCGGAGCGGATCGAATCCGAGATCCGCTACTACGCCCAGGCGAATCTCAACCTGATCTATTTCGAGGACATCGCCAATCCCCCTGATTACCTGTTCGACGCCTGCGATCGCTATGGCGTAATGATCGGCCAATGCTTCTACGGTTGTTCCTGGATGAAGACCGGCTCGAAGTATCCGGCCGACGTTCCCTTGGTGGTGAAATGCACCCGAGATATCTTGAAGCGCTACCGCAACCATCCGAGCCTGGTCATGTATATGGCCAGCAACGAGGGATTCACGCGCGAGGAGGTTTACCGGCCGTGGCGCTCCGGCGTGATCGAGCTGGATGGCAGCCGCTTTTGGGTGCCCTCGAACGGCATGCCCAACGTGGCCCCGGACAAAGTGGAGCCGTGGTTTCGGGAGGACATGCCTACGGGGATGACGGACCTCGGATACAACACCTATGGTTGGGAAGAACCGTCCGAGTATTACCGGCGAGTGAGGGAGGTTCCCAATTGGATGTTCATGACCGAGTCCGGTTCGGCCTCCCTGCCTCCCCTCAGCAGCCTGCAAAAGTCCATCCCCAACCTGGGCGAAGTGGCTTCCGGCCCGACGTTCCCCCTGGATGCCGCCTGGGCCCATCATGGAGCCAATAAGTACTACCAGCCCTATGATGCCGCCGTGCGCCGCGTGTATGGGCAACCGGCCACGGTGGGTGATTACGTTTGGCAGGGGCACCTCGCCACCGCCGACCAGCATCGCGCCATGTTCGAAGCCGTCAATCATCGGCTGTGGGACATCACCAGTGGGTTCACGCAGTGGAAGATCAACTCTGCCTGGCCGGATGTGCAGTGGCAAATCTTCGACTGGTTTCTCAAACCGATGGTGAGCTACTACTTCATCAAGCGCGCCAACGAGCCGGTCCACATCCAACTCGGATTGATCGAGCCGATGGTGACGGTGGTGAATCACACGCTCGAGCCGCGAAGCGGTCTCACGGTCCGAGCACAGGTGTTGAACCCTTCAATGCGTTTGCTCTTCGAAAAGCAGGAAAACGCTGAGGTGGCCGCGAATACGTATCGCGACGTTTTTGAATTACCCAAACTGCCGGACTTGCCGCCGGTCTATTTTGTCCGGCTCGACTTGAGCGACGCCGCCGGAAAACGGGTTTCGGACAACCTGTACTGGCTGCCCGCGCAGAAAGGCGGGTCAATGCAGGCGCTACACTCGCTGCCGCCGGTGAAACTCAAGGCGACCTCTAAAATCGAAATCCATGGCGCGGAGATGATCGCCCGAGTGAAGGTCACCGATCCGACGCGCCAACTGGCATTCTTCGTTCAACTGGCGTTGACGCAGGGCCGGGGCGGCGCGGAGATTCTACCGGTCTTGTGGGATGACAATTACTTCAGCCTGTTGCCGGGCGAGTCGCGCGAAGTCACCGCCACTTTTGCGGCGAAAGACGCCGGGAAAGACAAGCCGACGCTGGAAGTCGGCGGCTGGAATATCGAAACCGACTTCGACTGCGCGGCCCTCGCGGTTTCGCCAAAGGAAATCAAGGCGGGCGAGCGGTTCACCGTCACCGCGAACGTGGCCAATACATTCCTCGACGGCAGCCGCGTGGCTCTGCGGTTGGACGGAAGACCGGTGGCGGCCAAGTGGGCTTGGGCACGTGCTGGCCAGAAGGAATCGCTGGAATTCCCACTCATACTGGAGCAATCCGGCCGGCATGGAATCGCCGTGGGCGGCCGGAAGATCTCAGTGACTGTTCAACCATGAAACCGAAACGCGCTCTTACCGTTATCAGCGAACAAGGAGTAACAACCCATGAGAAATCAGACCAAGCACGAAAAAGGTGAGTCCTCCATGAGAATGCGAGTGATCAATCGTTTGGCATGTGCGGCCGTTGTGCTGCTGTTGAGCGGCGCGGGGGCCATCGCCGCCGGTGTTCCGATCCAGAACGACACCGTCTGGAGGGACGACCGCGGCCAGGAAATCATGTGCCAGGGAGGCAACCTCGCCAAGTTTGGCGACACGTTCTATTTCTACGGCTGGGGCGACTACCCGGGTGACAACCGGAAGGACACGATTACCTGCTATTCGTCGCGCGACCTGGCGTCCTGGAAATTCGAGCGCCACATCTACACGCGCGATATGACCAACCTGACGCTCATCGTCCCGGACCGGCTCCATGTGATCTACAACGCGATGACCAAGAAGTATGTCATGATCGGCAAACATATCCTGCCGGTGAACGATCCGGAGATTCCCGGGCAGCCACGTGTCACCGGTGGCGTTTCGTTTTTCACGAGCGACAGGCCGGCGGGCACCTTCACCTATCTGGGCCACGAGATGCTACCCGCAGGCGCGAGGCCGGGCACCGACTATCATCGCGATCTCGCCGCCTTCCAAGACACCGATGGCAAAGCCTACGTCGTCTCGGCTCACGATCAACATGCCCCAACCGGCAATCTCATGATCACCCAGTTGACCGCAGACTATCTGCATGTCGAAAGAATGGTATGTGAGGTCAAATACAAATCCCATGAGGCGCCGTACATCATCAAGATGAAGGGGCTTTATTGGCTGTTTGTATCTGGTGAAGGTGCTGGAGCGTGGGGCGGGTCTCCCACCTTGTATGCCACGGCTGCTGACATCGCCGGACCGTGGTCGGGTTTCAAAACCGCAAAACTGTCGCCTGCCTCCAAAAGACATTTTGATTGCCAGAACGATTTCCTCTTCGAAG
>Ga0315282_10017093_pt1 | contig 10518 bp, 7 predicted proteins | sample YL17G07_20_MG_FD_203693 | JGI IMG/M metagenome (GOLD analysis project Ga0315282, IMG submission 203693) | Sediment microbial communities from Yellowstone Lake, YNP, Wyoming, USA - YL17G07_20 | ecosystem: Environmental > Aquatic > Freshwater > Lake > Sediment | place: USA: Wyoming | collected... | reverse complement strand
TGGCCTTCAGGGATGGCGACCCCGCGGCTGTCTGGCGGGCCCTGGTCGCGGCGCGCTCTGGCTACGTGGCGCTGGCGGCGGCGCTGTTCCTGGCCGGCTTCCTCCTGATGGCGCTGCGTTGGCGCCTGCTGCTGCAGCCCATCGCGCCCGTCGGCCTTGGGCGCGCCCTCTCGCTCCTGATGATCGGCTACATGGTGAACTACCTCGTCCCCGGCCGGCTGGGAGAGGTCACCCGCTCCTACTTGCTGGGGACGTTCGCGGGGGCGAGCCGGACGGCGGCGCTGGCGACGGTGCTCGTCGAGAAGGTGGTCGACGGCCTGGTGCTGCTTGCATGCCTGGGCCTGCTCCTGCGCCTGGTGCCGCTTCCGACGGGTGCCGAGGCGATGGGCCTTTACGGCTCGATCGTGTTCCTCGGCGTCGGCGGCGCGCTAGTCGCGGCGCGCCTCTGCCAGCCGGAGGTGCGCTGGCTCTCCCGGCGTTCCCTCGGGCGAATCCCGAGAATCGGCCGGCGGGCTGTCGGGCTGGTCGATGCCTTCGGGGCGGGGCTGGCGACGATCGAACTGAGCCGGCGAGCGGCGCTGGTGGTGATCCTGAGCGTCGCCATCTGGGGACAGGCGACGCTGGCGATGTACGCCCTGATGCTCGGGCTGGGGATCGAGCTGACCCCCTACGCCGCGCTCGTCCTGATAGTGGCATTGGCGCTGGGCTCGATGATACCCTCGGCGCCAGGGTTCATCGGCACGTACCAGTTCGTCACGGTGAACGTCCTGGCCGGCTTCGAGGTCTCCCGCAACGACGCGCTGGCGCTCAGCGTGCTGGTGCACGCTACCGAGTACCTGCTGGTGCTTGGCGCCGGACTGCTCGCCCTCGCCGCCGAGCGGATGTCTTTCTACCGCCTCTTTGCCGTCGCCCGTGAGTGAGCTCAGTCCATGCCGAAGATCCCCCGGAGCAGCCCGACGTAGTAGCGAAAGTGCTCGAAGGGCACGTCGGGCGGCACCGAGTGGTCGATGGCGGGGACATAGCCGCCCTCCTCGACCAGTTGAGGCACCTTGTACATCACCTCTTCCCGGATGGCCCGCTTGTCCCGGAGGAGCACCTTCTTGTCGATGCCGCCCGACATCAGGAGGTCACGGCCGTACTTCCTCCGGAGCTGGACGACGTCCATTCCCGACTGGACCTCCATCGGGTAGACGCCGTTGACCCCGGCCTCCAGCCAGAGCGGGATTAGCTGGTTGACGTCGCCGTCGGAGTCGACCCAGACCTGCTCGACGCCGTGGGACCGGAGGTAGTCGGCGATGACCCGGTAGCGCGGGACCATCAGCCGGCGGAAGGTCGCCGGGGAGATGAGGGGGCCAGCCTTGCCGGCCATGTCCTCCCAGAAGACGAACCGATCGATGGTGGCATCGGCGAGCACCCGCTTGATCAGCTCCAGCATCAGGTGGAGCTTGGCGTCCATCATCTCCTCGATCAGCTTCGGGTCGTCGAAGAAGGTGTAGGAGAGCGCCTCGAGCCCCATCATGCCCCGGAGCGGGCCGTAGAACCCGCCGACCCGGTCGCCCATCAACTCCAGCGTCACCGTGCGGCTGCGCCACCGCTCGCAGAGGGTTTTCCAGCCGGGGGGCAGGCGCTCCGGGCTTCGCGGGTCCATCCGGGGCAGCAGCTTGCGGAAGTCCTCGCGCGTCTTCACCGGGAACTCGACGAAGGCAGGCATCGAGCGCTCCCAGTTGTCGCGCCGGTCCCGGAGGATGACGCCCTCGTCGTTGAGGTAGGTCACGGTGAAGTCGTCCTCGGCGAGGATGGTCTTCGGGAAGGGCGGGACGAAGCGGAAGTCGACCGGCGCGCGCTCGAGGCGGTCGTAGCCGAAGTAGTCGGCGACGGACATGACCAGGGGCAGGCCTTCCTGGTGCCAGCGGTCGAGCGTCTCGGCCCAGGGGTTGCCTGCCATCAGTGGCGGCCGGTCGACTGGCTGGAAGCGCATCGTGGCTATGTAGCGCTCGCGATCGTTCATGTCGGCCTGAACCTTGCCACGTAACCCGCTCCTTCCGGGGATTGTGGGCTGGCCCGATGATACAGCGAATCCCCGGCCAGCGGCAACCCTGCCAGGCCGTTGGCGGAGCTGGCGAGCCGCACGCCACCGCCCTCGATTATCCCGTGGCCTCGACCGTAGGTCTGGCCCTCTACCCGATGACCTGCTCCAGGTTCCTCCTTGCCAGGAGCAGCCCCTCGGGGGCCTTCTCGCCCTCGTAGAGCGGGTCCTCGTGCTCGATAGCGAGGTCGCCTTGGTAGCCGATCTCCCGGAGCGCCCCGACGAACGCCGGCCAGTCGATCTTGCCGAGCCCCGGCAGTCGGTAGCGCCACCAGCCTCGGCCGAGGATGCCGGTCCGGGCCAGCGTGCCGGGCAGGATTTCCGTGTCCTTGGCGTGAACCAGCCCGACTTTGGGCGCGAACTCCCGCAGCGCGGCCAGGTAGTCGATCTGCAGCCAGTAAAGGTGCGAGGGGTCGAACTGGAGCCCCAGCGCCGGCGAGACCACCTCGTTGAACATCGCCTCCCAGACGGCTGGCGAGGTGGCGATGTTGATGCTCCTCAGGCTTCGAGGGTCGAACATCGGGCAATTCTCGAAGCAGATCTGGACGCCTTGGTCCTCGGCCTGCTTCGCCAGTGGCCCCCAGAACTCCTTGAAGACCTTCAGGTTTCCAGCCAGGTCGGTCGTCCCGTCGCGGCCCGCGAAGGTGGCGACCTTCTTCACGCCCCACTTTGCCGCCAGGTCGATCACGCCCGACTGCCGGCGGCGCCAGGCCTCCCGCTGGGTCGGCTCGAGGTTATTCCCCCAAAACCCCATCGTGATGATCTCAAGCCCGCGCTCCTGCATGTTGCGCCGGACCGTCTCGGCCTCGTCGAGCAAACCGTCGCTGTTCCAGCACATCAACTCCAGGCCGAAGAAGCCATTCTGGGCGGCGAAGTCCATCGCCGCGACGTCCTGATACCTGGCGATGAAGCCGACACGCATTGCCTTCATCCTCCGTGTGCGATGTAGTCCTGGACGTCGATCGGCTGGCCACTGCGGGCCGACTCGATCGCCGCCATTGCCGTGCCGAAGCTCTGGATGTTGTCGTCGACGCCGGTGATCGGCTCTCGGCGCTGCTGAATGGCCCGGGCGAACTCGTGGAGCGAGTAAGCGAAGCCGGTGTGCTCCAGCTTCCTGGGCGGGAGGGGTACCGACTCCAGCTTGGGATCGCGCGGGTTGTCCTCCGGATGGCCGAGGACCAGAGTCGCCTCGGTCCCGTCCCAGTGGATCGCGCCCTTGTCGCCGACGATGCGGAACTCACCGGCCCAGGATGTCTCGCGCCCTCGGGAGACCCAGCTGCCGAAGTAGCTGACCTCTAGGCCACCCTCCATCTCCAGGATCACGCAGGCCGCCGGGTTCCCGGAGAACCAGCCCCATTTCGGGTGAAACGACCGGGCGTAGATGCGGAGGCAGTTGCGGCCGGTGAGATGCCGCAGCAGGTCGAAGTGGTGGATCGACATGTCCTCGAGCAGCACGTCCGGGAGTTGCTCGCGCCAGCCCCCGAATCGGAAGCCCTTGTGGAACGCGGCGGTGACGTAGCCGACCTCGCCGGCCGCGCCCTCGATAAGTGCCTGGCGGACGGTCTCGACCGGGTCCTGCCAGCGGTAGTTCTGGCTCACCATGTACGTGCGGCTGGACCGGTGGACAGCCTTCGAGATCTCCCTCGCCTCAGCGATGGTCGCGGCCAGCGGCTTCTCACTCAGGACATGGTAGCCCGCCGAGAGGGCGGCCAGGACGTTATCCCGGTGCAGGCCAGGGGGCGTGACAACGACGATCACGTCGGCCTCCATCGTGAACAGCGCCCGGTCGAAGTCGGCGTATCGGGCTGACGCGGGCAGCCCCAACTCGTCGGCAAAGGCGTTCAGCCGCGCCTCGTCCACGTCAATCAGTCCGGCCAGTGTGAAGCCGGGCGAGTCGTTGATCAGCCGTGCCCAGGCCCGACCCAGGCCCAGGCCGGCCACGGCGCATCTCAGCTCAGACATCCAACACCTCCTGCAGTGAGCCTACCAGCCTCGCGGCACCGGAAAGCAGCGGTACGACTGCGCCTCGGCGAACGCGTCCCACCGCCGGGCCATGCCCTCGACCTCGCCTGGTCCGACGGACCTGAATCTGTAGCCGCGAAGGCTGCCTCGGACCACGTTCCGTGGCTGCCAGCCGGTCTGCCGGCAGTACGTGTAGTAGTCCGTGAACGTCTTGTACTCGATTCGGGTGCCGTACCGGTCGGCCGAGTGGCTCAGCGGCGAGACCGGGTCGAGCGTGTGACACGTGTTCATCATTCGGAGCAGCTCCCCGGGGTACTGCTGGCCGATTCTCTCGGCCAGCCGGAGCGTCTGCCGGAAGGTCTGGGGGGTCTCGCCCGGCAGGTTCAGCGAGAAGTAGACGAAGACCGGCACCCGATGCTCCCGGAGTGTGGCGAGCACCTCGAGCAGGCGAGCGTTCGAGAAGCCCTTGCCGTTCAGCTTCCGGACACTCTCGTCGCCTGAGAGTGGGCTGAGAGCGACCTCGGTGTGCGCCGGGTCGGCGACCTCGACGAAGGCCCGGAGGAACTCGTCCGAGGGCATCTGGAAGCACTCGTTGTAGAGGCCGATTCGGAGGTTCTGACTGCGGAGCGCGGCGAACAGGGGCTTCCAGTACTCGGGGCCGAGGGCCGCCGGATCGAGGGTCAGCGACACCTGGTGGACGCCCCGGGCCTTGAGCCGGGCGATGTCGTCGGCAGTGCGCTCGACCGACCGCAGCACCACCGTCTCCCGGCCTGCCAACCGTCGGTGGGCGGCGCGGCCACCCCCACAGAAGCAGCAGTTGAAGACACAGCCCCGACCGATGGAGAGCCAGTGCCCCCGCCAGCGCACCTCCTTGAAGTCGATCAGCCCGACCCCCGAGTACTGGATGCCGCCGTACTCGGCCTGGTGCTCCAGGAAGTCGAGGCCGACGAAGTCGAGGCCGTCGAGGTCGGTGGTCGTGGCGACGTAGGTGCGCTGGGCCTCGCGGACGGCGCTGTCCTGGCGGAACGACAGATTGGGGATTCTGGCCAGCGCCGCCGGGGCGGCCGGCCCGTCGCCGAGGGCACGGGCCAGGAGCCGAAGTGGCTGCTCGGCGTCGCCGCGGATGACGAAGTCCACCTCGGGGAAGCCCTGGAGGATTTCCCGGGCGAACCGCGAGGCCGTCAGGCCGCCGATCACCACCGGCACGTCGGGGTAGACCGACTTGGCGGCGCGGGCCACGTCGAGGGCGCCGAAGCTGTGCTCGTACCAGTGCAGGTCGACCATGACGAGCCGAGGCCGGCCCTGGCGTGCCAGCCAGTCGCGAAGGCTGAAGGTCGGCCGGAGCAGCAGCTCCAGCGGCAGGTTGAGTCCGCGTACCGACCAGCCCTCGGCCAGCAGCAGGTTCGCCAGCCCGACGGCGCCGACCGGGATGACCGGGTACGTCTTGCTCGCGACGTACTCGTCGTACCTGGCGTCGACTTCCTGCTTGGCTGGATGGATGTAGAGCGCGTCCATCGGCTGATGCTATCCCAACTAGGCGAGTCTGTAGCCAGCAGGCGCTGCCACTTCCTGGCCTGCTCGGAGAGCTGAGGGCCCGCGGCGAGCTCAGCGCAGGCAGCTCAGGAATGACGAGCAAGCGGGCGGCAGCAGGTTACTCCGCAACAGGCCTGATCACAAGCCCGACACGCTCCGCTATTGCGCGACAGATCCAGTGGCACACGGCGGACCGCTCGCGGATGTGGCATTGCCGACCTGCTGACACGGTGCCACCGGCCGCGCGGTCGGCGGTCCATCTTCCTGGGTTGGCTCGGCCTCTAACCTTTCAGCCCCGTGATGACGATGCCCTGGACGAAGTAGCGCTGGGCGACGAAGAACAGGGTGATCGTCGGCACGGCGCTCATCAGCGCAGCCGACATCAGCGCCTGCAGGTCGGTAGCCAGCGTGCTCTGATATAGCCTCAGCCCGACGGCCACGGTATAGACCTCGACCTTGGTGAGGTAGATGAGTGGCCAGAGGAAGTCGTTCCAGGCGAAGGTGAAGGCGTAAATTGCGGCGACGCCGAGCGCCGGCAGGCTCAGCGGCAGCACGATACGCCAGTAGACTCCCAGCGGGCTGCACCCGTCGATGTAGGCCGAGTCGTCCATCTCCGGCGGGATCGTCATGAAGAACTGGCGCATCAGGAACACGTAGAAGGCCGGCGCCAGCCACGTCGGCACCACCAGAGGCAGGAAGGTATTGGTCCAGCCCAGCTTGACGAAGAGCAGGTAGGTCGGGACGAGTCGGACTTGCTCGGGGAGCATCATCGTCGAAAGGACGACCAGGAACAGGATGTCGCGTCCGGGGAAGCGCAGGCGGGCGAACCCGTAGCCCACGAGCGAGGTCGAGAGGACCACGCCGACGACGGTGAGCGAGGCGATCGTGCCGCTGTTGAGGAACCAGCGGCCGAAGGGGAACGTCTTGAACGGCGTCTGGAAATTCTCGAAGTGGAGGGAGTTGGGGATCCACTCCGGGGGGAACAGGTAGATCTGGTCGGCGGGCATAACCGCCGTGCGGATCATCCAGTAGAACGGGATGGCGAAGATCACGCCACCAAGCCCCACGGTCAGGTACAGCAGGACACGCAGGGCGAGCCGGCTCGGGCGCATCGGCGAGCGGCGCGACGCCGTGGCGAGGCTGTCTGTGGTGACCGACATGGCTACACCCTCTCGTAGACGACCCAGCGGTTCGCCGTGTTGATTGCGATCAGGACGAAGACGAGGATGATCGCGAACAGGAGCCAGGCCAGCGCCGCCGCGTAGCCGAAGTAGAACTGCTGGAAGCCCTTGCGGTATATGTAGAGAACCAGCGTCAGAGTCGCGTTGGCCGGGCCGCCTTCGGTCATCACCAGCGATTGGGTGAAGACCTGCCAGGTGCCGATGATGTTCATAACAACATTGAAGAAGATGGTCGGCGTGAGCATTGGCACCGTGATCGAGAAGAACTTCCGGAAGGTCCCGGCACCGTCGATCGCTGCCGCCTCGTAGAGGGCGGTGGGGATGCCTCGGAGGCCCGCCAGGAAGATCAGCATCGCGGCGCCGGAGCCCCACGCAGCCATGATGATCAGCGAAGGCATTGCCCACTGCTCGCTGAACACCCAGCGGGGACCTTCAATGCCGAACCAGGCGAGGATCGAGTTGAACAGCCCGATGTCCGGGTGGTAGATCCAGCGCCAGAGTAGCGCGACCGCGACACCGGAGACGACGGAGGGCAGGTAGTAGATCGTCCGCCAGACCCCCTGGCCCTTGATGCCCTGGTTCAGCAGCACCGCGATGGAGAGGGCGACAGTGGTGCTGAGGGGTACCACGCAGAACGAGTAGTAAGCGGTGTTGAGCAGCGCCTTCTGGACCAGCGCGTCCTGAACCATGCCAGTGTACCATCGCAAGCCGACGAAGTCCCACCTGTCCATGAAGTTGGTGTCGAAGAGGCTGATGCCGATGGAGGCCACGATCGGCCCGATGGTGAAGACCAGGAACCCGAGGAGCCACGGCGAGATGGTCAGGTAACCGTAGAGGGCTTCCCGGGTAGCGCGCTTGAGGGGCTTCCGCACCGTTCGCCGGGCTGCGACGACGGACATTCGAGGTCACCTCCGATGCCCCGCCACCCTTCCCGTTCCGGAAGGGGGGCGGGGGTAACCCGCCGAGCGGCGGAGGTTGCGATCCGGCCCTGGCAGCCCCACCTGCGCGGGCTGCGCCCGGCCGAAGGCGAGCTATGCAGGTGGGGTGCCGCAGCGCCAGCCGCGGACCCGTCCGCCAGGCTGCACTGGACGAGGCCGGTCTGAGTTGCGACCGCGTCACTTTACGCCGATCGCGCTCAACTCCCTGCCGATCTGCTCGACGGTGATCTGCTTGGTGTTGAACTTCTCGACGATCTTCGCGGCCTTGGCGATGACGTCGACCGGCATCTGGTTCAGGAGCATAACCTTGTCGAAGGCCGGCTGGAGGATCTCGTTCTTGGAGGTGTTGTCGTTATTGAACATCTCCTCGGGCCGGCCGATGTCCTTCTCCAGCGATGAGGAGAAGACCTCGAGGTTGGCATCCTTGAGGACCGGATACTGCTCGCGGAGGGTCTTGGCGAACTCGGGCAGGAGGCTCTTCCGCGAGGGCTGCTTGGTCATGTACTTAATCAGGAGACGGCCGAAGTTCTGGTCGGTCTGCGCCTTGAGGAGGGTCCAGGATTCCTCGGGGGTCTTGGTGCCCTTCCAGATGAAGCTGCCGTCGACCGACTGGTGAGTGGTCAGACCGGCCGGCCCCTTGGGCATCGGCGCGAAGTCGAACTTGAACTTGGCGGTTTTGACGAGGTTGACCAGTTCCCAGGGGCCTATCTCGAGCATGCCCACGCGGCCGGAGTAGAAGAGCGCTTCGCAGCCCTGGCCGCCCATCTCATTGCCGTGGGCGAACCACTTCTGGTCCCAGATCCACTTCCGGATGTTCTCGAGGCACTCAAGCGCCTTGGGCTGATCCAGGTTCGAGCGGTTGGGATCCTTTGGGTCGACCATGTTGACGCCCCAGCCGCGGAGGTGGTACTGGGTGAGCCAGTTGGCGCCCATGCCGTAGTTTGTGGCGCCCCACTTCAGCAGGCCGGTTCGGACGTTGAACTTCTGGCCAATCTCGGCATACTTGGTGATGTCGATCGTCTCGTCCCAGGTCTTGGGCAGCAGCGGCACGCCCTTCTCCTGGAACATGTCCACATTGTAGTACAGGACCTGGGTGCCGGTGAAGCGCGGGAGGAGATGGATGTCCCCCTTGGCGTCCTTCCAGGCGTCGAACTGGTACTTGTAGTAGTCCTCCATCTTGACTTCGGCGGCGTCGCGCTTGATGAAGTCCTGGAGGTTGAGGGTCTGGCCCTGCTGGACGAAGTAGGTGCTCTGCCAGCAGCACATCTCGACGATGTCGGGCGCGGTGCCGGCGACAATCTGGCTCACCAGCTGCTCGAAGTACTGCGCCGGCGTCGGCAGGTACTCGATCTCCATGTTCGGGTGCTTCTGCTGCCACTGCGTGTAGAACGCATTCCAGAGATCCTGCATGCCGGAGGCCGACTCCGCCTCGCGGGGCTGGTACTTCAGCTTGACCTTGGCGGTGCTGGCCGCAGGCTTGGCGGCCGGGGCGCTGGTTGGCGTCGGCGCTGCCGCGGCGGGCTTGGGCGCTTCGGCCGCAGGCTTGGGCGCGGAAGTCGCCGTGGGCGCCTCGGCGGCGGGCTTGGCGGGCGTCGGTGCTGGCGTCGGGGTGGGCGCCGTGCCGCACGCCGCAATGAGGGCGCCGGCCGCGCCAATCCCCATTAGCCCAACGAACTTCCGACGGCTGGTCAGCGACATGGCTTGCCTCCTACCTCCTCGGTGGTTTGATCCTTTCATGCCTCCACTTATACCACCCGCCCGGCCGGGCGTCATCGGGTTTTCGGACAGGCAACGGTCAGAAATATCGGACAAGCAGCGGACAGCGTGCTATAATCCGACTATGAGCGGTCAAGCAGTCGAGCGAGAAGCCTTCATCGAGCTCGTCCGGCAGGCACTGGGCCAGATCCACAACCGGGTGCTCCTACAGGTGCATCCCCTGTGCGCACTCTTCTCCCAGCGGAGCGCCACCTCGGCCGCTGAGGAGCTGCAGCAGGCGCTGCTCGACGCCGTTCGGCAGCTCCGCCCCGCCCAGGTCGGCGCGCAGTCGACCGCCCAGTGGCGCCGCTTTCGCTACCTCTGGCTCCGCTACGTCGAGGGCGTGCGCCTCGAGCAGATCGCCGAGAGCCTGGGCGTCAGCGACCGCCAGGCCCGGCGGGACCACCGGGACGCACTGGAGGCGGTGGCAGCCATCCTCTGGACGCGCTGCCACAAGACTCCCTGGCCCGCCGACCGGGACAGCGTCGGGTATGAGACTTCCCAGTCCGGCGAGGACGAGGAGTGCGCCGCGCTGGAGGCCGAGTTGAGCAAGCTGGACAGCGCACTGGGGCACGGCCCCACCTCGCTGAGCGAGACGCTGGAGGGGACCCTCGAGACAGCCTCGCGGCTAATCGAGGGTCGCCAGCTCCGGCTTGCGGTGGCGACCCAGCCCGACCTGCCGCCGGTCGCGGTGAGCCAGCTAATCCTGCGCCAGATCCTCCTCAGCCTCCTCGCGCACGCCGTCGGCCACGCTTCTGGCGGGCAGATCCGCCTCACCGCCAGCGGTGGCCCGGACGGCGCCATGCTGAGCATCGCCACTGCCGGGAGCGCCGGCCGCTCCGGGACCCCGTCGGGAGCGCTCGCCGGGCAGGGGGTGCCTCTGGAACTGGCCAGACGCTTGGTCGAGCGCGAAGGTGGCAGCCTCATCGAGTGTTGCGACGACGCCGGTCGCGGAGAGCTGATCATTCGCCTGCCGGCGGCCCGTCTTGTCACGGTGCTCGTCGTCGACGACAACCTTGACTTCCTGCGTCTCTGCCAGCGCTACCTCGAGGGATCCGCATAT
>Ga0315282_10017092_pt1 | contig 10518 bp, 7 predicted proteins | sample YL17G07_20_MG_FD_203693 | JGI IMG/M metagenome (GOLD analysis project Ga0315282, IMG submission 203693) | Sediment microbial communities from Yellowstone Lake, YNP, Wyoming, USA - YL17G07_20 | ecosystem: Environmental > Aquatic > Freshwater > Lake > Sediment | place: USA: Wyoming | collected... | reverse complement strand
GCGGGCGGCGGCGACAAGAGGAAAGTTCGCAAAAGTGTCCACGACGGGGGCCAAACTCGAGCCGGCCGGCGGCGCCGAGCCCAGTCATCGACGAGCAGCGCGGCCATGCGGCTGAACCGGCAACTCGGCTTGGAATGGCTGCCCGTTGGCCCGCGCCGATTCGCGGAAGCCTCACTGGGCATGGGAACATGAAGAGGTGAGTACTCCCACTGACCTGGCCTACCGCGCGGCGGGCCGCAATCATCCGACGCCGATCGACAACATCCGCAACATTGCCATCATCGCCCACGTCGATCACGGCAAAACCACCCTGGTCGATGCCATGCTCCGGCAGAGCGGCATCTTCCGCGAGAACGAGGTCGTGGTCGAGCGCGTCATGGATTCCAACGAGCTGGAGCGCGAGCGCGGTATCACCATCCTGGCCAAGACCACTGGCGTCCGCTTCCGCGGGGTCAAGATCAACATCGTCGATACCCCCGGGCACAGCGATTTCGGCGGCGAGGTCGAGCGCGCCCTCAAGCTGGTTGATGGCGTCATGTTGCTGGTCGATGCCAGCGAGGGCCCGCTGCCGCAGACCCGCTACGTGCTCATGAAGGCGCTCCAGGCGCGCCTGCCTCCCATCGTCGTCATCAACAAGATCGATCGCCCGGACGCGCGGTTGCAGGCCGTGCTCAACGAGATCTACGACCTGTTCATCGACCTGGATGCCACCGAGGACCAGCTCGAGTTCCCGGTCATCTACACGAACGCGCGCGCGGGCATCGCGAAGACATCCCCTGACGACTCCAGCACCGACCTGGGCCCGCTCTTCGAAGCGATCCTGAGGCACTGCCCGGCGCCGGTGGGCGATCCCGACGCCGTCCTGCAACTTCTTGTGGCCAATCTCGACTACAGCGAGTACCTGGGCCGGCTGGCGATCGGGCGTGTGTTCGCCGGCACATTGCGCCTGGGCGACCAGGTGGGCATCGCCAAGCTGGACGGCTCGCTCCAGCGCACGTGCATCACCAAGCTCTACTCCTTCGAAGGCCTCAAGCGCGTCGATGAGACCGCCGGCCGCCCCGGCGACATCCTGGCCATCGCCGGGGTCGAGGGCATCACGATCGGCGAGACCCTCACGCATCCTGATACACCCGCGCCGCTGCCGCACGTCGCGATCGACGAGCCGACGATTGCGATGACCTTCACCGTAAACACGTCTCCGTTCGCGGGCCGCGAGGGCCAGTTCGTCACCTCCCGGCATCTTCGCGAACGTCTCGAAAAGGAGCTGCTCACGAACGTCTCCATCCGTGTGGAGCAGGCCGGCGGCCCGGACGCGTTCAAGGTCATGGGCCGCGGCGGACTCCAGCTCGCCATCCTCATCGAGATGATGCGCCGCGAGGGATACGAGCTGATGGTCGGCAATCCTGAGACCATCACCCGCACCGTCGGCGGCGCGATCCACGAGCCGCTGGAGCTGCTGGTCATTGACTGCCCCGAGCAGTTCATCGGCGTGGTCTTCGAGAAGCTCGGCGAGCGCAGAGGCAAGATGATCAGGATGGTCAACCACGGCTCCGGCCGTGTGCGTTTGGAATTTCACGTGCCTTCGCGCGGCCTCATTGGTTTGCGAACCGAACTGCTCACGGACACCCACGGCACCGCGGTCATGAACTCGCTGTTTCATTCCTGGGCGCCGTGGCAGGGCGACATCCCGCGCCGCGCCACCGGCTCGCTGGTTGCCGACCGGGGAGGCAAGGCGACCGCCTACGCCATCTGGAACCTCCAGGAGCGCGGTCAGATCTCGATCAGCCCGGGCACGGATGTTTACGAAGGCATGATCGTCGGCGAGAACGCGCGCGACGCCGATCTCAACGTCAACATCGTGAAGGAAAAAAAGTTGACCAATATGCGTGCCTCCACGGCCGATGAGGCCATCCGGCTGGTCCCTCCGCGCATCCTGAACCTGGAGCAGGCCATCGAGTTCATCCGCCACGACGAGTACGTCGAGATCACTCCGCAATCCATCCGCCTGCGCAAGAAGGTGCTCAAGCCGAACGAGCGCTGAATGCCCCTGAGCGATTCAGACAAACGGCGGCTATGCAGTTCCCTCGGGCCGGCGCGGCTCTGCTGTTAGGGCTCCGCCCAGAGTCTGCCAAATCACCGGCGACCACGTCGAAGGGCGCGCGGATTCCTATTTCGTAAGGGAGTTTGTTGCGGGGAGCCAGCCGCAGGCTGCGGGGAATTGGTTGAGCGGGAAAGGTCTGGCCCACCAAGTCGGCCGGGAGGCGGGAAGAGGCCTGCCGGAGGGACGGGCCCCTGTTCAGAGCGGGTTGTCAGTCTCCGGTCCTGATTAACGTAATTTTCCGCAATTTCAGCGACGCGGACTTGTCATTGTCTGCCAGTCCGAAGCTGATGTGGTCCGTTTGCGGACGAACGGTTAGCCTGCCATTGAGCTTCCTGGTGACAAACTTCCCCCGAGTCTTTTCAACAGCCCCTTCAAGGGCGCTCTCGGCGGGTGTGCCCCGCTGTTCGGCAGCGAGACGAAACTTGCTGCCGGCCGACGCGTTAGCACAAGCATAGGTGACTTCAACCTCGTACTGCCCGTCAAGGCTCTTGTACGGATACCACCACAGAGCATTGGTCTCCTGCTCGAATCGCTTGAATTCGGTGGCGCTCTGCGTCACCCAGTCATACCGGATCTCCTCGCCACGCAGGCGCGCGATCCAGGCATAAAGGTCGATGCGGCTGGGCAGTTGATCGGCTCGAGAACCGTTGGCGATTTTGGGTTCCCCGCCAGCAATGTTCAGCACCAACACGGTGTCGTATGGGTCGAGCGGCTTTGCGGGTAAATCGAATTCGAGCACGACTCCCTGCCGCTTGAACGGCGCCTCAGCGTTGTTCGCGAGGAAATACGCCTTCGTGACCTGGTTTTCGAGCCCTTCGAGGCGAAGCTTCCTCCCAGGCCAATTGAGAATGTGCAGATAGACCTTGCCCGGTTTCACGGTGGCGCGCCAGGTAATGCCGGGGAAGTAGAACGGACTTGGGGAAGTTTCGTAAATGGATTCTCCGTTCACGTGCAGCCACTTACCTATGGTTCTCAGAATGTCCTGGCTTGCCTTCGGGACCACACCTTCCGCGGTGGGCCCGACGTTCAAGAGGTAGTTGCCGCCCTTGCTCACGATGTCCGCGAGCTTGGCGATCAGATCGCGCGGATTTTTCCAGTTCTGATCATTTTTCTTGTAGCCCCAGGTGTCATTCAGCGTGGCAGGCACTTCCCACTTTCCTTCTTTCGTGTACACCTGGATCGGAATCGCGTTGTCGCCAGTCTGCACGTAGTCACCCCGGTTATGCCCGATGCGGCTGTTGATCAGGCACGTGGGCTGCAGGATCTTGACCATGTTGCGCAGCCCGACCACCTGCTGCTCGGAGAGGAGACCCGGGGTATCGAACCATATCAGCGCGAGCTTGCCGTAACCGCTGAGAATCTCCTTCACTTGCGGGAACACTTTGCCTTCGAGGTATATCTGAGCGTTGCGCTTTTCCGGGAAATCCCAGTCATTTCCGCGGCCGTTGGGCTCATGCCAGTCCTGGTCCTGCGAGTAGTAGAAACCGAAGTCAAGCCCATGCCTGGAGCAAGCGGCGGAGAGCTCCTGCATGGGATCCTTCGCGTAGGGAGTGGCGTTGACGACGTTGTACTTGGAAGCTTCCGACTTGAACATGGCGAAACCGTCGTGATGCTTGGAGGTAATCACGAGGTACTTCATGCCAGCGTCCTGGGCCAGTTGAGCCCACTCGTCTCCATTGAACTTCACCGGGTTGAACTGGCGGGCGAGTTGCGCGTACTCGGCAACGGGGATTCTCTCGTGGAACATGATCCATTCGCCGATGCCGCGCACATACTTCCCTTTCCATTCCCCGGCCGGGATGGCATACAAACCCCAGTGAATGAACATGCCGAATTTGACGCCGTCGAAATGCTCGAGCGCTTTCGCCGTTGGGGGCGTCGCTGGATCGGACGCTTCCAGCCTGGTGCCGGTTTGTGTTCCGCAGGGGACCAGCGCAAACGGCAGGAGAATGGCGCAAATGAAGATCTGAAGTGATTGTTTGGCAGTCATGATTCCTTCCGTACTACTAAAGTCCTATTTCTTTGCGGCTCGCGAAGATTCCGGCTCGAGCGCCGAGAGTGGAGCAGGCCTCTGGCCGGCAACGCCGGCGTCCCTGCCGGCGTCGAACCCGATGGCGGCACGAATGCCGCCATGGCCGGCTGAAAGCCCGCGCCACACAGGTTGCGGACATCACAGCCGTCCGAAGGCCCAGCTTATCACCTGTAGAGCAGGGACGGGCAGACCGTTTGCCCTGGGCACCGACCTTGACCGCGGGCTCCAACTTGGGAGGACTTCATGGCGGGTGTCCATCCCGGCGCCAAGTTGTCGAGAACAAGGTGGAGACCTCCGCTAAAGAGGTGTGACCGCTTACCGGCCAGGGGTTCAGAACGGGCTTGGCATCCCGCGCCTGTGATGCTCTCCGCTGAGGCCTGCGATAGGGGACCGAGCGGCGGGCGGAATCCCAGGAAGGACAGGGCAAGGCCAGCGGGCCTTCGGACCGGAGTCGTCGCTGGTCAGGCCTCGATGTTGTCTGGCGGGCGGGGAGCGCCTAAGATCGTGTGTAGCGGGACATAGCGCGCGTCCCTGACAGCAGCGAGGTCGAATGAGCAACCCGGAGCAGACGGCAACCGCACCGATCAGGAAGGCCGAGCTGCTCGAGCTTGGCTTCCGGAAGTGGGACGCAGACTTCCAGTTCCTGCTGGGCTGTTTCCGCAGCGTGCTGGAGAGCATCGGCGAGCACTCGTTGGCAGCCCTCGTCCGGGACGCCTTCTCGGATTGCCCGCCCGGCGAGGAACGGCTGCCGGCGCGCGGGACGCAGGCGCTGTCGCTGGCCTTCCAGTTGTTGGGCATGGCGGAGGAGAACACCGCGAACCAGGTACGGAGGCTGCGGGAGACAAGCAACGGGCCGGCCAGCGAGGCGGGATCCTGGCCGCAGAACTTGGCGTGGCTGCGCGAGGCGGGGTTCAGCGAGGTTGAGGTCCGGGCGGCGCTGCCCAGGATCCACGTTCAGCCGGTGCTTACGGCCCATCCGACCGAGGCCAAGAGGCCGACCGTGCTCGAACACCACCGGGAACTCTACATGCTGCTGGTGGAGCGCGAGAACCCGAACTGGACGTCGATGGAACAGGTCTCGTTGCGACAGCGGTTGGAGGCGGGGCTGGAGCGGCTGTGGCGAACCGGGGAGATCTTCCTGGAGCGTCCCGACGTGGAGTCGGAAGTGCGGAACACGCTGCACTACCTGACCAGCGTGTTCCCGGCGGCGCTGGAAATGCTCACCGCGCGTTTCCGGGAGTCGTGGGCGCAGGTGTTCTTGGAAAGGGCGCCGGCAGAGCCGCGGCTGACGTTCGGGAGCTGGGTCGGGGGCGACCGTGACGGCCATCCGTCTACTACCACGGAAGTGACCCGACGCAGCCTGGAGGGGTTGCGAGCCGGGGCGCTGCGGCTGGTGCGGCAGCAGCTCGAAGGTCTGGCGACCCGGCTGAGCCTGGCGGACCACCTTCAGTCTCCTCCGCCGGCGCTGGTGCGGCGCATTCAGGAGTACGAGGGCGTGCTGGGGGAAGCCGGGCGTCGGGCGATTGAGAGAAATCCGGGTGAGCCCTGGCGCCAGATGTTGAACCTGATGCTGCTCCGGCTGCCGCGGGAGGCCGAGGGGCCCATCGAGCCGCAGGCCTACAAGCGGGCCGAGGAACTGGAGGAGGACTTGCGGCTGATGGTCGGGTCGCTGGAGGAGATTGGGGCGGGCCGCATCGCGGTGGCGGACGTCGGAGCAGTCCAGCGGGCGGTGAGCGTTTTCGGGTTTCATCTGGCCGCGCTGGACATCCGGCAGAACAGCGCGTACCACGACCGGGCGGTGGCGCAGTTGCTGAGCATCGCGGGCATCGAAGGAGGGGAATACCCGGATTGGAGCGAGCCCCGGCGGCTCGAGCTTCTGAACCGCGAGCTGTCGTCGCCGCGCCCGTTCTCGGTGGTGACGGCGGCGCTGCCTGCGGAGGCCGAGGCGACCGTGGGGGTGTTGCGCCTGCTGCGGGACCACATCGAGCGCTACGGCCACCGCGGCGTTGGGTCAATTGTGGTGAGCATGACGCGCGGCGTCTCGGACCTGCTCGAGGTGTATTTGCTGGCGCGGGAGGCCGGCCTGGTGCGGAACACGCCGCAAGGACTGGTGTGCGACGTCGCGGTCACGCCGCTGTTTGAGACCATCGACAACCTCGAGCGAAGCGCCAGCGTGCTGGCCGATTTTCTGGCTCACCCAATGAACCGGCGCACGCTACGGCACCTTCAGGAACGGGACGGACGGCCGCGGCCCTTGCAGGAGGTCATGGTCGGCTACAGCGACAGCAACAAGGACGGTGGCATTCTGGCCAGCCACTGGCACTTGAGCAAGGCGCAGAGCCAGATGGCTCGCGTGGCCCGGGAGGCTGGGGTGGAATTGAGGTTCTTCCACGGGCGCGGAGGCACGATCGGCCGGGGCGCCGGCCCGACGCACGCTTTCTTGCAGTCGCTGCCCTTGGGAACGCTCCAGGGAGAGATGCGGATTACCGAGCAGGGCGAGGTGATCTCTCAGAAATACGCCAACCGCCTCACCGGCGCGCAACACCTCGAGCAGCTTCTGGCCGGGGTGACCCGCTGGACGCTGGCTCACGATCTGGATTCGCAGCCGGCGCACCCCGCCGAGGAGATTTTCGAGCAGGTGGCCACCGAGAGCCGAAGCACGTATCGCGAGCTGATCGAGATGCCAGGGTTCGTCGAGTTCTTCACCCAGGCGACTCCGATCGATGCCATCGAATCCAGCCGGATCGGCTCGCGTCCGCCACGGCGCAGCGGCCAGCGGACCATCCAGGACCTGCGGGCCATCCCCTGGGTGTTCAGTTGGGGCCAGGCGCGCTTCAACCTGCCGGGCTGGTACGGGGTGGGGAGCGCTTTCCTGCGGCTGCGTGAGAGGGACCCGGCGGGCTGGCGAGCGATTGGCGGCGCGGTCCGCGACTGGGCGTTTCTGTCCTACCTGCTCCACAACGTGGAGACCAGCGTGGGCGAGGCGCATGCGGGCCTCATGGCCGAGTACGCGGCGCTGGTCGAGGACGAGGAGCTTCGAGTGCGCGCGCTGGATCGAATCCTGAGCGAATACCAGCGTACGCGGGAGATCCTGGCGGAGCTGTTCGGGGCCAGCATCGCCGACCGCCGGCCACGGCTGGTGAAGGCGGTGGCCATCCGTCATCAGGCGCTGCTCAGACTGCACCGCGAGCAGATCCGCCTGCTTGCCGAGTGGCGGAGGGAACTGCGGAAGGGACGGCCCGACCGAGCCGACGGTGTGCTCCAGGCCTTGCTGGTCACCGTGAATGCGATTGCCAGCGGAGTGAAGACGACGGGCTGAGGCAGGCGAGGGGGACAACCGGCGCCTGGGGGCTCGGAACACACGGCCAGGATTTTGCTGGGGTCCGAGCGCGCGCTGATGGCTGGAGCGAACAGCCCGCTGAGCGACCAGATGGGCTATGACTTCGGTGCCGGTTTCGGTGCGAAAGAGGTGGCCCTCGGCCTGAAGCTGGCGCGTGAGCGCGATGTAGTTTTCGATGATCCCGTTGTGGACCACCACCACGTCGGCTGGCGACCCCGAAAAGAGTCATTCGCGTGGCTCGGAGAGGACAAGCTGAAGCATGTCCCACAGAGCCCGGCTACGGCTTCTTGACGGTCTCGCCTTTGCGCAGCAGAGTGGGCGGCTTGCGCTTGCCTTTCTGGTCTTCGGCGGCTTTCTTTTCCGCGGCTTTTTTCTCCTCCAGGTCTTTGGGCTGCATCATGGATTCGATTTCCTTCTTTTCGCGCTGCTCCTTGGCGGCGACCTGGTCGGAGCGTTTCTGGAGGTCTTCCTGGGAGGCCTGGAGGCTGTCCTGGGTGCCGGAAATGGCCTGTTCGAGGACGAACTCGAAGCGCGCCAGGTCTTTGGAGCGGGTTTCGGCGATCTTCTCGAGGGCCTCGAGCATCTGCTTCTCGCCGGCGGTGACGGCCTTCATCCCCAGTTCGATGTCGAGCTTGCGCCCTAGGGCATCGTCCGCCACGGTGTCGATGGCGTCGATGATCTTGCCGTAGTCATCGAGCAGATCGTGAATCAGCGCGGAGCGCCCGGGCCTGTCTTGCTGGAGCAGGTGCTGGACCTGGTCCAGCCGCTGTCTGGCGAAGTGGACGTACAGGTTGAGGCGGTCGTTGGGGTCCTGGGCCAGCCGGACCTGTTCGATTTCGTCGGCGGTGAGGAAGTCCCGGCGGCTCTGCGCGACCGCCGGGAGCGCGCAGCAAAGTAATGCGAAGGCCGCAAAGAGCGGGTGGCTCATCGTATCTTCTTCTTTCCCCCCATGATGCCTTCCAGAAGCTCTTCGTGAATCTTCTGGATGGCGGCCTCGGCTTTCTCCAGCGGCTCACGGTCGTCCGGGCTCATTTGGGGGCGGAAATCGTTGAGCCTCCGCAGCAGCGCGCGGGTGCGGATTTCAGCGCGCTTGAAGTGCTTGGGGCTGCGGCTAGGGTTTTTGCCGGTCTGTTTCAGCGAATCGTCGGCCAGCGCCACCGATTCGCGCAATTCGTCAAAAGCCGCCAGGGTCTCGTTGGAGTCGCCGGTGCGGTAAGCCTCCTGGGCGGCTTTCAAGACCCGGTCCGCGTTGTCGAGAGCCTTGCCGGCGCGGCGTTCCAGATTGGGTTCGGCCCGCACGGCCGCCAAATCGGCCCGCAGCGGGACCACCGCCAACAGGCCGGCCAGCGAAATGACCAATCGGACCAACTGGGTTCACCTCCTGTTGAGCTCTTTGCGAATGATACGCACCCTCTGGCGCGCCTTGAATTCTTCATCCGGATGCTTGCCCTCGCTTAGGGACAGGAATTTTTCGTAGCTAGCGAGCGCACCTTGGTAGTCCTTGGCCTTGTCCAGCATGATGGCGCGCAGGTAGTGATGGCCTGCGGTCTCGCCCCCGAGCGCCTTGATGCGGTCGAGCGCGGCGAGGGCCTGCGGAAAATCTTCGAGCGAGACCAGCATAGCGGCCAGCTCGTTCCAGGCCTCCAGGAACTCGGGCTTGGCCCGCACCACCTGGAGGAACTGGCGCGCGGCGCCGGCGAAGTCTTTCTTGTCCCGCAAGGTGCGCCCGTAGATCATGCGCAAGTCGGGGTCGGAGGGGTCCGCTTGCACGGCCTGCTCGAGCACGGGCAATTCCTTTTCTGGCTGGTTGGTCTTGCGGTAGGCCAGAGCCAGGGCCACCCGGCTGGCTGTGGTGGGGGATTTCTGCACCACCCACAGGAGGTGCGGGACGGCCTCCGCGGGCCTGCCGGCATCGAGCAAGAGGTTGCCCAGACGCTCGCGGGCCGCGATGTTGTCGGGGAACTGCTGATAGACTGCGATGGCCTCGCCCTTCTGGCCGTTGCTTTCGTAAAGCGAGGCCAGTTGGAGCAGGGCGTCGCTGAAGGCGGGATCCAGCTCGGCGGCTTTTCGGAAGTGCGGCTCGGCCTCTTTGAGCCGGTTCTGCCGGAGCATGGCTTGAGCCAGCCCCAACTGGGCAGCGGGCGATTTGGGATCCAGTTCGGTGGCCTGGAGGTAGGCTTGCTCGGCTCTGGAGAAATCCCCACTCTCGAACAAGGCCTGCGCCAGGTAGAGCCGCGGGCGGATCTCTTTCGGTTTCTTCCCGGTTGCGGATTCGAGGCAGGCAACCGCCTCGCGAGCCTGCTTTTGGCGCAGCAGCACAATGCCCAGGTTCACCTCGGCCTCATACAGGCCGGGCTTCAGATCCAGGACTTTCTTGTACGCGGCGATGGCTTCGGCGTCCTTGCCGAGCAGGCTCTCGGCCAGCGCCAGGTGGAACTGCGCGCCGTAGTCCTTGGGGTCCGCCTCGAGGGCTTTGGTGAACAGTTGCACGGCTTCGACGTACTTCTGAGCTTCCAGGGCCTTCAGGCCCTCGGCGCTGAAATCGGGAGGCTGCGCCAGCAAGAGCAGCAGCGCCGCGGCCGGGAACCACATAGTTCCATTCTAGCGGGTGCCCACTTGGGAGCGTTTGACAGGCTGGTTCCCGGCGTGTCAGCATCCGGAACTGGCAAGCTCAAAAGGGAGGGCCGATGCAGAACATCTCCATCCAAAACGCCCGTGACTTGAGGCACGACGCCCGGGTCGTTGTCGAGAGCCTGCTCGGTCGCAAACTGAGTGAGGAGGAGCAGGTGGCCGTGACGGCCTTTCCTGTGCACCCAGCGCCGCCCGAGGAGGAGCGCAAGATTGCCGCCTCGCGGCTGGCCGAAGATCTTGAGGCCATGGCAGAAAGCGCAAAGCGCGTTCCGGAAGACGAGATGGAAGCGCTGATTGATGAGGCCATGGGGCAGGTACGGGTGTGGGGTGGGCCGTAAGGCTTGTGAGCCGGGCCCGGCGGGCACCCTCAAATTGGCCAAGCACTGTGGTTCGCAATTACGGTGACGCATTCGG
>Ga0315282_10017091_pt1 | contig 10520 bp, 6 predicted proteins | sample YL17G07_20_MG_FD_203693 | JGI IMG/M metagenome (GOLD analysis project Ga0315282, IMG submission 203693) | Sediment microbial communities from Yellowstone Lake, YNP, Wyoming, USA - YL17G07_20 | ecosystem: Environmental > Aquatic > Freshwater > Lake > Sediment | place: USA: Wyoming | collected... | reverse complement strand
CTGCACCTCGGCGAGAATGCCGTGGCCTTCGCCAACCTGCGCGAGGGCTGCTCGTTCGTCCATCGCAACGAGCCCGAGCGCGCGCAGCAGAAGGCGCGGCGCATCCTGCGCGCGGCGGCCGCGCGCGCCGCCCAGCAGAGCGATCTGCCGCGCTCGCGCACTTTCCTGCACCGCTCGGCCCTGGTGGTCGGCGGCGGCATCGCCGGCATGAGCGCCGCCGAGGAGCTGGCGGCGGCCGGCATCGAAGTGCACCTGGTGGAGAAGGAGACGAGCCTCGGCGGCTACATGGCTCGCCTCTCCAAGACCTTCCCCACCGAGGACTGCGCCATGTGCTCGCTGGCGCCGCGTCTGACCGACACTGCCCTCAATCCGAGCGTGCACATCCACACACTCACCGACGTGACCGCCATCAGCGGCCCGCCCGGCGAGTTCCGCGTGAAGCTCGCCCATCGCCCGCGCTACGTCACCGACGCCTGCGTGGGCTGCGGCGAGTGCGTGAGCGCCTGCCCTGTCAAGTACGACAACCCCTTCGATTTCGGCGTGGCCGAGCGCACCGCCATCTCGCGCGCCTTCAGCAACGCCGTGCCGGCCACCTTCGCGATAGAGAAGGACGGCTGGAGCCCCTGCAAGTCGGCCTGCGCCGTGCACACCTCTGCGCACGGCTACGTGGCGCTCGTGGCGGAGCGCCGCTTCGAAGACGCCTACCGGGTAGCCAGCGAGACCAACCCCTTCCCGTCGGTGTGCGGCCGCATCTGCACCCGCCTCTGCGAGAGCGGCTGCGCCCGCGGCCGCGTCGACGACGCCGTGGCCATCGCCGCCCTCAAGCGCTTCGTGGCCGACACCGTCGGCCCGACGCTGCCGGTCGAGCCGGCGGCGGTCACGCAGACGGAGCGAGTGGCCGTGATCGGCGCCGGCCCGGCCGGCCTGACCGCCGCCCGCGACCTCGCACTGCTGGGCTACGCGACCACCGTCTTCGAGGCGCTGCCCGTGGCCGGCGGCATGCTGCGCGTCGGCATCCCCGACTACCGCCTGCCCAAAGACGTGCTGCAGCGCGAGATCGACCAGATCGTGGCCCTGGGCGTGGACCTGCGCCTCAACGCGTGCGCCGGGACCGACTTCACCGTCGACGGGCTGCTGACGGACGGCTATCAGGCCGTCTTCCTGGCCACCGGCCTGCAGAGAAGCGCAGAGGTCAGCTTGCCCGGCGACGACCTCGAAGGCGTGCAGCACGCCGTCGAGTTCCTGCGCAACCTCAACCTCGGTCGGCCGGTGTCGGTCGGCGAGCGGGCGATCGTGGTGGGCGGCGGCGACGTGGCCCTCGACGCCGCCCGTAGCGCCGTCCGCCTGCAGCGCGCCGTCGGCCGCGAGCCGGACGTGACGCTCGTCTACCGGCGCACCCAGGTCGAGATGCCGGCCAACGTCAGCGAGGTGGAGGAGGCGCGCGACGAGGGCCTGAAGGTCGAGTTCCTGGTGCAGCCGCTGGAGATCCTCGGCGCAGAGGGCGCGGTCGCGGCTATGCGGCTGCAGCGCTGCGCGCTCGGCGACCCCGACGCGTCGGGCCGCCGCCAGCCGTTGCCCCTCGAGGGACAGGAGTTCGAGCTGGCCGCCGATACGGTCGTCTTCGCGGTCGGTCAGCAGCTCGTGGACGACTTCCTGACCGGCTGCGCCGGTGTGCTCGCCGAGGACGACCGGCTGGTCTGCGACCAGGCGACGATGATGACGACGCGGCCGGGGGTGTTCGCCGGTGGCGACGTGGCCCCTGCCGGCTTTCTCACGGCCATCGAGGCGGTGGCGGCCGGGCGCCGCGCCGCAGCCGCCATCCACAACTACCTGCGCGGCGAGGAGCTGCTGCCGGTGTGGCAGCCGGAGCGCGACGTGGCGCGGCCGGACGATGCGAGGCTGGCGGCGACGCCGCAGCAGCCTCGCATCCCCGTCCCCATGCTCGACGGCGCCGTGCGCGGCGCGGGCTGGGACGAGGTGGCCGGCGTCTACAGCGCCGAGCAGGCGGTCGCCGAAGCCGAGCGTTGCCTCGACTGCGCCGTCTGCTCGGAGTGCGGCTCCTGCCAGATCGTCTGCCCCTCGCACGCCGTCGATCTCGAGCAGCGTGCCACCGAGGAGGAGATCACCGTCGGCGCCGTCCTCATCGCCACCGGCCATCAGGAGTTCGACGCGCGGCGCAAGCTGCCGCTGGGCTTCGGCCGCTTCCAGAACGTACTCACTCAAAGTCAGCTGGCGCGCCTGCTCTCCGCCTCGGGTCCGACCGACGGCGAGCTCGTGCGCCCCTCCGACGGCAAGGCCCCGAAGAACGTCTTCATGCTCCAGTGCGTGGGCTCGCGCGACTGTACTTCCAGCGGCAACGAGCACTGCTCGGCCGTCTGCTGCCTGTTCGCGACCCTCCACGCGTCGCTCATCAAGCAGCACGATCCTGGCATCGAGGTGACCATCGGCTATACCGACCTGCGGGCGCCGGGCAAAGCACACGAGGAGTACTATCGCTTGGTGCAGAGCCGCGGCGTGCGTTACGTGCGCGGCCGCATCGGCGAGCTCATCGAGGAGCCCGACAAGCGCCTGCGCGTGCGCTTCGAGGACACGGTCACCGGACGCAAGAGTGAAGAGCTGTTCGACATGGTCGTGCTCTCGGCCGGCCTGGAGGCCTCGGCCGGCACGCGAGAGATCGCCCATGTGGCCGCCCTGCAGACCGCTGCGGCCGGCTTCATCAAGGAGTACCACCCCAAGCTCCGGCCGGTCGACACACAGCGCGCCGGCATGTTCGTGGCCGGCACGGCGCAGGGGCCGAAGAGCATCCCCGACAGCATCGCCCAAGCCAAGGCGGCGGCGGCGCGCATCATCGGCATGCTCAGCAGCGGCTTCGTCCTGACGCCGGCGCAAGTGGCCGCCTCCGACGAGGAGATGTGCATCGGCTGCGGCGTCTGCGAGACCGTGTGCCCACAGGCGGCGGTCGTACTCACCAGCGGCGTTGACGTCCACGCGGTGGTCGATCCCAACATCTGCCGGGGCTGCGGCATCTGCGTCGCCGACTGCCCGAGCGGAGCCATGCAGCTCGGCGGCTTCAGCGACGCCGAGCTGCTCGCCGAGGTGGGCGCGTGAGCCCGACGGTCGTGGCCACCGCGGAGGCGGAGACAACAAGGGCCAGGGCCGCCGAGCGTTCCATCGTCGCCTTCTGCTGCCGGGAGTGCGCCTACGCGGCCGCTGACGCCAGCGCCAACGCGCGCACCCCACTGCCGCCCAGCGTGCGCCTGGTGCTCGTGCCCTGCTCCGGCCGCATCGGCCCGCTGCACCTGCTGAGCGCCTTGGCCGAGGGCGCCGACGGCGTCATGGTGGCCGGCTGCCTGGAGGGCCAGTGTCACTACCTCGAGGGCAACTTCAACGCCATCGACCGGGTGACGTTCGTGCAGCGCCTGCTCGAGTCGGTGGGGGTAGAGCCGGAGCGCGCGCGCATGTTCACCATGAGCGCCGGCGAGCCGCCGAAGTTCGTGGCCGCCGTGCACGAGATGGACCGCGTGGTCGGCGCACTGCCGCCGCTGCAGAGGAGCGAGGCATGCCGCTGACCGACCGCGGCCGCACTATCCTCGAACGGCTGCCCGGCGCCGCCCTGGCGTCGGCCGGCAGCACCGGCTGTGAGATCGTGCGCCACGAGGAGCTCTGTGTCGGCTGCGGCCGCTGCGCGGCCAGCTGCCCCACCGGCGCCAGCAGCCGCGGCGAGACGTTCGACGTGAACCAGTTGCTGGCCGCCCCCGCAGGCAGCCGCCGCGGCGAGCTGGGCGCCGCTCTGCGCCGCCTCGCGCGGCACGCGGCGTCGGCGCCGGTGGCGGTGCCCCCTCGCGTCAGCGTCTACCGCACAATCGTCTACGACGTCGGGCGCTGCCTGGGCTGCGGCACCTGCGCCAGGGCCTGTCCGGCCGGCGCCATCGAGGCTCTGCCGCCACAGACGACGGGTGCAGACGCCCGCGAGCAGACGCCGACGGAGGCTGCACGATGAGCGGCGCTCCCCCGGTGGTGCTGCTCTGCGAGTGCGCCGGCACCATGCCGGCCATCGGCTTCGACGCGCTGGCGGCGTTCCTCGATGACCACGCCGAGGTGGAGCGCGGCGCCCGCTGGTGCAGCCGCGAGGGACAGGCGCGCCTGTTGGAGCTCTCGGAACAGGACGGCGGACGTCGACTGATCCTCGCCGGCTGCTCGCCGGATTTCGCCAACCGCCGCTTCCATCGCCTGCTCTCTCGCGGTGTCGCGCTGGAGTCGGCCGACATCCGCGAGGGCTGCGCCTGGGTCCACGGCGACGAGCCGCAGGAGGTCACGGCCAAGGCGCAGCGCATCGTGGAGGCAGCGCTGCGCTATCCGGCGCCGCGCTACGACACGCTCTCGCACGAGCGCCGCGACCGCTCCGTGCTGGTGATCGGCGGCGGCGTGTCCGGCACGCAGGCCGCCTGCGAGCTCGCCCAGATGGGCCACCGCGTGGAGCTGGTGGAGCGCCGCCCGTTCCTCGGCGGCCGGGCGGCGCGCATCGGCACCGTCTTCCCGACCAACGACTGCGGCCAGTGTCTGCCGACCACCGACGCCCAGGCCGGCACCCGCAAGTGCTTCCACCGTAACCTCGCCATCGACCACCCGAACCTGCGCGTCTGGCGGCGCACGACGGTCGAGGCGGTGAGCGGCCACCCCGGCGATTTCACCGTCGACCTGCGCCGCCTGCCGAACATCGTCACCGGCGCCTGCGTGAACTGCGGCACCTGCGAGAGCGTCTGCCCGCAGCGCAGCGCCGACGGCACGTCGACCGCCATCTACAGCGAGTTCTACGACGGCCGCGTGGTGCGCACCGTCGACCTGGAGACCTGCTCGTTCTGCGGCGCCTGCGTGGAGCACTGCCCGGTCGGCGCCATCGACTTCGCGCAGTCGCCGGAGCGCGTCAGCGTGACGGCCGGGGCTGTGCTCACGGCCGTCGGCTGCGAGCCCGCGCCGGCGCGGCTGCTGACCCACCTCGGCTACGGCCATGACGGCGTGGTCACCCAGACCGAGCTGGCGGAGCTGCTCGACAGCTGGGAGGAGCAGGCGTCGCTGGGGCGGGAGCCGGCGCACGAGGTGCTCATGATCCAGTGTGCCGGCTCGCGCGACCGCCGGCGCCTGCCGTACTGCTCCCGCCTCTGCTGCATGATCGCTCTCAAGCACGCCATCCGTCTGCGCACGCTCTTCCCGAGGATGAAGGTGACGATCTGCTACCTGGAGATGAGGACGGCGGGCGTCGGCTACGAGAACTGGTACCTGGCGGCGCGGCGTGCCGGCGTGGGGTTCCTGCGCGGCACTCCGCCCGAGGTGCAGTTCGACGAGCGCGGCCGTCCTGTGATCGAGGTCGAGGACATGACCGGCGACGGCAAGCTGCTGCTGCGCCCCGACCTGGTCGTCCTCTCCAGCGGCATGGTGCCGGCGACCGATGTGGAGCGCATCGCCGAGGTGCTCGGCGTGCAGCTCGACGAGGATGGCTTCGTGGAGATCCTCGACCGCAAGAACCGCGCTACCGAGACCAGCCGCGAAGGTGTGTTCGTGTGCGGCTCGGCCGCCGGCCCGAAAGCGATCGTGGAGTGCAACACTGAGGCCTCTGCGGTCGCCAGCGAGATCCACAACTTCCTGACCTCGGTGGGCCGCCGCGGCGCGGCCCCCTGTACCGTGGACGCCGCCAAGTGCGTCGGCTGCGACGTCTGCTACTCGCTCTGTCCTTTCGGCGCCATCACCCTGCAGGAGCGGCCAGCCGACGCACTGCGCCCGGCCGAGCTGAAGGACGACGCAAAGCTGGCGGTCATCGACGCGGAGGTCTGCCACGCCTGCGGCATCTGCGCGGCCAATTGCACCGAGATGGCGATCGCCCACAACCTCGACGACGATGCCATCCATGGGCGCCTGCGCCTGCTGACGGACGGCGTGGAGCAGCCGGTGGTCGGCTTCTACTGCAAGGAGTGCGCCGGCGCCGCCATCAGCCTCGGCGGCATGCACCGCGACGGCTATCCGGCCAACGTGCGCCTGGTCGAGCTGCCCTGTCTGGGGCGCGTCAGCGCCCTGCACATCGTCGAGGCCGCCCGGCTGGGCGCAGCCGGGGTGTTCCTGGCCAGCTGCGCCGAGGGCCGCTGCCAGTACCGTACGGGCGACGTGAGCGCCGCAGAGCAGGCGCGTCTGGCGGCAGAGCTGCTCGAGTCGGCGGGTCTCGACGTGCCCATCCAGCTCTGGCATCTGTGCGCCGTCGACCGCTACGGCGTCGGACGGCGCATCCGCCAGTTCTGCGCGCGGCTCGAGAACGGCAGAGCCGCGGACGAGCCGCGCCTGGCCGTGCTGGCCGGTGTGGCCGGCTGCGAAGGGGGCGAGGCCGGTGGCTGCCCCGCCTGATGCCCCCACCCTGCAAGGACGGCTGGAGCTGCTGGCCGACGATTGCCGCCAGTGCTATCAGTGCGGACAGTGCACAGCGGCTTGCCCCAGCGGCTGGGACCTGGAACGCGGCCCGCGCCGTGTGGTCCGCCTCATCCTCGCCGGCGAGGCCGAGGCGCTGCTGGCGTGCGACGACGTCTGGCGCTGCAGCGAGTGCGGCTCGTGCACGCGCGCCTGCCCGATGGAGGTCGACACGGCCGCCGTCATGGCGGCGGTGCGTGAGCTGCAGCGCGCGCACGGCGGCGCCAGCTGCCCCGAGCGGCGCGCCGCCGACGTGGCGACGCGGCAGCTCGGGCGACGGCCGCGCATCGACAACATCGTCTTCGGCGCCGCCATGGTCTCCCGCGGTGCGATCCCCAAGGACCTCGTCGGCTCCGCCGTGCAGGGCACCACGTCTGCACGCAGCCTGCTGGCGAAGGCACGCGGGCAGCTGGTCGAGATGACCGGCGTCGACCGCGTGTGGCCCAGCCTGGCGCCGGCGGAGCGGCCCGGCGGAGCAGCCCTGCCGACCGGCGAGGGCGCACGGACCCTGCCGTTCTTCGCCGGCTGCGCACTGCCCCAGGATCGGGAGGCCAACAGCCTTACCCGCGAGGTCGCAGCCGGTCTGGGCCTCGACCTACAGGAGTCGACCAGCGCCGGCTGCTGCGGCCACCCGGCGCGCGGTGCGCGCCCGGCCACCTACCACGCCGACGGGCCGGCGCTGACCGTCTGCCCCGCCTGCGACGCCAGCCTGCGCGAGGCCGGCCAGGAGACGCGACCGCTGTGGGAGGCGCTCGTGGAGACGGCGCGCCGCGACGGCCGCCGCCTGGAGGCCGCCGCGCCCGCATTCGTGCCGTACGTCGGCTGTCTCGGCGACCGCGAAGCGACCCTCGGCGCGCTGGCGGACGCGGCCGCCCTGGCCGGCGCCGAGGTGAAGCTCTCGTACCCCTCGCTGCACGCCTCGTGTTGCGGCGCCCTTGGCGGCATGTTCCGCGGCGCGACCGCGGCCACCACGCGGCTGCTCGACTTCGCCGCCACCGCCCAGGCGCCGCTGGTGACCACCTGCCTGCTCTGCCGCGACAACCTGCGCTCTGGCGCCCGCCTGGGGCGGCTACCGGTCGACGTCTACTTCTGGCCGGAGTTCTTCAGCGTGGCGGCCCATGATGCCCCAGCCTCCCCCGCTACAGCCGCTCCCGCAAAGGACGAGAAGCCATGACCGATCAGCCCGAGCCGCACGAGAAAGAGCCCGCTGTGAGCGCCCCGCCTGCGTCCGGCGCCTTGGCATCCGCCGCCACTACGTCCGGCGCACCCGCTGCCGCCGCGGCGGCCGCCGATGCCGCCGCAGACCACCGCAACCCCTACGCGATCATCGCCGAAACCTCGTTCGCGGCGCCCCCCGACGCCCGCCGGGACCTCGTGCAGCGCATCCTCGACGACCCACGCATGCACGACCACAAGGACGGCTTCCTCAGCTGCCTGCAGTGCGGCGTCTGCACCTCCGGCTGTCCCGCCGCGCGGTTCACCGACTACTCGCCGCGCGAGATCGCCCGCCGCGCCCTGGACGGCGACGAGACGCTGCTCACCGACGATTCCGTCTGGTACTGCTTCTACTGCTACACCTGCCAGAGCCGCTGCCCACGCAAGAACAGCGTCGCCGTCATCAACCAGGTGGTGCGCAGCATGCAGGTCGAGAGCGGCTACGGGATCAAGCACGTCGAGATGTTCTCGGCTTGGGGCGAGGGCTTCTACGACAAGGGCATGGGCGGCACACCGCACGTGTTCTTCGCCGACATCGCCGACGCGTGGGGCCCGAAGTGGAAGGACTTCATCGCCAACCGCGACCGCCTGCGCGAGGAGATGGGGCTCGGCACCATGTACCCCAGCGCCGACGCCGTGCGCGAGGTGCGCGCGATCATGGAGTCCACGGGCTTCAAGGATCGGCTGGAGAGCCTCGGCGCCTGGGGCGGCCACCGGCCGGACGACAAAGAGTAGCCGCTTCCCGCTTGAGGGCCCAGCCGAGGCCGGCCGCCAGACCCGAGCTCCGGCGTTGTATCGTCGCCGCGGAAGCGGCGGCCGGCTGCGTCGACCCAGCCGCTGCACCGCGCCTCAGACGGCGAGCACGGGGCCCTTCGTATCGGGTGGCTGGCTCCTGGCCCGCCTTCTTCGCCGCCGGGAAGGAAGGCCTGGGCAGCCGCTCACTCATCTGACGGCGCGAAGCCCGTAGCCGTCGTCCCGGCGTAGTGGCGAAGCGCCGCGAGGGGGGCGTCCTGCTCCTCGCCGCGCGGCTCGTGCGCGAAGCGGTGGTCGCGCTTGCGGTCGAACTCCGACATTCCCCTTCGAAGTGCCGCCAGGCGCCGGATCCAATCGTCCAGAAGCAGCCCGTACGCAGAAGCATGTCGCTGTTCGGCCTCCTTGAGCGCTGTACTGAAGTGGGACGCGCAGAGGCCGGCCGAGAGGGCATAGCGGCTGCGAAACGACTCGTCGTCGAGTGCGCGGCAGAAGAAGTAGACCTTCCGCTCGGTGCTCGCTTCTCTGCGCAGACACGCGGGGCACGTCGCCAACGCCGCTTGCGCCCGGGGCTTTCGTCCTATCCGATGGCGGATCTGTTCCCTGAGGGACCACAGGCGCCGAAGATCCTCATCGATGACAACAGCATAAACGGTGGCGACGACGGCCAGCGCTGCGTGCTCGTGAGCGACCAGCGAGAAGAGCCCGGCGTGAAGCGGACAAAAGCCCTTGCTGGCCTGGAACTGCTCGCGCACGCCGGCGTCGTTGTGCGCCTCGCGGACGAAGGTCTCCATCCAGCGGCGCTGGTCGATCTCGTCGACGCGACAGAGCGGGCATCCGTCGCCGGCAAGCGCGGCCTCTAGCTCGTCCGTGAAGATATCCACGCTCGCGCCTCCTTTCTTTCGCAGAGGCCGTCAGCGGCGCGAGCGGCAGAGACCCAGACGGCCGAGCCACTCGCAACCACGGCTGCAGGCCCGTGCGCTCCCCCGACTACGTCGCATCGGGCCGTCCAGCAGCCACTCGGGCCCGTTCCACATATTCTCGAGCGAGCGACCGGAAGGCGGCCGCGTCCTGCCATGACAGTGGATGCTGAGAGTAGCGAGCCGTTTCGTAGCCGCTGATCAAGCGCTCCCGCGTCCCATCACGGCCGGGTGGAACGGGCACAGTCGTCAGGTCGCGCGACGGCACCCCGCTCGCCGTGCCCGTCCGCAGCAGGTACCGCCTGGCCGTCTCGTCCGGGTGTCGTGTCTCACCGAGGGCCGCAAGCGCGCGCTCCAGCAAGGTGAACTCGCGCCGTACAGCCTCGGCGGGCGACGAGGGCGGCGCCTGGCGCCTCGGGAGGCGAGCGACGAGATGCGAGAGCCGCACGCGAGCTGAGCTCAGCAGGTCGGCTGCCGACAGGAGCGACTCGCGTTCCTCTTGAGGCTCGGACGGCTCTCCCTCTCTGAGCCGGCGAACGGCGCGCAGGAGGAGGAAGAGCAGCCCTCCTCCCACTATGGCCGCGAGAAGCGGCCAGGCAACGTCGTGCAAAAGGGTCGATCCGCCGCCGCCGGTCGCAACGTGGGGCAGTCGAGTGGTGTGCAACTGGGGGGGCTGGCCGGGCTGTAGCCATTCGGGACGGTGAACGTGGAAGAGGCCGAAGATCCAGACGAAAACGCGCAGCAGCGCATAGCCGGCGCTCGCGACGACGAAGGCCACCCCTTGCAGGAGGTAGAGAAGACCGTGGGCGATCGCCGACAGCGTCCAGAGCAGGGGCGCTCCGTGCATGAGGGCGGCAAGGATGACGGCGATCAGGAGGATCGCGGCGATCGTGGCGAGAATGCCCGCAAACCACGTCCAGCCGGAGACTCCGTGCCGGCGGTCGACCATCGTCAAGCTCTCGCCCAGCCGAGCCAGCGCCACAAGCAGCGCGCCGGCCGCGATCACCACGGTGACCGCCACCCCTGCGGTCGCGAAGGGCTGATGCAGCGCCGCCGCGAGCAAGAGCGCCAGGAAGATGAGCCCAAGCGCACGTGCGGCCCGCCCGAGCGCGTCGTCGACATGCACCGCGCGCTCCCCGATGCGGATCCCGAGCCATGAGGCGACCACCACGAAGAGCAGGTCGG
>Ga0315282_10017090_pt1 | contig 10520 bp, 6 predicted proteins | sample YL17G07_20_MG_FD_203693 | JGI IMG/M metagenome (GOLD analysis project Ga0315282, IMG submission 203693) | Sediment microbial communities from Yellowstone Lake, YNP, Wyoming, USA - YL17G07_20 | ecosystem: Environmental > Aquatic > Freshwater > Lake > Sediment | place: USA: Wyoming | collected... | reverse complement strand
AGTCGTTTACAAGACTTGTTATAGTAATCCATTTTATTCCATCTTCAAGAGCTTTGCCATATAATCTGTCGGTCACCGTCCAAGAAAAATTCTTGTATCCATGCCGACCAATGTGTATCATACTCATCTGCAATCAGAACAAGGGGGGGATTCAATGGGTGCCTTAAGCCAGAAAGTTGCTTTGATTACCGGCGCCGGGAAAAGGAACGGGATCGGCTTCGCCATTGCCCGGGCCTTCTCGAGGGAAGGGGCGCGAATCGTCCTCGCTGACCTCTGTCAGGACCTGGTGGAGTTTGAGCAGTATTACCGCCTGAGCCGCTGGGAAGAGTTGCAGGAATTAGCCGGGGAAATCTCTGCCGCATCGGGGCTTCTAAGCCTGCCGGTCAAGGCGGACGTTACGGATGAGAACTCGCTGAAGGCTATGGTCAAGAAGGTGGAAGAGGTGTTTGGCCGGCTGGACATCCTTGTAAACAACGCCGGGGTCGCACCGAGTCCCAACCTGATTCAGGCCATGGCTCCAGCCGCCTGGAAGAAGACCTTTGAGGTGAACGTCCATGGGACTTTCCTCACCTCACAGGCTTCCATCCCTCTTATGATCCGGTCCGGGCAGGGTGGAAGCATCCTCAACATGGCTTCTAAGGCCGGAAAGGTCCCCAGGCCCTTTATAGGGGCGTACTGCTCGGCCAAGGCGGCAGTCATCATGATGACCCGGGTGATGGCGCTCGAGCTGGCCTCCCAGGGAATCCGCGTCAACGCCCTCTGCCCGGGCCAGATTGAGACCGATATGGAGCGATGGGGCTGGGAATACGAGGCCAAGGCTCTGGGCAAAAGTGTGGAACAGGTGAAGAGGGAAAAGATCAACGCGATTCCTCTGGGACGGGTTGGCCAGCCTGAGGATGTTGCGGAGGCTGCCCTTTTCTTAGCGTCAAATCGGTCCTCTTTCATGACCGGCCAGGCCGTTAACGTGACAGGGGGACAGGCAGTACAGTTATGAAGGCTATCTATTATACACGAGAGCAAGGGCTGCTTTATAGCGATCTTCCGGATCCGGTAGTTGCCCGGGGGGAAGTTTTGGTCCGGGTCCATTATGCAGGGATCTGCGGCTCAGACCTGCACCTTTTCAAGAGCGGGATGCTTCCCCCGCAGGCCATCATGGGCCATGAGGTAAGCGGTACCATTGAGGCGTTGGGCGAGGGCGTCGGGGAAAGAAAAGTCGGGGATCGGGTGATCATCCGGCCGATCGGCTGCGGGTCCTGCCCGGTATGTAAAGAGCAAAAGGAAAACCTCTGCCCGGGACGCCGGGCCATCGGGCTTGGGCAGAATCCCGGTGGATACGCTGAAAAGATTGCAGTCCCCTGGGGGATGACGATCCCGGTTCCGGAAAACGTTCCCCTCGATCAGGCCGCCCTCACCGATCCGGTGGCTACGGCTCTCCATGCGATCCGGCAGGCGCGGCCCCTTCAGAAGAAATCTGCCCTTGTCCTCGGAGCTGGGGTTATCGGCCTTTCGCTTCTCCTTCTTTTAAAAAAGGAAGGGGCTAAACCCATTCTCGTCTCAGAGTTAGAAGAAAGAAGAAGAGAGATGGCCCTTCAGTTGGGAGCGGACGGAGTAGTTCAGCCGCGGGATGATGGGGCATTACAGGTCATTCAATCCTTGACCGGTGGTCGAGGGCCGGCAGCCGCTTTTGAGTGCTCCGGGAGCGCCGGGGCCTTCGAACAGGCCCTGCGCTGGGTGGCGAAAGACGGTGAAATTATTTTGGTAGGGCTTGGCGGGGAGCCTTTCTGCCTCCCTCCCATCATGGCAGTCCTGAAAGAAGCAAGGATTATTGGTTCCTTTGCCAATACCCGGGAGGAATGCCGCGAGACTTTGAGAAGGATGGCCCGGGGAGAATTTTCCATTGCATCACTTACCAGGGATCGCATCTTTCTAAAAGATCTTCCGGGGGTATTTCAGGAACTTCTTAAGGGCTCACCGAGAAACAAGGTGATCGTACAATTAGAGGCGTAGAGACCTAACAGGCCACGTCTCTCTGTATTATAAAAATATACTTAGGAAGGGAGTAAGATATGGCCGTCATCAGTGGGGGTGAACTCCTGGCCAAGTGTCTGAGAGAATACGGGATCAAAAAGATCTTCGCCATTCCCGATGGAACTTATAACATCATGTTCAAATGGATGAGGGATGAAGGAGTCAAGGCTGGCATGGCTTTTATCACACCCCGCCACGAGGCAGCCGGGGCCCATATGGCCGACGGCTGGTACCGGGTGACGGGCCAGCCCGCGGTGGTCATGGCCGGGGCCGGGCCCGGCGTGGCCAACCTGATTTCCGGGGTCATCACGGCCCACGCAGAAGACATCCCCATGCTCGCGATAACCACTCACCGTCGTTCTGAGGTGATCGATCCCCCCCGCGGGGCCATGCAGGTTTTTGATCAAGCCGGGATCTTTCAGCCAGTCACCAAGCTTAGCGCCACAGTTCATCATTGGAAGCGCATTCCTGAGCTCATCGGGCTCGCTATCCGGACTGCTGTAGCCGGGATTCCCGGTCCCGTCCATCTGACCATTCCCGAAGATATCATGAACGAGAGACGGGAGGAGAATGAAGTTCCCGGTCCCCTGACTTTGGCAGTTCCTCCCAGCCCGGGTGGAGACCCAGCGGCCGTGGAAGCTGCGGCCCGGCTTCTAATGGAAGCCCAAAGCCCTTTTATCCATGCTGGGGCTGCGGTGGTTCGCTCCGGGGCCGAGGGGGAACTCAGGGCCTTGGCTGAGTACCTGGGCCTGCCTGTGACCATGACCCCCGGGGGAAGGGGAGCCATTCCCGAGGATCATCCCCAGGCCTTTCCCACCCTTTGCATTCCTGCGCGGGTTGCCCTGGCCCAATCTGACCTGGTGCTTGCCCTCGGGGTTCGATTCGGTGAACTTGATTTCTGGGGCAAGGCCCCTCTCTGGGGCCCATCTACCCAGGAAGTAATTCAGGTCCACATCGCCCCCGAGCGGATCGGGGTCAACCGGCCGGTTCGCCAGGCGATCGTGGGAGGGATGAGGCCGGTTTTAGGGCAGCTTCTGGAGGCTGTCCGCTCACTCACTCCGAGGCGTCCATTGCAGGAACGCATCGGTCAACTCAAGGGCCTGGAGAAGATTTGGCAGGAGGACCTGAAGAAGAAGTTTGCCTCCGATGCTTATCCGATGCTGACTGGCCGGCTGATAAAGGAAGTGCGGGATTACTTCCCGAGGGAGACGGTCATGGTCTTAGATGGTGGGAATACTACTCTCTGGGGTGTGCATTTCAACATGATTTATGAACCGCGTACCCTTCTCTGGACGTCGGAATTCGGCCACCTTGGAACCGGTCTTCCCTATGCCATGGGAGCGAAACTCGCCTTCCCCGATCGGCCTGTCTGCCTGATTTCCGGGGATTCAGCCTTCGGGTTTAACATCCAGGAGCTCGAGACGGCCCGGCGGCATGGGATCAACATTGTAGCCATTATAAACGTGGACGGGGCCTGGGGGATGGAGTGCGCCTCGCAAAAACGGATCTTTGGAGATGAGGGATACATCAACTGCGAACATAGTCCGGTCCGTTACGACCGGGTGGCCAAAGTGATGGGATGTCACGGGGAGTTCATTTCCCGGCCGGAAGAAATCCGGCCGGCCCTGGACCGCTGCCTGGCCTCGAATCTGCCGGCGGTCATCCATGCAGAAGTGGACGCCCGGGCCAACATCAATCCCCCGGGGATGGAACTGTGGGTGGGAAGCCACGCAGCTCATTAGCAGGGTGCTGAAAAAGTCAGCTTTTCGCCGCTCAGGATATTTTTTTCGATCCCGCGCTTCGCGGGACTATGGACTCGCTGCGCTGAAAAATCACAGATTTTTCGGGCGCTTCTTGCCTGCTCACATCTCGGAGGCCTGGCCAGACGCGTTGCTCCTTATTCGTCGCAACGGCCAGGGCCAAGCGCATTTTGCTGTTCGCTCCGGGAGAAGGGGACATCCTGAATTCTTTTTTCGCCCCCTTATTTTTTCAATATTTTTCTGAGAGACGACACAAGCCGCTAGCCTTATCCCTTTTTAAAGAGGGATATTTCCATGCTTCCTCTCGCACCTCTCCTCCCTCTTATTGTCCAGCATCTCCAGAGCCCGGATGAGCTGCGGGCGCGTCTCCTGGGGACGGATGATGAGGTCCAGCTGCCATTTCGAGGCGGAATAATAGGGGGTCATGAATTTTTCCTGGTATTCCTGAATCTTTTCCTCCCAGACTCGTTCTTTATCCTCGGCTGCTTGGATCTCTTTGCGGAAGAGCACGCGCACCGCGCCTTCCGCACCCATGACCGCAACCTCGGCGGTCGGCCAGGCCAGGACGAGGTCGGCGCCCAATTCTTTATTATTCATGGCCGAGTAGGCTCCCCCGTAAGACTTGCGGATGATGCAGGTCACCTTCGGAACGGTGGCTTCTTTCCAGGCGAAGAGCATCTTGGCTCCATGCCGGATGATCCCTTTGTATTCCTCCTTGGTCCCCGGGAGATAGCCGGGAACATCGGCCAGGGAGATTAACGGGATATTGAAGCAATCGCAGGTCCGGATAAACCGGGCACCCTTGTCTGAAGCATCGCAGTCGATGGCCGCGCCCAAAAAAAGGGGATTGTTGGCCACCAATCCGACAACCCGTCCCTTCAGCCGGCCAAAGCCTGTCACCATGTGACGGGCAAACGCAGGTTTGATCTCGAAGAATTCTCCCCGATCCACGAGGAGGGAGATCAGCTTGCGCATGTCGTAAACCTTTTTGGAACTGTCCGGCAGAATCTGGGCGATTCTCTCTCCGCCTGGGTCGGGGTCTGACCAGGATTCTAAGGCCGGGGGCCTCTGGGTATGATTGGAAGGAAGGAAACCGAGAAGTTTCTTGATCCTGTTCAGGCAATCCGGGTCATCCTGAGCCACAAGATCGGCCACTCCCGAGACCTGGCTGTGGACCCTGGTTCCTCCAAGGTCCTGCATCTTCACATCCTCCCCCATCACTTCCTTAATGACCAAAGGGCCGGTGATGAACATCTGGCTTGTCTTATCCACCATGAAAATAAAGTCCGTCAAAGCCGGCGAATAAACTCCCCCTCCCGCGCAGTTTCCCATGATCGCGGAGATCTGGGGAATGACCCCGGAGGATTCTATGTTCTCCGCGAAAATAGGCGCGTAATTCCCGACTCCCTCCTGGATCCTCCCCCCGACGGAGTCGATCAATCCTACCACCGGCGCCCGGGCCTGCCTGGCTGCCCGAATGATAGAGGCGATCTTCAGCCCATGGACCATCCCCACGGAACCGCCCATGACTGTGAAATCCTGAGCATAGAGAAAAACCACTCGACCGTCCACGGTTCCATACCCGGTGATGACTCCGTCTCCCCAGGGTCGGTTCTTGTACATTCCAAAATCGGTGCAATGGTGCTGGGCCAGCATGCCCAATTCGACAAAACTTCCCGGGTCCATCAGACGATCGATCCGCTCCCGGGCCGTCAGTTTGCCCTGAGCATGCTGTTCGTCGATTTTCTTCTGCCCTCCGCCCGATTTAGCTTTTTCCTCGACCTGCTGCAGCTTTTCCATTTCTTTTTTTATTCTGGACATGCCCCACTCCTTGACCAATATCCCCGAAGAATCCGTTTCTCCGGTATCCATGAATCATGGGCTTTTCGGAAGAAAAGCATAAACTTCCCAGCCCTGACGCTACACTGTTTTTTTAGCATATCCAGCCGGTGGTTACAATATTTTTAGTTTTAATGAGCGCCACAACTCTCATGGGCATTTCTTCAATAGATAACGTTCGCAACAATCCCTTCTATGCAGGTCAGGGTAAAATGCTAAACCCTTGTTCCTTAAAATGGGAATCAACGGTGAAAGCAGTCTTGACCCCCGAGGCCCGCATAACCTCAAAGTTCACACAATCAACAAGGCTGAGTCCTCCCTCTTTTTACAACTTGACATTATTGTCTTCCCTGCTAATATTGCAGGTATACGCGCTTTATCGGAATTGAACATCCAATCCTGAGCCGTAAATCCGACCTTCGGGACCGATTTACATAAAGGGGAAGCGATACAAGTTAAGCCCCCTCACCCCTCTCTCTCCCCCGCAAAAGGAGACTGGGTCGCCACCCGGACCTTCTGCTCTCGGAATTGCAACACACTCTAACGGGGGAGAGGGAGAAGGATAAGGAAGCCCCTAAAAGCTGGATTCTTTTATTGTCTCCAGGAAGAGGCCTAATGCGCAGGCACTTCGATCCATAGAAAGGAGGTCCAGGATATGAAAATTCTAAGAGTCAACATGGGAGCAGAGGGTGGTCCGAAGGCCCGGGAGGAACCGATGGGAGAGTTTGAGGGCCTGGGCGGCAGAGCCCTGACATCGGCCATTGTGGCCAAAGAAGTGCCTCCCTTATGTCATCCATTGGGAGCAGATAACAAACTCGTCATCGCCCCGGGTCTATTGAGCGGGACCACCGCCGCCATGTCCGGGCGGGTGTCGGTAGGCTGCAAGAGCCCGCTCACGGGCGGCCTCAAAGAGGCGAACTCCGGAGGGCAGCCTTCTCAGATGTTGGCCAGGCTTGGTTATGGCGCTATTGTCCTGGAGGGCAAACCTAAAGAAGGCAAGCTCTACAAGATTTTCATTAACAAAGACGGAGTAAAAATCAGCCCCGATGACAGCCTCAAAATGCTGGGCAACTATGACCTGGTCGAAAAAATGAAGAAGGAATACGGCGAAAAAATAGGATGTATTTCCATCGGCCCGGCCGGGGAAATGAAGATGTCTGCCGCTTCGGTGGCCTTTACCGATATGGAATTGCGGCCCACTCGCCACGCCGGACGGGGTGGAGTCGGTGCCGTTATGGGGACCAAGGGGGTAAAGGCCATCATCATTGATGACCGAGGAACGACTGCCCGCAGTCCCAAGGATTCTGCAAAGTTTCTGGAAGCCAACAAGAAATTCGTCGAGGGCCTCAAGAAGCACGCCGTTACAGGACAGGGACTCCCTGCTTACGGGACGAATGTTCTAACGAATGTGATCAACGAGGCGGGCGCTTATCCGACCAAAAACTTTATGTGGGGCCGGTTTCCCGCGTGCCAGAAGATCAGCGGAGAAACTGAGGCCGAAACGGAGAAGGCTCGTGGCGGGCTGCCGACCCATGGGTGCCATCGCGGTTGCGTCATTCAATGCTCGGGTGTCTATGTAGATAAGGATGGTCATTATGTCACCAAACAGCCGGAGTATGAAACGGTCTGGGCCCTGGGCGGAAACTGCGAAATCGACGACCTGGATGTCATTGCCCTGCTGGACCGCCTGTGCGACGATTACGGCGTTGATACCATTGAGATGGGAGCTACCATAGGTGTGGCCATGGAAGCGGGGCTTGCCAAATTTGGAGATGGCCAGGCCTCTATTAATTTATTGAAAGAAGTGGGCAAAGGTTCTTACCTGGGGCGAATCCTGGGCAATGGAGCCGCTGTAACCGGCAAGGTCTTGGGTATGGAGAGGGTGCCCGTTGTCAAGGGCCAGGCTCTTCCGGCCTATGATCCGCGCGGTATTCAGGGCATCGGAGTGACTTATGCAACCAGTACCCAGGGAGCTGACCATACCGCAGGCTATGCTGTGACCGCCAACGTTCTTAAGGTCGGCGGCTTCGTAGACCCCCTGAAGCCCGAAGGTCAGGTGGCTCTTTCCAGAAATCTTCAGATTGCTACGGCCGCCATTGATTCCACGGGCATGTGTCTTTTCATCGCCTTCGCGGTCCTGGATCAACCCGAAACATTCCAGGCTTTGATCGATTTGCTCAACGCTTTCTATGGTTTGAATTTGACCGCCGACGGCGTCACCGAGCTGGGCAAAAAAGTCCTCAAGGCCGAAAGAGAGTTTAACAAGAAAGCCGGCCTTAGCGCTGAGCATGACCGCTTGCCCGACTTCTTCATGAAAGAGCCTCTGCCGCCTCACAACATCACCTTCCAGGTTCAGGACAAAGACCTTGACACACTCTTCAATTGGTAGCCGGACAGCCTTACCCGACCCTCTCCCGTGCTGGGGGAGAGGGCGGCGGGAAGGATAAGTTTTGCGGAATCCATCGTGAATGAGGCCCATTCCATAGTAACCCTCCGTTTAATTCTCGTTGCGGACCTCCTTTCCGTTTTTTCTCCCCTTTTGCAGCGGGGGTTCATGACAAAGATCCAGACGGGCACCGTTGTCAAGGCTGTGCTATGCGAGCAGTTTGGACTGAGCCCCGAATACGTTCAAGATCGGATCAAAACCATTTTCCTCGACGGAAAGGCCGTGGATGATATCGACAGCGCCATTCTCAAGGCGGGTTCCACTCTGGCCCTTTCCGGCCCTATGCCCGGATTGGCTGGAGCCACTTTGCGCAGGGAAGGTCTCCTTGCCTCTTTTCGGTCCCAGATCACCCACCGGGGAGATAAAAAAGACTACCCTACCAGAGTAGAAGGGATGATTACCGTTAAAATTTTCAACCTCCTTCTCGACGAGATTGGGCCGGTATTTTTGAAAAGAGGAATTTATCTTCCCAGAGGGGATTTCCAGGATTTCTTTAATAATATACCGGAAAAATTCCAGAAAGAATTTGGAGCCGCCGAGGTCAACGGCCAGAAGATCGATCTGGACGACCTGCAAAAAATGGACTGGCTGGGGCAAAACGATACTGTTTTTCTCTCCGTTGATTTCGATGCTCCGACTTCGAATTGAGCATTAGACCCATCCTTTTTCGTTGCTTTATTTTTTAGATTTTCTCCCCGTTCGCGATTCCCCGCCCCTGCACGAACAGATTCCCGGAACAAGGCAATCGCCCAGCCTTGAACGAATTAGCTTACAGCCGGATGAGCAAAGAGAATTGACAAGGCATATCCCAGCGTGGTCTAATATTTTCCTTCCGTTGTACGGCGGCTTGGACAGCTGCTGAGGCCTGATCTTCAAACAAGAGTAAAGGGAGATTCCGGTCTTTCCCGGGGATTTGGTTCCTTGGAAGTCAGGGGAGAGTAATTGCCAGGAGAATCATATTCCAGAGAGTGCACCGCGCTGGACCCATGTTACCTGCATCATCCCGGGAATGAGCACGGTTGCGGAAGCGGACCAGAACTCCAGCAGTTGCATTAAAGGAGGCGCGGAGAGATGACCGAGCAACGAATGGAATGGCTGCGCCGCTCGGGGTTGTGGGCTACCCTATCCCCGGAAGAACTCCGGTCGGTGGCCGTAGCCTTACAGCCATTGAAGTATGATAGCGGCCAGCACATCATCCACCAGGGCGAAGCCGGAAGGTACCTCCATCTTCTGACCTCGGGTCGGGCGGAGGTGCGGGTGCACACCGCCGGCGGGGCCGTCGCTACTGTCGCCACGCTTCACCCGGGAGACTGCCTCGGAGAAATGTCCCTGGTGAGCGGCGACCCAACCTCAGCGGATGTCGTCACTGTAGAACCCTCGGAGACACTCAGTTTGGACCGGGGAGCCTTCGATGCTCTGGTAGCCGCCAACCCCAACCTTCTTCGGGAATTCGTGCGCATGATCTCCCGGCGGCTGCGCAATACCGATATGGCTTTGGGGGCTGCCCGGGAAAAAGAGAAAGAACTCACCTGTTTCCTGCAAGAAGAAAGATCAGAACTATATGGCGATGTAATCGGCAAGCAACCGGACATCAAGGAAATACAGCGGCAGATGGAAGACCAGGAAAAACTGGACACCCCCTTGTTGATTCAAGGGGAACGGGGAACGGGCAAGGAAAGCGTTGCCCGGATGATTCATTTCCGCAGCCGCCGAAAAGATGGGCCGCTCCTCAGCACGGACTGCACTCATATCGCCGAGACTCCCTGGGGGGATAAATTGTTTGGCAACTATCACCCTGCAGAGGGAGAGGGAATTCATCCCCGGACCGTGTGTTACTTGGACCTCGCGGAGGGGGGCACTATCCTGCTCAAGAACATTGATGCTCTGCCGCGGGCTGTCCAGGATCGCCTGGCCCGCTTTCTGGCCAAGGAATCCGAAACGGCGGGCGATTCCCGCTACGATGTCCGGGTGGTCGCCACCTGCCGGGGTAATCTGAGCGATATGGCGTTCAGCCACAAAGTCTCCCCGGCCCTGTCCGGGAAATTGGCAGAAAATGCCATCACTCTGCCGCCTCTTCGGGAGCGAAAACGAGATATTCCCGAACTGGCCAAACATCTTGTAAAGAAACACGCCCAGCGGTTGAACAAGCGGGTGGAGGGGCTGGATGAACAGGCGATCGGCAGGCTGATCACTTATGACTACCCCATCGCCAACGTTCAGGAGTTGGAAGAGACCGTCGAGCGGGCAGTCATCCTCACCGATGACGAAAACATCAGGGCGGAAGAGATCTTCGTCGGTGCCCTTCCGACGGCCCGCCCCTGGGGGTTCAATTTGCTGGGATTACCCAAACCCATCGTCCGGGGCGCCCTGCGGGCGTTCCCCCGGCTGGCCCAGGGCCTGACCGGAGCCGTTTTCGCCTTCATTCTGTATGAATGCTTCTTTGCCCC
>Ga0315282_10017089_pt1 | contig 10520 bp, 7 predicted proteins | sample YL17G07_20_MG_FD_203693 | JGI IMG/M metagenome (GOLD analysis project Ga0315282, IMG submission 203693) | Sediment microbial communities from Yellowstone Lake, YNP, Wyoming, USA - YL17G07_20 | ecosystem: Environmental > Aquatic > Freshwater > Lake > Sediment | place: USA: Wyoming | collected... | reverse complement strand
TCAGAGAGCCCATAATTTAAGGATAATGAAAAGGTGGGATAGATGCAATTGAAGAAGAGGCTTATTAGAGCAAAGTGCTTTGGGGGTTTCAACGATTATTAGTCCCTAAGATCAGGAATGCAACAAATCATCCCATGGCCCTGCTTCAATCCCCTAATCTCACCCCTTTCTCCCCGTGTATGAGACCGTGTCATAATTCGTCATGCCCGCGAAGCCTGTCCTCGCGAAAGCGGGGGGCGGGCATCCAGGCAGGTTGGATCGTTGCAAAAAAATCTTACCCTGCGAAACCCGGGGTACTTTCGCTTTATCCATGTTCCCTATAGGGGTAGGGAGGGCCGATTGGTTTCGGTCCCCCCTCCCTCCGAACCGGACTGGCGGATCTCCCGCATCCGGCTCTCCGGTCGGTGGTTTTACCTCGATGAGGGCTGGAGTAAAGTTCGATGGGCCTCCACAAGGCTAAAAAGCCCATGTTCCCGAAAGAATCGGTTCGGCCAGCGTTGATGATCAAATCCTCGGCTAATTCCTTTATGACCAGCCCGCCCGCGCAGGATGCTCCGAAGCCGTCGGCGTACCCACCCATCCAGGGAAGGAAAAGTCCATTTGTGGCTATGCTTGAAGTACTCAAACCAGCCTTGAAGGGTACAGCTGACCTCCTTTACGATATCAGGCAAACTGTGGCCGTTGCTGCGGTTAGTTTTGGCCCGAAGGACCTCCTTCACTTTGCGAAGGCTCTTCTTGCGGGGCCAGCGGGTATTCCTCTCGAAGTGGTACCCCAGAAAGTCAAAACCCGCTCCGGGAATCGAGGTATCCACCACCCGAGATTTCTCCGGGTGCAGCAGAAGCCCTCGTTCTATCGTCAGTTGCCGCAAAAGCTCCAATGCTCTATGAGCTTCCGCTCGACTGCGACACAGAACCACAAGGTCGTCTGCATAGCGGATCATCTCGAAACCCGCCTTGGCCATGCCCACATCCACAGGATGCAAATACAGATTCGCCAAAAGAGGACTGATCACCGCCCCTTGCGGACTTCCCTGCTCCGGAGTCCAGAGGGCCATCCCTTCCAGGACCTCTTGCTTCAGGAAGCCTTCCAGCAGACTCAATACCCGCCCATCGGCAAGGTAAGCGCCAATTTGGTCCATCAGCGGCAGGTGGGGAATGCTGTCAAAATACGCCTTGAAGTCTGCATCCACCACATGAAGGTAACCAGCCTTAAGAAGCCGCTCCACTTCCCGCAGAGCGTCTTTGCACCCTCGCCCCGGTCGGAACCCGTAGCTGTGGGGAACGAACTCATTCTCGAAAATGGGTTCAATCACCAAGCGCAACGCAGCCTGTACCACCCGATCCCGAACACAGGGAATCCCCAAAGGCCTCTTCTCCTTACTACCGGCCTTATCGATGTACACTCGTCGGATCGGGCGCGCCCGATACATCCCCGTCCGCAGCTCCTCCGACAACCGCGTAATCTCACCCTCCAATCCCCCTTCAAAATCTTCGAGACTCTGATGGTCCGATCCTGCACTACCCCCATTCTTCTTGACCGTCCTCCAGGCAGCCTTAAGGGTGCTGGGCCGAAGAACTTTATCAACCAGGCTGAACCATACCCCTCCTTTCACCCCGTTCTCCAGGGCCTCCAGCATGTGCTCCGTCCATACCGTACGTTCCACCCATTCCCACTCTGTGGGACGAGCTTCTCCCGGCTGCTTAGTCCCGTCTGGACGGGACACTGTCTCGGGGGTCTCTTCATCCAGTATGGCCATCGCATATCCACCTTCCTGCACCCCTTTGCTCTGCGGGCATTACCCCGCTTCCTTGCCCTTACGGGTGCTCTGACTCCTGCCCAGCGGGCTCTTCGTGCCCTTACAAGGGGCAATGAACACCCACCCTATCCCAGGCAGGTCTCCCTGGTTCACACCGCGCGACCTTCCATGCATTCCGTCACCAAACACCTGGCGCACCCTGCCATCGCTTCTCCGCTGCCCGCCCAGCGTGGCAGACTACCTGGACTCTATCCAGGTCTGGACTTCACCTTGAATCCGCAGGCTCGTCGCAACGCACGGCCGAATCGTGTTCGTTATCCTACGGACTGCATGTTCGCCTCGGGTTGCTCTCCACCCCACCTCGCGGCGACGCAGTTACCTTTGGCTACCCAGGAGCGGGCATCTCCCGGGGAGGGAACTTTCACCCCTCTGATCGCACCTGCTCCCAGGCGCACGGATTCCCGCTTCCGCGGCCCCCTTCTTCCACTACGACACAGTCTCGTATGGGGAGAGGGTGGGATCTCTCATCTCATAAACACTTTAAAGGGGATGATTTCCAAGGCGTTGAAGCAAACCCGGGGGTTCGTGAAAATCAAAAGTTGTACTTGAAATTTACACAAGTCTTATTTATACTAAGGCCATGATCAAGCGTGATATAGCCAAGGAACTGCTGGACGCCTCCAAGGAATACCCCGTAATAACGGTGTTCGGCCCCAGACAATCCGGGAAGACCACGCTGGTTCAAATGACTTTTCCGGATACGCCCTATCGCTCGCTGGAAGACCCGGACATCCGTTTGGCCGCGGAAAAAGACCCGCGCGGATTTCTGGCCGACCTGCAGAAAGGGGCTGTACTGGATGAAATCCAGCGGGCCCCGCATCTCCTTTCCTTCATCCAGGGGATTGTGGACAAGCGGCAGAAACCCGGCTTGTTTATTCTCACCGGCAGCCATCAACCCGAGCTTCACCAGGCAGTGAGCCAGTCGCTGGCCGGGCGAACCGCCGTGCTGATGTTGCTTCCCTTTTCGATGAGCGAACTCCGCCAATACGATAAGAAATGGGGTCCTTTTGAACTCATCGTCTCCGGTTTTTTCCCCCGCCTCCATGAGCAAAAATTAAATCCCCATCGCTTTTTCAACGGGTATATTCAAACCTACGTGGAGCGGGATGTCCGCGCTCTCCTCAATCTAAAAGACTTAAGCCGGTTTCAGCAATTCCTTGCGCTAATGGCCGGTCGAGTCGGTCAAGTGGTGAACTACACGTCGTTGAGTAATGATATTGGGGTATCCTCCACTACGGTAAAGAGCTGGGTGAGTGTGCTGAAGGCTTCCTACGTGGTCTTTGAACTTCGCCCCTATTTTGAGAATATCCGCAAACGGGTAGTCAAAGCCCCCAAGATATACTTTACCGATACAGGCTTGGCCGCGCACCTTGTGGGCCTTATGACCCCCGATCAAGTGGTCAGAGACCCTCTCCGCGGCGGCCTTTATGAAAATCTCCTGATCCTGGAAATCCTCAAATCACGGCTGAACCGCGGCCAAAGGCCGGAACTCTATTTTTACCGGGATAGCCACGACAATGAGGTAGATCTGGTTATCCGTGAGGGCAGGCAATTGGTTCCGGTAGAAATCAAGTCAGCCGCTACATTCACTGAGGATTTTCTAAGGGGAATTGAGAATTTTCGAAAGACCGTGGGCAGCCGTTGCACTGCTGGTGCCGTGTTCTATAACGGAGAGCAACATTTTCAATTCAAGGGGATACAGGTACTTAATCCCTTTCTGCACGAAGGCATGAACAACTTTTAAATCTCCCGCCCTTAGAGGGACGAAGGGGCGGGGAAGATCAGGTTGCTCACCCCCACCAAGTCCTTCCCATATCGAGAGACTGTGTCGAAATTCCGAGATCGGAAGGTCCGAGTGGGAGGGGAGATTCTACGAGTGAAATTCCAGAAATCCGCCAAACCCCTGAAGCTGTGAAATAATCCCCTGAATCACCCCTACCTTTCCCTGCCCCCATCAAAGGGGAGGAAGTTTATTTTTTATTTCAATATGTTCACCCTCGCCCCTCGCGGGAGAGCGTAGGGTGAGGGGGCAAGGGGGGTTTTTAGTCGGCGAAAAAGGTTTCCTTCAACTCCACGGTCAAGCCGTCCGCATCCATCAATCTTTTGGCGAGCCCTTCAATTTTGGGGAGTTCGTAGCGGAAGAAATAGCGGAAGGTGTAAGACTTCCCCTGGTAGAAATCCGCTTCCGCCCCGGTCGGGTTCTGGCCCAGGGCCTTCTGGACGGCCAGAGCCTGGAGGAGCCACTGCCAGGCAACGCTGATGATCCCGAAAAATTCCAGGTAGAGGGTGGAATCGGATAGGAACACATCCGGGCCTTTACTCTGGGCTACCCCGATCAGATGGAGCGTGACTTTGGTAAGCCTGTCGAGAGCCTCTTTCAGCTCTAAGGCATAGGGCTTAAGTTCCGAAACTTCCTCTGCCTTTTTGATGGTAGATTGAACTTCGCCCAAGAAGAGTTTAAAGGCCTGGCCGTTTTTCATGGTAACATTCCGGCCCAGGAGGGTAATCCCCTGAATGCCCGTGGTGCCCTCGTGGATGGGATGGATCCGGGCGTCCCGGTAAAATTGTTCCAACGGAAATTCATCGCAATACCCGTAGCCCCCGAGGATCTGCAATCCGGCACTCACAGAGGGGATGCCCATCTCCGAGGGATAGCTCTTGGCCACCGGGGTCAGGAGGTCCAGCAAAAGATCATACTTCTCTTTTTCCTCCCCGGTCAGCACTCTTCCCAGGTCGGCATACCAGGCACACTGGAGAATAAGACCCATCGAACCTTCCACCACCGCCCGCTGGAAGAGGAGCATTCGCCGTATATCGGCATGCTGGATGATCGGGATTTGGGGCTGGGTCGGGTCTTTGCTGGTAGTTCTTCTCCCCTGGGGCCGCTCCCTGGCATATTCCAGGGAAGCATAGTAGGCAGCCGAAGCAATCGCGGCAGCCCCCAGGCCCACATCGATCCGGGCCTCGTTCATCATCTGGAACATGTACATGAGCCCCCTGTGGGGTTCGCCGACAAGGTAGCCCCGGCAATCATTATTCTCCCCGAAGCTGAGCTGGGTGATGGGCGCTCCCCGGTATCCTAACTTATGATAAATCCCGGCTGTGTTGACATCGTTGGGGACGAGCTGCCCGTTTTCGATCCGTTTCTGGGGCACGATGAACAGGGAAATCCCTCTCACTCCTGCAGGGGCTCCCTTGATTTTAGCCAGCAGCAGATGGATGATGTTATCCACCCCGTCATGATCTCCGGCGGAGATGAAGATCTTCTGGCCACGGAGTTTGTAATATCCCCCATCGGCTGGTTCAGCTATGGTAAGGATGTCTGCCAGAGAACTTCCGGCCTGGGGTTCTGTCAGGGCCATGGTTCCCTGCCACTCTCCGGAAAACATTTTGGGGACGTAGGTATCGACCATCTCCTGAGACCCGAACGCCATGATCAGGTGGGCCGCCCCGGTAGTGAGGAACGGGTAAACGCTGGCTGAGTAGTTGGCCGCGGAAAGGATGAAACGGCAGGCCCCCGAGATCATTAACGGGAGCTGTTGCCCTCCCAGGTCAAAGGAAAAGCTGGCGGCAATCCAGCCGCCCTCCCCGCATTCCTTCATCACGTTTCTTACCAAGGGATGGACCTTTACCCGGCCATTGACGAATTCCGGGGGGTTCTTATCCATCTCCGAAAGCCTGGGCTTCATCAGGTTTTTCCCTATCTTCATGGCCGTTTCCAGGGCCATATCGAAGCTTTCCCGGCTGTGGTCGGCATAATAGGGATACTGGGTGAGGGTTGGTGTATCAAATACTTCGTAGAGCAGGAACTTCAAGTTTCTTTCACTGACAAATTTCTCGGCCATTGCTTACTCCTTATTATTTCACCGCAGAGAGCGCAGAGAACGCGGAGATTAAACTCAAGACTACCAGAAAAAATCAAATGTCCAGGGTTGTTCTTGCCTTTTGATACATAACTATTTCTCGGCGTCCTCTGTGGCGATCGTTTTTATTTGGCTTGCACGGTTTCCGGCAGTCGCCGGGTCAGGATATCTACCGCCTCCTCGACCATCTCTTCCAGAACCTGGCGGGCCGGTTTGATCTCCTTGATGAGTCCGGAGACCTGGCCGGCGAGGCCACCGACGTAGTCATCTTTTTTCCCCTCGATGAAACTGGCCAGGAGGCCCGAAGAGATCAAAACCTGGGTGGGGAAGGGAAGCGGTTCCAGTCCCGAACCATCCCAGAGGTCATGGAATTTGTTGTAGCTCGCCCGCAGAGTCTTTCCGGTGTAAGCCTTGCTCACCCGTGTATCCTCGTCGGTGGAAGCAATGATGTGCTGCTTGTTCACGGGCAGGGCTCCCCCTTCGGTGGTTACTAAAAATCGGGTACCCACCCAGACTCCTACACAACCCATTGCCAGGGCCGCAGCCAGCCCGCGGCCGTCGCCTATACCGCCTGCGGCCAGAACCGGAACCGGATAGGCCGCATCGATGGCCAGGGGCAAGAGGGCCATTGTTCCGATCCGGCCCGTATGCCCTCCCCCTTCATGTCCCTGGGCTACAAGGAGGTCGATTCCCGATTGGGCCATCCTCCGGGCATTCTTGGCGTTTCCGGTGATCCCCAGCACTTTCATTCCCACGGCGTGAGCTTCTGCTGCCATGAACCCCGGGTTCCCCAGACCGGCACAAAAGAGCGGGACCCTTTCCTCGATGCATACCTGGATGGCTTCCTTGGGACGCATGGTGGTCGTATCCATCTTGACTACGATCTCCACATCGGGAAGTTGAAGCTCCTCTTTCACCTTCTTAACCCAGTCCTGATGCGGTTTGGGCAGGGATTTCAGGATCAGGCTCAGGGGCAGTTCTTTCGGCCCCTGCTGGCCTAACCCTCCGCCTAAGTCGAGCTTTTGGGGCAGGAGGAGGTCCACCCCGTAAGGTTTGTTCGTTTTCGCTTTGATCTGCTGAATCGCCTCCCGCAATCCCTCTACCGTAAAGCCGCTCCCCCCGAGGACCCCCATCCCGCCGGCCTCGGAGACGGCCACCACCAATTCCACGGGAGCCCCTGTTTTTTCCCCGATCAACGTCGGCCCCATTCCGGCGCTGATGATGGGGTATTCGATCCCCAGTATGTCGCAAAGCTTTGTGCGAAGTATCCTTCTGTCCATGCAAACCTCCTTTGAAAGTTTAAAATTCAAAAAGTGAATTTACAGACCAAAAATTTCGAGTTCTAAAAGTCCTTTCTGGAATCTTCCAGATTTTTCCCTCTCTCTTTCGCCCTATCTCCTTATCAGGATCCCTTTTTCTTGGCCTCCTCCTCGGCCCGCAGGACCTTGCGCAGTACTTTTCCGATAGCCGATTTGGGAAGAGCGTCCCGAAATTCCACGAGCTTGGGTACCTTATAGGCCGCCAACTTTTCCTTGCAGAAACCGATGATCTCTTCCTGGGTCGCTTGCAGTCCTGATTTCAAGACGATGAACGCCTTGACGGTTTCTCCCCGGTACGGGTCCGGAATCCCCACGGAAACGGCTTCCTGGATTTTGGGATGCTGGAAGAGGACTTCATCGATCTCGCGGGGATAGATGTTGAACCCCCCGGCGATGATCATGTCTTTTTTGCGGTCGACGATGAAGAAATAGTCGTCTTCATCCTGCACGGCAATATCTCCGGTGTAAAGCCACCCGTCCTTTAACTGGCCGGCTGTCTCCTGGGGGTTGTTCCAGTACTCCTTCATGATCAGGGGGCCCTTCATGATGATCTCTCCCGGTTGCCCCTGGGGAACATCCGTCTTTCCGTCCTGCAAATCCACCAACCGCACATCGTTGTCGATGATGGGGATCCCGATGCTTCCCACCTTTTTGAGTCCCAGAACGGGGTTGGTGATTCCCAGGGAAGTGGACTCGGAAAGCCCGTATCCTTCGCTGAAAAAGATCCCCATGTCCCGGCACTGTTCGATCATTTCTACGGGCATAGGTGCGGCCCCCGAATTGAGCAAACCCAGCCTCTTGGCCAGGTCCAGTTCCGCTGCTTTGGGATGGTTGATGACCGCGTTGATCATGGTCGGCACAGCCGGGAAAAAGGTAATCTCCTTGAAATTACCCAGAAGGTTCATGACCTCGTCGATATTAAAACGGGGGATCTGGATCTGGGTCGCGCAACTGAACATTCCCCAGTTTAACACCACGATGTTTCCATAGACATGGAAGTACGGTAAGACGGCCACCACCGAGCGCCGCTCAGGAGGAGTTAACTGTATGGTGGGATTTCCCCACAGAGCGCACTGAAAGGTCGCGGCCACAACATTGGCGTGCGTGAGAACGGCTCCTTTGGGAATCCCCGTGGTTCCCCCGGTAAACTGAATCAGGGCAGGATCCTCCGGGGTTACGTAGACCCGGGGGAACTTCGCGCTGGGTGACCCCTCCAGGAGCGTGGAAAAATGATGCCACCCTTTTTCCAGGTCCAGGCTAACTGCCGTGCTCACGCCCAAGCCTTTAATATAGTCCGTAACTTTGGTCACGATCACCCGGGCGATGGCAACCGCTTTGCACAAAGCCCGAATATTGGGCAGAACCATATCGAAGGTGATGAGGGTGGTGAGGCCGGTGCTCCCGGCAATCAATTTTAGCTCATCCGGCGTATACATGGGATTGATATTTACGATTATGGCCCCCAGTGACAGCGCAGCGTAATAAGCGATGGGGTACTGGGGGCAGTTGGGCAGGTGAATTCCCACCCGATCCCCTTTCTTGACCCCCAGAGCGCCCAGGGCATTGGCCATCCGGAGGACTTGCTGGCGCAACTCCCAGAAGGTCACCTCGGTCCCGAAAAAATTCATGGCCACCTTGTCCGGGTAGGCATTGGCCGGGATCTGGATGAGTTCATGGATGGGCAAGCGCGGGTAACGGATGGTGGTGGGAACATTGTAATCATAATGACGGTGCCAGGGTTTCGCTTCCATGGTGGGACCTCCTGAAATGAAGCGTTCAGCCGTCAGCGCTCAGCTGCTGAACGCTGACGGCTGACAACTGTTTTACCGATTGATGACTGCAGACCGCTTCCTTGCAGAGTATTACTAAATGCTATGCATAAAAGTCAAGAAAAATCTGAAGGGTATCTATTTCCCCTTGACAAATTCTTCCTCTTTGACTATAAGAACTCATTATTTCCTCGCCCGGGAAAAATTTTTGTCGATCTATGGGAATGAACTTGCATGGATTTTGATTTCAGAAGTTTTGCCCCCAGCTCTCCGTATTCAAGAACCTGACGATGGGCGCTTACACGCAGCGCAAAGACCCTAAAAGCGTCCAGCAGTCTCTGGAGCAGGTTTATGCCCTGTTCCCCATTCTACAAAAGCGCCACAACCAGATGGCCGGCACCTTCAGCGGGGGGGAACAGCAGATGCTGGCCATCGCCCGGGCTCTGATGTCGAAACCCGATATGTTACTCCTTGATGAGCCTTCCATGGGATTGGCCCCTCTGATCGTCCGGCGAATCATCGCCGAAGTTGTCAGGGCCATTCATGAGGCCGGGACCACGGTTTTTCTGTCAGAACAAAACGCCAACATGGCTCTGATGATCACCCACCGGGGCTATGTGCTGGAAAATGGAAGAATCGTATTGAAAGGAGCGAGCTCCGAGCTTTTGAATAGCGACAGGGTGAAAAAGGCCTATATAGGCGCCTAAAACAGGGAGACTGTTTGAAAATAAGTGAACTGGCTCAGCGCAGCCGGGTATCCAAAGAAACGATTCACTATTACATTCGCGAAGGAATCCTCCCCAAGCCCCGCAAACGGGGAAGGAACGTGGCGGACTACGATGAGGGCTATGTAGAACGCATTCGTCTGGTTAAAGAGCTCCAGGACCGCTATTTTCTTCCCCTGGCTGTCATCAAAAATATCCTCAAGCATCAGAAGAAATCTCCTGAAGGGCAATCCCTCCTGAGCCTCAGCAGGGAATACTTCCGTCCCGTCGACCAGCTTCTTCCCGGTGAGATTGATGGGGAAGAAGCGTTCCGCAAGGCCACGGGACTGGGGCGAAAGTGGCTGGTCAAAATGGAGGATTGGGGCATCATCAAACCGGAGGTCCACAACGGACAGAAAGTGTATTCCCAGGATGACATCACCCTCGGTAAATTAGTGGTGGAGATGGATGAAATCGGCATCGGAGTAAGGGACGGGTTCGACGCCGAGGCTCTCAAACATTACCGGGACATGTTCCGGGAGATTGTGGTCATGTCCCACAAATACTATATCGAAGCCACCCTGGGAAAGCTTCCCCCCGAAGATTTTTCCAAGCGGATCGTCCAGGGAAGGGAAATTATGAGCACCTTCTTTTACCATCTCTATCGCAAACTTTCCCGCGAGGAATATCGGCGGATTCTCGCCCTGATGGGCATGAAAACCAAGGAGGCCGGGAAGGAGGGATGAATTTTAGGAAACTTTCAGTTGGCAGCTAAATTGGGTTTTCACCGAAATTTCCCTCAGCCTGGAGGGAGAGGGGGGTATGAGATTGCTCATAGGAAAAGTCAGTTATGAAAGATAGAGTAGTTAAGCCCAAGAATGCCTAACTGTATCATTTCAGGGGCATACAACAAATCTCAAGCCAAAAGGAGGAAAAGATGAGAACCAAAGACCAGTACATTGAAGGGTTGCGGAAGATGCGCCGGAACATTTATGTCAACGGCGAAAAGATTGCCCGGGATGATGAGATACAGATGCCCACCATCAAA
>Ga0315282_10017088_pt1 | contig 10521 bp, 5 predicted proteins | sample YL17G07_20_MG_FD_203693 | JGI IMG/M metagenome (GOLD analysis project Ga0315282, IMG submission 203693) | Sediment microbial communities from Yellowstone Lake, YNP, Wyoming, USA - YL17G07_20 | ecosystem: Environmental > Aquatic > Freshwater > Lake > Sediment | place: USA: Wyoming | collected... | reverse complement strand
TCCACCCATGATACCACCCGCAAGACCCCTCAAGAAGCTACTTTGTGGTTGTTGAGTGGGCTGGGGAGAGAGTTGTGAGGGGGGAGTGGACTCCCCTGGTTTCTGGGATGGCTGTGCAGGTTTGGGAGCTGAATAAGACCTGGGAGGCGTATATGATCTGGAGCCACGACTGCCAAACGATCTTCCCCCACCAGCCCTCGCAAAGGCATCCATTGGGAGAATATAGAAGAATAAAAAGTAAATGATAAAGAGAATCAAACATCCTTTTTTCCATTGGGTTCTAAACATAATTTTCTTCCTCTTTAAATTAAACTCGATTCAAGAATTCTTATGTCATCGAAAGCCGGTTATGGAAATAACAAAGCCCTAAGGTGATTAGGGCTTTTGTAAATGGTGGAGGCGGCGGGAATCGAAAACACGCCCCGCGTTGTAATTGTAGGAAAAGACAGAACGTTTTTCAACGCCAAAATCTCCTAGGGCACGTTTGGGGCACGGCATATCAAAGTGGGCATACATTTATCTGTCCTGAACGGTACTTGATCTGACAGATGCTGTTAAATGATCTCTCGACCTTGCGACTTCACGAATTCTCAAAAGAGGCATGCTCTAAAAGTCGAAGATTTCCAATAGAAATCATCGGCCAGATACATCTCCCTGATCCCCACCTGCCATGATCCTAAGCCATGACTTTTCCTTAACGCTCACCACTCTGGCTCTTTACCAGAGCAGCTTAAGGTGGTTTGGAGCCTGTTCCTGCAAGCCGGCTCCGAGGGGCCTCCCCTCATCTTCTACACAGCTACACCATATTAAACAAGTGCTCCTGGCGCACTCCATAGCAGATAGCCATTCCGATGGCTGGAATCCTCAGGGTGATTACGCGTCCGAAGCAGTTGAGAAAACTATTGGCTTCGGTTATTCTTTTGTCATTCTGTTTTTATTTTTGGAGAACGCGATATGAACAGAGAAGGCGGGCGTCCTCTGCATCTCCAATTCGACGACGGGGGTCCTTTTGTTATCTGGGACGACGATGAGCAGGTAACGCCGCGCCACGGATTGGTAGTCCAGACACTGATCTGCGACAATCCTGAGTGCGGATGCCGGCAGGTCCAGATCAGGGGTATGGCCGTTAAGGGTCAGCTTAACGAAAGGGGAGTTGAACAAAAAGGATTGACATTGAAACTCTCCGAAGAGGCAGCGGCCGATCTAGGAATACCTGAGAAGCAACTTCATGCCGTCATGGACGTTGATACGGGAGAGGTGTCCCTAGCCGATGGTGCCGCTGGGAATGAGCATGATCTTGAAATGCTTCGGCTACTCAAGGAGAAGATGAAAGGCGATCTTCTCGAAACGGTAAGAAGGCGCTGGAGAGCAGTAAAGAAGGAATTTGACCTTGAACAGTGGCGAGGACAGGACTGGAGTTGGTGGGAACCCGGCATGCTGGTTTCCTGGACAGAAGTGTTTCCGGATGATTTGAACCTTCTTGTCGAATACGACGAGGCTATTTTTTGGGCCAACGACATGTATTGCATCAATCCCGGATGTCCCTGCCAGGCTGTGATGATCGCCTTCCGCCCGGTGCGCGGGAAGAGTAGCACTGGGGATGAGGATCTCGGCACCGTTGCCATCCATCTGGGTAAATGGCAAGTGGAGGGGATCGATCCTAAAAAACCGGGTGATCAGAAAAAGCTCCGATCCCTATGGGAGCGGCTCAGGGAAAGGTCTGATCTCAGGCAGACGCTCTGGGAGCGTCGAAAAAACCTCAGGGCAATCGGCAGAGAAATCGTACGCATGGGCCGGAGAGAGGAAAAGGAGAACCCAGGGCCTGATACTAAACCGAAGGCGGGACGCAATGATCCTTGTCCTTGCGGATCGGGCAAGAAATATAAGAAGTGCTGTCTGGATAAAAAGCTCTGAAACGAATAGAGTTCTTGCCTGATGCTATGTCCGTTTTCCGATCTCAGTCGGTGTGATATTATCTGCTTCGCTGCACCTTCGGGCGCGCCTCTACGTTCTGAGAAATAAAACGAGAAGCTGGCTAAAGAGGTTACACTGTCGTGTCCCATTCGCGTAGAACATCTTCCCCTATCAACCACCACTCGAGAAAGAAGCCAGACTCTACGGAATTCAGTTCTTCAGATGCCTGCCTTCAACAGGTTGAATTTCATCGCTATGGATTAGCCCTTGTACCTGATCCAACCGATCGACGGCCCGGTGTTGCCTATTTTCTGAAGGGAACTTCACGAGGGCCTGATCTGAGAATCTGTTCTTGTTCGATTGCTAAGAAGAAGACCTGCCCGCATATTCTGAAGCTTGTCGGATTGTATAAGGCTCTCCAGAAAAAGTATAAAGGGAAATCTCCTTACGAGGCCTTCCGTTCGAGCCTCTGGTATCGTCTGGTTACCATCCTGGCGGATGAGAGCCACGAGACCCTGAAATCGATTCAGGTTCAGTTTCTTGATTTCGGTAGCCACCCAAGTCTTCGGGTATTGGGTTCTGACGGTCAGGAGATACTTTCCTATTTCTCCAAGAGCTCTGACGCGACACGCCTTCTGGAACGAGTAGGTCAGGTGCCTGAAGTCAATTCCGTTCCCCACCGGGCAGCCCTACTGGAAGAACTTGCCCGGATGACGCTCTCAGATAACGAACGGGTCATGGAGGAAAGCGGGTATAAGAGCCTTCGCTGGGTTTTGGAAGAAAGCGTTTGGTACCGGATTGCCTATCATTGCTTTCGCGAGTTTGGAGAAGAAGAAAACACATTTCATCCAGCGATCGAAGAGAATTCTGGCGCTTTCACCATTACCTGCAGACATTCTGGAGCAGACCCTGCTTTTCGAATAAACGTCCCACGCGACAAGGTTAAAAAATTACTCGTGGCATTTAGTGAGTTTATCCCAAACCAGCATGGGCTGATGACCCACCCCGTTCCTCTCAAATCGATCTTTAAGATTTCAGCAACGACAGAACTGGATCTCGAGGTCCGGCCCGTTGTTCAGGTCCTTCAGGAGGGCGGGGAAACTAAGTTTTTCGAAAGAGAAGATCTGGAACGTTTCCGGTACGGGGATTTAGTCTACATTAAAGAGCTAGGACTGCTGGCAGAGATGGAATCCCCGGGGAATCTTCAACGCAGGTTTGTATCACCCATCAAGATGGTTCTCAAAAGATCTCAGGTTCCGAGTTTCCTACAGGAATTTAGGGAAGAAATTGAAAGTGGTTCGCATATCATCGACGCTTCAGTGAAACGGCTCAAGATCTACACCCGATCTGATGAAATCAAGATTACTCCTGAGACCATCAACAGGGACTGGTGCTGGCTTTCCTTCAAGTACGGTTTTGGCAGCTCAAGCCTCTCACTCACGGAAATCCTTCGGGCAAAGAGAGATGGCCAGCATTATATCTCTACCGAAGATGGATGGGTGGACTGTCAATCAGAGGAGTTTGAGGGATTGGATCCCCTTGTTGATCGAGCTTCAATCGAGGAAGATGGTGACCAGGTTGACCGGATCAGGCTTTCCAGAATGGATCTGCTTCGCCTTAAGGCCTCCACCTCCCGGCCCATCCAAGTGACCGGGGGCTCAGACACCGCCTCTCTTTTAAACGAGGTACTTGAGTTAAGACCTGCACAACCCTTGCCGGACCTGAAGGGATTGACCTCGGCTTTAAGACCTTATCAGAAAACAGGGACAGAATGGCTTCTCTTCCTTTTCGAAAATGGCTTCGGAGGTCTCCTGTGCGACGACATGGGAATGGGAAAAACGCACGAAGTGATGGCTTTCATGGTGTCGCTGCTGGAACGGAAAGCCATAAAGGAGCCGTTTTTGGTTGTCTGTCCAACCACTGTTCTAAGCCATTGGTGCCAGAAGATATCGGTCTATGCTCCTGGCTTGAAGGCAGTCGTCTTTCATGGAGGACAGCGGGACCTCCAGGATGCACTAAAAGGTAACAGCGTCATTCTTACCTCCTATGGCATCCTTCGGAATGATATCGATGAATTGAGGCGCATTCCCTTTTCCATAGCCGTTTTTGACGAAATACAAAACATCAAGAATCCTCAGACTCTGGCCTATGAAGCAGCCAGAAACATCAGGGCAAGCATGAAACTTGGCCTTACGGGAACTCCCATCGAAAACAGCCTGATCGAGTTGAAGGCCCTTTTGGATCTGGCCGTTCCCGGTTACCTCGGAACCGATGAGGACTTTCATTCACGATATGTCAAAGTGATCGAACAGGACCTGTCCAATCAAAAACGGCAAGACCTGAACAGGCTGATATCGCCTTTCACGTTGCGCCGTCTCAAGAAGACGGTTCTCGATGAACTGCCCCAAAAGATTGAGGACACCCGGACGTGCCGCCTTAGCGATGACCAAATTAGGCTCTACCGTGATGCCATCTCTTCAAGAGGAAAAGGGCTGGTCGATATTCTCAAGAGAGGTGGGGAACCCATCCCTTATATGCATATCTTTGCTCTACTCAATCTGCTCAAGCAAATCTGTAATCACCCGGCTCTGGTTAAGCAAAGGGTGGATGATTCTGACAGGTACCAATCCGGGAAATGGGACCTTTTTAAAGAGCTTATGTCTGAGAGCCTTGAGAGCGGGCAGAAGGTAGTGGTCTACAGCCAGTTTCTTGGGATGATAAGTATAATGGAACATCTCCTGCAAGGGATGGGCGTCGGTTTCGTTACTCTCACCGGCTCGAGTCGGAAGCGGGGTGATATCGTTACCCGGTTTAACGAAGATCCGGATTGTCGGGTTTATGTGGGGAGCCTGAAGGCAGGGGGTGCAGGGATCGACCTTGTAGCCGGATCGGTTGTAATTCATTACGACCGCTGGTGGAATGCGGCGAAGGAGGATCAGGCCACCGACAGGGTTCATCGAATCGGGCAGAGGCGAGGGGTTCAGGTCTTTAAGCTGGTGACCGAAGGGACACTGGAGGAGAAGATTGCAGCGATTATCGAGAAGAAACGAAACCTCATGGATAGCATCGTCACGGAAGATGACTCAGGCTTACTGAAGACATTCTCCAGGGAAGAATTGATCCAAATGCTTTCCAATCCTTCAGAAGGGAAATAGGGATATATTTTCATGATCTCGAAAAAAGTAAATCAGTGAGGAGGTCTCTTACTCGCTCCTTTCAGGAACCCCTGTGGATTTCAAAGTGAACGACCGCAGAAAGGAAGAATAGAAATGCTCGGACGAAATGATCCATGTCATTGTGGGAGTGGGAAGAAGTACAAGAAATGCTGTTTGGCAGTGGATGAACAAAAGACACGAGAACGACGCTCTGCATCGGTGGAGAGTCAATTTGAAGATTTACAGAATCATAAGGTTTGGGACGAGAATGATTTGGTTGAGGAATCTTCAAGCGATTGGCGGCCAGACTCTGCGGATGAAGAAGATGTTAGTGATGAGGAAATTAACATACTCGGTGATGAATTGGAAAACCACGAAGACCTTGACAAGGATGACGAAGGGGGGTCAAACCCCTGTCCGGAGCTCCCTGAGCTTTTCGATGAACAGCAAAAAATCGTCGAAAAATGGATAGATGATTTTCCGAATCACTACGAGAAAAAGAATCCCGACGATGCCATTGCCAGAATTCGGCAATTCATGAATGATCATCCAGACCTGTTTCCCTATCTCTATCTGGAAGAGTCGACGCTTTTTGAACTGGGAGCGGAACTTGCAAGAAGAAAGCAGTGGTCAAAGTACATCGATCTTCTTAAGGAGATCCGGCGAAAGCACCCGCAAATGTACCAGCGTGGCTTCGAGTACTTCGACCAGGATCTGATTCTTGACGCGATCGTGACAGGCGACTCAATACCATCCTACTTTGACTTCTTCAGGATGTTTCCGCGCCATAACCTTGACAAGGTTTTCGAGATTATTCACCTTCTCGCATGGACGAACAGGGAAGAGGAATTATTGAAATTCATCGAAATTACCTCGGGTGAGAGATGGTATTTACCCTACGAAATCTATGAAGAGTCGGAATTGTATTGGCCCATTTTCGTTGAGCAGGTGCGCCGCATGGATTCGCAAGACGCCCCGGATTTGATCGCGGAACAGATCGCTGCATTATTCAAACCTTGCACCAGAAAGGCATTCACCGATTCCCATAAGCGAACCATCCGAGAAGGCATTAAATGGGCAAGGACGGTGCAATCTGATTGGGATATCACTCAATGTAAAGATTTACAGAGAATCCATGGTTTCTATCGAGCGTTGGCGTGGCGTTTCTGTGCATTTCTCCACCGCACCAAAGGGGTCGGCTGGATTAAATCTCGCTACCTTGCCAACCGGCTGCTTGATTACTGGACGGATATTCCCGAAAGGAAAAGACCCAAGAAGACATTCAGAGTTAATGAAGCTCATATCGACAGACATATTGCCGTTCGGTATAGGATGTTCTTTTGCGTTGACGGAGTGCGGGGAGCCGGATTGATCGAGGCGGTCTATCATCTTGCAGATTTTCTTGCCGCGCACGGTCACCAGGCTGAAGAGAGCCCCGAAGAAATCCATGCTTTGTGTGGCAGACTTCATGCACGGCTTCTTAAAGCCGTTGAACCTACCGATGCGGTCCTCCAGTTAGTGCCGGAGTTTCCGCCGGAGGAAATTCGCCTTAACTCTAAACCGTGAATATCTTGCCAATTCCTTCACTTTGTCCAAACTGAAGTTATCGAGTTGAAATCTGCACTCGAAAGCAAGAGGCGCAGCTTACTGTTTTCAGGAAGGAGTCAACACCCCATTTGACATTGCCTGTACGGTCAAACCCTGCCTTTAGAGTTCATGCCTTCTTCTCAGGGAAAACCGCTCTCAGGCTATCCACACCGACACGAGCGTATTTCTTCGTCATGGTCCGCCGTGTGTGTCCAAGGAATTCCTGAACCACGTCCATTCCCACCCGGTTGACGGCCTCTGTCGCTGATGAGTGCCGAGTCCCCTGGTAGAGGGAGATGTCGATCCCCATCTCTGCCGTGATCCTATTCCACAATTTTCGTGCGTAAGATTCCGAATAAGGGAGTCCGTCCTTCTGAAACACGAACGGCGATCTTATGTGGCGTGGTAACCTCATGAGAGCTTCCCTTACTTCGAGATTCAATGGAAGGATCTTTATTCGTTTCGACTTCGTCGTTTCTCGCAGTTCATTAAGGGAGAAGTGCCTCCGAATAGTAACCCGATCATACTTGAAATCAACGTCCTCCCAGAAAAGAGCTCTCGTCTCCGAGGGTCTAACCATTTGCCTCGCCGTGAATAATACATAGGCACGGTCAATCGGGTTAAGAATGGCTTGAATGATTGCATTCTGCTGGTCCAGATCGATGGTTCTGAAATCTGCTTCCGGGATCTCGAATTCGGGGAACTTGGGCATCGTCGAAATATCGCCATAGTCCAGGGCATCGGCCATCATCTTATGAAGTGCCGAGAGGACATTTGATATGTATTTGGGGGATCCTTTGAGAGATAGATAGAACTCCCTCACCCTGCGTGTACCGATGTCACGGATGTCCATAGGCCCGAAATGCCCCTGGAAGATCCTCACGAATCGCCGCAACTCCTTAAGGTAGGATGGGGAGAGTGTCCTTTTCTCCACCTCAACCTCTCTCTCCTTCAGCCACTTCTCCGCATAGTTTGTGAGCTGCAGAGGTTTCAACTTCATCGGAACATACCGGGAAGGATCGAAAGATCCCGCGTCGATCTCCGCCCGGATCTTGGTCAAAATACGATCCGCCTGCTCATACGAGGAGAATGGGATACCTCGACTATCGGAATACAACTTCATGTGTTTTCCAAGCTCTCTACTATAGAGAACCAAATAAACCCGCCGTGGTCGAGTCTGATGAATGAGACATCGAAGATCATTCTCCGTCCTGACAAATTTCTCCCCGCAGAGCGGACATCGTTCCTTCGTATAGACCCCACCCTTCATACAGAGGTCACTCCTTTCCCTTTGTTGGGAAAAGAGCGTATCATTATTTTTGATAGAAGTCAATTTCACCAAATTTCACATTCCCACTCTGGGCTATTCGGGTGTATGCATTCCGATTGGGGTGCCATCACCGCTTGATGTACCCTAACGCCATCCCTACCCTATTGTGGCCCAGCTCCTCGGTAACGATTTGAAGCCCTTCTCTTTCCGGCATGCCCTTTTCCTCAATCAGTTCCTGAAAGCGCTCCTGGGCATAGGAAACTCGAAATGCGTGCGCTCCTGAATAAGTTTCCCCCCACCGATCAGATGCTAATCGTAGATCGTGGTAGAATTCAGCCTTAATATCTTTCCAGTTTTTCTCCTTCATCACATTGTTAAGGGTCACCGCGGCTTCTCGGATCACTTCATATCTCTCCATTCGATCATCGAAATGTAACTCTCTATCTCTCCCGCCTTTCGACTTCTTAATTGTGATATTGGTTATGTTCGCTCCAGGGCTTCTCTCATCATCCATCAATGAATTGACGACCTTGGGCACGTCGTCAATCCTTGCCCCACAGCCGTGCATGATCATCGCGATCGCTTTAAATTCTGGTTTCTTGAGTTTTTTTATTACCCTCTCTGGATTAGAAAACGGTAGCGCTTGGCCAGAGGGTTTCGCCTTGACCAAAATGGAACTGCGGTGAGCTTCAATTGTTTCCACAAGGTCCTCCCGGCCCATCACTTTGAAGAATTTTGTCAGGGCTGACATATTGACCTTCATGGTTTTTTCAGTCGTCCAGCCCCCCTTACCATGCAGATAGCTAGCGACGTGCTCTTCCTTTACCTGATTGACCCGCCTTACTCCCTCGGTTCTCATTTTCTCCACGAAATCCTTGACGATCCCGCAATACCGGGCCCGGGTTGCGTAAGAGTGTATCTTATTGCTCACCCCGCCATGAGCAAATTTGGAAGCTCGTTTCGATTCACCGATCCCGTTCGTTTTTTCCAGGAACACACCCACGGCATAATTTAGACCATATGACCTGGACATGGACACACCTCTCCCTTCTAAGAGCATTGCTTCTTTATTCAATTGTGTGTTAAGTTTTACCGCCACCCTTTCTGGTTTGGGGAGAATGGGTGGGAAAAACCCCTGGCCGCCAGCTTGCCCTTGATGCTCTTGACCTCAAAGGCACGACTGGGAAAAGCAGTCGCCACTAATGCGATTAGATGACCGCGGCCAAATGCCATCTAATCATCTCCTGAGGGCGCGAAGATGAATGCAGACTGTTTCCGTATCGGTGGTTCTTCTGCTTCTTCTGCCCTCGCCTTGGCCCATCCATGATTGAGGATGGGGCAAAAAAAAGGATTGATTGGCCCGACAACATAATCGTCCCATCAATCCTTCTCTGCGGAGCAGGCTTGGGTTCTGCTCCTACCCTTTTCTTCATCCCGGCGCTGACTAAGTTCCCCAAGGCACTGGAATGAGACAATTTCAACCTACTGAAAATAACTTACTCTCAAATCACATCTAATCACCTCTTAGGGGCATAAACACCAATGCGAACTGTTTCCGTATCGGTGGTTCTTCTGCTTCTTCTGCCCTCGTTCCACCCGTCCATGAATGAGGAAAGGGCACAAAAAAAGGATTGATTGGCCCGATATAACCATCCCATCAATCCTTCTCTGCCGGAGCAAACTTGGGTTCTGCCCCTACCATTTCTCTCAACCCAGCGCTGACTGAGTCCCCCAAGGCACTGGGATGAGCTAATTTCGATTTTTTCGATCTACCGAAAATACTATTGTTCTTATTATGTCAACTCTTCAAAAAAAGTCAAGTAAATTTTTGCCATGTGAAAATTATTTTTATTTATTGGGAGGTCGACCGTAACCAATCTGTTTTTTCAGGGGTCTCATTACCGTCTACAATAGTATTACTCTTTTGGGGCCAAAGACCGGAGTTCATCCGGGGTACTGAGAGGCCAAAAGCGGGGGGCCTCTGGAGTTGTTGTCAAATGAAGACATATAAAGGCAAAAGTTGGGCCAAAAAGTGACTTCATTTGACTTTAGTGTTGAGGGCATTTCTTCATGCTGGGCTTAGACCTGTGCGTTCTTTCGGCCTGTGGGCTTAGGCGCTGGATCATCTCCTGCAATACCAGATAGGACAACCGGCGCACGGTCGGGGAATTTAGCAATTATCATCAAATTCAAGCATATCCGTTCACATCACCCTTCATGAGTTTTGCCGCGCTTCGCCTCCCTCCATTTTGTCAAATTCGTGCATTGCAGTCAGAGGTAGGTTCCCTGCCACCTCTGCAAATGAGACAGCGAAGTATGTTGGTGTGCCGAGACTTAGCTTGTTTCAAGTGAAGTCTGGTGCAGACTACAAGTGAAACTCATCCTTAACCCGGAGTTTAATCTCATCCAATAAAGAAGGCTTAATAAACAAGGAACACTTTTGGGGAAGACTGTCGAGAAGAGCTAAGACCTCTTTGGCGTTCAGCTGGCTTCTGCGTATGGAGCGTAAGAGAATTCCAATTGTCCCATGAACCTTGTAACCCATTCGTTCGCCAACCATTCGAGCGGCGGAATCGTCTGTTAGAAAGATAGCTG
>Ga0315282_10017087_pt1 | contig 10521 bp, 9 predicted proteins | sample YL17G07_20_MG_FD_203693 | JGI IMG/M metagenome (GOLD analysis project Ga0315282, IMG submission 203693) | Sediment microbial communities from Yellowstone Lake, YNP, Wyoming, USA - YL17G07_20 | ecosystem: Environmental > Aquatic > Freshwater > Lake > Sediment | place: USA: Wyoming | collected... | reverse complement strand
TCGAGGAGGCAGGGCACGAAGCCGTAAGCCGTTACGCCGCGCCTCCGGAAGACGCGCGAGTCGGTGAAGCCGGTCGCTATCGACGGAATGACGATGGCTCCCGGCACGGCCTCCCGGCTCACGGCATCGATGACGTCGAACAGATCCGTGTCGACCGGCGAGATCGGCGTGTGCGACTCCATGACCTGCTCGACCTCGACGCGCGGGTCGTCGATGACCTGCCTGACCTGCTCGATGAACGCCGCCGGGTCATGGCCGGGCAGCAGCCGGCAGTCGAGCGTCGCCTCAGCGACCGCCGGGATGACGTTGGACTTGACGCCGGAGTTGCACATCGTCGTGCTTATCGTGTCGGTCAGGAGCGCGCGCAGGAGCGGATTGCTCTCCGCGGGGCCGGTGAGCCCCTGCTCGGAGACCTCCTGATCGAAGATGCCGGCGCTTCGCAGGCGCTCCAGCATCGTCGCCACCTCCGGCAGGAGCGTGATCGGCCTCCGCCACGTCTGGACCTTGTAGAGGGCGCGGACCAGGCGCTCCAGGCAGTTGTCGGCGTGCGGCACGGAGCCGTGGCCGGGCGTGCCGCGCGCGACGAGTCGCAGCCAGAGGGGGCCCTTCTCGCCGACGGAGCAGGAGAAGACAGGGCGCTGCACGCCGAACATCTCCGTCGTCCCGTAGCCGCCCTCGTTGATGACGTACTCCGCGTCGAAAAGCTCCGGGTGGCGCGCGTCCATCCAGTCGATGCCGGCGACGCCGCCTTGCTCCTCGTCGGCGCAAGCGAGGAAAACGACGTCGCGCTTGAGCGGCAGCCCGTGGCGTCGCAGCAGGAGGAGCGTCATCAACTCCATCACCGTCATCGACTTCATGTCGAGGGCGCCGCGGCCCCAGATGACGCCGTCCTTCACGAGGCCGGCAAACGGGTCTTCCCGCCAGAACTGGCGTTCCGCGGGCACGACGTCGATGTGGTTGAGCAGGACGAGAGGACGTTTGCTGCCGTCGCCGGGAAGGCGCGCCGACATGTTCGCGCGCTCGGCGTCGACGGGGTAAGTCTCGCTGTCGATGCCGTTTTCGCGAAGTACCTGCGCAAGGAAGCGGGCGCCCAGAAGCTCGTTGCCCGGCGGATTGGCGGTGTTGACGGTGATGTAGCGACAGAGCAGGTCCGTCGCCTCGCTCGTCGCCTCGTCCCAGTCGATCTCGGCGGTCGCCACAGTCGCACCCCAAACGAAACGTGGGATCGAGGGCATCATACCGCCTTTGCCGCCTGGATCAACAGCCTCGGTTTGACGATGATCCACGACGAATGCCACACTGCCATCGAAACCCATCACAAGGAGGCCGACATGGGACCGCTCGACGGCATGAGAGTGCTCGACCTGACGTGGGTGCTGGCCGGCCCCTTCGCCAGCATGGTCCTCTGCGACCTCGGCGCCGACGTTATCAAGGTCGAGCGGCCGGGCATCGGCGACGTGGCGCGACGCACGGCGCCCATCGTCAACGGCGAGAGCTGCTACTTCTTTAGCGTCAACCGCGGCAAGCGCAGCATGACGCTGGACCTCAAGTCGGAACGCGGCCGCGACATCTTCCTTCGGCTGGCGGGCAAGGCCGACGTGGTCATGGAGAACTTCACGCCCGGCACCATGGAGCGTCTCGGCCTGGGCTACGCGACGCTGCAGGATCGCAACCCGCGCCTCATCTACGCGGCGACCTCCGGCTTCGGGCAGACGGGGCCGGACCGCTTCCGGCCGGCGCTGGACGTCGTCGTGCAGGGCATGGGCGGCATCATGAGCATCACCGGCGAGCCCGACGGGCCGCCCGTGCGACCCGGCGCGTCGCTGGGCGACATAACGGGCGGCCTCTTCACGGCCGTCGGCGTCCTGGCGGCGTTGCAGGAGCGCGAACGCAGCGGTCGCGGCCAGATGATCGACGTGTCGATGCTGGACTGCCAGGTATCGATCCTGGAGAACGCCTTCGTCCGCTACTTCGCTACCGGCGAGGTGCCGAAGCCGCTGGGGACGCGCCATCCCGTCGCGACGCCGTTCCAGGCGTTCCCGACGAAGGACGGCTATATCGTGCTTGCGCTGAGCTGGGGCATCGAGAACCAGTGGGAGCTGTACTGCGCGACAATCGGCCGGCACGACCTCATCGACGACCCGCGCTTCGACACACCGGCGCTGCGCACGGAGCACCACGACGAGCTGGAGCCGCTTCTAATCGAGGCGATGCAAGAGAAAACGACGGCGGAGTGGCTGCGTGAGTTCGATGCCATCGGCCTTCCCTGCGGGCCGCTGAACAACATTCCTCAGGCGGCCGAGCAGCCGCAGGTCAAGGCGCGGGGGATGCTCGTCGAGGTGGAGCACCCGGTCATCGGCAGGCTGCCGCTGCCGGACACGCCGGTAAAGCTATCGCGCACGCCGGGTGGCATACGGGGCGCGTCGCCGGCGCTGGGCGAGCACACTGACGAGGTGCTGCGCGAGCTCCTCGCCCTCAGCGACGATGAAATCGCCGACCTCCACCGCTCTTTCGTCGTCTAGGCGCGCTCCGGGCTGCTGAGGGAGACGCCTCTGACACGCGCCGGCGATGCGTGGTCGCACACGCGCTCCGGGCTGCTGAGGGCGACGCCTCTGACACGCGCTGGCGATGCGTGGTCGCACACGCGCTCCGGGGTGCTGAGGGCGGCGCCTCTGACACGCGCTGGCGATGCGTCGTCGCACACGCGCTCCGGGTTGCTGAGGGCGGCGCCTCTGACACGCGCTGGCGATGCGTGGTCGCACACGCGCTCCGGGGTGCTGAGGGCGGCGCCTCTGACACGCGCTCGTTGGCCAGCGCTCAGTGCACCGCGGAGAATTTCGCGAAAAGGCCCGCATATCGCCTTGACAAACAATATCTAGCCAGGCTATATATCTAGCAGGGCTAGGTATTGTAGAAGGAACGAAGGCAGTGGAAGCGCGAAGCAACGATTACTGGGAGATGCTCATCAACCGCAGTGTGCAGCGGTTCTTCCTCCTGTTCGCCCTCCACGAACGCCCCATGCATGGCTACGAGCTCGCGCGCACAATCCGCGATGCCTGCGGCGGCTGCTGCGATCCCACCGACGCCATGATCTATCCCGCGTTGCGCGAGATGCTCGACGGCGGCTATGTCGACTGCCGCGACGAAATCGTTGCCGGACGAACGCGGAAGGTGTGCCGTCTCACAGATAAAGGCGAGGAAGCATATCGCGCGGCCGCGACCGCCTGGCAGCACATGCTGGGGCCGTTGAACCGCGCCGTCGACGCCGCTCTGAAGCCGTCGCGAAGACGGGCGAAGGCGACGAAGTGCTGCGCAGCCGCAGCGAAAGGGGACGGGAAATGATTACCTCACGGGACATCGCACGGGCAGCCCTGAACCGCGACGCCATGGTCTATCCGGCCGTGCGCGACCTTGTCGACGGCGGCTACCTCGATTGCAGGCAGGAGGTCGTCGAGGGACGGCGGGAGCACGTGTGCCGCCTCACGGACAAGGGAAGAGAGGCGTACGTCGCAGCGGCGAAGGTCTGGGAGCGGATGCGCTGAATCGGACCTGACTCAGCTCACGGCTACCGTCGAATGACCCACCCGGTTAACATAAGGATAGCGAAAGGACGCCCTGACATGGCTGAGAACAACCCCGAAGACATCAAGCGCGCGGTCCTGAGCCGCTACAGCCTGCACGCCCAGCGACGCCTCGCCGCGCTCCAGGAGATGAGCGGAACGTCCTGCTGCGGCACCCCACAGTCGATTGCCGAAGCATCGAGCTGCTCCTGCTGCGGCGAGACGGACGTTCTCGCCGACGCCAACGTCGCTGAAGCGCTGTACTCCGCGGGGGAGCTGCGCGATCTGCCGGAGGACGTGCTGACGTCGCTCGGCTGCGGCAACCCGACGGCCATCGCCGGCCTGAAAGAGGGCGAGTCCGTGCTCGACCTGGGCAGCGGCGGCGGCCTCGACTGCTTCCTCGCGGCACAGAAGGTCGGGCCGAAAGGCAATGTGGTCGGCTTCGACATGAGCGCCGACATGATCCAGCTCGCGCGTCGCAACGCCGGCCGAATCGGCGCCGAGAACGTGCGCTTCCGGCTAGGCGAGATGGAGGAAATGCCCTTCGCCGGCGGGTCGTTCGACGTCATTATCTCTAACTGCGTCATTAACCTCTCGCCGGACAAGGACGCCGTCTTCCATGAGGCCTTGCGCGTGTTGAAGCCGGGCGGGCGGCTGCGGGTGTCGGACATCGTCTTTGCGCGTGAGTCGACGGCGCAGGAGCGCGAGGACCTGGCGAGCTGGACCGCGTGCATCGCCGGCGCGCTGACCGAAGCAGACTACGCGGAGAAGCTGCGGGCGGCGGGCTTCGAGGACGTGCGCCTGGAGCCGAAGGAGGGCACAGCCCCCGACAGCAACCTCTTCAGCGCCTACATATCGGCATCGAAGAAGCGATAGCGCCTGCTCCGTCGAATCATCGTTCGGGAGGCGAAGAAGGCGAGCGTCTTCGCCTCCTGCGCTGTTCCCTTCGGCTTCTCCTGCCCGTTCGTGTCTATCCCGCGGCAGACTGCGCGTTCTCCCCTTTGTTGACGACTATCACTACGGCTGCCACAATGCCCTGGACTCACGCGAGTCCCGTGCAGCCGCGTGAAAGGAGACGCAGATGTTCAAGAGACTGGCGCTAGTCCTCGGCACGCTGCTCGTCGTCCTCGCCGTTGCCTGCGGCTCGGACAAGGAGTCGGCGTCCGACAAGGTCCAGAATGACGCGACGCCGGCCGCGACGAAGGCCGCGCCGACGAAAGAGGTCACGGAAGACGCGGTCGCAACGGAAGAGTCCGACAGCGGCGACTCCGCGGGCGCCCTGGAATCGCTGAGCTTCCTTACCGGCGGCATGTTCGGCGGAGAGGCCCAGAGCGGCTCCCCGGAAGCGGCGGACCCGGAGCTCGCGTCCATGCTTATCGCTGAGACCGACCTGCCTACTACCTTCGCCAGCGTAGGCGGCGACGTAGGCTTCAGGATGACTATGCCGCAGGGCGAGACCAAGATGGCGATGCGCACCTTCTCGGAAGGCGACCCCAACGCGTCGGAGATGACGCCGACAATCGTCTCCGCGGCTATGGCGATGCCCCCGGCGGCGCTGGATGAGTTCGACTCGCAGCTCGCTGAGCTCGACAAGATGTCGACCCAAGACATCCAGGAGGCCATGGGCGGCGCGTCCATGATGGGCATCGAGTTCAAAGAGCTCAGCGTGGACAGGATCAGCCTCGGCGACGGCGGCATGAGCATGCACATGGTCATGGATCTGAGCGGCCTCCTCGAAGGACTGGGCGACCTGGCTCAGGAGGGGACGGAGGGATTCCCGACGTCACTCTCGTTCGACATGTACGTCTTCAAGAAGGGCGACGTGGTCCTGATGGCGATGACAATGTTGCCGCCGGACCAGGCGTCGCCGGTCGACGTGGAGTCGCTGGCGAAGATCATGGAGTCCAGGGCCTGATAGCATAGCATCTCTCCTGACGGTAAAGGGCCGCGGGTCAGCTTCGACTGTTCCGCGGTCCTTTCTTTATCCTCTGCGGACCGGCCCTCCCTCATGATGACGTTTTCATGCAAAAACAGCATAAAAAGCCAATAATCCTTGACAGCCAACTCAAGCGCACCCTATAGTTTGAATAGGCAAGAAGCCTTCTCAGATGGGGAAATGAAAGGGTGCCAGCGTGAGAGGACCGCTATTCCAGGTTGAAGACCTGCACGTCAGCGTCGAAAGCAAGGAGATTGTAAAGGGGCTAAACCTCGTCGTCGACCGGGGCGAGGTGCACGCGATAATGGGGCCCAACGCTTCCGGCAAGAGCACGCTCGCCAACGCTATCATGGGCCATCCGCGCTACCAGGTCACGAAGGGTCGCGTGCTGTTCAAGGGAGCGGACGTTACGGCCCTCAGCCCCGACGAAAGAGCGCGACGCGGCCTCTTTCTGGCATTTCAGTACCCACGGGCGATCCCCGGTGTCACGATGGTCAACTTCCTGCGCTCGGCGTTGCGCGCCGTCCGCGGCAGCGACGTGCCCGTGCGCGAGTTTCGCACGATGCTGCGCGAGACGATGGCGATGCTGAAGATCGACGAGGACTTCGCGCGACGGTACATCAACGACGGCTTCTCCGGCGGCGAGATGAAGCGGGCCGAGGTGCTCCAGATGGGCATCCTCCAGCCTGACATGGCTATTCTCGACGAGACTGACTCCGGGCTCGACATCGACGCCCTGCGGACCGTCGCGGAAGGCATCAACAGCCTCATGACCGAAGACCGCGGCATGCTCGTGATCACCCACTACCAGCGCATCCTGAACTATGTGCATCCGGGCTTCGTCCACGTGCTTTTCGACGGCCGCATCATCAAGTCGGGCGGACCGGAGCTGGCCCACGAGCTGGAGGCGGAGGGCTACGAGCGCATCACCGGCGCAAGCGTGGCCGGAGAGGTGACGTTGTGACGGACCGCAAAGTCACGGAGATGATGCCGGACGCCTACAAGTGGGGCTTCCACGACGAGGCGCGATACCTGTTCCGCACGGAGAGGGGCCTCTCGCGCAAGGTCGTCGAAGAGATCGCGGGCATCAAGGAGGAGCCGCAGTGGATGCGGGACATGCGCCTTCGCGCGTTGGAGGTGTTCGAGAGCAAGGCGATGCCCTCCTGGGGGCCGGACCTTTCGGCGATAAACCTGAACGACATGTACTATTACGCGCGCGCCAGCGAACGGCCGGAGCGCGACTGGAGCGAGGTCCCGGACTACATTCGCCAGACCTTCGAGCGGCTGGGCATCCCTGAGGCGGAGCGCAAGTTCCTTGCGGGCGTCGGCGCTCAGTACGACTCTGAGACCGTCTATCACAACATGCGCGAGGAGCTGGCGAAGCAGGGCGTCATCTTCGCCGACACCGACACCGCCGTCCGCGAGCACCCCGACCTGGTGCAACGCTATTTCGGAACGGTCGTGCCGCCCGCCGATAACAAGTTCGCCGCCCTCAACAGCGCCGTCTGGAGCGGCGGCAGCTTCATCTACGTTCCGGAGGGCGTGCAGGTGGAGATACCGCTGCAGGCCTACTTTCGCATCAACGCCGAGAACATCGGCCAGTTCGAGCGAACTCTGATCATCGCTGAGCCGGGCAGCTTCGTCCATTACATCGAGGGGTGCACGGCGCCCATCTACACGACGAACTCGCTGCACGCCGCTGTCGTCGAGGTCATCGTCAAGAAGGGCGCGCGTGTGCGCTACAGCACTGTCCAGAACTGGTCGACGAACGTCTACAACCTGGTGACGAAGCGCTCCGTCGCCTACGAGGACGCCGTCGTCGAATGGGTCGATGGCAACCTCGGCAGCAAGGTGACGATGAAGTACCCGGCGATCTATCTCATGGAGCCCGGCGCGCACGGCGAAGTCCTTTCGCTGAGCTTTGCCGGTCGTGGGCAGCATCAGGATGCAGGCGCCAAGGCGGTGCATGCCGCGCCGTACACCACGTCGGTCATAACGTCGAAGTCCGTCAGCAAGGACGGCGGCCGGGCCAGCTATCGCGGCCTGGTGCGGGCGTACCGTGGCGCGAAGGGCGTCCGCTCCAGCGTCCGCTGCGACGCCCTCCTCCTCGATGGGGACTCACGCTCCGACACGTATCCGACGATGGAGATCGACGAGCGCGACGTAACCGTCAGCCACGAAGCGAGCGTGAGCAAGGTGAGCGAAGAGCAGCTCTTCTACCTGCAGAGTCGCGGGATCGACGAGCAGGAGGCGACAAAAATGATCGTCAACGGCTTCGTGGAGCCGATCGTCAAAGAGCTGCCCATGGAATACGCCGTCGAATTGAACCGCCTTATCGAGCTGCAGCTCGAAGGGGCGATTGGGTAAAGATGATGCTTGACTCCGTATCGCTTCGCAAGCGGCAGGCTATCGAGGAGCTTTCGGCGCGCTATGACGAGCCTATCTGGCTCCTGCAACACCGTCTGAAGTCCTGGCGCTTGTACGAAGACATACTGCCGCCCAGCGGCAAGGAAGAAGAGTGGCGACGGACCGATCTCAGCGCGCTCAGCCTCGAAGGCGTGCGACTATTCCCGGGCCCGGTCACGCACGTGCCGGCGCCGCGACGCAACGGGCGCGACGGCTATGCCGGCGCGATCGTCCAGCGAGACGGCGTAACGCTTAGTCGCAGGCTGGCATCGGACCTGGAGCGACAGGGGATCGTCTTCAGCGACCTGCACTCCGTCGCGCGAGAATATCCAGACCTCTTCCGTACGTATTTCATGACAGAGGCCGTGCAACCGATTGCCTGGAAGTTCGTCGCGCTACACGCCGCGCTCTGGCGGGGCGGCGTGTTTCTGCACGTCCCCGCCGGTGCTCAGACAACCGTCCCGCTACACGCCGGCGTGGGCCTGAGCCGTAGCGGCGGCATTGCCGTCTTCCCACACACCCTCATCGTCGCCGAAGAAGGCAGCAGCGTAACGCTTGTCGAAGAGCACGCCTCGCCGGATGATGACCGGCCGGGTCTGAGCAGCGGCGTCGTCGAAATCCTGGTGCGCGACGGCGCGACGGTGCGGTACATTGGGGTGCAGGACTGGGGAAAGAACGTGAACAGCTTTGCGACGATTCGCGCGGTCCTGGGCGCGGAGAGCCAGCTCGAGCTTGGGCTCGTCGGCAGCGGTAGCCGTGTGGCGAAGGACACCGTGGAAGCGATACTCGGGGCGCCGGGCGCGAACGCGAAGATTGTCGGGCTTTTCCTGGCCGGCGGCGAGCAGCACATGAGCTACGCGACGCTGCAGGACCACCGTGCGGCGAACACCACCAGCGACCTCCTCTTCAAGTCGGTGCTGAACGACAGCGCCCACCTGGTTTGGAACGGCCTGACGCGCATTCGTAAGGGCGCCGCCGAAAGCGATGCGAACCAGAGCAACCGGAACCTGCTCCTGGGCGAAAATGCCCGCGTTGCGCCGATACCGGTCCTCGAGATCGAAGCGCACGACGTGACACGATGCAGCCACGGCGCCACCGTCAGCTCGGTTGACGAGGAGCAGGTCTATTACATGATGTCGCGCGGCCTAACACGGCAGGACGCGACGCAGGCAATCGTTGATGGCTTCTTGCGGCAGGGGCTGGAATGCCTCACGCCCGTCCGCGGTCACGACGGCATCGGCCGGGCACTGGAGCGACGGCTGCTGGCGAAGGTGGCGTGACCATGCCGGATTTCGTCAGAGCGCTGGCGACGCGGGACGTGTCCCCGGGGACCGTCAGAGTCGTGGAGATCGACGGCCGGCGGATAGCCGTCTGCAACGTCGACGGCGAGTACTACGCGGTCGATGATGTGTGCACGCACGACGGCGGCCCGCTGGGCAGCGGCAGGCTCTGCGACAGCCAGATCGAGTGTCCGCGCCACGGCGCCCGCTTCGACGTACACAGCGGCCGCGCAGTGGTGCTGCCGGCTGTCCTGCCCGTCCGTACCTATGCTGTCGAAGTGGCCGGAGACGATGTGAGGGTATCCCTCGGAGGAGGGCGTGATGTTTGACATAGAAGCGATAAGGAAAGACTTCCCCATATTGCAGCGCACGGTCCACGGCAGGCCGCTGGTCTACCTGGACAACGCCGCCACCAGCCAGAAGCCGCTGGCCGTTATCGACGCGCTCGTCGAGTACTACGAGCGCTACAATGCCAACATCCATCGCGGCCTGCACACGCTCGCCGAGGAGGCGACCGCGCGCTACGAAGAAGTCCGCGAGAAAGTGCGGCGCTTCATCAACGCACCCGGCCGTGAAAGCATCATCTTCACGCGGAATGCGACGGAGTCGATCAACCTCGTTGCCTACTCTTGGGGGCGCACGCACGTCCGCGCCGGCGACGAGATTGTGCTCACTGTTATGGAACATCACAGCAATCTAGTGCCCTGGCAGGTACTGGCGAAGGAGACCGGCGCAATCCTGCGCTTCGTCGACATCGACGACGAGGGCCGGCTGCGGGATGAATGGCGGGAGCTCATCGGCGAGAAGACTCGGCTCGTCGCCCTGACGCAGATGTCGAATGTGCTGGGCACCATCAACCCCGTGCGCGAGATAGCGGAACTGGCGCGCCGGCACGGCGCCCTCGTTCTCGTCGACGGCGCACAGAGCGTGGCCCACATGCCTGTGGACGTTCAGGACCTGGACTGCGATTTCCTGGCCTTCTCCGGGCACAAGATGCTCGGGCCTACCGGCGTCGGCGTGCTGTATGTGCGTCGCGACGTCCTCGACGACATGGCGCCGTTCTTGACCGGCGGTCACATGATCAGCCGCGTATCCCTGGAAGAGACCACCTGGAACGAACTTCCGTGGCGGTTCGAGGCGGGAACGCCCAACATCGCCGACGTCATTGCTCTGGGCGCCTCCATCGATTATCTCGAAGGTGTGGGCATGGACGCGCTGCGCCGCCACGACGTCGAACTGACGGCGTATGCCTTGGACGTGCTATCGCAGATACCGAACGTGAAGCTGTACGGACCGGGGGACGCCTCTGACCGCGGCTGCGCTGTCTCCTTCAGCTACG
>Ga0315282_10017086_pt1 | contig 10522 bp, 6 predicted proteins | sample YL17G07_20_MG_FD_203693 | JGI IMG/M metagenome (GOLD analysis project Ga0315282, IMG submission 203693) | Sediment microbial communities from Yellowstone Lake, YNP, Wyoming, USA - YL17G07_20 | ecosystem: Environmental > Aquatic > Freshwater > Lake > Sediment | place: USA: Wyoming | collected... | reverse complement strand
GTCCGACCGGATTGTATACCGCATATTGCATGTACATCAGAATGACGGCGCACCCCAGAATGGCCGCCAGCCAGGCCACGCCGGTGGTGTAGAGGGTCTCGCGCGTGATCCGTCCAATCAATTGCAGGCGGCTGAAACCCAGCGCATACAAGGCGCCGAACTCGGCCTGCCGCTGGGCGACGAAGAGGTAATGGAGGCCCGCCAGGGCCAAAGCCGCCACAATAGCGACGATGCTTTCCATCAACGAGATGGTGAACAGCAGCGTGTTGGCCGCCGCTTGCCACCAAGCTTGCTGATTGGAATAGGTAAGCACGGTGCGCTGCTCCCCCGCGATTTGGCTTTCCAACCAATTGTCGAGAACCGGTCTTTGCCCGGCCTTGGGCACGACGATGAGCGAAAGATCGCTTTTCCAATCGCCCGGGTGATCGTGGATAAACTCCAGGGACGAAAAACTCAGCCAATAGTCAGCGGCCGGGGAGAAGATTCCCGAAACCACCAGTTCGGAAGGCAGGATGGGCGCATGGGGATAGATCGGATGCGCTGAGCCGCCGATCACGTCGCCCACCCGGATTTTCCGGTTTTGGGCGACGGTCCAGGGAATGACGATGTCGTTGGTACCCTGACGCGGCAGGCGGCCTTGTGAGAGTTTCAAGCCATATAATTCCATCAGGTAAGCGATATCCTCCGCACCGACGCCATATGCCGAAACGGGATAGTTGGTGATCATTGGAGGAACTGAAATATCAAAAGGCGAAAAGACGTAGACGGGGATGGTACGCTCCACTGCCGGCTGCGAACGGATCTGCGCTATCGCCGCCGGATCCAGCGGTAACCCCTTGGTAGATACTAGGCTCATGGGCTTCAGCGCGGTCAGCGGCGGCTGCAGCATCGTATCGGTGCTGGCTCTGAGGATGAAAATGAGCAGCGCCGTGCCGACGATCATGAGCGCCATGGTGCCGATGAGCAGCATCGCCTGGCGCGTGTGCCGCCGGTAGTAGGTGGTCGAAGCCAGCGGGCGGGGCAGTTCGCCGGCCCGGATGCGCGCCGCGTGCCCCGACCGTTCCCCTTCCATGCTCAGCTCGCCCCGCTCGACAATCGCCACGGCATCCATGCCCTGGAGGGCGCGGACGGCCGTGAGAAGCGTGGATCCGATCACCGCGAGCGGCAAGGGCACCACGAGCAGGATCGCCAAGGCCTGGATCGGAGCGTAGGCAAACCCATGGGGCGCATAAACGGCGGCGCTCAGAATTGCCATTCCCCCCCAGGCCAGCAGGATGCCCAGAATCCAGCCAGCAAGGGCCAACCCGGCCGTCTCCAGCGTGAGACGCCGCGCCAGCCACCCCTTGCCGCGGCCGACGGCATGCAGCGTGCCAAACTCCGGCAGCCGCCGCATGAACGCCAACTGGTTGATGGCGCCGATGACCAGCGTGATAGCCGCCGTCACCAGCAGCACGATCGGGAGGAACATTACCCCCAGCATAACTTGGCTCTTGGTGACGTCCTCCATCAGCAGTCGGCGCGTATAGATCTCGGTTTGAGGACTGCGGACGCTCTGCCGGAGATAGTCATCCACTGCCGCCTCGCGGCCCGGGCGGGCGACGACCAGCACGCCATAGCGGGCAAGGTCGTGATAGCGTTCGTGGCTGTCCAGGTATTCATACGACACAATCCCCAGCCGGACATCGCCGGAGAGAATGCCCACCACTTCCAGCGGGCTGACGATGCTCGCATACGCGATGTCGTCCTTGGTCCAGTCGAACGTGTCGCCGATTTTCAGGTGGAGCGCTGCTGCAATCTCCCGGGAAATCGCAACGCCATTGGTGCGTGCTTGCGGCAACCGGCCTTCGGCAATAGTGACGCCGCTCCGGGCCAGCACCGCGGCCACATCCGCTTCCTGCAGGCCGATTAACCGGAAGGGAAAGGCGAGTCCTCCCACATTCTGCACCAGGATTTCCAAGTTGTTTTCCGGCAGCACCCCGGCCACATCCGGGTGCGCCCGAATCTGGGCGGCCAGAGCCGGGTCCAACGTTGTTCCCGGAACCGGCTGCACCAGGCTAAACTTGCTCAAGTACCGGTCGATTGTGGAGTGGGGAGTGAGATACGTTTCCTGCATCAGTCCGACGAGCAGATACAGGCCCGTGATCGCCAAGGCCAAAAGCATCACCAGCAACACCGCCCGGCGTTTGTGGCGGCGGTAATATGTGAAGGGGGATAACGGATTCATCGGTTATGCTCTTCTTTCTATGATGGCTACCGGATCCAGGCGCGAAAACATCCAGGTCATTGTCACAGCGCTGACGGCAAGAACCGCGACGGGTATCGGCAGAGTGAACAGCCAGGGAGTGGGATTGAAGAAGTTGAGCCGGAAGCCAACCGGATCATACACGCCGAAATACATGTAGACTACGATGACGGCGCATCCAAGCGCGCCCAGCAACCAGGCTGTGCCGGCGGTAAGTAGAGTCTCGCGTACGACGCGCCGAACCAGTTGCAGGCGGGAAAAGCCCAGCGCGTTGAGAAGGGCAAACTCGGCCTGCCGCTGGGTAATGAAGATATAGTTAAGCCCCGCCAGGGCCAGGGCCGCCACCAGCGCGATGATGCTTTCCATCAGCGAGACGGTGGCCAAGCCAGTGGCGTTTATTCCGCGCAAGAAAGCCTGATACTTGCCGTAGGTGCGCACGCTGATCCCCTCCCCCCCGATTTCGCTCTCCAGCCAGGCATCCAGCGCCGCCTTCTGCCCGGGCCTGGATGTAACGATCAGAGAAAGGCCGGTCTTCCAGTCGTTGCGGGAGGGCTCAATGAATTCCAGCGACATGAAACTCAACCAGGTTTCCTCGTTAGGGTCCGATGCCGGGGCGAAGATTCCCGAAACCGCCAGCTTTGCGGGCAGCACCGGTGCCCCCGTATATACTGGATGATTCCCGTCGCCCAGCACGTCGCCCACCGCGAGGTTCCGGTTTTTCGCCAGCGCCCAGGGCAGCACGATCCCATTGGATCCGGCCGGAGGGAGCCTGCCTTCCGCAAGCTTTAATTGGTATAAATCGACCAGGTAGGCCATATCCCCCGCCGTAACGGCGTATGTCTCCACGGGGTAATTGGTGCTTACCGGCGGAATGACGATATCCAACGGATAGAGGGAGTAGGCCGGGATGACCTTCTCCGTCGCCGGGTAGGAGCGGATCCGCTCCACCAGACCGGGATCCAATCCCGCGCCGTTTGAAGCAACCAGGCTCATCGATTTCAGGTTGGCTCCGCCGGGTTTGGTTACGTCGAAGACCGCCATCATGATAAAGACCAGCAGAGCAACGCCGAGCACCATCAAAGCCGTGGCGCCGACCGTCAGCGCGGCCCGGCGCCTGTGCCGCTGGTAAAACGTGGCCGCGTCCAGCGGGCGGGGCCGGCTTGCAGCGCCGGCCTTCGCCCTGCGCGCCTCGCCTTCCATGCTCAATTCGCCCCGTTCGACGATCGCTATCGCGTCCATCCGCACAAAGGCGCGCAGGACGCTCCACAACGTGAAGCCGGTCACCGCTAGGGGAACGGCTGCGACAAGCGCAAACGCCTCCCACTCGACGGGGTCGAAGGGGAATCCTTTGGGCGCGTAGACGGCATGGCTCAGGGCGGTCATCGCTCCAAGCGAGATGCCGACGCCCAGTGTCCAGCCGGCGAAAGCCAGCCCCGCCGTTTCCAGCGCTAGGCGGCGCGCCAGCCAGTCCTTTCCACGGCCGACGGCATACAGCGTTCCGAATTCGGCCAGCCGCCGCGTGAAGGCGATCTGGTTGATGGCGTTGACGACCAGCGCGACGGCGATCGTGATTAACAGCACAATCGGGGAGAAAAACAGGATGATATTTTCTTCCACCTTCGACGCCACGCCTTCAAGCCAGCGGAGGCCGTAGGTTTTGGTCTGCGGGTCGGCAACTTCGCGTGTGAGAAAATCATCCATCGCCGCTTCACGCCCGGGGCGGGCAAGCACCAGCAGCCCTTGAGCGGCCAGACGGCGGTAGCCCTCGTCGCGTTCCAGAAATTCGTAGGAAACGATCCCCAGCCGCGCGTCGCCGGAAAGAATCCCCACCAATTTCAGCGGGCTGACGATGGCGGCGTAGTATTGCTCATCCGTCGAGCGGCCGATCGTATCGCCGATTTTCAGGTTCAGCGCGGCCGCAACCTCCTCGGAAAGCATCAGGTCGTTCGTGCCCGGCCGGAGCCATTGGCCTTCTTTAAGCGTGACGTTGCTCCTCTTCAACACCGCAGGCGCGTCGGCTTCCTGCAAGCCGAGCAGGCGGAAGGGGAAAAACATCCCACCAACATTCGGAACGGTGATTTCCACGTTGATCTGCGGCACAATCCGGTCCACGTCCGGATTCGCGCGAATCCGCTCGGAAACGGCTGGATCCAACGCGTTGCCCTGGTCTGGTTGCACCAGGCTGAATTTGCTCAGATATCGATCCATTGTGTAGTAGGGGGCGATGTAGGATTCCCGCATCAAGCCGACGAGAAGATAAAGGCCCGTGACCGCCAGAGCTTGGAATGCGATCAGCATCAAGGCCAGGCGCTTGTGGCGGAAGTAATAAGTGAAGGGGGATAACGGATTCATCGGTTAGGATCTTCTTTCTATGATAGCGATTGGGTCCAATCTGGAAAGCATCCAGGTCACGGTCACGGTGCCGACGGCAAGAACTGCGATGGGTATCGGCAGGGTAAACAGCCAGGGAGTGGGATTAAAAAAGTTGAGCCGGAGCCCCATCGAAGTGAAAATACCCTGTTGCAGGAAGAGCAGGATGAGGATGCATCCCATCATGCCCGCCAACCACGCCGCAGAGGCGGTGAAGAACATCTCGCGAAGGATCCGTCCCGCCAGTTCGCGGCGGGGAAACCCCAGCGCCTGCAACACGCTCAACTCAGCCTGCCGCTGAGCGAGGAATAGGTAATTCAGACCCGCCAGCGCCAGGGCTGCCATCAGAGCGATGACGCTCTCCATCAACGAGAAGGTAAACAGCATCGCCCCCATTTCTTTTTGGTATGCGGCCCGCTGATTGCCGTAGGTAAGCACGATTCGGCTCTCCCCGGCAATCCGGCTTTCCAGCCAGGCGTCGAGCGCTGCCTTCTGCCCGGCCCGGGGTATAACGATGAGCGAGAGGTCGGATTCCCGGTACTGATTGACAAATTCCAGCGACATAAAAGACAGCCAAGTATCATCCGCCAGCGTATCGGCGGGCGAAAAGATACCCGACACGACAACCTCCACGGGCAGCGAGGGAGCGCCCGGATAGACGGGATGCGCTGGATCGCCGATCACATCCCCCACGCGGATGTTCCGGTTTTTCGCAACCGTCCAGGGGATGACAATCTCATTGGTGCCCTGTCGCGGCAACCGTCCGTCCGCCAGTTTCAAACGGTGGAGCTCCACCAGGTAGGCCATATCCTCCGCGGATACACACAGGGTTTCGACCGGTTGGTCGGGAAACATCGGGGGAATCGAAATCTTCACGGGAGAAAAGGTATATACATTGATCACGCGCTCGACCGCCGGATAAGTTCGGATTCGATCGATCGTCGCTGCATCCAGCGGCTGGGCGTTCGGAGAAACGGCGCTCATCCGGCTCAGGTTGTTCAGCAACGGTCGGATGGCATCGGTGCCGGCCGCGAAGAGGAAGAATAGTGTTGCGGTCGCCACAATTAACAACAAAGTGGCGCCCATCAACACCGCCGCCTGGTATACGTGCCTCCGGTAATACGTGACCGATGTCAGGGGCTGGGAGGGGCTTCCGACCCCCATCCGCGACGCTGGCCTGAACCGGTTCCCTTCCAGGCTCAACTCGCCCCGCTCAACCACCGCAACCGCGTCCAGGCGCCCAAGCGTGCGGACGGCCGTAAGAAGCGCAGATCCGATCACCACCGGCGGAACGAGGATTACAAAGGGCAGCGCGGTCAACGAAATCGGGTTGAAGCCAAATCCTCGCGGCGCGTAAACGGCATTACTCAGGAAGGCCATGGCCCCCCATGCCAGTAGAACACCGATCCCCCAACCGGCTAAAGCCGGTCCGGCCGTTTCCAATGTCAGGCGGCGCACCAGCCGCTCTTTGCCCAAGCCGATGGCATGCAATGTACCGAACTCCGTCAGCCTCGGCGCAAACGCAAGCTGGTTGATGGCGCCCATAACCAGCACGACGGCGATGGTCACCAGCAACACAATCGGAAAGCCGAGCGTGTACAGCAGGCTCTGATCCCTCGATACCTGGTCTGATATGGTGCGGCGGGTGTAAATCTTGGTCTGGGGATTGCGAATGGATTGGTTGAGAAAATCTTCCATCGCCGATTCGCGGCCCGGACGTGCGATGACCAGCAAGCCGTCCGTGACCTGGTTTCGGGAGCCTTCGCTCCCCCCCAGATATTCGTACGACATAATTCCCAGGTGGACATCGCCGGACAGAATTCCTACCAGCCGTAGTGGACTGACAATGTTTGTATAGGCTTTTTCGTCCTTTGTCCGGTCGAATGTATCGCCGATTTTCAATTGGAGAGAGGCCGCGATAGCTTCGGAGAGTGCAACCCCATTCGTGCCCGTTTGCGGCAATTGGCCTTCTTTTAACATTACGCCGCACTGGGTTAATACAGCGGCTATGTCCGCTTCCTGCAACCCGATCAAGTGGAAGGGAAAATTGGCGCCCCCCACATTGGCCACTTTGATTCTCACGTCGTTTTGCGGCAGCACCTGCGCCACGTCCGGATTTGCCCGAATTTGGGCGGCCGTTTCCGGATCCAGCGATGGTTTTTGATCCGGTTGCACCAGGCTGAATTTGGTGAAATAGCGGTTGATGGCGAATGCGGGAGCAATGTAGGTCTCCTGCGCCAGTCCAATGAAGAGGTACAAGCCCATAACCGTCAGGGCTAGCAACCCCATCAGCATCAGGGACAGGGCTTTATGCCGCCGATAGTAAGTGAGCGGAGAAAGAGGGTTCATGCATCCGCCTCCTTGGTTTTGCGGGTCACCTGGTCTTCCATGCTGACGATCTGCCCGTCGCGCAGTCGGATGATCAGGTCGGCCTCGGCGAGGATCTCTGGGTTGTGGGTGACGGCAATCAGACTACCCTGCTCGCGATAGCTGCGCAAAAGCGCCATCACCTGCAATCCGGTGCGCCGGTCCAAAAGGCCGGTCGGCTCGTCGGCGAAGATCACCCGCGGCCGGTGGATCATGGCTCGGGCGATCGCCACGCGCTGGCGTTCGCCGCCGGAGAGTTCGTAGGGGAAGCGGTGCAGTTTATTCCCCAGGCCGAGGTCCGCCAGTAGCGCTTTGGCTTGTTCCGCGTGGGCTTTATCCTGGACCGGCGCGGACACCATCACGTTTTCCAGCGCGGTGAGGTAGTTGATGAGGAAGTGCTGCTGGAAGACGAATCCGAACTCGGTCCGGCGCAGGGCCGTCCGCTCCCGCTCCGACATTTTGCCGTAGGGGCGGTCGTCCAGGTACACCTCGCCCTTGGTCGGCCGGCGCAGCCCGCTGAGCAGGTAGAGCAGCGAGCTCTTGCCGCAGCCCGAAGGCCCGAGGATGCCGATGAACTGGTGGTCTTCGACCGCCATCGAGATGTCGTGCAGGGCCTCCACCAGGCCCTCGCCGTCTTTGTAATCCAGTGTGAGATTTTCTCCGTGTAACATGGTTATTCCCTTTCTGTTGGCTTAAGATTTGGTCGCTATGGATGCTGTGCTCGAAAATGCTTTAAGCGAAAATGGTTTCCGCCCAGGCGCGGATTTTCCTCCAATCCCGGCGGTCGATGGTCGGCGTAAGGCGGGCCAGCCAGCGGGGAACACCCATAGCCGTGGTGCGCTGGTCGAACCGGCCGGCGAAAAACACCTCGGATGCGTTCGGGACGAGAGGGCGGATCGAATCCAGGTATGACAATCGCATCTTCCGATCGTTTTCACTGTTTCCCCGGAAGAAAAAGTGGACCGAGAACAAGGCCACCGGGTTGCGGTTAAGCGCCGCCTGATTGGTTTTCACGAAATCGACCGCTTCGGGCAGCCATTTGGCTCCTTGAACCGCGCTGCCGATCAACACGGCTTGGTAGCCTTCCACCGAGGGCTTTTCTTTGATCGGGCGGACGTCCACCGAGAAGCCGCGCTCGCCGAGCGTTCTGCCGATAGCTGCGGCGATATCGACGGTGGAACCGGTCGCACTGGCATAGGCGATCAGCACCTTGTTCATATTCTCTTCTCCAAAGGAAAAGGATAATAACTCCACGGGCGGCAAATCGGGCGTGATCGCAATTGCCAATCCGGCGCCGCCGCACACCGTCGCGCCCACCGCCACTGCGCCCAGGCAACCTATTTTGAGAAAGCGTCGGCGGGAAATGCTTTTGGGGGATCTTTGGTCATTGCTCACGGGTTTTATCCTCTTGGCGAGTTCCTTTGCATTATCCGGTTTCCAATGGAATTTTTCCATGGGCACGCGTCACGCCGAGACCGGGAGTTTGTCATGCATCGGCATGACACTGTCATGGGGCGGAATCCGGTTGGATTCCGGCCGTAATATGGGTACAATCCAAGCCGTGCGGAAGGAGCCCCGCTCATGATCCGCGTTGCGATCGTCGATGACCATCCCCACGTAGCCATTGCCTTGCGCACCCTGCTCGACCGGACGTCCGATCTGCGACTGGTGGCCGAGGCGCGCCGCGGCAGCGAGGTAATGAGTCTGGTGCGCCAGTCGCAACCCGACGTGCTCCTGTTGGATCTGTTCCTTGAGCCGGAGTTCGACGCCCGCGCGGCGGTGCGCAGCCTGCACGCCGACTTCCCCGCACTGAAAATCTGCATCATCAGCGCCCATCTGGAACCCGCTTGGATCCGCGAGTTGCTCCAGGCGGGCGTGTACGGCTACATCCTCAAGGATGACGACTACGTTTCGCACATCGACGGCATCCTTCATGATCTCGCGGGCGGCAGGATCTACCTCAGCCCGCAGGCGCACGATGCGCTGGCGGAGGTCACCCGCGGAGGCGAACCGGATCGGACGCTCTCGGAGCGGGAGGTAGAAATCCTGCGCCTGGCCAAGCGCGGTCTGCCCAATCCGCAGATCGCACAGTCGCTGCACATTTCCGCGGGAACGGTGCGCAACCATCTCAGCGCGATCTACACCAAGCTCGGGGTCCACAGCCGCCACGAGGCGCTCCAGGCCGCAACCGAGCGTCACCTGATTTAAGGCTGCCGATGAACACGAGTGGGCTGATTTTGTTGACGGGTCTGGCGCTGGGGTGGATAACCCTTGTCCTGGGGTGGTGGATCTCCGGGAAGATCCGCCGGATGTGGCGCCGGCACCGATATGGGGAGCCGATCGATCACGAGGAACTGCTGGTGAAATACGGCGGTCAGATGGCCGGCGCGCTCGACCAGCAAGTCCTGAGTCGGATGCTGACGGAGGAAATACCGCAAGCCTATCAGGTGGACCGCGCGGTCCTGCTTCTCCCGCAAGATCATCAATTGATGGATAGCCGGGGTGGCGGATGGGGCTTACCAGTCAGCCATGCCGCGGTGCGCTGGGTGACTTCGAGCGGCGAGGCGCAGCGCGCCGACCGGGGACGGCTTCATGAAATCATAAGCCAAGGCAGCGCCGATCTCTCCTGGACGGGGGCTTGGGTGCCGCTCATGCGCGGCGCCGTATTGCGGGGGATGTGGCTGCTGGGAAAGCGCGCCGGCGGACTCCTCTTTGCACCCGAGGATTTGAGCAACCTGACCAGTCTCAGCCGGCAGGCGGCGGTGATTCTGGAATCGCTCCACTTGGCGCAGCAGGAACAACGGGCGGCGGCGGAAATCCGCACGCTCTATCAGCGGGTGGTGGCGGCCCAGGAAGTAGAGCGCGGCCGGCTGGCGCGCGACCTGCACGACGGGGTTTTGCAGGATCTGTGCGCCATGAGCCGCGACCTTAAGGCGCTGGAAGTCCAACCGCAGGGAGGCGAAAACACCATCGCCGGATTGACGGTGCGCTCCGGCGAGACGGTTCATACCCTGCGCGCCATTTGCAACGACCTGCGCCCGCCGTTGCTCGGGCAAGGGCTGGCTGCGGCGCTCGAGGCGCTCATCGGCCAGCTGGGCGCGGGCGCGCGGCCCACCCTCAGCCTGGAGCTCTCCAGCGGCGAAGTGCGTCTGCCGGATGAAACCGCGGTGGCGGTCTTCCGCATCGCGCAGGAAGCGCTGCGCAACGCCATCCAGCATGCGGACGCCTCCGAAATCGAAGTCCGTTTGACCGACTATCCCGACCGGCTGCGCCTGACGGTGACCGACGACGGGCGCGGCATCGCCGGCGGCGTGGATGCCGCGCGTTTTGTGGCGCAGGGGCATTTCGGGCTGGCGGGCATGCGCGAACGCGCCGCCATGATCGGCGGCAGGCTGGACGTGCAGACCGCGCCCGACAACGGCACCGTGGTGGTGCTGGAATTGCCGCGCTGACGGCGCGGCCGCCGCCGGGATTTTATACGCCCGAGGGATATTTTCCATGGAAAAATACAATCTAAAACAGGAAATGCTGTTGCATGAAATC
>Ga0315282_10017085_pt1 | contig 10522 bp, 12 predicted proteins | sample YL17G07_20_MG_FD_203693 | JGI IMG/M metagenome (GOLD analysis project Ga0315282, IMG submission 203693) | Sediment microbial communities from Yellowstone Lake, YNP, Wyoming, USA - YL17G07_20 | ecosystem: Environmental > Aquatic > Freshwater > Lake > Sediment | place: USA: Wyoming | collected... | reverse complement strand
TCCTCCCGGCTCGGACTTCCGCTGCCGGTGTGATTCTCGGCTATCCCACGATCAGGTGCAGGGTCTCACCCGCAAGCGACATGTTTCGTCGTACAGGAAGCGACATGTTTCAGCGTACGCCGACAGGGCGCATCCCCTCGCAGATCTACAACGACAAAGGGCAGCGCCTCTATGAGCAGCCGGCAACGCTTGAGCAGGCCTGCCAGTGGTGCGGGGAGCCCATACCCGCCAAACCATTGCTGCGCCGCGGCAAGAAGTGGTGCAGCCAGCGCTGCTGCCTGGCCGCCTACAATAGTCGCAAGCGCGCGGCCAGACAGGCGCTCCAGGAGGAGGGCGCCGCATGAATGCGAGGACTTCGTGCCAGATACTTCGAACCAGGAGCAGTCAGATGCGCAAGCCTTGTCGCGGGGCTTGCCGACGCGGGCCGGCACGACGGCGGTTCCGTAGTGAGCGGCGAGGTCGGCGTAGGGCGCCGCGATCTCGGCCTCGTAGCGGTCGGGCTTCGTCACGCCGGTCTTCAGGTTGTCGGGTACGACCAGCTCGGGGACGCCGCCCAAGTGTTCGAAGGCCGCCACGTGAGCGCTGATGAAGCTCTCTGTGCGCTCATCGGGGTAGACGCGGGCGAAGGTGTAGTTGGAGAAGCCGAGCACAGCGAGGAAGAGATGGGCCTGCCTGACCTCACCGGTCTCGGGATCGACGTAGGGCAGCGTGTCGCCGGCCCAGTCGACGAAGAGCTTCTCACCGGCCTTATGGTGCTGACGCATGACGACGTCGATACGGCCCTGCCAGGCGCGATAGCGCTCGGCGAACCAGGAGTAGCCGTAGCCGTCGGGATGGTCTCGTCGGTACTCGGTCCAGACCAAGCGCAGGGTGGCGTGCTTGTGCCGCCGCAGCTCCTCGTGCACCTGCGCCCAATCGGGCTCGCGCGGGTCGCCGACCGGCTGGTAGCGGTCGCGGTAAAGGCGTTCCTCGAGCTCTGAGTCGGTCGTACCGTCCGGCAGCGGCCAAGTGAGGCCGGCCAGCTCAGCCCGGGCGAAGAGCCCCGAGACGGTCGAGTTCGAGACGCCGACGGCGCGGGCGATGGCGCGCCCCGTGAGCCCGGCCTCGTGCCGGAGCCGCAGGATCTCCCTGATCCTTCGCATGGACAGTCTCCTGTAGGCCACCGCGCCCTCCTCGTTCTGGGATCGAGAAGAGTCTGGCGGTCTTCTCCATGCGCCGCCCTATCGGCCGGTCATCGCTTCCGCCCGCGGCCGCGAAACTGTTCGGCTTCGGGCGGAATCGGTGTTCGGCTTGCTCCGGAATCGGTGTTCGGCTTGCCGTGGAATCAGTGTTCGGCTTGGAGCGGAATCGGTGTTCGGCTTGCGGCGGAATACGCAATCAAGGAGGAGTGAGAGATGTCTAATTCTCAGGCAGGAGCACAGGACGAGGTGGGTCTGCAGTTCTCGCTCTACCCGCTGCGACAGGCGCACGTGCGCCCCGCCATCAAGGCCGCCGTGCGGGCGGCGGCCGCAGAGGGCGTCGCCGTGACGGTCGGCAGGCTGAGCACCTTCGCCGCCGGCGACGACGAGGCGGTCTTTGCGGCGATCAGGGCCGCGTTCAGCGCGGCGCGCTCCTATGGGCCGACCGTCATGGTCGTCACCCTCTCGAGCGGGCTGCCGAGCACAGAGACCGTAGCAGACATCCAAAGGGCGACGGGCCTCTGAACGCAACGTCACCCCTCACTGCAGGGGACCTCGCGCCAGCGCCCACCTGCACGCGGCCGTGCCACATCACTGGTTATCCTCTGCGGCCTCAGAATGTGCCGCACAGGGCCAGTTCCGCCGACGCGATGCCGACGCAGCAGCAACGCACGAGCCGCGGCTCCTGAGCGGAGAGAGCGCGCGGACGGCCGCCCATATCATCTCCGCGCAGCGCGGGCACGTCAGGGCGCGTCGACGTCGGCATCGCTGATGCCGTCCTCGCGCGCCCACAGCGTCTGCAGGCAGCGGAAGCGACCACGGATGCCGCAGACCCGGCGCTTAAGAAGGCGGGCGCGCTCTTGGTCGGCCATGTCGGCGATGAGGGCACGCAGGCGGCCGCGCTCGTCCTCGTTCATCTTTCGCAGTCGCTGGCGATGGTCGCCCACCCAGCCCAGAGACAGCCGGGCGCCCTCAAGGTCGCGCAGGAAAGTCGCCGCCCAGCTTCCGGGCCAGTTCTCCTTGAGCCACTGACGCCAGTCAGCGCCCAAGCCAGCCGGCCAGACGGGCCAGCCGTCCTGAGCGATACGGGCACGGATGCGACCGATGTCGTCGGCGAGGTCCACCACCTCGTGGGCTAAGACGCGCAGGCCGGCGTAGGCGAGATCGCAGGCAGCAGTGTCGAGCGCGTCGAAGCGGTCACAGGCCTCGATCGTCCAGTGAGCGCGCACTCAGGCGTCGTAGGTAGCGTCGGCCTGCGGCGGCCAGGCCGGCCAGGCGGGGTCCGCGAGCTCCTCCAGGACCTCGGCCAGGCGGCGCGCGTCGCGGCGCTCCTGCTCGGCCTCGATGTCCTCGAAGCTAGGTATCGAGTCCATCGATCTTGCGGCGTAGACGCTCCAGCTCGGCAAGCTCCTCATCCGAGAGCACCGAGAGGTCGACGCCCACGGATCCCGAGTGCTCGACTTTGAGCGGCGCCTCAAGCCCCAGCAGGGCGACGAGCTTGTCAAGTGTCGCCCGGGCGCCGCCGGCACCCAGGTCGTGAGCGGCCATCTGCTTGGCGAAGATCATCTCGTAGTCAGCGATCGCCAGGCCCAGGTCGAGCAGGCGATCACGCCCTGCGGCGACGGCACGGATAAGAGCCGTCGCACGGGCGATGTAGCGAGCGGTCTGGCGTTCGCTGACACCCCACTTTGCTGACGCATACCGACAGATATGAGCGTAGCCGATGCGACCTAAAAGCAGGTCGCAGACCTCATCGACGCGTCGGCGGACCTCCACCTTGGTGGCCTTCTTAGCCACGGCTCGCTTCCAGGCTAGCCTTTGTCCTAGCCGTCCAGCATTTACCTACGATGCGGGCGGATGGAGCTGCCGAGCCCCCCGTGGTAGTCCCGGGTATGTTTTCGGCCGTCTCGGTCACACGTCACCTCGGTGGTTTCGATTCCTGTCTGCGGTGAGCGTCGCGCTCGATGCCGGCCGCGGCGACAATGAGTCCACCGTGAAGACGGCGCAGGCGATGACGCAGACGAAGATCAGCATGATGCACGTTCCTTCCTAGAACGCAGTCCCACGTCCACGTGGTCCACGAGAGACACCGTTTGCGTAAAGTCTTCTACTCGAGCAGAAGATGACAAAAGTGTGGGAATCAGTGTTGTGGTGGACCACGTGGACGGATTCGTGCCTAGCGACCTCACAGTAACGCCTCCTGATCTGCTTCGCGGATACCGACTCCGAACCAGACTCGTTCGCGTCGCCCGCTAGGAAGACGTTCGCTGGCACAGTGGCGTAGTAACAAACCGGCCGCACGGGCCTTGTCACCCGACCGCCGGCGTATAGGGATGTTGCGACGATCGGCCCATGTCGAGTAGCGGTCACGGATGGCATCGGAAGTGGCCATCCGTCCTGGTTCGAAGATGCAGCAGTCATCGAAGAACTCAGCCAGCGGGTCCAAGGTGATGCGCAGTTTTCGGGTCGCGTCAGCGACTATCGAGCATGGTCCAAGGCCGCTCGCGCCGCCGCCATCCTTCTGCCAGGCAAGGCATCCGCGCAGCGCCCAAGCGAGGATCGCCGGTCGCGGTGCAGGGCTCAGCAGGTAGAGCTTGATGGTCTCATCTATCTTGGCCGGCTTGTGGTTGAAAGGCGCGATGCGGAAGCGCCGCCAGAGGGCGTCATCCTCGATGGCGACCTTGGGCATGTAGTTCGTGTGGATCCAGAGCTTGCTGACCGGGCGCATATCGTGCTCGCGCTCGTAGAGGTCCCGGCCGCGGAAGGTGGCCTCGCCGGTCAGCGTCTTGATGAGCGCGTCATCCAACGTCTTGCTATGGTCGAACTCGGGGATCGTGACCAGCCGCCGCCCCTCGAAGGACATGATGCCGCCGCGGGGGCCGCCGGCATGGTCCTTCTTGAGCAAGGCCTCCTGGTTGCCGGTCAAGGCGTAGTCGCCCTCGCCCAGCATGGCGGTGAGTGCGCCGGTGAGCGTGCTCTTGCCCGTCTGGCTCTCGCCGAGCAGGATGAGCACCAGCTCGGTCGTCTCGCCGACGAGCGACATGCCGGCGTAGCGTTGCAGCCAGCGCTGGTAGTCGGCGTCGCCACCGGTCGCCTCTGTGATGACCTTCTCAAAGGTCTCGTCGCGGACATCGAGCCCGGCAAACTCGACCGGCGCCAACCAGGTGATGGCGTCCTCCTGGCGATGCGGCCCCAGCTTACCCGTGCGCAGGTTGAGGGTGCCGTTGAGGACGTTCAACTGGAAGGCGTTCTTATCCAGGTCCCGCTTGTGCACGACGAGCTCCGGCTCGCTGCGGGCGCACATGATCGCGCCCGTCCGCCGGGCCGCGGCGCCGCTGGTGATGGCCCAGCTCGCCAGCCTCTTGCGCTGTGCCTCGTCGGCGCAGTCGCCCGCCTCGTGGTGGATGTCGCGTAGCGCCTGCGCGGTCAGGTTCTCGATGCGGTGGCCGTCGTCGCGCCTCCAGCGCCGCTCGTCCCAGACGAGCCACGTCTCTTCTTCGGGCAGGTAGCGGATGATGTCGCCATGCCGGTCCATGAGGCGCTGGGCGTTGCCGTCGTCGGAGCAGTCGTGGCCGAGCGGTGGGCGCGCCGTTGGGCGCCCTTGCTCCCACTCGCGTTGCTTGTCTTTGTAGTCGGGCTCGAACTTCTTGCGCAGATCGCCCCAGTGCCACCAAGCGCAACTATTGTGGTGGCATCCGGCGAGCAGGGCGCCGCTGGCCGCCCTCGAGATGAACGCCTCGCCGTGATCGTGGTCGGCATTGAACGGACACACCTCCAGCTCCCACAGATCACCGCCGGCCTCGGTCTTGTGGCTGCGGACCGCGAGACCGTACCGGCTCATCCATTCTTCGATGTCGAACGCCGCCCTGTGGCCGTTGCCGCCCGTGAACGGTGTGCTAGGGGACTTAGCCTTTGCCGGGCCGGCCAGCGCTTGTAGGGCCTCCGTGGGCACGCGCACGGCCTCGTCGGGCACCTCCAGCAGATGGCTGCGACGATGCGGGCGCTCGTCGCTGGCGTCACCTTTGCAGGCCAGCGTGCCGGGCACTTTCATGATGCGGGCGGCGTTGTGGACGGTCGTGTCGACCTCGGCCACGCCCTGCTCGTCGTACTCGGCCGCCACCTTCTCCAGCAGACGCTTCAGCAGGGCGTGCGATTCATCGTCGTTCGGCAGGTCGACGCGGTAGTACAGGTGCCCGCCGTTGCCCGACATGGCCAGCACGCCGGCGGGCCAGCCGAGGTCGTCCTCGAGGTGCGCCTTGATGCAGCAGATCACACGCCAGGCGGCGCGCACCTCGTCATCGGTGGCGCTGATACCGGATGGCCGCACCGCATCGACATCGATCGGCAGCCAGCGCCGGCGAGTGATGTCCTTGTCGGTGGTCGAGGAGCCCCGCTTGGTGTACTCCCGCAGGCGGTTGGTCGAGCGTGCCAGCAGGGCCGGGTCGCATGGGTTGACCGTGTGATAGATGCCTTCCGCCTTGCCGTCCCACTTTGCAATCATCGCGGCCGCGTCGCGGGCATTGTCGAAATACCCTGCCACCGTGCCCTTATCGCTGCCGAGGATGCGTACCTCGAAGGTCTCGCCGGGGTCGTGCAGGAAGGCCAGCGCCAGTTCGACGGTCGTGGTGGTCGCAGCCGTGTCGGCCTGAAGGGGTTCGGTCTCGATGCTCATCGCCGGTCACCTTGCCACTCGCCGCAGGAGTCGTCGGCTGCCGTGCTCCGGGGGTCGCCGTAGGTCTTCGCATCGATCAAGGCCCGGCACTGTTCCCTGAACGACCAGCGCGAATCGACTAATGGCGTGCCATGTACGTTCCCGTTCAGTTCGGCGGTCGGGATATCAAAGGCGGGCAGATCGAAGTCGTCGACATCGACGCGCAACTGCTCGGTCAGCTCCTCGACCTGCTCGCGCATCTCGTCGAGCTTCTCGGCGGCCTGCTCGCGAATCTCCTCAAGGCCTCCCGTGCTCGTGCTTTCATTGATGATCGCTTGGGCCTCGTCCATCCAACGACCCTGGGCGTCGAACACACGCGACGCCAGTGTCTTGTCAAAGAACGGGTCGGTTGCGGCTCTGGCGACCTTGCGCAGCAGTCGGGGGTTCAGCGACGCCAGCGCATCGATCTCGGTCTGCTCGATGCCCATGGCCTTTTGCCAGCGGTCGGCGCGCCGCTCTGTGGCCTTCAGCGGCGTGCATGGCAAGCCATACTCCGCCACCTGCTCCGGTGTGAGGGCCGCTCGATAGACCTCGAACTCTAGACCGGGGAACCAGCCTTCCTTGAAGGCCTGTAGCTTGCGGCCGACGGAGATCGGCATCTGCCAACCGGACGGGTCGCAATCGGAGAAGTAGAGAACGACCATGGGACGGCCATCCTCGGCACCGATTTTGGCCATCTGGTAGATCATCGTGTCGCTCATCTCGCCGGTGGGCAGGTACAGGTCCGCCTTGTACTCGGTGGCGACTGGGCCGAGCACCTCTTTCAGAGACGACTTCTCGCCGGCGTAGACCAGCTTGTAGGGCTGGACGCCATCGAACCCATCGACGCCGATGCGCGGCTCCATGTCCTGGACGTCGGGCACCAGGACGTCCAGATCGATGTTGAGATACGCCTGCGGATACGGTTCCTCGAAGATGTGCACCGTCGGTGCCTCATTGCGCTGGTCGATGATCTGGTCGAAGGGGATGTAGCCCAGGTAGCGGGCGGCCTTGCCGGCGACGGTCGACAACCAGAGCCAGTCGTCCTCGGTGTTCGCGTACGGCGTGCCGTCGGGCTTCTCTCGACCGAGGACCATGTAGTGCAGGCCGCGCAGGTGAATCGGGCGTTCGCCTAGACCGAGTTCCTGAGCAGTAATGGCTAGCCATTCACCGTCGCGGTGACGTGCTGGGGTGTCAATCCGGAAGGGGTCATTCTGCGTCGCCAGCACCGTCAAGTCTTTCAGCGAGCAGCCGGACTCCTCAACGACTGCATCGAGCTTTTGGCGGAGCAGCGATCTCTGCGGCGTCTCATCGTCGCCCTCGAGGAGTGGAGCGACGGCCTCGATCATCTTGTTGTAATCGATCTCGCTCATGTCGCCACCGACTCGGTGGGCTCCTCGTCGGCCTCAGGCGCCGCATAGGCCACGGTTGCCAGCATCCTCGGGGCAATGGCCGCGAAGTCGAGCCGCTCGAGGTCGGCGCTCACGACTCCCCCCCGTCGTCGCCACCAAGGAACTTCTGCAGACCGGCAAGGTCGAGGCCACACCCGGCGCAAAATTCGCCGACCGCCTGCGGCGTCGAGATGCCCAGGGCAAGGAGCTCAAGCGCCGGCCGGAAAAATCTGACGGAGCGTCCGAGGCGGATGAAGGTGTTGGTGAGTTCGCCCCTCGCCATGCAAAGATTCAAGCCGCCGATCGAGAGGCCGAGAATCTGGGCCGCTTCCTCGCGCGAGATGAAGAGGCGGGCGCTGTCGGCGGGCGGCTTCACGGCCGGCTGCATCCCAAAGCGCGTTTCAAGAGCTCGGCATAAGCAAGCGCGTGACACCGGCGGGGGCGCCGCTCGCCTTGCTCCCATCGCCAGAGAGTCGACGCGTTGACCTCGAGGGTCTCGGCGGCCTCCACGAGACCGATGCCGGCGCGCAGCCGGGCACGGCGCCCGCGGCCGCTTTCGGCCATGGCGCGCGCCCAGGCGATCACGTAAAGATCTTCGTTCGTGTACTCCATTGGGTTCAATATACCCGATGGGCAAACCCCCGGCAACCCTTTACCTTTTGCCGAAAGGGGGCAAGTCGAGGCAAAGAGAAGGGCACCTAGTGGCGGAACCGGGAGTCCTCAACTGGTACTTGCCATTGCTTTGCCATCAGTGTACACTTCGAGCATGGCAGCGCTAGGCGAGCACGCAGTGGCACAAGCCGTCTACGTATGGCGGCCCCCACACGACCAGCCGGCGTGGCTGGTGATCTTCGACTTCGCCGAGATCAACGGGCGCATCGAGTGCATCGGCATGGCGATGCGCTCGTATATCCGCGACCGGGCCAAAGACGCGTCTGGCGACTATGCCGCCTACTGGACGGGCGGCACGATTCGCACGAACGACATATTGCTAGCTTTGTCGCCGCCGCCCGGCGACGACTGGAGCGAGGCCGAGTCGCGCAAGGCATACCTGGCCTCCGTCAACGCTGAGCCGCCTGCCGTCGATCCGTGGCCGCTTCGCGTCAAGCGAGGCCCGCCGCTCGGCGAGATAGGCTACCCCAGGTCAGGCGGTGCAGAGGAGGCATACCTTGCATCAGCACCAGTCCCTCTGCCGCTCCACCCCATCATGAAATACGACCAGGACGCGGTCGCGGCGGTGTTCGTTTCGGGCGAGTTGGCACTCGAACCGCGGCCGCTTCGCGCAGTCACGTTGCGGGAGTTCCCCTTCGGCTATTGCATGAACCGCGCCCGCCAGCAAATAGCCGAGCTCTACAGCGGCGGCGGTATCGTGCCGCACCATGCGGCCGGCGCCCCACGCGCCGCGCAGCGCAGGGCAGTCGAGAAGGTGGTCGCGGCCTTCGCCCCTAAGGAGCGCAAGGGCGGGCGGCCAGCCAAGTGGACGATGGAGGACCTCAAAGAGGTCGCGCGCCTGTACAAGGAAGCATGGCGTACCAGTACAAGCCCCACGAAGGATGTCGCCATAGCCATGGGTATCAAAGCGAACGTAGCCGCCAAACTGGTCTCCCGGTGCAGGAACCCAAAGATCGCGCTTCTGCCCCCGACCGAGCGGCGCAAGGCCGGCTGGAGCAAAAGCCCTGCGGAAGCGCGCCTGGCCGCCGAACTCGCCGAGATGGAGAAGCCGGGCAAGGCTGGCGAGCGGCCGACCAACGACGGGAAGGAGACCGATCGATGAAGGCCACGACTGACAAGCGCAACCGCATGAAGGGCGGCATCCGCCGCCGTGGCGAGCACGGCAAGTGGAGCTTCACGATCGACCTCGGTGTGCAGCCGGCGCAACGCTGCCAGGCCTGCAACGAGCGCCAGTGGCTCGCACGCAAGCGCTTGACGACCTGCCCCAAGTGCGGCGGCGAACTGCGCGAGACGCACGAGCGGCGCCAGCAGGTCGAGGGCGGCTTCGAGACCAGGGCGGCGGCCCTGAAGGCGCGCACCAAGGCCCTGCACGAGCTCGGCCAAGGAACGCATATCCAGCGCGACAACATCACCCTGGGGGAGTGGCTGACCAGCGAGTGGCTGCCCTCGTTGGAGATCGGCAAGCTCCGCGAAACGACGCGCGCGAGCTACACCTCGCACGTCACGCACCACCTGGCGCCGACGAAGCTCGGTGCTGTGCCCTTGCAGGAACTCAGCCGCGAGCGCATCGCGGCCCACTACGCTGAGCTCCTCAGGAACGGCCGCCAGGACGGCAGCCGCGACGAGGAGGGCACCCTCAAGCCGCTCACGGGCTCCACGGTGCGCAGAATCCACGCGACGCTGCATAGAGCCTTGCGCGACGCCGTGCGCTCGCACCTGCTACCCCTGAATCCTGCCGACGACATCGAGCTGCCCAGCGCCAACGGCGGCGAGCGCAAGTTGATGGCCTGGGACTCGCGGCAACTGCGCACGTTCCTTACGAAGGTGCGTGACGACCGCTTGAGCGCCTTGTGGCTCACCTACGCGACCACGGGCGCGCGCCGCGGCGAGCTGCTCGGTCTTACCTGGGACGATATCGACCTCGAGGCTGCGCGGCTCACAATTCGTCGCGCGCACGTCGAAGTGGCCGGCGGCATCGTGGAGAGTCTGCCGAAGACGGCCAGCGGCGCCCGCACGATCGAGCTTGACCAAGCCACGCTCGCGGCTCTGAAAGCGCACCACAAGGCCCAGCTCGTGGAGCGCCTGGCGGCCGGCCCGCGCTGGCAGGAGACCGGCCACGTCTTCGTCGACGAGCACGGCCAACCGCTTGCGCCCGGCGTCGTCTCGAAGCGCTTCACGGCGCTCGTCAAGGCGTCGGGGTTGCCGCGTATCAGCCTGCACGGGCTCAGGCACACCTACGTCACGATCGCCCTGCTCGAGCTCGGCCTGCCGACCAGCATGGTCTCCAAGCGTGTCGGTCACGCCAACGAGGGCGTGACGCTCACGCTCTACAGCGAGTGGATGCCACGCCACGACCACGAGGCCGCCGCAGCGGTCGCGGGCCTCGTCGTTCCGCAAGGCTTCTGAAAGCGGACTGTTGTGGTCTTGTTGGCAAATGTTGGCAGGAAGCCGCCGGAGGGCCAGAATCCGCCGCGATGCCGCCGGGGTGGAAATGCCCTTGAGCAGGAGATGCGTGGTGCCGGAGCCGGGGCTCGAACCCGGACGGGCCGTGAAGCCCAGCGGATTTTAAGTCCGCGGCGTCTACCAGTTCC
>Ga0315282_10017084_pt1 | contig 10522 bp, 9 predicted proteins | sample YL17G07_20_MG_FD_203693 | JGI IMG/M metagenome (GOLD analysis project Ga0315282, IMG submission 203693) | Sediment microbial communities from Yellowstone Lake, YNP, Wyoming, USA - YL17G07_20 | ecosystem: Environmental > Aquatic > Freshwater > Lake > Sediment | place: USA: Wyoming | collected... | reverse complement strand
CGGAACCACCCCTACCCGAGCCAATTCGCGTCGCCTATCGTATGAGGCCCTCGTCCATTTTGCTTTTCCCATCCATCCTCCTATCTTCCACCTGATCCAGCCGCTCAGGGTACGCTCAAAGAAACTTGGCGGGTCACACTTTGCAACAGTCCGACTGCAGATGAAGCGCGAAAATAACCTGGAGCGAATGATAAAACTGGCGGAGCAGTTTTTCGAGACGAGGAATGACCCCGCTCAGATCTCGATCACGAGAGAATCCATGCGCAAGCTCAGAAGAATTCACCCCAGCAGCTTGAAGGAGAAGAAGGACAAGAACGGTCCGATCGCGTGGGTCGTGGTCATTCCCACCACAGGCGACCTGATGAGGAAGTTCATAACGAAGAAGATCAACGAGCAGGAACTCCTGGATCGTACCCCTGTTCGGCAGAAGTATGACGCACTCTACTTATGCTCGGCGCTCGTTCTCCCCGAGCACAGGGGGAAGGGACTTGCAAGGCTCCTGGTCTCCAGGGCGATCAAATCCATTCAGAGGCAGCATACCATTGGGCATTCAGCATCGAACGGAAAAGGCTCGCCGCTTCCGTCGCGAGCGATTTCGACCTGCCACTGCACGCAAGGAAGCAGCGTTCTGGCAGGGAATCCAGACAGCGCATTCTGGACCCCCGATAGAGACATTCGGGGGTGACAGGCGTTTTTGAGATGGCTTGTAGTGTCTGGAGAGCGTTGAGGGGGGCCAAAATAAAAAAGGCTCAGTCTATGACTGAGCCTTTTGTGTCTGCGTTCCCACGCTTTACTGCACAACACCTACGACAAGATGCGAGGGATACCTGGGAGAATGATAGACTCTCTGCGTCGTCTTCTGAAAATCCGAATCCTTCGCCTTGTAGATGTCCGTAAACTTCCCCGGGTTTCGATCGATCATCGGGAACCAGGTGCTCTGAATCTGCACCATCATCCGGTGTCCCTTCTTGAATGTGTGGAAGACATCTTGAAGGGCATACTTGATCGGCGTGGGCCTGTTCGGCACGAACGGCTCCGGCTTTGACAGGCCGTTCCGGAATTTCCCGCGGAGGATATCCCCCCGCACGAGCATCTGATATCCGTCGAGCGCAGCTTCCCTCGGAGTGCGAAAACCGCGCCCGCGCCTCATTGGTGTCTCCGGAAACACGTCGATCACCTTCACGACCCAATCGCAATCGGTGCCGGAGGTCGAGCCAACGAGGTTCACGGTGATCGGACCCGCGATGGTCACATCGTTCTCCAGCACGCCGCTCTGATACACGAGCACATCGGGGCGCCGGGCGGCAAACCGCTGGTCTTTATCCATAAACGCCGGGTTGTACCACTGCGTGATCTCATCCGTATAGGGAACGGGCTTGTTCGGGTAGCTGATGTACTCATTGTAATCGGTTTTGGGGTTCGCCGGCTTCTGGAACGATAATCCCTCCCGCTCGTGAAGATAGAGGTTTTTCACCTCCAGGTTCTTCGGCGGCCAGCTGTCCAGGTACTTCCATTCGTTCGAGCCCGTCTCGAAGACCACCGCTTTCGGAAGGTTCGGGTCGGGCCCGTCGTTCAGATAGTGTTCGAAGTAAGGTCCCTCTATCTTTTCCGTGAAGAACTTCGTTGTGTTTGAGTCGAAACTGATGTCGCCGAGAGAATCGAGGTTCCACGTCTGCCATCGGCCGTGCGCCCACGGTCCCATCACAAGGGTGATGCGGGCGTCCGGGTTTTCCTTTACGGCCGTTTTGTAGCTGTTCAACGCTCCGAAGAGGTTCTCCGTGTCGAACCACCCGCCGACGACCATGATGGCCGGTGTCAGATTCTTCAGGTGAGGCATGATCGATCGTTCCGCCCAGAACTTGCCCCACGTTCCGTGGTCCATCAGGGTGTTCCACATGGCGACGCTGTCGTGGAGGAACATCGTGTTGGCATTCGGAAGGGCGCCCAGCTCGTAGTAGAACTTGTATCCGTCGCGCGTTGGGAACCGGAAATGCGATGGGTACCGCTCCAGGGGCGCGGACCTCGGCCAGCCGAAGTTCGAATAGAAATTGAACGCATGCGATTCCAGGAAAGCACCGTTGTGAAACCAGTCGTCGCCGCCCATCCATTCGGAGACCGGGGCCTGGGGGGAGGTGGCTTTGACCGCCGGGTGAGCGTCGATCGTGCCCATCCATGTATAGAAGCCCGGATACGAGATCCCCTTGATTCCCACCTTGCCGTTGGTGCCTTGGATGTTCTTGACGAGCCAATCGACCGTGTCGTACGTGTCCGTCGTCTCATCGACATCATTTTTTGACCTCTTGCCGGTGATGTACGGTCGCACGTCCACATACGTTCCCTCGGACATATATCGTCCCCGCACGTCCTGGGTCACGCGGATGTAGCCGTGATGGAGGTAGTAGGAATCCTGTTCCCCAAAGAATCGCGGATACTCATCCTCACCGTATGGCGCGCAGCTGTACGGCGTGCGGATCATAATAATGGGATGCTGCGTCGTCGCGTCCTTGGGGACATAAACAGAGGTGAAGAGCTTGACACCGTCTCGCATCGGGATCATGTATTCTTTCTTCGTGTAGTTCTCCCTGACGTAGATTGAGTCCGGAATTTCCGGCTGCGCGGAGACGATGTACGAAAGGAGAAAAACGAAGACGAAGAGAAAAGAGGAGCGCATTCTGTTCTTCACAGGTTTGCCTCTCTTTGTTTGTGATTGAATGATGGTGAGTTGGCAAGCGTCTATGTGTATTATTAACAACGAAAAATCCTTGCTAGTTTCAGACCGCTGGGCGTTGCTTTGTGCCTGCTGCCGGCGGGACGATATTGCACTATAGAAGTAAGGTGCTTCTCTGCCTCCTGCCAGTCGGATCTCAAACCTTATGTCGAAACCCCTCTGACTTCCGCTTCCCCCGACAGAATTGCATCAGGTACGAGAACTGCTCCGTCTTGCAAAGGCAGGAATTTTCTTGCTTGTTGTAGACGTGGGATCCTCCAATTCGCTTCCGTTTGTCAGCGCCCCCGCTCGACTGTTAACAGATCGGGAAGAAATACAGTCGCAGACCACCCTTCTCTTGACTTGCTACCGTACGAAGCAATACCACAGAGCCACGAGCAAAACCCCTTCCTCTGCGCCTTTGATCGACTCCAGCGCGTCCGAGAGCGAGGCAACCCTTGTGTTGTCGGCATCGTAGATACCTGAACCACGAATGGTTACCATTTTCCTGTCGTCGGAATCAAAAAGATCATTGCCTCGAATTGTGGCGACTCTCCGATTGCTGCCATCGTAGATGCCCCCGCCCCTCACCACTGCTATTCTGCGGTTATGTGCATCATAGAGCTCACGATCACGCATTTCATACCTGCTCATGTTTTTCCTCTCGTGAGATCGTTCTGTTTGATTCACCCTCGTTTTCAGGACGCGAAAACAACCTGCGGTCATGACCCCGTTATTCGAAGTCTAACGAATCAGCTATATCGTCAACGGCTTTTCGTTCTTGCTTCCACACATCTTCCCGATGCCCCTGTTCCGTTGCTTGCTCTTGAACATATTGTTTGTACGTTTTGTTCGTTGCAGCAACGGCCTTTTTCAGAACGGGCAAATGTGACGCGATTTCTTTAAGGGGGCAATGCATCAGAAGAAATCTTCCGTCTATGCTTGCTGCTTGCCACAGGTGTGGCCGCGTTGGATTCAAAATCTTCCATTCCCCCTCAAAGATATTTCTCCATGGCTGGGTCGGAGTTCCTGACAGCTCGAAATACACTTGATACACCACATCTGATCCGTTTGTTATACGAGTCTTGTCCCTGTTAAGACCCGCAATCCGTATGTCCCGAGCGGATTCGATGGGGGGGTTTTGACTAGTTTCAGGCATAAGCCTCCTCATACAACATGAACAGCGTTGCTGCTTGAGTAGTTAATTCCCCCCTCTGGTCTCTTCGCTGCGAGCCTTTTGGGTCTTGTTTGATAATGCTTCTTCTGCATGTCGAGGTATCTCCTGTTCATCACGAGGAACTTAGTATCTGTCGTGCTCCCGCTTCATCTCTTTGGCATAGGCAAATGCCTGGCTCCGATTAATAAACCAATCAGACGAGATCCGCTTTTTGAACCACATGAATTTTGTCCAACGTCGTACAATCCATACACTGGGATCGGAGTCACGGTGCGTGAGCTCAATGAAGCAATCTCGATCATTCGAGATGACAAATGTTTCTTTCATGTGAAAAGCCTGGTTTTGTCGCGAATCGTTTGCCGTTGGCGGCATCCTGCCGCATGGCGCTCGCGCGGAAATCAACACCTCAACCTTTTTGCTCTCTCTTGATCGTACTTGTTCATAACTGTGGTAACCGCCCGCAATGCCGGACGGTGAGAAACCACGACGAGCTACCGTACCGTGGATGAATGGAAAAGCAGCGTGATGGTGGAGATTCGAGGTAGGCTTACGACGAACGCTGTTTGACGGGACGGCCACCGCGAGCCTAAGCCCGATTATCGTCGGGACTCGCCCCTGGGGTCATTGGCGAGCACAGTGGGCTGAAACTCCGTACATGTAGTGTAGACCCTTTCTCCCTCAATAGCAAGGCGTTCATCCGATTCGTCTTGACGTGAACAACTCGAAAACAAACAGGAGTCGTGTTTCCGGATGTTTTGACCGCTTCTGGGCCGTGCGAACGACAAAGGAGTCCTCTCTGCAAGAGACGATCTTGTCAAACAAGAAGTCGATTTGCCATTGAATGGGTGAACCTCTACCTTTGACAGGGGCATGTCACCACTTATGGCCTTCACCTGTCTTCTCAAAGGCATCATCATCGGATTCTCTCTCGCGGCGCCGGTAGGGCCGATGGGAATTCTCTGCGTCCGACGCACACTCGCGCACGGCGGCTGGCGCGGCTTCGTGATAGGGCTGAGCAGTGCCTCAGCGGATGTTGTCTATGCCGTTATTGCGGCATTCGGTGTCACGCTCATCTCCAATTTCGTCGCGGGCCATCAACAATCGCTTCGTCTTGTAGGCGGGATTCTTCTGCTGGCCCTGGGTTTTCACACCTTTCGATCCCATGCGAATGCGCATGTCCCAACGAAGTGGATGAACAGAGAGGCACGGGTGTTCATCTCCACGTTCCTTCTCGCTCTCTCGAATCCGTTGACATTGTTCGCTTACGCCGCCGCGCTATCGGGTATCGGCGTTGAGAACATCAAAAGCGATCGCATCTACCTCACGCTGCTGGTTACAGGCGTTTTTCTTGGCTCGCTCCTCTGGTCTTCGTTGCTCACCATCCTTGCGCGCATCTTCAAAGAAAAGGTGTCCACTCGCGGACTTGGCATTGTCAACAAAGTTGCCGGTTCCCTCTTGATGCTCTTCGGTGCAATTGGCCTGTGGACCGGTCTGAGCGGGCTTTAGCCCGGTTTTCCCCGATGCCTTCCCTTTTCTGCCGGGTACCAGTCGAACAATAGAAAATCCTTCCCAGTTTCAGGCCGGTGGGGATTCTGCGACAGGGACATCAATTTACGTACGCCCGGCGCAACATGTTCGCACTCATTGGCGCAATTTTTGTACATTTGCCCACCCAATGATTCATAATCACTCACCAAGGAGATGCACGGTATGATTCGCACCCTGATGCTGTTTCTTTCGCTCACCCTCGTGTCCCCCGCACTCCTGGCGCAGGTGGATGCGCGCATGTTGCAGTATCCCGGCGTGTCGCAGACACACATTGTTTTCTCCTATGCGGGTGATTTGTGGGTGGTTCCCAAAGAGGGGGGCACAGCGCTCAGGCTCAGCTCGCCCAGTGGGCAGGAGCTCTATCCGTACTTCTCGCCCGACGGCTCGCAGATCAGCTGCAGCGCGGATATGGGCGCTACGCGGCGTATTGGAGCGACAAGTCCGGCGAGTACGAGCTGACGCTGCTCGATCTGAAGAAGCCTGGCCCCGAAGGACGACACGACCGCCGTGAAAAAGGAGGAACCGAATAAAGAGCAGTCGAAAGAGACGAAGATCACGCTCGCGGGGTTCGAGCAGCGCGTGGTGATCCTGCCTCCGGCGGCGGGAAATTTCGGCGGCATCGAGGCGGTTTCCGGGAAAATTCTGTTCCAGCGCGGCCCGAACAGTGGCTCCGCCGACAAGAAGAGGCCGACGTTGCAGCTTGAGATGACCGTCGACCCGAAGGCGGAGTGGAAGCAGATCTTCACGGATGTGTGGCGGATCGAGCGTGAGTTCTTCTACGACCCGAACATGCACGGCGTCGATTGGGAGCTTGCGAACGGCGCCTATCGCATCAAGGAGATTGTTGCCGACGCTGGAGGGCGCCTGAAGGGTCGTCGTGGAGACGCTCACGGACGAGACGCGGCTCCGGAACCTCGCGTGGATCGAATCCAACCGGAAGCGCGTGGACGAAGCGTCTGACGGCCGCATCGGGTACATCTACGTCCCGAGCACGGGGATCGACGGACAGATGGAGCTCGTGCGTCAGTTCGCGGCGCAGTTCAATAAGGAAGGCCTGATCGTCGACGAGCGCTTCAACAGCGGCGGGCAGATCCCCGACCGGTTGATCGAACTGTTGAACCGCAAGCCGCTGGCTTTCTGGGCGGTGCGCGTTGGCAAGAACTGGCAGTGGCCGGTCTATGCGAACTTCGGCCCGAAGGTGATGCTCATTAACGGCTGGAGCGGCTCAGGCGGCGATGCGTTTCCGGATTACTTCCACAAGGCGGGACTCGGTCCTTTGGTAGGGAAGCGCACGTGGGGCGGACTGATTGGTGTCACGGGGGCACCAGGGCTGGTTGACGGCGGGTATATTACTGTCCCGACGTTCCGTATGTACAATCCGGATGGAACGTGGTTCAAAGAAGGACACGGCGTCGATCCCGATATCGAGGTGAAGGACGATCCCTGCCTCCTCTTACCTGCTTCCTTGAGACCCAGGCATTCGAAAGCCACCGATACGCGTCGAATAGTCCGCGGCCCCCTTCTTGAGGTAGTCACCGACGTACCAGATCGTGCAGTCGTCGCTCGGATCGATCGCGGTCTGCGCATAGTCCATCCACCGCAGCGTGTTCGTCTGTGCGGCCTCTCCTTCGACGAGAACCACCTCGTGCAACGTCAGGACGCCCAGCGGATCGTCCGAGAGCCTCCCCGCGAAGCGCTGGCCGGGGAAGTACGGCGTCCCACCGAATGAGTACCCGATCCCGATGTTTCCGTTGGCATCAATCGCCGGACTGGGCATCCATCGGTAGAAGCCGTCGGGAGCGTACGTCCCTTGCTGGTAGAGTTTCACGTTCCCGTTGTCGTCCAGCCGGAATTCGTACCAGCGGACCCCGCCCCCTCCTGTGGAAGTGCTCACCGAATGCACTGCGACAATTGATTGGCGTTTGCCGATCCGACGGTAAACCAAACGCTGCATGATTTTGTCTCCCTGCGCATCGAGGCGCACGTTGGTTCCCGGCTGTGGCACGCATTTCGTCAACTGGCCGTCACCCAAGTAGTGATAGTGTGCCACAGAAATCTTCTCGGGCCCTTCCAGTTTTGTCTTGGTTGGATCGTTCCAGTCGACGTGATACTTCCACACGTAGATGCCGTCGTCCTCCATGATGCTTTTCAGCTGTGTCCCACCGGTTGCCATCATGATGTTTGGCGCTCCCGGCGGTGGAGGTTGTTTCCCGTCGAGGTCCGCGTTGTTCAAAAAATTCACACTGTCGACGATAAAGCCCTGTTCAGTTGCATTCTCTCCCTTGAGCATCTTCGCTCGATCCACCACATAGGCGTGTTTCTGGATGACGTTGTCGCCAGTGCTGGTCGGCACATAGTAGCCGTCGGGCCAAACGGCCGGTCGAGGGTAGTCGGGAAAGAGCGGCCGAACGAACTCGTAGCGGTAGTACGACCCGAGCGGATCGGAACTGGTGCTGACGGCGTAGCACATGGCGTATGACCCCGTATCACTCTGCGGGAATCGTGTTCTCCCTCCTTGCCGGAATCTCTCGAGCATTTGAGCCATGGCTGCTTTGGCGGTCGCTTCTTCTTCAGGCGTCGGCCGGAGTGGTTGGAAGAGAGGTTTGGCGGCACCAGGCTGCCCTTCCACGGCACGCTGACTGAGACGTGCTGGCTCTCCCGACTTTGGCGGCGGTGACGCGTTCTTCCTCGAGGGAAGACGCCGGAAGATCGGCATCACGATCAACCACCGGTCTGCAAGCTGGTCGTAGCGAACGACGGCGTCTCCATTGTTGATGGTGTCGGCGTCTCCAAAACCTCTAAAGAGGTTGTTCGTCGGGACGGGGCCGTACAGTATCCGTCCGGTCGTGTCAAATCGCGATCCCCTTTTTGTGAAGATCGCCATCCGGGAATTCACGATCTGGACGATGTGGTCCGGGCCGACCGCCAGTGAGCAGTCGGATGGATTGCGAAACGTTGCCCTCCCCTGCGGACCTTCGAAGCCTTCGCCGAGTCCATCGAAGCTCGTAACCATTTCCGGCGGGGGCCTGGTTCCTTGCTTCGTCTGTTCAACGGATGCCGACGTGAGCGGGGTTGTTTTGCCATCTTGCCGGGTGGATGCGCCTGTCTTGGGGGCAGGAGCATGAAGCACAGCCTCGGTATCATCCTCGCGGGCGCGGAATCCTGATCTGTCCTGTTCGGCTTCGTTCCTCTGTCGAACGTGTGCTATGGAGATGAGGGGCGCCGATACATCGTGCGCAATTGCCTCACAGACTGTGCTGCCGCCGATGACCCGTCGCACGGTCCCTCCATCATGGCTTGTTGAGCGGGGCCTGGTGTGAACGCCCAAGAGGAGAAGCGCTGCGAGAAGGAGGACGATTCCCCGCGCAGTGCGATGGAGGCTGATTGCGTGTTCAGATTTCATAGAGGGCATTCCTTTCGTGATTTCCCTGAATTCACCTCACAGACCGGTTGAAAAAACGATAGGGAATTATCTAACGCGTGTCAACCGTAAAACTGATTCTACCGCTGAGCGTTGTCTTTTAGCGGATTGATCCGCTCACCGCGTTCCGTTGGTCGAAATCCGGATGATGGCGAATGCAGAAATACTACAACCTACCTCAAAAATACCAGTAATGTCACCCCGAACTCGTTTCGGGGTCTATTACAGGCCGAAAGATAGATGCTGAACCGAGTTCAGCATGACGCAGAGTGTGTTTGAGATGACTTCTAGCGCGAAATTTATCTCTGCGGAGACGTTTTATCAACTCCTTTTCTTAAATTGGACGGAGCGGCGGTCAAGTTCCGAACAACCTATTCCCGTACCTCTGCGCTGACATGGCGGTATGAACTCGATTCTGGTCTACACGCTGAGCTTCACAGTCACCGGCCTCATGATTACTCTGCTTGTTGTGGAGCCACTACGGAGAAACGCGGCGAGATGGTTCTTTGAATTGAGGCACCGACCGTGGTTCCTGCCTGCGATCATTCTGGTTTTGTACGCCACCGTCACAGTCTTCGCTGGCCCCTGGGAGTATTCGCAACCGTGATGTACATGCTCGTTCTCCTCACCGGCTGGAGGGGCATCGAGCTCGCGTGCCCCGGCAACCTGAGGTGGGTCAATCTCGGAGCAGTCGGCATCGCGTATCTCCTTCTGTCCGTCGTCATCCTGCCGCTTGGAATGACGGTGAAGTTCCTTCTGCCGGGCCTCGTGACCGCGACCGTCATCTTTGGGCTGTCCCACCTGGATAACAGGGTTGTGTTCTTCAGAGGGTAGGAATGTCCATGAACGGACGATTCGCAGTCGCCGCAGAGATCACACCGGTGTTCTTCCTCATCCTGACTCAGATCTGGTTCATCGGAGAGGTGCTCTCATTCTTCACTCTTCTCCCGCTCGGACTGGTTCTCGCAAGCTGGGTGCTCCGCAAAGACTCCTTCGAAACTCTGGGTCTGGCTCATTTCAATTTCAAAGGCTTCGCTCGCCTTTGGCTCCTCCTTGCCGCCGGCGTCCTTATCGTCCTGATCATTGGTGCTTACGGAAACCCCGGATTCTTCCGGAACAAGAGTTTCCCCCTCGGTGTAACCCTCAGGTTCATCACGTATCTCGTCCCCGCACTTCTTCAACAGATCCTCCTCAACGGCTATTTCGTGAACAGGATTCATTTCCTGACGAAGACCCGAACATCGACGACAGTCATCACCGGGATTCTTTTCAGCATCGTTCACCTCCCGAACCCCGTCCTCCTCATCCTCACCCTTTTCGGCGGCATGATCAGTGCGTATTTCTTCGCGAGAGGCAGAAACGTTTATCCTCTCGCTACATTCCGACTCCCAGCGATCCCTGCATGCCACAGTTCCTGAAGCTGCTGGGCCTGTGAGGCCTCAGGAGGCGTGCCCCCGTCGGGCAACCATGCTAGTGCTCAAAGATGACGAGGATTATCCTGATCACGATCAACGCCCATCCAATGATCACAACGATCCACGTGACCTTTTTCGCGACCTGGGCGAGGATGACGAATGCGGTGAGCAGGACGAGAAACCCGATCGGGTCCGCGAGATCCCCGGGCACTTTCACCGTGGGGAGGATGATGCCGAGGAGATAAACGATCAGC
>Ga0315282_10017083_pt1 | contig 10523 bp, 5 predicted proteins | sample YL17G07_20_MG_FD_203693 | JGI IMG/M metagenome (GOLD analysis project Ga0315282, IMG submission 203693) | Sediment microbial communities from Yellowstone Lake, YNP, Wyoming, USA - YL17G07_20 | ecosystem: Environmental > Aquatic > Freshwater > Lake > Sediment | place: USA: Wyoming | collected... | reverse complement strand
GGCATGGCAAGGACCTGATGGTAATGGTAATTGATCTCGACCAGCACGTATCCGGTATTGGGTGTTCCGTTCACCAGCATACCCAGGATCTGACCGGTCGTGTAATTGGAAATGTGCATCCCGTTGCGCACGGTGCCTTGTGCCTGGAAGTTCAGGTCGGCGTCGTACGACCATCCCATATCGCCGGCATCCGATGGAAACCGCACAATGGCATCGGAGGGCTTGCGCAGCACGCTGAACACCGAAATGATCACGTCGTCCATATCATCCCAATTGCCCGAGCAGTCATGACTGATCGGCGTCCCCGGCATGCACAATGTGATGGTCGGTTGCTCATTGGCCAATTCGTCCAGCGCCAGGCAGGCCGTTTGGCGGTAGAAATCAGTCGTAGGGGCCGCACCATGGCAATTCGTAACCCCGTCGCGGATATCGTACTGGCTGTCGCTCGAAAACCGAGCCGCATTCCGCGCCGCGTCGAGCACGGCAAGGTAGTGTGTAAATAAAAATCCGAATTCAAACAGCCCGGAGAGAAGAATCAAAAGGATCGGCGCCATCAACGCAAATTCGACGATGCTCTGGCCGCGCGACCGTTTTCTGCTCCAAAATCGCTTGGATTCCTTCATGCTCATATTCTATTCCACTCCCTTTGGGTGAACAATGAATTTTCGGACTCTTGTCACCTGTTTTTCACCCTATTTTCACAATTCCAAAACGGAATAGGGGCTGATAATTGGACGTTTTCAGTATTTCTGATAACACCGATTTTTTTTACCGAAGATTTACGCCAAATAATTGTCCATCGCAAAGAAAAACGAAGGGAACGGCAAGGAATTGGCAAGTGAGTCGCGTAGACCCCGCGTAGGTTTCCGCAGGCGATTAAGAACATGGTGGCCAAGCCGGACCAACACCGTTTTCTGGATGCCATTCTGAATCTTGAAACCGGGGTCATGCTTCCTGCGATACGTCGATCAATGTCCGCCGGGTGCCGCGAAAGTTCCGCCGGGCGCCGGATGGGAATTCCACCTCCAGCGAATCTTCCGTCCGGGTTAGGGTCATTCCCCGGTACCGGAGCTTCACCGGAAAGGGGAAGATCGAACGGCCTCCAACCCAGACGCGGCCGGAGGAAACCGGATGCACGCCGAGCGCGGCCAGGAACAATCCGACCGGGAAGATTCCCTGCAGCGAGTTGCGCGGACCGGACGGAGCGGCCTGCACCGGTCCATACCACGAGCGGAACGACCGGTCGGTGCGAAGGGAATGCGAGAGAGCGCGCATCCACTGCTCGATCCATTCCAGCGCCAGATCCCCCTTCCCGTAACGGATCGCGGCTTCACCCATCAGCATGTTCCAGACCATCCACACCGCGTCGGCCGCGCCCTGCCCGGCGGCGGGATCCGACGCCGGAACGAACCGGAGGCCGAAGGGGGATGCGTACGGACCGCCCGCGCCCAGACGGGCGAAGAGTTTTTCCGCGCGCGCCGGCGCCACCTCCCGGCTCCACAGCGGCAGGAAATCCAAAAGGTCTTCCCGGACCATGTCCGGGATCTCCAAGCGGAAGGTCGTTTCCGCCGACGGACCTTCGACGCGGATCGAATCGACGCGGGTCCACACCGTCCGACTGATGCAGGCTCCGGATCCGTGAACCCAGCCTAAGCGGGCGGACGGGATTTCTTCCTCGCATTCCTCCCCGCGGTCATTTTTTCCGTACAGAACGGCACGCACGATGGCCTGGCGGGCGGTCGGCCGGGTCTCCGGCCCGCCGGTGCAGCGCAGCAAGAGCCGCATGGGCTCCTCCAATCCGAAACGGCATTCGGGGTGTTCCGCGACGGTTCCTTCCCACAGCCGCCGGCCCGGATGGGAAGCATGCGTCACGCGATCCACCGTCCGGTATCCTTCGCCGGTCTGCATGCGAACGAGGGCCCGGCGCGCATCCTCCGCACGCCGCCGCCAATGTTGCGCCCGGTCCGCCGCGCCGCAGCGCTCGGCCATCCGCACGGCGGCATGGCACTCGCCCAGGAGCAGCGCGGCCAGGGAAGGGCTCTCCACTTCGTCCGGCTGGATCCATCCGCCCCAGGGTTCCTCGCGGGCAACCATCGGGGAAATTTCCGGTCCGAGCGAATCGATCCGGTCCCATTCCGGGGCACCGTCTTGATCGCGGTCGTGTGCAGGGTCGAACCAGGCGTCCAGGTACCGGTCGACCAGCGGCCACAGCATTTCAAGGAAACCCGCGTCCTCCCTTCCGGCCAGCGCCCGCCAAACGGCCTGGGCCAGCAGCGGCGGAGGAAGCAGGCCGGAGCGCTGCCTCCCGGCTCCCGGGCGCGCGTCCGGCAGGCGGTCTCCGGCGGTCTCCAAGTAATTCCGCAGCAGGTCTTTGGCCGTCTGCGGTTGCGCCAGCGCCCACACCGGAAGGATTATCAACAGATCGCACAGGCCGGCACCGCTCCAGGCGGCTGGATAATCGCCGCCGTCGCCGCGCAGGGAATATCCCCGCTCCGGATTGCGGCCCGTCACCGGCGAGGAATGGGGAAGATGCGCCGTCGGCCCGATCAACGATTGCACCGCCGCCGTCTGCGAGAAGGCGAGCACCGCATCCCATTCCCTGCAGCCGGTTTCGATATCCACCAGCGACTCGCCCGCCAGTTCTATCCTGGCGATTTCCGCGTCCCATTCCCGGTCGAGCAACGAGCGGGCCAGGGAAAGGCTCTCTTCCGCGGAGGGAAGGCAGCCGAATGCCCAGCGGACGGTCTGCGACCGCTCCGGTTCCGCTTCCAGGGGCGCCTTGAGCGAAGGAATGGCTCCCCTGCCCACGCCGGCGGCACCCGCCAGAAAAACCACCGGATGGAAATTCCTCGTCCGGCCGTGCAGGTAGGTTCCGATCAGAGGCCCCCCCGATTCTCCCGCGAAGGGAGTCCCTTCACCGGCCGGGCGCAACATGGCCGCCAACCGGAATTCCCCGCGCACCGGGTCGATCCCGGTCGCGCGCAGCGTGATCCGCCCGGCCAAGGCATGGGATTCCGGCACCCAGTATTCGCACGCCGCTTCCAACCCGCTGGCCGGCGCGCAGGAGATCATCAGATAATTCGGGGCGAACCGGCGCACCGTCGGAGGAGAAATAAACTCTTCCGGGTCGTGGATCGGGTGGCTGCCGACGACGAATACCGGAAAGAGGCGCAGGCACACCGCCCGCAGCCCGAGCATCGTTTCCACCGCCATCGCCGGAGGATCTCCGCCGCGCGCGGTCAGTTCCCAGATTTGATCGTCGGTGTAATCCGGGGCGCACAGGCGCGCATCCGCGGCGAGGAAGAGAGAAAGCGGATCGGAATATTGCAAATCCCACCAGCGCATGCAACGCATTGTACGCGATTCTCCGGCCGGGCGGGGCTTCCGGATTACAAGACGGTCCGATGAAGCGAACGCGGATGCCTCTCGTCTTCCTCCCCCCCCAAGAACACGTCCCCCCATTTCCCGTCGGGAAATGGGGGGACCAAGGGGGGCAAGGAGCGATATCATCCGCCGATCTCAGAAAAATTTTATCGCGTGAGGTCGCCTTGCTGATATAATCCCGGGGATCCCCGCCGGGAGAAAAAACATGAACCTCAGCCTGCTTGCCTCATCCATCGCCGAATCGCCGACCCTGAGACTCAACGCGCTCGCCAAATCGATGCTGGCCCAGGGAACGCCCGTCATCCATTTGGGCGGCGGCGAACCCAGGAACAAGACCCCGCAGAGCGCGATCGCGGCGGCCACGGCCTGCCTGAACACCGGCGACGTGAAGTACACGCCGTCGGCCGGAACCCCGTCGCTGCGCAAAGCCATCGCCGACTACACCGAGAGCAACTACGGGCGCAAGGTCGCTCCGGAGAACATCATCGTATCGGCCGGCGCCAAACAGACGCTCTACAACCTGCTCTTCGCCCTGCTCAACCCCGGAGACGAAGTGATCGTCCCGGCTCCGTATTGGGTCTCGTACCCGGAGATGGTCCGCATGGTGGGCGGCGTTCCCGTGACGGTCACCTCTCCGGAGGTCACCCACATCCCCCGGGCGGAAGACCTGCTGCGCGCCGTGAGCGGACGCACCCGGGTCATTCTGCTTAACAGTCCGAACAATCCCTCCGGTGCTTTATATCCGGCGGAACTGGTCGAGGAGGTCGCGCGCTATTGCGAGAGCAAGGACCTCTGGCTGATCGCCGACGACATCTATCACAAGCTGGTGTTCGACGGAAAGACCGCGCCCAACCCGCTGGCATACGCCGCGCCCGACATCGAATCCACGCATGTGATCGTGCTGAACGCCGTATCGAAAATCTACGGCATGACCGGCTTCCGCATCGGCTGGGCGGTTGCCCCCCGGCCGATCATCGCGGTCATGAACAACATCCAATCCGCGACCACCTCCTGCAATTCGGGCGTGCTTATGGCGGCCGCCGAGGGTGCGCTGAAAGGCCCGCAGGAAGGGGTGCGCGAGATGGTGTCCGCGCTTGAGACCAACCGGAACGCGATGCTCCGCGCCCTGGCGGAGATCCCGCGGGTTCGGGTGGTCAAGCCGCAGGGAACCTTCTACTGCCTGCCGGATTTTTCCGCTTACCAAAAGGATTCCCTCGCGCTGTGCAATTTTCTGCTGGAGAAGGCGTATGTGGTAACGGTTCCCGGAAAGGAATTCGGAGCCGAGGGATGTCTGCGTATTTCCTATTGCGGAAGCATGCAGGACGTGGTCGAAGGCGCAGCCCGCATCCGCTGGGCGCTCGATCCCTCCGCACCGAAGGAAATCCGCATCGGCGAGAAAACCGCGGTCCGGGATTGGTAGCTGCCGCAGAGGTGCCCGGCATCGATAAATTCAAAGGCACGAAGGGCAAGCAACCCGTCTTCGTGCTTTTGTGATTTCAATACACAAAATGGAAACCATCCGTCGGAACCGTCGATCCATTCCGGGACGCTGCATTCCATGAACTCCCCCATGAAAAGAATCCGCGCAGCGGTCCGGAGGGAAGGGGCTTCGCGATATCTCCTGATCCTGCTGATATCGTTTGCGGCGTCCGTGACGCTTACCCGCCTCTTCCTCCAACTTACCGGGTTTCCGCGGATCGGCACCGGTTCCCTGCACATCGCCCACGTGTTGTGGGGCGGACTGCTCCTGTTCCTGGCTTCGCTGCTGCCGCTCTTCCTGGCCAACCGCTGGGTCTATCCGCTCAGCGCCATGCTGGCCGGAGCGGGCACGGGGCTGTTTATCGACGAGGTCGGGAAGTTTGTCACCAGCACCAACGATTACTTTTATCCGCCGGCCGCGCCGATCGTCTACGTGTTCTTCCTCCTGACAGTGTGGATCTATATCCAGATTCGCAGACCGCCCTCCCAGGATCCGCGCGCGGCCTTTTACCAGGTGCTCGAGGGCTTGGAAGAGGTATTGGACCGCGATCTTGAAGCGGCCGAGCAAGCCCGGCTCGTAGGGCAGCTGCGCTCGATCGCCCGGAACGCCACGGATCCGGATCTTGTCCACCTGGCCGAAGGGTTGCTGCGCTTTCTGGAAAGCGGAAGCCCGGCTCTCGCTCCCACCCGGACGGGGTTGCTCACGCGCTTCCGGACTTCGTTGGAGCGGATTGAAAACCGGTGGATTTCGAGGAACCGGTTCCGGATCGCGTTGGCCGGGGGATTGGCGGGGCTGGGTGCGGTGCAGGTCGCCGGCCTTTTGCGGCTGATCCTGGCGCTGAATACCCCCGTAAAATTATCGGCGATCCTTTCCGGATGGGCTCTGGAGAGCCACGTGTCCAGCCTTGCGGCGCTGGATTGGTTTTCCGCGCGGTTGGGGCTGGAAGCCTCCATCGGCGTCATCCTGATTCTGGCCGCAGGCCTCATGATTCTCCGCCGGGAAAAACTCGCCGTATCGCTCGCCGTGATCGGCCTCATGCTCTCGCTCGCGGCGGCGAATCTACTGGCGTTCTACTTCGATCAATTTTCCACCATCCTCCCCGCCACGATTCAATTGATCTGGTTGGTTTCGATCCTGCGGTACCGCGCGAAATATTTCGTCTGATGCATATGTTTAACCGGTTGCTGATGCGAGGAAAGCGGTTTTTTTATTGTCCACAGACTATTCTGGATGCCCGCTTTCGCGGGCATGACGAACACATTCCCTTTGGATGGTTCCATAACAAATAGTCTTGATGCCTGCTTTTTCACTGATGTCCTTCCCACGAAAGCGGGAATCATAAAGAATGGAAGTAGATTCCAAAAATTTTTACTGGATTCTCTCTACCTGCATTCGGAGGGGGAACCTGCCTGCGCGGGAGTGAAAACAAACCGATTAATGAAAATACTCTCTACGATGTTTTACCCGGCCTGCGGAGGAATTTCTTCCGGATCCAGATGCGCCACAGACCCCGGTCCGTTGCCAGCCAATTCCCGACCGCCGCCCGCCGCTCCTGGGGAGAAATTTTTTTCGCCCCATAGACCATCCGCGAATACAATTCCACCAGCCGTTGGATCGGGTCTGCACGCGCAGGGTATATATCGGCCATCAGAATCCCGAACTCCGCGGGGGTGGTCGCGCGGGAGAGCGGGATGCCCAGCCGGCGGCCGTGCGCAATGAGGGTCCGATACATTCCCCGCAGCATGCGCGGGGAGGGAAGCAGGATAATCCGGGCCGGGGTGAGCAAAATCCACGCGAGATATACGAACAGGAGGGTCAGCCCAACCCCCAGCACCGGAGTCCCGATCCGGCGGACCAGCATGCTGAGGAAATTCCAGACCGCCGAAAAAACGGGGTTCGATCCCTTCAGCCAGGCCGGGCTGGCGAGCGGGTTGGAAGGAAGCGCGGAGCGTTGAATGACCGGAATCGCGGACGTGGGTTCAAACTCCACCCACCCGATTCCCGGGAAGTAAAGTTCCGGCCATGCGTGCGAATCCGACTCGCGCACGAGGAATCTCCCCTGGGCCGGATCGAAGACTCCGGGAGCGTACCCCATCGCATAGCGGGCGGGGATGCCCGCCGAACGCGCCAGCACGACCATCGCGGTGGCGTAGTAGTCGCAAAACCCTACCTTCGAATCGAACAGGAAATAATCCACAACGTCCCGGTCGTAAGGCGGGAATCCGATCGTGGTTGAGTAATGCATCTCCTTGCGCAAATAATCCTGGATGGCCAGCGCCTGATCATACGGCGTAAGGTAGGTCGCCGTGAGATCGCGTGCCAGGGCCACCACCCGCTCCGGAAACGGATTGGGAAGCTGCAGGTATCGACTGCGGATCCAATCCGGATAGTCGGTTCCCGCCGCGCGCAGGGCGGATTCGTCCGGCTCCAGAACGATGGAATCGACTTCATAGCGTGAGACGGTGATCATTCCCCCCATCAGGTCGCCGTTGGATCGCATCGCCACCCAGAAAGGCTGATCCACGGTGACCAGCTCGCCGGCCGCGTAAATCGGCCCCTGGCCGGACCGGTTGAGCGCGACCGATTGATGCAAGCGGCGGCCGTTGGGGAGGGGTTGGCCGAATGTTCCCTTGCCCGGAAGATTTTGATTCTTTGTCACGTCCGCGGTCCAGCCGCTGCCGCTGTAATAATCGAAGGTCACCGATTTCCAGTAATGGCGGGGGGAAACGGGGATAGGATTCCCGGCGACGGTTTGCATCGTTTCGCCGGTCACCACCACCATCACGACCGTGTCGGAAAGCTTGGCGCCCCGGCCTAAAAAGTGCGACCAGATAAAATCGTTGGAGAGCGTAGGACCGGTCTGTTCCGCAATTCCGGTGATCGGCCCGCCGGGTGCCGAGCCGGCGGACGCTGCTCCTCCGGGCTGTTGCGATTGCTCGCGGATCCAGCGGGCGATGTCGCTCAATGAGATGGCAGGGATCAGGTAGGTGACCACAAGCAAGCCGGCCAAAACCGGAAAGGCGGAGAAGGTAAGATCCACACGCAGGGTGGTGGAATATCCGATCCGTTTCCGGTCCCATTCTTCCTCCTTCCGGCCGTACTCCAAGACAACCACCATCAGAAAAACCATCCCCACCATAATGAACGGATAACGCCAGTCGCCGCGAGTCAGGGCGAATACCACGCCTGCCAGCGAGAGAGCTGGAACGGCCGCCGCGAACGGTTTCCCTTTCGCCGCAAGAGTCCAACCGGCGAAGGCTGCCACGAGAAAGAGAAGGAGCCCCCAGAAGATGGCGGACGCCGCCGGATCAGAGACCGGTTCTCCATTCAGCAGGGAGCCCAACCAATATCGAAATCGGACCCCCTCGGCAATGGAGCCGAGGACGAACCGGCCGGCTTGGGCGATGGCGCGTTCCGCATCGGTTGCATACAGGTGATCACCGGTCAACAACCGTCCGATCCCGGATGCTCCCGAGGAGATCCAGCCTCTGAGGGGAAGATCGAGCCGGCCGACCAGCGCAAAGAGGAATTCCGCGCCCAAGGCGGCATCCGCGAACGCCGCCGCCCAGCCCGGTAGCGGAATGCGGCCCGTGAACCACCCAATGGATAATCCGATGAGTGCCGCCGTCAGAAGCAGGGAGAGATCCGAGCGGTAAATGAGGGGAGCGATGCCGGAAACCGCAACCGTCAGGAATACGGCCAGGAACAGGAATTTTAAAATCTCCCGCGGGTTCAACCAATGGAAGAAACGCGCGGTGTACCCGTTCATAAGAGCGTCTTCCAGGAAAGATCCGGGGCTTCCGCAATGATCGCGCGCCCGCGGGGCGTGGTCTTCCATTTAAACTGGGCCACGGCGCCCGGGTGAAGTTCGGGCCGGTCCAAGCTCTCCCGGGTGAAGACATAACCGGCAATCTCCGCGTCGGTCATTTGCCCTTCGATCCCGGCGGCGGCGCCTTTTCCACCGTAGGAAGACGGATCGAGCAGGAGCACCGTCGGCCGGATGCCGCGCCGTGCAAGCGTCAGGAGCGGTTCCAACCAGCGTCCTCCGACGTTCGGGGTGACGAGAATCACGCTGGACCGGTTGCTTTCGCGCGGGTTGAGCCGGCTGAGTAATTCCTCAAGCGGTCTCCGGCCGGGCTTGATCATCGCGAGGGCCCGCAGAATTTCCCACAGCTGCGCCGTCCCCTCGCGCGGGGGCAGCCAGCACAGTTCCGTCTCCCCCTGCCCGACCAACCCCACCGCCCGCCCCTCTGAAATCCCGCGGTTGGCCAGCGAGGCCGCAAGCACCACGGCGTGTTCCTCGGTGGAATTTTCACCCGCGCCGGCTTGAACGGCCGCGTCCATATCCACGAAAATCCACCAATCCCCCACCGGGGTGCCATCGAACAGGCGCACATACAGCGATCCGGTGCGGGCCGAGGTGCGCCAGTGAATCCACCGCAAGCTGTCGCCCGGAATGTAGTCGCGCACGCCGGAGGCATCCACCGTCCGTTCCGGAGCATCGGTCCGCGAGCGGCCGTCTCCGGCCTTCCCTCCCGGCGCGATTTCAATCATCGGCAGCGGCAGCACCGGCGGCACCACCGCCATGGTCGAGAAGGCGGGATAATCCTTCTCCACCCGGTATACCCCGAACAGATCCTGGCTGACGATGGTGGTCGGTCCGAGCATGTAGAGCCCCCGGCGAACGCACAATCCCTTCGTCTGCCAGCGGGTTTCGGAATACCGGTCCACACCGCTCACCCGGCTGGGATCGTACGAGGGCATCGTGGAGCGGTCCAACACCTCCACCCAAATGCCGGGCGCCCAGCCGTCGTTGATCAGGGTGAAGCGCTCCTCGACGACGTCGCCGACATGCGCCCAACCGAAACGGACCTCGCGGACGAAGGATAGATTCCTCGCCAGCGAGCGGGCCCACGACCAACTCACCAGCCACAGCCCGCCCAGTCCGACGAGCAGAACCGTCCAAACTCTGTTCGGGAAGAATACCGCGAGCGCCAATAACGCCGCTGTCAGGACAGGGAGAAATGGCGTGCGCAGGCGGATGCGGGTTGCGCTTTGTTCGGCTTTCATGCTTCCATTTTAATGTAATTTCTTTCCTCTCTGGCCTTTAAAATAAAACGGCACAAACGCCGGGGAATTCCGGCACTAATGTAAAATGGAGCCGTCAAAGAAATCCGTCCGCGCGGAGACCGCGCTGCGATAAATCGTAGCGCTCGTTCACGAAGCCCGCTCCGCGGGCTTCCTCCAACGCAATATTTTTTACCCCTAAGAGGCGCTGTGCGATAGCACGGGTATAAAAACCAACTCTGGCGCGATTGTGGGAAAATCCAATCCGTATTTCCTTGGGCTTCGAGATGGCAGGCTCGAGCGGCTGTATATTTTCAAGAGAATCATTATGAAAAGAATTCCACCCTGGTTGACTTTGCTGATCCTCGCCCCGCTGCTGGGCGAGATCGTGTCCGGCCACCAGCCGCCGCTGGAGCTCTGCAATCCGCTCAGCGTGCTGCTGCTCATGCTGCCCTACGGGTTCGGAGCGCTGATCTGCCGTGAACTCGTCCGGCGCTGGAAGAAGGGCTGGCTCAGCCTGATCCTGCTCGGAATCGCCTATGCCGTATACGAAGAAGGGATCGTGGTGCGCTCGTTTTTCGACCCGAACTGG
>Ga0315282_10017082_pt1 | contig 10523 bp, 6 predicted proteins | sample YL17G07_20_MG_FD_203693 | JGI IMG/M metagenome (GOLD analysis project Ga0315282, IMG submission 203693) | Sediment microbial communities from Yellowstone Lake, YNP, Wyoming, USA - YL17G07_20 | ecosystem: Environmental > Aquatic > Freshwater > Lake > Sediment | place: USA: Wyoming | collected... | reverse complement strand
TCGCGCCGGCCGGAAATGTTCACAACCGCCCCGATCCCGCAAGCGTCATGTTCAAATCGTGGGTCGTACAGACCATGTGGCGTTAATTGCACCGGCATTTTTCCTTACTATAGTTCATTCTAGATTGCCCCCGGCCGGCAAGTAAACCGGGCCGGCTAATACGCCCCATACGCGGCTCTTATCGTCGCGGCGGCGCCGGTTCGCGAAAGGGCGCAAGTGCTTTTATGTGCAGTAGTTGACGCCAACAAGGCCCGGGCGCCGCCCGGGCGCCGCGGCCCCGGCGCCGCGGCCCTGTCGGCATGGGGGCCAACTTGCCGATGAAAATTGCGGATCATCGCGGCAAACCCGACGCCGGCAGGCGGCGTAATATATGACATGGTTCGAGACCGCGGAAACAAGGATAGGAAGTCGCGGCTGATGGTAAACATGAGTTGAGCCGTCCAGGGGCGATCAGGCCATCGTGCGGACCGCCGAATAGGCTCGAGAGAATGTGGGAGTTTGAGTCATGAATAGAGTATGGAAGTTGGTTCCCATGTCGGTAGCGATCTTGTTCGTCGGGTTCGTCGTGTGGTACGGCCCCGCCCTGATGGGGCGTGCGGCCTACGCCGTGGCTTCCGGGGAGACCCGGGCGGCGAGGGAAGCCTTGGCGGACCTGAGCAAGCACGATTCGCTGAGCCCGCTGTTTCGGGCTGTGGACAAGGCGCTCAGGCCGGCCGTGGTAGTCGTGCACGTCAAGCAGAAGGTCGACGTCCAGTCCCAGGACCCCGAAGAGCTCTTCCGCCGATTCTTCGGCGACAACCCCCAGTTCCGCCTGCGTCCCAGGCCCGGCGCGCCCAACAACGCCCCCAAGCGCGAGTACTTCTCGCGCGGGATTGGCAGCGGCGTGATAGTCGACGCCGAGAAGGGGTACATCCTGACCAACTGGCACGTGGTGGACAGCGCCGACGAGGTGGAGGTCGTCCTTTCTGACAACCGCCGCCTGCCGGCAGAGTGGGTCCGCACCGACGAGCCGACGGACCTGGCGGTGATCAAGGTCAAGCCGGATCGGCTGATCGACGCCCCTCTGGGCGACAGCGACAAGATGGAAGTCGGCGACTGGGTCCTGGCGTTCGGGGCGCCCGAGGGCCTCAGCCAGACCGTCACGGCGGGGATAATTTCGGCCAAGGGGCGGACCACAAGCCGCGGCGACACGTCATACCAGAGTTTCCTCCAGACGGACGCGGCGATCAATCACGGCAACTCCGGCGGGCCCTTGGTCAACATGCGGGGCGAGGTGATCGGCATCAACTCGGCGATCATCTCGCGGACCGGCGGCAACGAGGGCATCGGTTTTACCATACCCTCCAACATGGCCAAGAGGATCATGACCCAACTCATCGATAAGGGCAAGGTCACCCGCGGCTACCTGGGCGTGATGATTCAGGACGTGGATGAGAACCTCGCCAAGAGCTTCAACCTGCCAGGCACCGAGGGCGCATTGGTCAGCCAGGTCGCGGACGGCACCCCGGCCGCAAAGGCTGGACTGAAGGCCGGTGACTTCATCGTTGCCGTTAACGGCAAGGACGTGAAGAACGTCAACGAGTTGCACAACGCGGTGGCGCATCTCGACCCGACCAAGGCGTACCCGCTGAAGGTCTACCGCGACGGCAAGGAAATACCCGTCAACGTGACTCTGGGCGAGCAGCCTGAGGACATGGCCGCGGCGTTCGGCGACAAATCGCCCGGCGGCCCCGACGCTGCGCAGACCGCCAAGGCGGCCAGGTTCGGCCTGAAGGTCGCCGCCCTGGATAACGAGACCCGTCAGCAGCTCCGCTACAAGCCGGACACCAAGGGAGTGGTCATCACCGAGGTCGCCCCGTCCAGCGACGCCGCCGACCAGGCCATCCAGGCCGGAATGGTCATCACCGAGGTCCAGGGCGTGCCCATCGACAGCCCCGCGGCGTTCGACAAGGCCGTCTCCGCCCCCGAAACCAAGAGCGGCGTGCGCCTGCTCGTGATGGACCAGGCAGGCGGCAAGCGGTTCGTGTTCATCACGCCGGCCAAGGGCGAGAAGCCATCCAAGGGCGAGAAGGACTGATCTGCCGACCTGACCGCCGAAACGCGGAGACGCGGAGGTTAACTGAAGACTAAGCAATGATAAACGCAGATGAACGCAGATAGAGAAGCGAAACCTCTTATCTGCGTTCATCTGCGTTTATCATTGCTCGATTTCTTCTGGTCTTTCTCTTAACCTCTGAGTCTCTGTGCCTCTGTGGTCAATTCCTGACCCGCGATCCGCAATCAGAGAATCCGCAATAGGATCAGTCCTCGTCGCCGACTTCCAGCACCGCCATGAAGGCCTTCTGCGGGATCTCGACGTTGCCGATCATCTTCATCCGCTTCTTGCCCTCTTTCTGCTTCTCCAGCAGCTTGCGTTTTCGCGTCACGTCGCCGCCGTAGCACTTGGCCAGGACGTTCTTGCGGACGGGCTTGATCGTCTCGCGGGCGATAACCTTGGTGCCGATGGACGCCTGGAGCGGAATCTCGAACTGGTGTCGCGATATCTCGCGCCGCAGGCGGATCAGCAGACGCCGCCCACGGCTCTCCGCCTTGGACTTGTGAAGGATCACCGACAGGGCGTCCACCTGCTGGCCGTTGACGAGAATGTCCAGCTTGACGAGGTCGTCGGCCCTGAAGCCGACGATCTCGTAGTCCATCGTGCCGTAGCCGCGAGTGGCGCTCTTGAGCTTGTCGTAGAAGTCGTAGATGATCTCCGCCAGCGGCAGCTTGTACGTAAGGATCACGCGGTCGCTGGAGAGGTAGTCGGTCTTGACGTACTCGCCCCGGCGGTCCTCGGCGAGCTGCATCACCCCGCCGATGGCGTCGGCCGGAATGATCAGGTCCACCTTGACGATCGGCTCGCGGATCTCCTGGACCATGTTCGGCGCCGGCAGTTCGCCGGCCGAGTCAACCTCGACGACCTCGCCTTTGGTCGTCAGCACCTGGTACGGCACGGTCGGGGCGGTCTGCACGACCTCGATGCCGTGCTCCCGCTCCAGACGCTCCTGGACGATCTCCATGTGCAGCATGCCCAGGAAGCCGCAGCGGAAGCCGAAGCCCAGCGCCTCGGCGCTGATGGCCTGGAACATCAGGGCCGAATCGTTGAGCTGGAGCTTCTCGAGCGCGTCGCGCAGCTCCGGAAACTGCGTCGTCGGGCCGGGGTAGAAGTCGCAGAAGACCATCTGCTGGGGCGGCCGGTAGCCCGGCAGGGCCTTGACCGCCGGCCTGGCCGCGAGCGTCAGGGTGTCGCCGACGTGCACCGACACTACGGTGCGAATGTTGGCCACCACGTAGCCGACCTCGCCGGCCAGCATCTCCTTGACCTGCGTGGCCCGCGGGCAGAACTTGCCAAGGTCCGTCACGTGGTATTCCTCGCCGGTGCCCATCATGCGGATCTTGTCGCCGACCTTGAGCCGGCCGTCGAATACCCGCACGTACACCACCACGCCGCGGTAGTCGTCGTAGGCCGAGTCGAAAATCAGCGCCGTCGTCGGCGCGTCCGGATCGCCCTTGGGCGGCGGCAGTTGCTCGACTACGGCCGCCATCATCGCCTCGATCCCCGCGCCGCTCTTTGCCGAGGCGAAGATGCAGTCCTCCGCCGGCACGGCGATGAGTTTCTCTATCTCCATGGCCGTGTCTTCCGGCCTGGCGGCGGGAAGGTCGATCTTGTTGACCACGGGCACCATCTTCAGCCCGCCTTTGGAGGCGAGGTGTGCGTTGGCGACGGTCTGGGCCTCGACTCCCTGTGCGGCGTCCACCACCAGCAGGGCCCCCTCGCAGGCCGCCAGCGAGCGGCTGACCTCGTAGTGGAAGTCGACGTGCCCGGGCGTGTCGATCATGTTCAGCATGTACATGGCGCCGTCGCGGTACTTGTACTGCATCGTGACGGCCGAGGCCTTGATCGTGATGCCCCGCTCGCGCTCGAGGTCCATGTCGTCGAGGATCTGGTCGCGGAACTCGCGCTGGCTGATGGCGCCGGCCAGCAGGAGCATCCTGTCAGCCAGGGTGCTCTTGCCGTGGTCGATGTGGGCGACAATGCTGAAATTGCGTATGTACTTCTGGTCCATTGAACGGATTGTGCTCGATTCCCTACTTCGCGGGCACGGCCGGCTGGATCGCGGGCAGCACGTGTCGGTCGATGTAGGCCTTCTGGAACCTGTCGGCCGAACCGTGGTACTCCTTGATGGCGGGAACGGCGGAGGCGGCGTCCGGACCCAGCGCCTCCAGCAGCGCCAGCGCGCCGTCAGGGCTGGTCCGCAGCCGAAGGGTCGCCACCTCGACCATGCTCGCCGTCTGGCTGGGCGCGGCCAGGGGCACCAGCTTTGCCAGCACCGTCAGGATGCAGCTTGTCCGGTTGTCGCCAAGGCGTCGCGCGGGGCTGGTCAGCACCGACAGCAGGGGCTCGATCTGCCCGGCGGCCTGGGCGGCGCGGGCGCTGAGCGTTTCGGCCGCGGCGGACTGGACGACCGTCGAGATGTCCTCGGTCAGCAGTGAGAATATCCGCGGCACGACCACGTCGGGCTTATAGTCCCTGGCGAAGCAGAACACCCTGGCGGCCTCGGCCCTGGCCTCGTCGCGAATGTCGTCCAACATCGCCAGCACGACCTGGGCTGTCTTGTCGTCCGTGGCGACCCTGTCGCCAAGCCAGGCCGCCGCCTTGAGCCGCTCCAGCGGGTCCCAATGACCCAGCAACCTTACAGCCTGGCTGAAGGTGGTGATGTCCTTGACGCCGTTGGCGCGAAGGTCCAGCCAGACCGGAATAGCCGCCCCAAGCGTGTCGGAGCGGTCGGCCTTGTCCGCGTACTTCTCCAGGGCCTTGATAAGCTGCTGGCCCTCAGGCGCCTGGACGGCCCCGACCGGGTATCTGCCCAGCACGGCCGAGATGACGTGCACGAATAACCGCTGCTCCCCATAGTTTACTGGCACACCGGCGAGTTTGTCCAACCTCTCGGCCAGCACCGAGACCAGCCGCTTGCGGGCGTCCTGCGAGATCATCGAGGCCGTGCCGTCGGGCCTGCACTCGCCGTAGCAGGTCTTTAGAAGCTCACGCTGCTCGAACGACCGCTGCGGATCGCAGAGCATCCGCTGAATCTCAGAGACCTCGAACGCGTCGACCCCGAAGAGCCCGATTGCCGCCTCGTTGACCCCGGGCCGGGCCGAACGGTCCATCATCGCCGTGGCCATCGCGACGTGCCTGGCCTTGGGCGCCGTGCCGATCAGGGCCGCCAGCTTCCACTGGGCGGTCTTGAAGTCGGCCGTGTCCGGCTCGGCCGAACGCATCTGCTGCCACAACGCCGCGGCCTGGGCTATCTCGTCAGCCGTTGCCGTCCCGGCCGCCGCAACAACCGCGGCGCCGACGACGACCCGCATCGCCATGTCAAGACACCGTTGCATGTTCGGTGATCCTTCAGTCAAGACCCATGCCAGCATGAATGCCGTTCACAATTCAACCAGCATACCGCAACCTTGAACGCGGGGCAATGGCCTGGAAAAACCGGCGTGCAAAAGCCGGCGTGGAAAAGCCGATGTCGCCCGGAACACCCGGCCGCCAAGAACCAAGGAAAATGCAGGATGCCGACTTTTGACGCAAGCAGGGGCCAAACGCAGGGCAGCGTCCTGCCGGCCGCGGCGGTCGGACCGCCACCCACCGGCCGGGCCCGCACACGGCATCCGCTCGTAACCCGATGCGGGAGTACAGTGATGGCCATCGAGCCTGGCGGGTGCAAAACCGACCGACGCGGGCGGCAGGCCCAATGCCGCAGCCTCCGCCCCGCGCCAATAATGCAAGACGGGCGAGCCCCCTGGGGACTCGCCCGCCGTCATCGGTTCACGTTTGCTTCAGGATCACGCGGCCGCCCGGCGCTTGGAAACATATCGAACCAGGCCCGCGACGCCCATCCCGAACAGCGCCATCGTCAGCGGCTCGGGCACGGGTCCGCCCGGCTCGTCGCCACCGCCGGTCCCGCCACCCGCGGAACCCTCGGTCACGACCGTCACCGCCCAGCCTGGGAAGTCTCCCGCGTCGTTGATCGACGAGTAGCCCGGCAGTGACTTTGAGAACTCCATGTGTGCCGAGACGACCCAATTGCTGAGCCCCGCCGTCGTCAGACCCGCGTTAACGGGATACCCCGCCGAAGCCGCCGGAATAACCACGGACTCTTCCTGCTGGTATTGCAGATACCCGGCCAACTCGGCCTTGAGGAACGAGTTGTTATCGAGGAACCACACGCTGCCCGAATCCCGCCATCCGTCGGCCAACCCAACGATGCCAAGCCCGGTCCCCGTGGCCGCCCAGTTCACCGCGTTGATGACGAACCCACGAGGGCCGTCATCATTGAAGGATCCATTCTGGATGTGGTAGTCCGCGTCCTGGCCCGAAAGGAATGTGCGCGAACCCCTGGCGGCCTCGATGGCCGCCTTGTTGGCCAGGAGCCCCGAGTAATCCACAGTGGGCCAGACGTTACTCTCGGTCACCATTACGTCGTAGTTGCTAAACGTCGGCGTATCGCCGGGGCCGAAGAACGTGAGGTTCCAGGTCAGCCCGCTGCCTGCCGCATACGTTTGGACATTGGCCGCGAACGCGGCGACGTTATTGCGGTAACTCGAGCCCACCGGATCCCACGTATACCACAGCACGTCAATCGCAGTCGCCTGCACCGTACCGGCCAGTGCCATAACAACCACGACTGTCGCTCCGAGCGCAACACTCCGAAGATTCCTATTCATTGCTCTGTCTCCTTTTTTCCTTCACTTTACCCCGTTGCCCCATGCTTCTGGGCCACAATCCAAATAGATCCGCACAGCCCTCCACCGAAACGGACCTGGTACTGCCGAACATCAAAAAACTCCAGGCCGGATCTGGAACGTAAATGCGAACTCCAGAGCCTGAAACAAGCTATAATAATATTATATCCAGATAGCATTTCCTGTCAACCGGAAAACGCGGAAAAAGGCGATGAGAATATCGCGTTAACTCCTGTTTTTCCTTGGCTTGGGAAGACTTTGCAACCCTGACTTCACCATCTTTCCCACCTCAGGAGGCCATCCAAAGGCATCCACCCGCGTCCAAAGGCTGTTGTTCTCTATCATGCGCACTGATTGCGTTTCTTACCTTGAATGGCGTCGGGAAATCGCTATCGTAACGGCTTGTACTTGAGCGGAGAGAATCGATGGAAATCAGAGCGTTTCGCGGATGGCGATATGTCGGGCTCGATGACGGCCAGGTCGGGCCGCTGCTTGCCCCGCCTTATGACGTGCTTACCGGCGCCGACAAGGACCGCCTGCTGGCCGGCAACCCCCGGAATATCGTGGCCGTCGACATGCCGCACGTGCCGCCCAAACAACTGGGACCGGACGCCGAGTACGAGCAGGCGGCCAGGCTGCTGGAAAAGTGGAAAACTTCCGGAGTCCTTCGGCAGGACGCGGCCCCATGCGTGTACGTCTACGAGCAGACGTACGACTGGTCCGGCCGGAGGTATGTCCGGCGCGGCATGATAGCCGGCGTGCGTGCAACCGAGTTGGGCCTGGACGTAATCCCGCACGAGCACACGTTCGCCGGCCCGATCGCCGACCGGCTGAAGCTGACGGAGTTCACGCGGACGCAGCTTTCGCCGATCTTCGGCTTCTACGAAGACCCCGCCGGCACGGTCGGGCCGATCCTTGCCGCCGCCGCCCGGGGCAAGGCCCGGGCCTTCGGCGAGCTGGGCGGCGTCACCGAGAAACTCTGGACCATCGACGACGCCCGCACGATCGCCAAGATCGTACGCGCGCTGGCCAAGACGCCCGTGTTCATCGCCGACGGGCACCACCGATATACCACGGCGCTGAGTTACCGAAAGCAACTAGCGGCGGCCGGGAAGCTTGCGGACGACCACGAGGCCAACTTCGTGATGTTCGCCCTGGTCGCCAAGGACGATCCCGGCCTGTTGATCCTCCCGACGCACCGGCTGTTCTCCAATCTGGGCCCGGCCGCAACGGTGGAAAAGCTCGCCAAGGCGCTGGTGGAGTTCTCGTGGAAGAAACTCGGTTTTGCCGGCGGCGGCGCCCAAGGCGCCCAGGCCGTCGAGGAACTGCTCGCCGGCGCCTCGCCCAGCGCGATGGCGCTGGTCTCAGGCGCGTCGGCGGAGCTTTGGCTGGCGGAACTGACCGGACCGGAGGCAATGGTTGCCGCGGCGCCTGATGAAAACGACACCTGGCGGGCCCTGCCTTCGGCTATTATCAGCAAGTTGATTATTGATAAGGGCCTGAAGCAATTATCGCCCGGCGGCCCGCCCGCGGTGGAGTACACGGCCAGCACCGCCGAGGCAATCGACGCCTGCCGCACCGGCCGGGCTCAGCTTGCCGTCTGCCTCAAGGCAATACCCATCGAGGCCGTCGAGGCCATCGCCCGCCTGGGCTCGTCCATGCCCCACAAGAGCACGTACTTCTACCCGAAGATCGCCACCGGCATGGTCCTCAAGCCGCTTGTGTAACGGGCGCGACTTATGTTCCCGGTCTGGCACAGTTTTTCCCATTTTTCGCTAGGCGCAGCGGGGGTGGCGCGGTAATATAAAGTGCTCCGGCCTCCGCTCGTGGAAGCGGCGGAATATGTTTCAAGCCGAGAGGCGATGGGCGCTCTCGCTCATTCGTCCACGTCTCAAGCCCCGATGGGCAAGTTCCCGTTCAAGTAGCGGTGTACGCACCGTGCAATTCATGCCGTGAGTTGGGCGTCTCCCTTTGCCCCAAGGGTCAATGGGAGTGGAAAGGAGCAGAGATCATGAAAAAGACAAGTCTTGCTTTCTGTGTGTTGGCTGCGCTGACGGTCGTGGCTTTGCGGGCTGGCGCCGATCCGGGTTTCCTCGTGCCGAGCGTTCCCGGAGTGGTCCATCTGGACTTGAACCCGTTAGGCCAGTATGACGTGATTCCGGGAGGCGGAGGCGTGCCGGCACTGCCGAACCCTGTCGTAGGAGGTCCGTCGGGGGTGTTCCCAGGCGGGGAATGGGTGGCTTTCTCCGACAATCTCAACGCTCCGGCCCAGCCGTACAACTGGGAGACCGAGCTGTATAACCCCAATGCCACCACGATGGTCTTCACGGCGGGCTGGTATTGGCCGGGCGGCAGCGCCGCCTACTCCCTGACGCTTCCGCCGGGCGGCTCGTTCTACCTCAACGTTATCACGCCGGAGACTCCGGAGACCGCCAACTGGTCCTGGGGCTGCGCCAGCGGTCTGAACCAATCAATCGGCGTGGACACGTCCATCGTGGAAAACGGCGGAAACCCCGGGCTGTACGCGGTGTTCAGCTCTGGTACGCAGAGCCAGCCGATTACGCCGACCGGCACGGAGGACCTGCCCATGGGAGGCGGTCAGAAGTCGCCGCGTGTGGCTAACGTCCTGCCTCCTCCCACGGCCGTCTGCGGCAAGGAGTACTCAGACCGGGTGGACACGGACGCACTCGGGCTGATCGACCCGCTCCAGAACGTCTGGTTCAAGGGTAACGGCGCGGCCGCGAACACCTGGGATTACTCCGGCAGCGGCCCGCACGATCTGGCTGAAGTCGATGCCCTTGCCAACCGCCGTGACGCGCTGTACTGGCCCCTCGTCCAGGACATGGTGCCGATGCTCGTTTCCCACGCGGGCTACAACGACATCCGATACCAGATGGCCAAGGCGGACATCAACGGCGTCTGGTGCACCGCGCAGCAGATCAACCAAGCCGCTCCACCGAAGGACGTTGACGCCCTGGAGGTCTGGCAGCCGCTCGGCGAGGAGGATAGCCCGTTGGCCGACGACGCCGACATGTTCTCCCTCCTGGGAGACCCCGGCGGCGTGGCTGTCTTCCAGTACAACGTGGCCGCGAATGTCTCCGTCGCGTACATCACCACCGCGGCCCTTCAGGCGGCCATCGGCACGCAGGAACTCATCGACCTGGACGCCCTGATGGTCTGGGACACCAATGGGGACGACCAGTTCGGCCCCGGCGACAGCATCACGTTCAGCATCGTCGAGACCCTGTCAAAGGGCGGCGTGTTCGATGGTGGAGAGATCTGGGTGTGGAACTTCGGCAACCCGGCCATCTTCCTGGTGCACGGCGGCGAGGTGTGGAACACCGCTCACACTGTGGCCCTGGATTGGGGTGTTACCACCGAGGACATCGACGCCCTGGAAGCCGTACCCGAGCCGGCCACGCTGTCACTGCTGGCCCTGGGCGGGCTGGCGCTGATCCGCCGCCGTCGCGCGGCCTGACGCGGCATTTGCCATCACGATGTTATCACGATGTACTCAACGGGCGGTCCTTCGCGGCCGCCCGTTGTCTTGCGCGGACGGCCCCGGGCAGCGGGGGGAACGGACAAGAAGACACGCCCGGCGCCTGAACAAACGGCCGGCATCTCACCCAAAGGGCAAAGGAAGAAACGGGTCTTCCGGATATTGCGTAGGTAGGCAGGGGACAAGACAGCCCTTCCGGCGGGCTCTTGGGGGCCCCGCCCCCAAGAGCCCGGAGTTTATC
>Ga0315282_10017080_pt1 | contig 10524 bp, 9 predicted proteins | sample YL17G07_20_MG_FD_203693 | JGI IMG/M metagenome (GOLD analysis project Ga0315282, IMG submission 203693) | Sediment microbial communities from Yellowstone Lake, YNP, Wyoming, USA - YL17G07_20 | ecosystem: Environmental > Aquatic > Freshwater > Lake > Sediment | place: USA: Wyoming | collected... | reverse complement strand
GGGTTGATCTTTGGGGGCCTGGGGCTTGGGCCGCTCAGTTCGGCCTGGGCAGCGGCTGCCAGGGGGTCAGGAAGACGACCGCCCGGCGACACTCCCTGATGGCGGCGGGCCTCTTCTGCGCGGGGTGCCCGGCGGCCCGCGCCCCGGGTGTATGGCGCCGGCGCCGGGGCCTGCCCCAGCGGCCGCGGGGTGGTGGCTCAGGGTGGCCCGTGGGGCGTGGCGCGGATGGCCAGGAGACAACTTGCCAGGGGGTGCTTGTTTGTCCACTTCAGGATAGCCAGCCGCGCGCGTCCGGGTCAAGGGGGCCGTTGACCTGGCCGGTGCCCGCGCCGTATCCTGCTGCCAGGAGCCCGTTTAAAAACACGCCCCGCCCAGGCCGTTCAAAAATGCCCAGATGCAAGGCGCTGGCTTCATTCGGAATGAGGCGTATTTAGCGTACGCCGCAGTGACGAATGATGAGCGCAACGCCGCAGATGGGCGTTTGATCTGCGGCCTGCCAGCCGTCCAGCCAGCACCCCCGGCCAGCCGCAGCCCTCCGCCACATCCTCACCACCCGGCGCCTGCGCGACCTCTTGCGCGGCCGCGGGCCGGTTCCCCCGGACTAAAAAAACGCGATCCCCAAGACTTTTTCCCCTTGCCGGGCGCCATGCCTCGGCGCGCCAAGGCGCTGCCCGAGCTCGAGCCGCTGACTGCCTCAAGCGCCCCTCCGGCCCCCTGAGCGCGCCCCTCGGCCGCTCCCGTTAATGCCCAGCTCCGGCGCACTGCTTCGGAAGGTTGTCACTTCATTGCCCGCCCGCCGCTGCCGATGAGCAGACAGAGGCGAGGTGCTCGCCTATGTGCCCCCGTGGAGGGGCGGAGGAGAGGGGCTTGCCTATAGACAGGCCGCACGCGGGCCGGCCCGCCTCGATCTCCGTGGTCAGGTCGAGGGCAGAACGCCGCTTATGCGGCTGGCAGAGCCGTTAGAGAGGACGACACCGATGCCGAGGGCCGCGAGGGATCGCGGGTTCACGCTGATTGATCTGCTGGTCGTGGTGGTGTTACTGGTGATTCTGGCCGCGGCCATGATTCCCCAGTTCGATGCCTCCACCGAGGACGCCAAGGTGAGCGCCCTCAAGACCAGCCTGGCGCAGATCCGCAGCGCGGTTGAGCTCTACCGCAGCCAGCACAACGGCACCTATCCGGGTGTCGTCACCAGCGGCATCGGCACCACCGCCGCCGCGCACTTCGCCGAGCAGCTGACCCTCTACACCCAGCGCGACGGGGCGGCCGCCGCCGTCAAGGACGCGACCCACAAGTATGGCCCGTACCTCAAGGACGTGTCGCTGAAGCCCAATCCGTTCAACGACCTGGACACGGTGCTCATCGACGGCACGACCCCTGACGCGGCCGACCGCGCCACCGACGGCTCGACGGGCTGGAAGTTCTACACCAAGACCGGCATCTTCATCGCCAATGACAAGACCACGCTGTCGGACGGCGCGACCAAGACCGCAAGCTTCTAGCCGCGGCCAAGGACACGACGAAGCGCTCCGAGGTGGTCATCTTCACCGCGCCCCACCTCCAGCCCTCAACCCCCCTGCCCACCAGCGCCGCGGCCGCCGAGCCGCCTGCCTCAAGCCCTACGCCCTGAGCCACAGCCAGCCCGCGGCCAGGGCCAGGGTGAGGAGTGTGACGGGCACACCGACACGGGCGTGCTCGAGCCAGCCGATGCGCACCCCGAGCCTGTGCGCCTGATCGACGACGATGATGTTGGCGATGGAGCCAACTATGAGCAGGTTGCCCGCCAGGGTGCTCGCCAGGGCCAGTATGGGGCCAGCCAGCGGGTGGGTGGCCGCGGGCAGCAGGAGCATCGTGGCCGGGACGTTGCTCACCAGGTTCGAGAGCGCGACACTCAGCCCGAAGAGCCACCCCGGCCGCGCGACGTCTATCCCCACGCTTGCCCCCGCCCGGAGGGCTGCCGCGAGCATCCCCGAGGCCGAGAGTGCGTGGTTGACCACGAACAGGCCCGCAAACAGCACCAGGAGCTGCCAGTCGACCAGCGCGAGCAACCGGCGCGACGACGTCCGGCGGCTGGCCATGAGCAGCCCCGCCGCGCCCAAGGCGACCACGTCGCGGGGCCAGGGGGCCAGCAGGAAGACGGCCACCAGCAGGGCCAGGACGGCCAGCCCCTTGCCCGTCTGCCAGGCGTTGAAGGCCGGGGCCTCGACCTTGGGCGGGCTTATGTTTCGCTCCCAGCGGCCCCGCGCGCGCCAGCGCACCACCAGCCACACCGCGACCAGGCCGAGGGCCGAGGGCAGGGCGGCATCGAGCAGGTAGCCGCCGAAGGGCAGGTGGAGTGCCTGGCCGATGAGCATGTTTTGTGGGTTGCCGATGAGGGTTGCCGCCGAGCCGACGTTGGCCGCGCAGGCCAGGGCGAGCAGGTATGGCACCGGGTCCAGGCCGCGCCGGGCGCAGCCCTCGACCAGGACCGGGGCCACCGCCAGGCAGACGATGTCGTTGGCCAGGAGAGCGGAGAGCAGGCCGACCACGGCCACGAGCAGGGCGAGCAGCGTGCTGGGGGAGACCGGAGCGGCGGCCAGGCGCCGGGTGAGCGCGGTGTAGAAGCCGCCGAGTCTGAGCTGCGCCGAGACGACCATCAGGCCCAGGAGCAGGGCGATGGTCGAGACGTCGACCGAGTCCCAGGCGGCCTGGGGGCTGAGCCTGCCCGCGGCGAGCAGGACGATGGCCCCGAGCAGGGCCACCCCGGCCCGGTCCAGGGCCAGCCAGGGAAGGCGGCCGCAGAGCATGCCCAGATACACGAGGCCGAAGACGGAGAGTGTCGTGGCGTCCATGAGTGAGTTTATGAGTGAGCTGAGGCCCACGGCGGGTATAGAGCGAACGGCCGCAAAAGGCAAGGTCGCGAGCCGCGACAGGCAATAACCGGGCCCTTGAGGCTCAGGAGGTGGTTCGGTCTTGGGTGTGGGCCCGGAACCCCTTGGCGTTGCCAAGGGGTCGTGGTTACTGACGGATACGTTCCGGTCGCGAGCCGGTCGGCAGCGCCGACGGGCAATAACCGCCGCCTCTCAACGACGGGGCATCATCACCGGCGGCGTGGGGGCGGAATCCCGCTGCCACTGCCTCGGGTACGCCGCAACGCCGCAGATGGGCGGTTTGGGGCGGCCGAGGCTAGTGGCGCCGGTAGAGGCCCATCAGCTCGGCCTTGCCCAGGATGTGCCCCTTCAGGCGCGAGAGCAGCTCGGCCTTGTCGGCGATGCCGCCCAGGCCCGGCGTGTCGAGGGCGTAGAGGGTGAAGATGTAGCGGTGCTCGCCGCCAGGAGGGCAGGGGCCGCCGTAGGCCTCCTTGCCGAAGGAGTTCGCGGCCTCCTTGGCCCCGGCCGGCAGCGGGCCGCCGCGCGGGATGCCCAGCGACTTGGCCGGCAGGTCGTAGACGACCCAGTGGGTGAACTCGCCACTAGGGGCGTCGGGGTCGGTCAGGGTGAGGGCGTAGCCCTTCGTGCCCCCGGGCGCCCCCATCCAGAAGAGCTGGGGGGAGATGTCCTCGCCCTGATCCTTGCCCTGGCAGGTGAACTGCGCCGGGATCTGCCCCCCGGCCGGGAAGTCCGGGCTGGTCAGCGCAAAGCCCACGGCTTGGGCCTCGGCGGGCACGGCGCCCTCGACCAGGTAGGCCGAGGCGGCGGTCAGGCACAGAATAAGCGTCAGCACCAGGCGCATGGGCGCGCTCCCGTTGGCTGGAGTTTGGGCTCTAGGTTGGGAACAGCTACGCGGCTTACCAGAAGGTCCCGTAGCGGGTCGAGGCGCAGATCTCCTCGGCGCCGGCCTCGCAGTAGTCGCCGGCCTCGAGCTTGGCCTTGAGCCCCTTGATCTCGCTCAATGCCTGCTGCACCTTTCCCGCGTCCTCCTTGCCTCCCTTGAGCTCGGCGGCGAGGTGGTCGAGGGCCTTCAGGATCATCCTCACTTCGATCAGGCTGAAGACGCTGGCCTGCATCGTGGCGACTCCCTTCTGGCGGTTGGCCTCTCTTGACCCTGGCTACAGGGTAGCAGCGCGGCCGGGCATAAGCAATGGGAAGAGGAACCCTACGCCCGGAGCGTATTGAGAATAGAAGTGCGCCGCAGCGACGAGGCGCGAGCGCAACGCGGCAGATGGGCGTTTTGGGCGGCCTTAGACGGCCCGCTTGCGGAAGCGCAGCACACTCAGCCCCAGCATGGCGACGCCGAGGGTGGCCATGCCGAGCATCTGCGGCCAGAGCACGTCCAGGCCGACACCCTTGAGGAAGAGGTACTGGATGACGACGATGAAGTAGCGCAGGGGGTTCAGGTAGGTGATGTACTGCACCGCCAGGGGCATGTTGTAGATGGGGAAGATGAAGCCCGAGAGCAGGATGGCCGGGGTGAAGAAGAAAGAGCTGGCCATCATCGCCTGCTGCTGGGTGGAGGACACCGTCGAGATGAAGAGCCCCAGGCCGACCGAGTTGAACAGGAAGAGGATGGTGCCCAGCAGGAGGATGAGGAGGCTGCCCCGGAAGGGCACCTGGAACCAGAGCACGCCCACCGCGAACACCACGGCGACGTCGATGAGCGAGATGATGACGAAAGGGATGGTCTTGCCGAGCATGAACTCGGCGGGCGTCACCGGGCTGACCATTATCTGCTCCATGGTCCCCAGCTCCTTTTCGCGCACCACGGCCATGGCGGTGAGCATCAGGCTGACCAGCATGACCACCATGGCAATGACCCCCGGCACGAACGAGTAGCGGCTGATGATGTTGGGGTTGAACCAGGCCCGCTGATCGAGCACGACCGGGGCCGTCAGGTCGCCCGCCGCCCCCAGGCGCTGCATGCGCTCGCGGAGGAGGTCCTGCGAGTAGGTGTTGATGACCGTCGAGGCGTAGTTGGACACCTGGATGGCCGCGTTGGAGTCGGTGCCGTCCACTATGAGCTGCACCGGGCCCTGGTGGCCGGTCTTGATGCGCCGGGCGAACTGCGGGTAGATGCGCACCGCCGCGGTGATCTTGTTGCGGTCGATCAGGTCGCGCACCTCGCCCTCGCTCTCCACGTAGCCGACCACGTCGAAGTACTGGTTCGAGGTGAAGCGGGCCACTAACTGGCGGCTCTCGCGGCTGTGGTCCTCGTCGAAGATGGCCGTGCTGATGTGCTTGATGTCGAAGTTGACCGCGTAGCCGTAGGTCAGGAGCTGGATGATCGGGGGCAGGAACAGGACGGTGCGCAGCCGCTTGTCGCGCAGGACCTGGATGAACTCCTTGTGGACGATATGGAGGATGCGCCCAAGCCTCATGGCTACCTCATCTTCTTGACGAACTTGCGGTCGGCCATCCACAGGAAGAAGACCGCGAAGCCTACCAGCACCAGGGCGTCGGGCCACAGCACGGCCAGCCCCGTGCCCTTGAGGAAGATGCCCTTCGAGATGGTGACGAAGTAGCGCGCCGGCACGACGTAGGAGGCGAGCTGCAGGGCGTAGGGCATCTGGCGGATGGCGAAGACGAAGCCCGAGAGCAGGAAGGCGGGCAGGAACGTCGTCAGCATGGCGAGCTGGTTGGCCTCGAGCTGGGTGCCCGAGACGACCGAGATGAGCAGGCCCTGGCCGAGCATGACGATGAGGAACAGGGCCGCCAGCACCACCAGCAGCACCGGGTTGCCGCGCATTGGCACGGCGAACAGGAAGTGGCCCATCGCCAGGGCGATGAACAGGTCGAGCATGCCGACGAGGAAGTAGGGGCCAAGCTTCCCGAAGATCATCTCGGGCTTCTTCAGCGGCGTGGCCATCAGCCCTTCCATGCTGCCGCGCTCCACCTCGCGGACCACGGACAGGGAGGTGAGGAGTGCCCCCACCAGCGTCATGATGACGACGATGAGCCCCGGGACGATGTAGTTGCGGCTCTCCAGGTCCTCGTTGAACCAGATGCGGGGCTCGAGCTGCACGGGCATGGACGGGCGCGCCGTGCCGCGGGCCTGGAGCCGGTGGGTGACGATGCGCTGGCTGTAGTTGCCGACGACGGCCTGGGCGTAGCCGACGACGATGTTGGCCGTGTTGGCCTCGGTGCCGTCCACGATGGCCTGGACGTGGGCGGTCTGGCCGCCCTTGAGCTGGCGCGAGAAGTCGTAGGGGAGGACGAGGGCCAGGCGCACCGCGCCGCTGTTGATCAGCGAGTCGATCTCGGCGTAGCTGTGGGCGTAGCGGTCGACGTTGAAGTAGCGCGAGCCGCGGAAGTCGTTGATGAGGTCCTGGCTCACCTGGCTGTTCTCGCGGTCGTAGACGACCATCGGCACGTGCCTGATGTCGAAGGTGAGCGCGTAGCCGTAGAGCAGGAGCAGCGTGACGGGCATCAGGATGATCTGGATCAGGCTGCTCGGATCCCGCTTGATCTGGATCAGCTCCTTGCGGAAGACGGCCCAGGTCCTCACCAGGTCGATCACGCCCGCGTCTCCCCGCCCGCCTGGTTGTTGCCGGCCCGCTCGATGAACGAGATGAAGGCGTCCTCGAGGCTGGGCTCGATCTTCTCGCAGGAGCGCACCTCGATCCCGGCTTGCCGGAGGGCGCGCTCGAGCACGGGCAGGGCCTCGGCGGCACTCGGCGTGGCCACGTGGATGCCGTCGCCAAATATCGCCGCCTCCTTCACCTGCGGCAGGGAGCGGGCGACCCCGAGGGCCTCGGTGAGCCGGTCGGGGTAGACGGCGATGACCTCCTCGGGCACGGCGCGCTTGAGCTGGCGCGGTGTGCCCTGGGCCACCACGCGCCCCTGGTAGATGAGCACCAGCCGGTCGCAGAACTCGGCCTCGTCCATGTAGTGCGTGGTGACGAGCACCGTCACGCCCCGCTCGGCCAGGGCGTAGATCATGTCCCAGAAGTTGCGCCGCGAGATGGGGTCCACCCCCGAGGTCGGCTCGTCTAAGAAGAGGATCGAGGGCTCGTGTATCAGGGCCGAGGCCAGGGCCAGGCGCTGGCGCAGGCCGCCCGAGAGCGTGCGCGTGAGGTCGCGTTTGCGCGCGAGCAGGCCGACCTGCCCCAATACCTCCTCGCGCCTCTCGGCGAGCTTGCCCGCGGGCAGGCCGTAGATGCCGCCGAAGAAGGTGAGGTTCTCCTCCGCGGTCAGGTCTTCGTAGAGCGAGAACTTCTGCGACATGTAGCCGATGTTCTGCTTGATGCGGTCTGCCTGGGTGAGCAGGTCGAAGCCCCCGACGCTCCCCTGGCCCGAGGTGGGCAGGAGCAGCCCCGTGAGCATGCGGATGGTGGTCGATTTGCCCGCGCCGTTGGGCCCCAGGAAGCCGAAGATCTCGCCGCGGGCCACCTCGAAGCTCACCCCGGCCACGGCCCGGAAGGAGTCGAAGTCCTTGACCAGGCCGCGGGCCGATATGGCCATATCGCCAACCATATTTCCGGCCATATTTCCGGCCGGCTCGCGCCCCTCCCCCTGGGCCGGCATCAGGCGGCCTCCCGGCGCACGATCTGCACGAAGACGTCCTCGAGGGCCGGCTGGGCGCGCCGAATCCGGACCTCGCCCACGCCCGCACCCGTCAGCGCCTCATTGAGCGGCCCCTGGGCGGCCTCGGCACTCTCCACGGTGACCATCAGCCGGTCGCCCATGGCGAGCACCTGGGCGGCCTGCGGCGCCCCTGAGAGCACCCGGCGGGCGGCCCTCAGGTCGGCGGCGCGGACCTCGAGCAGCTCGCCCTGGAAGGATGCCTTGACGGCGCGCGGGCTGTCGGCCACCAGCAGGCGGCCCTGGTGCATCAGCCCGACACGGTGGGCCCGCTCGGCCTCGTCGAGGTAGGTCGTGGCCAGGAAGATGGTTATCCCCTGGGTGAGGAGCCGGTAGAGGATCTGCCAGAACTCGCGGCGCGAGACGGGGTCCACGCCCGAGGTCGGCTCGTCGAGGAAGATGAGGCTCGGCGTGTGGATGAGGGCGCAGGTCAGCCCCAGCTTCTGCTTCATGCCCCCCGAGAGGTTGGCCGCGAGCCGGTCCTGGAAGGGCCCCAGCCCGGAGAAGTTCAGCAGCTCCGGGATGCGCCGGTCGCGCTCGGCTCTAGGGACGCGGTAGAGGTCGGCGTAGAAGGCGACGTTCTCGGCCACGGTCAGGTCACCGTAGAGGCCGAAGCGCTGCGGCATGTAGCCGATGCGCTCCTTGAGGGCCTCGGACTGCCGGGCGGTGTCGAAGCCGAGCACGGAGGCGCTGCCGCCGTCGGGGTCCATGATGCCCGCGAGCATGCGGATGGTCGTCGTCTTGCCGGCGCCGTCGGGGCCGACCAGGGCGAAGGCCGCGCCTGGGGCCACCTCGAGGCTCAGGCCCGCGACCGCAGCGCTCTGCCCGAAGCGCTTCGTCAGCCCCCGCGCCGAGATGGCCGGCTCAGCGCCCTGCGCTGTCAAGGAAGATGACCGCCTCGGCGGGCATGCCGGGCTTCAGCTCGTGGTGCGGGTTCTCCACGTATATCTTGGTGCGGTAGACCAGGCTGACCCGCTCCTGGCGCGTCTCGACCGTCTTGGGGGTGAACTGGGCGCGCGACTCGACGAAGCGCACCACCCCGTTGTAGCGCTTGCCGGGGTAGGTGTCGGTCGTCACGGCCGCCTTCATGCCGTAGCGCACCCTGGCCAGGTCGGTCTCGGGGATGTAGGCCTCGACATAGAGGTCGTCCAGGTTGCCGGTGGTCATGACCGGGCTGCCCACGGCCACCACCTCGCCAGGGTCGCTCTCGCGCACCAGGACGACCCCGTTGGTGGAGGCGTAGAGGGTGGCGTAGCCCAGGCGGGTGCGGGTCAGGGCGAGGTTGGCTTCGGTGCGGGCAAGCTCGGCCCGGGCGGCGTCGATGTCTTCGCGCCTGGGGCCGATCTCCACCAGGCGGGCCCTCTCCTTGGCCTGCTGGAAGGCCTGCTGGGCGACCTGGTAGGCGGCCCGGAAGCTGTCGCGCCGGGAGGCCGCAATGACGCCCTCCTTGAAGAGCTGCTCGTTGCGCTCCCAGTCGAGCCGCTTGTTATCGAGGTCGGCCTTGGCCTGCGCCTGGGCGGCCTGGGCCTCGCGGATCTCCTGCGGGCGGGAGCCGGCGAGCAACTTCGCCAGGTTGGCCCTGGCCGTGGCCGCGGCGGCCTGCGCCTGCATGATGTCGTCCTTCAAGTCCCTGGCCTCGAGGGTGGCCACCACCTGCCCGGCGCGTATCTCGTCGCCCTCGTGGAAGTAGATCGTCGAGATGGTGCCCGGCACCCTGAAGGCGAGGTCGATCTCCCGTGTTTCGATGTGGCCGGAGAGGCGCAGGGTGTTCGGGGCCTCCTGACCGCCGCGCGCAATTAGCCAGTAGGCCAGGCCTCCCAGCCCGGCCAGAATGATCGCAATGACGATTGCCCGTCTCAAGTCCAGCTTCGCTCCCTAAAAAGTCTCGCTCCCTCGAAGCGCGGGTTCGCCGGCCGCCGAATTCGAGCTGGCCGTTAAACATATTATGTTACACCATATGGCCGGGCGGCGGGAAGTTAACGTTTCCCGCCACGGCCCGGGGAACGGCCGCCTTGAAAAAGGTTTGGCCAGCACCTTATACTGGTCCCGCATAGTCCGATTCTGACGCCATGCCAAGCTCAAATCCACCAGAGGGGGAAGAACCATCGATGTTCCGCAGAGTGCTCCTATACTGCCTTGTGGCCGCCGCCCTCAGCCTGCCGGCCGTCGCGGTGGAGTTCGCCGCCGCGGCCGCCCCGGAGGAGGGCAGCCCGTGCATCGGCTGCCACCAGAAGGTCACCCCCGGCATCGTGCGCGACTTCAAGGCGAGCCTCCATGCCAAGACGCTCTACTGCACCTCCTGCCACGGCAGCTCCCACCGCACCGGGGAGGACGTCGCGGCGGCCAAGCTGCCCACGGCCAAGACCTGCGGCGGCTGCCACCGGGAGCGCTTCCAGCAGTTCTCCGCCGGCAAGCACGCCCTGGCCTGGGAGGCGATGGAGGCCATGCCCTCGACGGGCCTGCAGCCCCACGCCTTCATCTTCGGCCTCAAGGGCTGCGGCGGCTGCCACAAGATCGGCCTGCGCCAGGAGGTGGCCACGCCGGGTGAGCGCCGCTACGGCACCCCCTGCGACTCCTGCCACACCCGGCACCGCTTCTCCAGGGCCGAAGCACTCAGCCCCATGGCCTGCCGCACCTGCCACATGGGCTTCGACCACGCGCAGTGGGAGATGTGGTCTAGCTCCAAGCACGGCGTCATCTACCAGCTAGAGGGGCCGGGGCGCGCACCTTCCTGCCAGACCTGCCACCTGCAGGGCGGCAACCACCGCAACATCACCGCCTGGGGCTTCCTGGGGCTGCGGCTGCCCGAGCCCGACAAGGAGTGGCTCGGCTGGCGGACGACCATCCTCAAGGGCATCGGCGTGCTCACCCCGGACGGCCAGCCCACCCCGCGCCTGGAGGCGGTCAAGAAGCTCAACGTGGCGCGGCTCACGGCCGAGGCCTGGCAGCAGGAGCGCGACAAGATGCTCGACACCTGCGCCCAGTGCCACGCCCGGGGTTACGCCAAGGCGAGCCTCGATGCCGGCGA
>Ga0315282_10017079_pt1 | contig 10524 bp, 7 predicted proteins | sample YL17G07_20_MG_FD_203693 | JGI IMG/M metagenome (GOLD analysis project Ga0315282, IMG submission 203693) | Sediment microbial communities from Yellowstone Lake, YNP, Wyoming, USA - YL17G07_20 | ecosystem: Environmental > Aquatic > Freshwater > Lake > Sediment | place: USA: Wyoming | collected... | reverse complement strand
CGCCGCCACAGGACCGCCCGCCAGTCCGGGTCCAGCCACAGGCCGCTGCCGCCGGCGGCGTTCCAGGCCAGCCAGCCGAGCACCGCGATCAATACGACGAGCGGGCCGGGCCAGCGGCGTGCGGGCAGCCGCTCCCGCCAGCTCCACCATGCCAGCAGCACAAGCGTCACCAGCCAGGTGTGCAGCCCGGACAGGGGATGGAGCAGCAGGTGCAGGCCCACCAAGAGCGCCGCCCACCCCAGCCGGCGCCGCGATAGGGCCACCAGGGCCAGCAGGCCCAGCGGCAGCGTCAACGTGCGCGGGTCGAAGTAGTTGTCGTAGGTGCGCACGTAGCTGCCTCCGATGCTGACCGGCAGGACGAACAGCACCATGGCCAGGTATGCCGCCGGCTTGCGCCGGGTCAGGCTCTCAGCGAGCAGGTAGGCGCAGAACAGGATCGCCAGCTGTGCCAACAGGTAGCCGGCCGCCATCGTCCATTCCAGGCCCAGCCAACGGAGCGGCACGGCCAGCACGTCCTCGAACCACGAGATGCTGGCCTGGGGTTGGTTGACGAAGAAGTAGTCACCGGGGTACAGGCTCGCGTCCAGCCGGTGGTACAGCATCGGGATGTAGAGGATCTGGTCGTCGTTGACGAACTTGTACCCGTGGGCGATCAACGCCAGCGGGGTGAGCGCCAACGCCGACAGGAGCGGCAGGCCCCACTGCCACAACCCCTTTTCCCGCTCTGGACAACTGATCACTGGCTCCCTACTCCTGAGGAAATGTCTCACGCAAAGGGAAAAGAAACTTGGCGCTCTTTGTGCCCCGTACGGGGTACTTTGCGTCTTTGCGTGAAACTGCCATCCGACTTTGCCCCTGCACGCGGCTACGGCACGCGCAGCGGCGTGGCCAGCGTCACGTGATCGCCGTCCGGCTGCCCGGCCGGGTCGAACACGGGCAGGCGGGTGCCGCTGTCCGGCAGGTACATGCCGGCGATCAGGCGATACTCACCCGGCGGCAGGTCGGGCGGCAGGGCCAGGCGATGGCGGTCGCGCACCACCTCGCCGGGCGCCCAGGTCGTGGTGATCAGTGCCCCGTCGCCCGGCTGGCCGTCGTGCTGGGCCTGCACCCGGCCGGCGGAATCCAGCAGTTGCACGAAGACCACGGTGTTCTGGGCCGGAGTCGCCCGGGCCTGCCAGGTGAGGGTGACGTTCAGCTCCGACAGGCCGCCCAGGCTGCCCGAGGCCGGCAGGCTGCCGCCGCTGCCATCCGCCAGGTCGTACCCCAACAGGCGGATCGCATCGCCCAACCGGCTGGGTTGGGCGACCGCCGGCGGGAGATCCAGGCTGAACTCGTGCGCTCGCCCCGCGACGTTGAGCGTCGCCAGCGCCACTTGCCCGGCCGGCTTGCCGCCGGCATCCGCCAGCGCAACTGCCAGCTGGTAGTCACCGCCGGGCAGGCTGTTGGGCAGCGCCAACACCCACGGATCGCGCACCAGCTCGCCGGCCTGCCAGGCGGGGGTTGGGTAGCGCCCGTCGACCGGGCGGCTGCTCCATTCCACCCGCATGCCCGGCCCCTTCCCATCCAGAGTCAACCGGATCGTATAATCCGGCAAGGAAGCGTCGAGTGCCCGCCAGTAGAGGGTGAGGGGGATGCGCTCGCCCGGCTTGTGCACCGCCGGGGCATAATCGTATCCGATCAGCTGCAGCCCGGCGTTTAGCGGCGCCGCCAGGCGGTGCTCGACCGCCACCTGTTCGGGTGCTGGATACTCAGCCGGCCGGGCTACTGCCAACGTCCCCTCCTGGGGCGAGAGGGACATCTGGCCGATCAGCTTGCCGTCGTCCGCACGGATGCCCACCCGCAGCAGGTAGTCGCCGGGCGGCGTGCCGGGAACCGGGCGCAGCCGGCAATCGCTCTCGATGATGTCCTCGTGCTGCCAGCTGGCGGCCTCGCCGAACGTCGGGTCGGTCACGCAGTCGCCGCGCCCCCATTCCTGGTCGCGGTCGTCGGCCAGCCGCAGGTAGAACCAGTCACCGGGCTGCATGCCGTCGTTGACCCAATACAATCGCATCGACTGCTCCACCCCAGCCCTGAGCGTGCCGCCCGGCTCGTAGCCGGCCAGCCGGGCCTTGCCTGCCAGGTAATTCTGGTCGGCGTAGGGATCAACCGGGTGTGAAATGGCCAGGCCCTGATAGACATAGGCGTAGTCGATGCCGCCCAGCCGCACAGTGGTCAGCGGCGCCTGCCGGCGGACGTAGCGCATGATGCCGGTTTCGGGCAGCATGCGCTGCAGCTGGTTGACGTAGAAGATGATGTAATCGCTGCTGAGGATGTACTGCGGGTGGGCAATGTCGCCCACGTCGGTCTGGCTGTCGAACAACACGCTGACGGTGGTGCCGTACCACGACGCCACGCGCCGCACCGGTCCGGCGGCGTGCGCCTGGATGTAGCGCGCCGCCTGCTCCAATCCCTCGCCGCGCCCCACCAGGATGGTCCGCTGCGCCTGCGCGCCGCCGCCCAGCAGCGGATCGAAGAAAGTGGAGTAATACGGCGCGCTGGGCCAGGCCAACGCCAGCTGGCCGGCCACCAGCAGCCCCGCCAGCCCCCAGCCTGCCATACGCGATACGCCATTTGCCATTTGCCATTTGATATTTGATATTTGATATTTGGCTCTCAGCCACCCCCAACCGGCCAGCAAGTCGAAGACGACCACCGCCGGCAGCACGTAGCGCTCCTGCTTCTTACCGATGACCGACATGAAGGCAATGAACAGGACCGAGTAAACCAACAACCAGGTGGCCCAACGGTCGCCTCTCCTACCCAGCGCCAGGCTGACCATCGCCAACCCCAGCCCCAACAGCGTGATGGGGCTGAGCACGAAGCCCAGGCTGACCGGGTAATACAGTGGCCCGGCATCGTCTACCGGCTGGCCCATGAAGAAGGTGCCGTTGGCGTGGGCACCGCTCTCACTTTCCACGAAGTTGGCGACGATGCCCAGGGTGTTTGCGGGGGCGGCCCCCAACGCCGGCCAAACCAACAAGGCTACGACCAGGGCCACGGCTGCCAGCTCCAGCCAGGGGATGGCCGCGGCCTTCACGGCGCGCCACAGGGTCTGCCGCGCCTGCCACACCCCCGGCAGCAGGGTCAGCCCGGCAAAGCCCAGCAGAAAAACCGACGAGACCTTGCTGAGCGTCGCCAGTGCTATCCCAGCCCCGGCCAACAGCAGAGTGCCGCGCCGCCGCTCCTTCAGGTACAGCAGCCAGCCCAGCACTGCCAGCAGCGAGAAATCGGTCGCGGGCGAGTCGTGGTGCAGCACCCGCGAGTGTGCCACGAAGAGCGGCTCGAATGCCATGAGACAGGCACCCAGTGCGGCCGGCCCGCTGCCGATCAGCTGCCGGCCCAGCCAGAAAGCCAGCGCCACCATCAGCGCCGAGAGCACCGCCAACGGAAAACGCAGCAGCTGCAGCGTATCCAGGGTAGCTGGCGTGGTGACCATGCGATCGGCAAACTGGGGCAGAGACTCGCCCGGCAGCGCGGCCCGCAGGTAATACCAGGCCAGGCCGATGCTGCCCGACCACATCGTGGTCACCCCGGGATGGCCGGTCTGGGCGGTCCCGGCCAGCTGGCCGTGCACGAGCGCCTGCAGGAACCTGGCCGAACGCTGGTACCACAGGTTCTCGTCGACCATCAGGAAGTAGTTCAGCTGCAGCAGGCGAGGCACCAACGCCCCGACGAAGATCATCAGGCCGGGCGCCAGGCCCCGGAGAAAAGGCCGGTTGGCAGCTGCACGCATCTGGCGGAACATTGTCGTTTCACTTTACCTGGTTAAGGACTGCCTACCGCACCGCCGGCTCCACCCGCACTACCGCCTCCTCGGGCGGCAGCGCAAAGCGCAGCTCCCCCTCCGGAACCGCCGGCGCCTGGGTGTAGAAGCCAATCTGCAGCCGGTAATCGCCGGACGGCGTGCCGGCCGGCACCGGCAGCTCCCCCTGTTCGACGATGATCTGTCCCTGCCGCCAGCTGCCAGGCTCCCCATCTTCACTCGCCAGCGGCTGGCTGAGTCCCTCGGCCACGACGCGGCCCGTCGGACCCGCCAGGCGGAAGAAGAAATGCTCCTCCGGTCGCTTGCCCAGGTATTCCCAATACAGCCGGAAGGGGAGGCCGCTCCCCGGCTTTGCGTGGGGGGTCGCCGCGCCGGGTGCGGTCAGCCAATCCCAGCCCAAGAGCGCGGCGATGCCGCGATACGCACGCTGGTTTTCGTCGACGCGATCCTCCACGTAGTGCTGCAAATGCGGGCCAGGGTAGATCACCACGTAGTCGACGCCCCGTAAGGGGATCACCGCCTCTGGCTGGTAGCGGCTCTCGAAGTAGCGGAACAACTCGTCGTCCGGGAATCGGCGCTGCAGCTGGTTGATGTAGAACACCACGTAATCGCCGCTCAGCGCCTTGCCCTTCTCCTTGGCATAGCTGACAGCCGTCCCTTTGAAAAACGGGGCAAACGTGGATTGGTACCAGGCCGACACCTGCAGTCGATCCGCATCGGGTTTCCGGTTGAGGTAGTCCGCGGCCAGGTCCATCCCTTCGCCCCAGCCGACGGTCAGCGTGTGCTCGGCGCTCTGGATGCCGCCCAGCAGCGGATTGTAGTACGTAAAGAAATAGGGGTAGCTGGCCACGACCAGGGCCCCCTGCACCAGGAACACGACCGCCAGCAGCAACCGGTGCCGCAGGTTGACCCATTGAACCAATCCCACCGCCGCCAGGATGCTCAGCGCGGGATAGACCGGCAGGATGTAGCGATCCTGTTTCTTCTCGCCCAGCGTCATGAAGGCGACGAACAGGATGGCGTAGCCGGCCAACAGGCCCAGGGCCGGCCAGCCGGTCGCCGCCTGCACGGCCTGCCGCCTGGCCCTCCATCCCTTCCAGGCGGCATATCCCAGCGCCGCCAATCCCGCCCAGACCAGGGGCGTGCTGCGCAGCAGCCAGCTGACCGGGTAAAATAAGGGACCCGGGTCGCTTGACACGTCGCCCAGGAAGTAATCCCCCTTGGCGTGGCCACCGCTGGCATACTTGAAGCCGGTGGAAAAGACGGTGCCAACCGCCTCCTGCGGGATCACCCACATGGCCGGCCAGACGACGAAAAAGACGGCAGCTGCGCAGCCAAACCACAGCAGGCCGTCGCCCAGTGTGGCCGCAACCCGCCAAGCCAACCCCTCTCCGCGCCGCCAGCCTGCCACCAGCGCCCACACGCCGATCAGGGCGATGAAGGGATTGAGAAACAGGCTGGAGCTTTTGCTGAGAAATGCCAGGCCGCCGGCTGTGCCCGAGACGACCAGCCACCAACGCGACCGCTGCCGCCCCCAGTACATCAGCGCCGTCAGCAGCGACACCGTCATGAAGGCCGTCGCCAGCGCATCGTGATGGATCACCCGTGATAGGGCGATCTGGAAGGGATCAAGGGCCACCAGCAGGCCGGCAACCAGCGCAACCGGCCGGCTGTCCAGCAGCCGGCTTACGAGCCAGTAGACCAACCCCACCCATAAGCTGAGTAACACCACGCTGGGTAGGCGCTCGGGCACGATCAGTGCCGCATCCAGTGGGTTGGTGCGCTGGTCGGCCACGAAATCAAACAGCGAGCCCGGCTGCCCGGACGCCAGGTAATGCAACAGCAGCCCCAGGCTGCCCGTCCACATGGTCGTCACACCCGGGTGGCCGGTTCGCAGGGTGCACGACAGGCCGACAGCCTGCTGCAAGCCTGCGACATCGACCGGCGACGAGCACAGATACGCCGGGTTGAGCAGTCCTGCCAGGAAATTGCGCGAGCGGTCTATCCACAGGAATTCGTCAGGGGTCAGGAACCTGCCCAGCGCCGGCAGGCGAACTGCCAATGCCAACAGGAACAGGCCAGCCGGCGCGCCCAAACGGCTCCAACGTTCGGCACCAGGAGAGGCCATCTACCTCCGTGTCATGCACACGCCGCTGCCCTCCTTCGACTATGAACGAAGGGCAGCGGCCAGGGGTATCTCAGTTTTCCTATTGAATGTTCACGTACACCGCGTCGTAGGACGGGTTGCTGGTCACGCCTATGTGCCGTGTGGCTCCGGCATCCAGCACGACGGAACCGTTGTAGGTGGCTTTGGGAAGGGCGGCAGTGAACGGATGATCACCCGGCGGCAGGGTGATCGTCAGCTCGCTGTTGGCCACCATCTGGTAGGCAACCCCGTTAATGGTGAAAGTCAAGGTCTGCCCAATATAGTTGGAGATGGTCAGATCGGCCATGCCGGCGGGCGGTCCTTCGGTCGCGCCAGCTGCCGGCTGGGTAGCCGCCGGCACAGCCGTCGCTTCCGGTGTCGTGACGGCCGGCGGTGGAACCTGGGGGCCGCTGAGCACGCTGATGGCGACATACATCTTGGGAGTCACAGGTGTGGCCACAGTCTCGCCGGCCTTGGGCGTGGACATGGGCGTTGGAGTCGCGTTGAGGATCTGGAGCGTGAAGGCCAGCTGGGTATACTGGCCCGCCGTCACCTCGACGGTGCCATTCGTGCCAGGTATGCCGGCACTGGCCGAATAGGTCACGGTGCCGGGCGTGAAATTGACCTGCTGCCGGCCGCCCGGCGGTACCCGCACGACCGCGCCGTTCAGGTTCACCACGAGCTCGTCGCCGATGTAGTTGGTCACCACCAACGCACCCTCCCCGGCCGGCAGCGGTTGCAGCGGTGCCAGGGTTGGGGTTGCGGTCGGAACGCCCGGCGTCAGACTGGCCTGGAAGAAGACCAGCTCATCCCTGGCTGGCGTCAGCACCACGCCCTCTTTCGAGATCACCTCTGGGATGTGATCCACCCGCGCCCCTATGACGTAGGTCTGCCCGGCCGCCAGGTCGACCTGGCCGTTGGCACCCGGCCCACCCGGCACCTCGCCGCTGTAGTTGTGCTGGCCGGGACCCAGAGTGAAGGTCACGACCCCACCCGTCGGAGCGGCCTCCGTGCCGGGCACGCTGTACGCCTGTCCGTCCAGGGTAAAGGTCAGCGGGACGCCTACGTAGTTGATCACGACGAGAGTAGCCTGACCGCCCTGGGCGCTGATCGTGGCTACACTCAACAAGGATAAAGCCAGGACCACCAGCGCAGTCCACAAGAGCGATTTGGGTTTCATAGTCTGACCTCCTTGAGTTTCCCAGTCTTAGCGAGCCCACGAAATCTGCTCATCGTACCAATCCCGGCTCCCATATGGCTCCACCGGGTCAGGCAGCTGATACACGCCGCCGTCATACGCGAACAGCTGATGCGCTTGACTTCCGTCCAGACGCACGATCCAGATGCCCCAATTGCCGCCAGAGTCGGACAGGTAAGCCAGCCACTGGCCGTCAGGCGACCAGGACGGCAGCCCGTCGATGCCGGGCGCGTGGGTCAGCTGGCGCGGGTTGGCGCCGGCCGAGTTGTTGAGGCCCTGGGCGCTGACCAACCACACATCCCAGCTGCCCGAGGCCGGACTTTGGTAAGCGATATCATCCGACACCGGTGACCAGGCGGGATGGGCAGCCGCGGCTTCCTGCCACACCGGCCCGATCAGGTTCTTTCCCGTATCCCACGACTTGACGGCCGCGGCGGCCGCGACCCACAACCCGCAGCGATTGCCCGTCAAGTCGCAACCACGGTAGACGAAGCGCTGGCCGTCCGGCGCCCAGGAGGGTTCCTGCCCGGCAAGCCGCAGGTCTTGCTCATCCGATCCATCGGCATTGATGAGATAGATGCGCGAGATCTTGTCGCCGTTGCGCTGGCTGTCGAACAGCAACCGTCCGCCGTCGGGCGACCAACTGGGATGCGAGTCCTCCCAGTAGCCGCCGGTGCCCCGGAAGTTGGTGCCGTCCAGCGCGGTATTCGCAATGTAGCGCGCCTTGAGCGCCGGAGCACAGTGGAGGAATGGACTCTTGTCGCTGGACGGGTCACCCCAGCCGCGGAATGCCAACTGCTCGCCCGCAGGTGACAGGGCCGGCTCGCTGACGTTGTTCAGCGAGAAGACGCGCCGGTTGGCCTGACAGGCCTCCGGTCCCTTGAGGCATGCAGCCACGTCAATGATGTTGATCTCATACGTGCACCGATTGCTCGCCCGATTCCAGAAGCTGAAGGCGATGTGCCCGCCCGGCTGGTCGGCAGCCGATTCGATGGGTGCGGCCTGGGCCGGCAGGCCCGCTCCCCAATCAACCAGGCTCCCGCCAGGTGGATGAGCCAACAGCTGGGCGCTCCCTGCCACCCCAAGCGCCAACAGGGCGACGGCCGTTGTTGCTGCCAGCCGTGCGCCAAACCGCCAACTCTGCCTCATAGAACCGTCCTTTCATCCACAATGCCATGCACCTCTCGAACAACCGCGTGCCGCCCACTCCGCCTGGTGGATCCGGGCACATCTGAAGCCAGTGTATAACCAATTGCTGAGTTGCGCAAACTGCCCGGAGCCTGCTGGAGAAACTTGCCTGCCAGGCGATAATATGCTAAAATAGATGTGATAAGTGAATAAACGGATGGAGGCCATTTCAATGCCCAACCAGGCATCATCGCAGCCAGGGTTGGGCATTGTTGTCGAGGGAGAGGAATCGTAGAGAAGGTGGCCTCCCTACCAGGATTGCCTTCCCGGCATTATCCCACGTATACCACCGCGAGGGTGGGCCACGTCTCCGCGATACCTGGGTATCACGTGCACGTGGACGTGCATGACTGACTGCCCGGCCGCTTCTCCCACGTTGATGCCGATGTTGTAACCATCTGGCTGGTATTCGAGGTCGAGGTACGGTCTGGCCTGATCGAGAAGATCCAGCAGGGCAAATTTCTCCTCCTGCGTCAGATCAAAGTACCCTTCGACGTGCCGGACCGGTATGACCAGGAGGTGACCCTTGCTCACCGGGAACCGGTCGCTTACCGCGAACGCCAACTCGTTGTGAAACAGCTTGTGTTCATCCGGGAACTGACAGAATGGGCATCGGTTCACTGTGATTTGCCTCCGACTTTGCCGGGTCTCAAATTGCGCGCAGGTGACAGGTATCGTTCAGCAACACCAGCGCAAACCCACCTGGACCAGCCTCGAACACGTTGACGGCGCAGGTATCCTGCCGCAGCCGCCAGAAGCGGTCGGCGTCCAGGCCCAGCACCGCCAGCAGGATGACGCGGTTGACGACCGTGTGCCCCACCAGGACGATGGCCCCTTCCGGGTGCCGGGCCGCCAATTCCTCGACGGCAGCCATGGCCCGCACGCGGAGCGCGTCGAGCGTCTCGCCGCCCGGAATGCGCGCCAGGTGTGGCGTTCCGAGCCAGGCATTCATCGCCCCCGGCCAACGCGCCCGAACCTCGTCAGGGGTCAAGCCCTGCCACTCGCCGTAGTCGATGTCGACCAGGCCAGGGTGCACCCGTACCGGCAGGTGGCAGGGTTCGGCAATTGCTTCGGCGGTCCTGGCGGCACGCGACAGTGGGCTGGTGTAGATGGCTTCCGCCTGCCAGGCGCCGGCAATGCGCCGGCCCGCGGCTCGCGCCTGAGCCAGGCCCGTTTCGTTGAGCGGAACGTCCGCCCGGCCTCGAAAGCGCTCCACCTGGTTCCACTCCGTCTGCCCGTGCCGCACCAGGATGATGGTCGTCATCTGCACTACCCCTGGCTTGCTACTTCGACCGGTCACGCCAGCCGGACATTGCGGCAACCGCCCGTGCGGCCGCCCCCACCTCTTCGCCGCGCGGCTCCTCTCGAAAACGGTAGTCGAGCCTACGGATGATCTCGCTCAAGTGGGCCTCCAGTCCTCGCCAGATAGCGATCTGCGTCTCCACCAGCGCCGCGGCGACGGGGCCGGGTCGCGGGCGGTGCTCAGCGCCTGGCGCAGGTGCGGCAGGCACAGGCCTTCCGACGCCCGGTAGGCCTCGAGCAGGCCGTTCTCGCCCGGAAGACCCTCCACCAGGGTGGCGATCAATGCCGACTCCACGGCCTCAGCCTGGACGCAGATCGGGCAGGGCACCTGGGGAGCCAGGTCGGCCGCCAGCTCCGCGGTAGCCGCCGGCTGCGTCCGTCGAAAGAACTGCGCCGGCCCTGCCGGTTCCAGCCGGGCGTTTTCCAGGACCGCCAACACGTTCTGCACCACATCGCGCATGATGATGACGCTTCCCGACGATGCGCCGCCCTGAATGAGCTGCCAGGCATGTTGATGGCAGAAACCGCGCGCCTGGCGAATGTTCTGGCGCGCCCCAGGATCGTTGACGTTCTCCCAGAGCAGGATATCGATGGAACGATCCACCGCGTCGGCTTTGAGCCGGCAAACCGGACAACCGGGCTGTGCCATAGCGTCATGCAGATCGTAGAAACCCATAGTTCGACCCACACAGCACCTCCCCATGTGCAAGAAAAGCCTCTACCGCTCCGGGCACATCTGGCCTGGTGGTAGAGGCTATCAGTCGCACACTCGACAGGCTGAGGAATTCATCCCTCAGGCGAGCCTCATCGCCTGTTTCTCAGACGGGGTCCAGTCTAGCACCCATCGGTGTTCCTGTCAAGATTCGTTGAGTTTTGGCAGATGGCCGG
>Ga0315282_10017078_pt1 | contig 10524 bp, 8 predicted proteins | sample YL17G07_20_MG_FD_203693 | JGI IMG/M metagenome (GOLD analysis project Ga0315282, IMG submission 203693) | Sediment microbial communities from Yellowstone Lake, YNP, Wyoming, USA - YL17G07_20 | ecosystem: Environmental > Aquatic > Freshwater > Lake > Sediment | place: USA: Wyoming | collected... | reverse complement strand
TTACGTCCATTATGCTGAAACGACCTGAATTCTACGTTGTTGCGTCCCAGAACCCGGTGGCTCCGGGAGATTATATCCAGCTGACAGGATTTGCGGAAAAAGGGGTCAGTTACGTGAAGATTGATATAACCGATCCGTCCGGAAACATCGTTCACACGTTTATGTCGCCGGTCAGCGCCACGGGATACTTCCAGTACGGGTTCCATGTCGATATGCTACCGGGACAGTACCGTGTCATCGTCAGCAACCCCTCAATGAAGAGCGGTCTCGACCAAAGTCTTACGGTTGCAATCCCGACTCTGGTCCAGACAAACCTCACCCAGCCGGGAACCATAACCACACCCGTACTGACAACCCCCGCACCAGTGGCAACCTCCCCAACTCCCACGAGTGTTCCCCTTTCCCCGGTCTATGCGATTGCCGGTATCACCGGGGCTATTGCCCTTCTCTGGACAAAGGGAAGAAAGAACACGTAAATTTTTCATCTTTTTCCGGTTACAGTAACCGCATAAACTACCAGGTCTTCGCTGACACATTTGTTTACTGAACCTGACCATAACATATTTTGAAAATCAGCATTAATAGTAAAAAAGCAATTCGGAGAATATCCGTGAAAAAATACTCTTTTATCGCTCACATGCCGGACTATCCCGGTACCCTGCAGCGGACTGCGGGTATAATCAAAAAATATGAGGGAAATATCAACCGGATCCAGTTCGACCGTCGCATCGATCCCTGCACAGTTTTTTTTGAAGTTACTGCGACTGAAGCCTCCTATGATCATATCACCCGCGACCTTGCGTCACTGGGATATCTCCAGACCTCGTTAAAATCCCTGAATTTTTTAAAATTCTACGTGTACCTGCCGCACCGGGCCGGTGCTCTCTGCGAATTTCTCAGTGTTACAACATCTGTCGGTGCCAACATTGCGTTTATTGATTTTGATGATGCGGGCAGGCATCCGGACCGGTTGACGATCAGCCTGAATCTCGAAGAGACCACTGCCATCGACCGGTTGCTCGATCGGCTTAAGTCACGGTACCGTCTGGAGATCCTCGAATATGACACGACGGGCAAACATCTTGACGATACCGTTTTCTATGTCCGGTTCGCGCAGGAGATCCGCGCACTTATTGGCGAATCCGAAGACGAATTCCTGCTCTCGTTTCTCGCGGGAACGAATCATATCGTGCAGGAGCTGATGGACCGGGGCAATGATCCCCGTCAGGTGTTTGATTCCGTGCTTGCCACGGGTCGGACGACAAAGGCGACGACCGGGGAACATTTCTATGCCGATATCCAGAAATTTTCAGTATCGGCTTTTGTTGATCTCTACTGCTTCCAGCTTCCCTGTGGAGGAAATATTTTTGTTCTTAATACCGCAGGTGAATCCCTGATGATCGATACCGGCTATGGTATCTATCACCGGGACGTCATGGCAATGCTCGCCTCGTGTGGTCTCGGGGACAAGAGCCGGTTTAAGAGACTCGTCATTACCCATGCCGATGCGGACCATTGTGGTGCCGGTGGTTTTTTTGATGCGCCGGCACTGATGCACGAGGGAACGCTTGCAATCATCCAGACGAACAACCGTGCCTACGGGTCCCGCAGCGAACACTCTGTCCTTGAAGCGTTCTACACGAAGATGATCAATCTTTTTTCGCAGTTTTCGCCTTCAGCCCGGATCGAGTGTTTTCCCCATCCGGACGGGAAAGCCCGGGGTATCTTCCCCTGCATGGGGAAGGTCGGGATTGGGGATCTAAAACTCGAAGTGCTGGACGGGCTGGGCGGACATACCTGCGGGCAGATCTATCTCTATTCCGAAGAACACGGGCTCCTTTTTGCCGCAGACTCCGTGATCAATTTTGCGAGCATGAGTGCAGAACGGGCAACCTACAGTTCACTTGCCGCGTTTCTTGTCACGTCTGTCAATGTGGATAGTGATCTTGCCAAAAAGGAACGCTTGGCGTTACTGGAACTTGCCGTACACACGGACGAAAAACTGTCCGGGACCGGCAGGCGCTGTCTCATCTGCGGGGGGCATGGGGCGGTATCGGTGCTGGATGAGGGGAAACTGGTCGCATTCGGGGAGATCCGGCGGTACCAGCCAAACTAGTCCTGATCCTGCATCATCTGCCCGCAGTCCGGCCATGTCCATGCAACAGGGACGAAACGGCCATTCTCTCTTTTGTAGAGTTGCTTCCCGGAGCTTCATCCCCCGTTGGCTCTCCTTGGAAAATCATATCTAATCAAAAGGGGAAGTGGGGGCAGGACATATACCGATACCCCCGGAACCTCATGGGAACCTTCTGTAAAACTCCTTACAATCAAAGAATCGGTCACGTTCCATGCACGCTCATCATCCATGGTATGATTTGCTGCCGAACTATACATATAAAAGAAGACACCTATAAACTGGATACATATTGACGACATAATCAGGCTGCCGACAACGGTGATGGCGATACATTTATTTAGCTCCCGATGCTCGGTCTTTCCGGGGCCAAACCAATCCTCGAGGAAGTATCCAGTATATAGGCATAAGATCGGGACAAGGCCGGTTAAAAACCTGGGTCCAAAGCAGAATGCGGCTGATGATAGGGCTTGGGTAAAAAAACTATACAGAAGGATCTCAAGAAAGATTGCCAGCCCGGACACAAGCAGCAGAGTCCTGATATGAGAATTCCTGTTGGTACAGATTATATAAAACCCGGCGATCGACAGCAGAAGAACCGGGCAGTAGATAAAAAGCCCCACATTAGGTAAGAAAAGGAGACCCAGGTAATGCCCGACAAAACTCGCATTCACTGTAAAAAAGGAGAGGCTTTCTGCATACCCCCCAAAAACATTCCCAAAAAGGGAGTAATTGTAATATAAAAAAGGAAGGCCTCCGAGAATCCCCCCAATCAGATAATAATGAATCTTTGTTCTCTGGTACCACACGATATAGAAAAGTACCGGGATGAGGAGAATGGAATCGGGAGGCCGGTTAAAAACAAACAGTCCGGAGAGTATCCCAATAATGATAATGTACACCAACGATTCCTTTTTTTCGTTTTTTATGATAAGATAGATTAGACCAGCAAGGAGTAATTCGACAGTACCGTGTTGCCAGAGGGCTTGGCTGCTAATCGACCAGGTACTGGTTGCAAAGGCGAAAATGAACGCAGTAAGGATTGCAATTCTCTTCGAGAACAACTCTTTTCCTGAAAGGTATACGAGGACTCCGGCAAGAGCAGCAATAAAAGAAGCTGCAGATTTTGACAGGAAGAATAAGGTATTGCCTCCATATGATGGGTTACTAAAGAAGGTGGATATGAAGTTCGATATCGCATATATTGGCGTGACAAGAACCGGTGTTACTATCGGGAAACGTGAGACATAATGCCCCTCAGCGAGTCGAAACGCATACGAAAAATCTGGACTGGAAATATATGCAGTGGCAAAATCCAAATACACATTGTGATTTGTCAGCAACGCTATCGGGATGAGTGAGGCCGAAATAGTATCGCCGCTCATCAACCAGACTCCGTCAATTGTGTTGTATGCGAGATAGAGAACAATAAAGAGGATGATGATATCGTATTGATAGATATAGTGAAGCAGGAAGTCAGGGAATTTTGATGGGGATTTAACTTCAGGATTTTTCGAGGTGGGAGATTGTTTTGCAACGCTTTTATTTTTTTGTTTCATGGCGGCAATCCAATGTATCAAAATCTTATTCGTTTAATAATATTTCACTGTTGGGGTTTTCCAAAGATTAAAAATCCTCTGGGTTTGTCCTAATTTCAGGTAATTTTCGGGGTTCATGTATTCTGCGAATAAGTGTGCTAGTGTTTTTACTTATCTGAAATATAACACCGTTCCATCTGGCCTTGCTATGTACTGGTAAACGGATTGGATTGGATAAAGAAATCCTCACTTTGTACTATGAGATCCCCCCTCCTTTCTGGCTGTCGGCGCGACGCGTCTTTGGGTTGCACATGGGCAATGCGGTTCAAGTGACTGTATGTGAATTAAATTAATCGTTCAGTCTACCCACAGGGAATAACAGGAATCGCGAGGATCCGTTTTTTCTCTCCCAAAATCTGTGGCTCCGTTTGGCTTTCGCAGTCATTGCAGATCCAGTGCGAAATTCTCATCTACTATGGGATAGCATCTTTGTGCGAGCAGGATGGAGAGCCACAGGGTACAGGAAATGATGCGGCTGATGGCGTCCAAGATCCGGACGATCGCCAATTCAATATCAGATGACGATGTCGGAAAATTTATCGAGGAGATCATGAAAGCCCGGCGTATTTACGTTATGGGTGCAGGACGGTCAGGCCTCGTCGCAAAAGCGTTTGCGATGCGCCTCATGCATCTCGGTTTTCAGGCGTTTGTTGTCGGTGAGACCATCACCCCGGCGCTGAATGCCGGCGATGTGATGGTAGTCTTCTCCGGCTCCGGCAGGACAAAGACGGTTGCGGATATTGCCGAGACGGGAAAGGAAATCGGCGCTCACATCTGCCTTATCACCGCGAACCCGGACTCGCGAATCGGGAAGATTGCAGACTGCATCGTCATAATCGAGCATCACCGCGATGATGTGGAAGACGATGCCGTAGAGTTTGAGATCCGTCAGATGATGGGAGACCACAAATCCTTTGCGCCCCTCGGCACACTCTTTGAGACCGTTTCCATGATCTTTGCCGATGCCATCATTTCCCGCCTTATGGAGATTACAAAGACGGATGAAAACGCGCTGAAAAACCGGCATGTGAATCTCGAGTGAATCGAAAAAAATCGGAAGTAACAGGTATGAAAGAAACATTTTCACCCAGGGTATCAGGAATCGAAATCTCCGGGATACGCAGGATCTTTGAGGCAGCCGGTCCGGGTTCGATCAACCTTGGGCTTGGACAGCCGGACTTCGATACCCCGCAGCATATCAAGGATGCTGCAATACAGGCAATACGGGAAGGAAAGACCGGCTATACCGGTGGTACCGGTATCCCGGAACTCCGCGATGCAATCTGCGGGAAGTTCAAAAAAGAGAATGGGCTTTCGTATACACCCGATCAACTGATCGTGACTGCCGGCGCAAGCGAAGCGCTCCATATCGTGATGCAGGCGCTTGTCAGTGAAGGGGACCGGGTGCTCTGCGCTGATCCGGGTTTTGTCTCGTATTCTGCACTTGCCACCATTGCCGGGGGGCGCCCGGTGGGTGTCCCGCTTGACAATAAACTCCATCTCGATGTTGAACGGGCAAAGGAACTCTTGAAGGGCGCCCGGCTCTTCGTCCTGAACTCCCCTGCAAATCCTACCGGGGCGGTCGAGCCGAAAGACTCGATCCGGGCGATCGTTGAATATGCGAACGACTGCAACGTGACGGTGGTGAGTGATGAAGTATATGAACATTTCATCTATGGCAAAAAGCACTGGAGTGCCGGTCGATTCGGTGACAATGTTATAACAATCAATGCAGCAAGCAAGACCTATGCGATGACCGGCTGGCGGCTCGGGTACCTTGCCGCCCCGGCCGAGGTGATCGGGCAGTGCCTGAAAGTGCACCAGTACTGCCAGGCGTGCGCCACCTCGATATCCCAGTATGCCGCCCTCGCCGCGTACACGGGCGACCAGCACATGGTCGGCGTGATGCGGGATGAATACCGTGTACGACGTGACCTGCTCTGGAACGGCCTTGCCCGCCTCGGTTTTACCTTCCCGGCGCCCGAGGGGGCATTCTATGCATTCGTCCCGATGAAACCGGCACTGACAGAGAAGATTATCACGAAGGGTGTGATCCTGGTACCGGGTTCTGCGTTCGGTGTCAACGCGCCGGAGTATACACGGTTCAGCTACGCAGCATCCCGTGAAAACTTAAAGACAGCGCTTGACAGGATAGAAAAGGCAATACGTGAGTGATATGGTGAAGGAACTTTTAGAGAAATTATCCAATGCCCACGGGGTATCGGGCAGTGAAGGCAGTGTAATTTCGGTCATCAAAAAAGAACTGAAGGGGTACGTGGATGAGTTCCGCGAAGATGCCATGGGTAACCTGATCGCCATCAAGCGCGGCAACAAGTTCAAGGTGATGCTCGCTGCGCACATGGACGAGATCGGGCTCATGGTAAAATATATCGATGACAAGGGATTCATCCGGTTCGTCGCCCTCGGGGGCTGGTACGCGCCGACGCTCTACAACCAGCGTGTCGTCCTGCACGGGAGCAAAGGAAAGTGCTATGGGGTTATTGGCGGCAAACCCCCGCACATGATGGATGAAGATGAGCGTAAGAAGGGCGTGAAGGTTGATGACATGTTCCTCGATGTCGGGGCAGCGAACCGGGGCGAGGTGGAAGCCCTCGGCATCGAAATCGGGACCCCCATCACCATCGACCGTGAATTTACCCGGCTCGCCAATGACCACGTGACGGGAAAGGCATTTGACAACCGTGCCGGTGTTGTCATGCTCATCAAGACACTGAAGAATGTGGAATCTCCGTTCACTATTTACGGGGTCTTTACCGTGCAGGAGGAAGTGGGGCTGAAAGGTGCACGGACGAGTGCCTATGCCCTTGATCCTGACTGCGCCATCGCAACGGATGTCACGATCCCCGGCGATCATCCCGGGATGGAAATGAAAGATGCGGCGGTTGAGATGGGCAAAGGGCCGGTCATCACGATCGTCGACAGCAGCGGGCGCGGGCTGATTGCGAACCGCAAGGTGGTGAAATGGTTAAAAGATGCGGCAGATACAAACAACATCCCCGTGCAGGTGGAAGTGGGGACCGGAGGTACTACCGATGCGACGGCAATACACCTGACAAAAGGCGGCATCCCGAGCACCAGCCTCTCCATCCCCACCCGGTATATTCACTCGCCGGTGGAAGTGCTTGATGTCAGGGATATCGAGGCAGCAGTGGAGCTGCTCATCGCTGCGCTGAAGGTAAAACCGGCGCTTTGATTTTTACCATCAGGTATTTTTTTTTCGAGCCGGATCCTGGAAAACGGGATTACGGGATGTCACCCGAAAGCCTCCCATTTGCGATGCTGTTTCCTTCCCCTCGGGAGATCCCCCTCTCGCAATCCTGTGATCCGGCACTTGCCATAAAACAAACCCGTTACCGGTGACCGGTCGATAAAAACGAAGAATCAAAAAAAAGTGCGTTTAAAAAAAATTGTTTAATTATCTTCCCACCGGTTTTTCTTTTTCATGAGGAAATAGCCGGCAATCGCGATGATCACGACAACCACACCAATGATGATCAGGGTGGTGGTGTTCAGCCAGTTCCCGCCGGTACCGCCACCGGTGTTCGTGAGCGCGAGTTTGAAGTTGATCGCATCAGTTAATGATTCATTCCCCTTGTCGAATGCGGCTTTCGCCTTCACCCGCGAGAGCTCGTAGTTCCCGAGGTTAAAGAGGTCTTGTGCCGATGAAAGGTACTGGTCAGCACTCTCTTTTTTCGCTACTACGATGGCGAGCCGGGGATCGCTTGTGATACTCTTGTTCACGGTGAAGAACACGATGAGGTCACTTGTCTGTGAGATGGGGACCCGGGCTTTACCGATATCCCTCTCTGCCGATGCCCGGTCAAGGAGTTTCTCCCCCTCGTCTATCTGGCCCGTCGCGCTGCTGAGGGCTGCCTGTGCCGCGGCAAAATTTGCCGTCTTTGCCGTGAGAATCGAGGCCTGAGCGCTTGCGAACTTCTGTTCAGCTGCCGTTGTATTCACACCCATCTGGGTGAAGTTGTCGATGTGTGTACGGTACGTGCGCAGGTCTGATTCCCTCAGTGCAATGCTCTGGGTGATATCAGTCGGGTTCACGATCACCCGTTCGCGGGTGGTGATCGATGCAGGGATCACCGCGTTCTTTCCGTCAAGTTCCTGCACGAGAACGATGGTCTTGTTCATCGATTTGGTGACCGCAGGTACCGTGCCCTGCAGCGTTACCCGGAGGGATTCCTGCACCGATGAAGGATAAGACAGGATCCAGCCGCTCAGGTACATGCTCTTGCTGGAGCTGGCCGGCTGGGGGTGCTCAACCCCGTCCCGTATGAGCGTGCCCGTCCACTGGGGGCTGTTCAGGTCCGTAAAGATCTGCAGCGTGTCATCCTGGGGGAATGTCAAGCCCCCGGCAGGTGTCATATCAATCTTAAACGATACACTCACATTTGTCCCGGCAGTGAGATCTCCGGTCGGGTTGATGACCGGATCTGATACCGTCACAGCTGAAACAAGTTGAATTCCGACGATGAGGAATACGAGAACTCCAAAACCCAGATTTTTCAGTTTCATCCACATTCTCCCATTTCCTGATAATAAGGCGTGAATAATTGGTCTTTCATCCTGTAATCATATAATACCTTTTATTTTCTTCTGTTAACCCGGATCAATTACCCGTTCCATCAATGGACAACAGTACAAAAAAATCCCAAAGATGCATGGGGTTCACTAACAATTGCCGGGGCACAAAAAATTGAACAACTCTTCAAGGCCCATTTTAAAAAAAAACAATCGTGTCATCCTTCTATTTTATAGAAGTTTGATCCTGAAAATTCAGGACTGAAAACTGAAAGTGTCAGCCCCGGGCCGTGGGGGTGTCTCAATGTTCGAGAATTGTATGGGTCATCATCACATCCCCCCACCCATGAGCACGGGGATATTCGCACACAGGAACTCCTGTCGAGCGGAGAAATTCCCGGTGGGGACGACTGATAAACTGCAGGTTACCGGGTTCGCCCGCGTTAAGGATCTTTACAAACGAGGGGGCGGATTCGATCGGGCGCCCTGCGGTGTCGGTCCGGCTCCCGACGTGAAAGAACTGGCAGCGGTATTTAAGAAGCGATCCCAAGTCCCGCGATCCCGAAGCACGAACAATCTTTACGATGCGCCGGAATTCAAACGTCCTGAGGGAGAGCGCGGATATCCGTGATTCTGACGTGAAAAGGTACATGTCAGACAGGGTATAGTCTGCCTGGATTCCGGTAAGAATTTTTTCTGCTTGTGCGAGTCCCATACGGGAGGGGAATTCAAAAAATGGGATCATGCGGCTGATGCCCGGCACCTTGTTCGTTACGAACCGTGCATAGGAAAAAACTGGGGCTCCCAACCTTACCCCGAACCGGTTGAGGAGCCATTGAATGATACAGGAACCACGAAGTGGTGTGTCATCTCCCGGTAATGGGATCCGCGGGGTAGTGAGCGGTACGCGGGGAATTGTCTTTAATATTTCTTTTACCGGCTGCTGGATCTCCCGCTCGTCAAGAACCGTGCAGACATATCCGGTCTTTGAATTGATCGTACCGGGAAGGCGGAGGATCCTCCGCGTATCCAGAGTCACCTTCCGGTCAACCGTAATCCCTTCAGCAGTAATGCGGTCAAGGAGCCGGGCTCTCACTTTGATTGCACGGTCTTCACGGTCAAAGGGACTGGGAGAGAGATACCGTTCCGGGTCATGCGCGACGATGTGGAACCCCTTGCTTCCGGAAAATGCACAGTATTTGACCGGGTACTCGTTCTCGCGGAGAAACCGGAGCAGGTGGATGGTATCTTTTTTCGCATCTTCAAGGTTGTGAAAGGTAAACGGTGACCGGTCGATATCAAAGACGAGATCTGATGACAGGAAAATGTTGTGTGCAAGAGGCGTGCCATACCTGCTGCCGAGCACTTCGGGGTTCAGCCAGCAGCTCACCGAATAATATACATCATTGGGTGCAAACCGGACAAGCCACTGTGCGAGGCGTTTTTCGTCGCGTATCCGTCGATCGACCTTCAGGAAATGCCCGTTTTTGAGGAACAGCCGGAAGTGGCGATGGGGAAGATCTGAAATGCATTTCAGATCCAAGGGTGTCTTACGATAGAACTGCTGGACCGGATCGGTCATGGGGAATGTCAGCGCCGGACCTGGATCAGCGTTTCATAGTGCTGTCGATCGATGAATGAACGGAACCCCTTTAACGCTTTTGCCGGGATCCCCCGCACCTGTTCGCTCCTCATGATCGCTTCAAGTTCTGCCCGGATGCGGCTGGCATCCATGCCGGGTGCAAAGCGGGATCCATATCTCCCCTGTATCCAGAGCACAATCCGGGAATAGTCAGGGGATGCGCTGCCTTTCGCCGGTTGAGAGAAGAGACCAAAAACGCCACGAGGCGCTGAAGGTGCGGGAGCCAGGGTTTTCGGGCTCTGAATCACTGGGAGCGTGACCGGTTTTCCACAATGTTCGCAGAAACGGGAATCGTTCGGGATCTGTACACCGCAATGCTCACAAAACATAGACTGCCCTCTCTAAGGTACAGAATGTTTACGATGCTAATAAAAATGTCCTTATTGAGCAGGGCGTATAGGCAACCCGGGTCCGGGCTTTTTCGCATCGCCGGGGCTTTTAAAAATTTGACCAGTTCACAATCGGCGGCAACCGCTGAGCGTATGAAAAGGGGGTCCTTTCGATGACCTTACCAAAAATGGAATGGGAAATTATCAGGAAGTCCCGAAATATGCCTTGACCTGTGGCTGGAACAGGTACCAGAGGATAATGGCCGAGAT
>Ga0315282_10017077_pt1 | contig 10525 bp, 4 predicted proteins | sample YL17G07_20_MG_FD_203693 | JGI IMG/M metagenome (GOLD analysis project Ga0315282, IMG submission 203693) | Sediment microbial communities from Yellowstone Lake, YNP, Wyoming, USA - YL17G07_20 | ecosystem: Environmental > Aquatic > Freshwater > Lake > Sediment | place: USA: Wyoming | collected... | reverse complement strand
CGTCTTGTCCAATCTTGTAATCATGCGGCAATCCTTTCGTCGCATCGCCCAGAGCTTCAGGCCTGTTCACTCGCGGACCAACACCCCCAGGTACCGTCCGGCCGCGTCCTTGCGATCCGCGCGGTGTCCAGGGAGACAACGATCTCGCCCGAACGGGCCGAGCCCGGCATCCATGAAGTTGTCAAATCGGCGATCTCTAACGCCGCTAAGTCTAGGCTCTGGAAATGGCTTGTCAAGCATAAGAAATACCGGAAGAAAGTTTCCGCCAACGTGCGCAAACGGCGCATGCCGCACGGTACATCGGCCGTCGCGGGACCTTACTCGACCGCCTGTCCGGCCTTGAGAGGCAATATGCTCCAGAGCCGATGCGCCGGCCCGGCGAACCGGCCGCCTGTTTCCTACGCCCGGCGCCGGCCGAGGATCGCGCCTTGCCGGCGAAAACTCCCGCCCGGACTCTAGCGCTCCGGCAAGGGGGCCCCGACAGGACCGGAAACTTCAACCGCCATCGCTTGGCGATGCAGCCCGTCCAGGCGCACCAGCACCGAGCCGTCCGGCCTGCGAACCACCGAGCGGATGGCCAGCCCTTCACTGCTGACGTTGACTTCCCCCGACCAGGACCCGGCCAGCAGCAACACCGGGTTCAGCAGCCCCTCGGGCGCGTCGGGAGGCGGTTCGAGGACGAACCTGCACTGCCCGCCCCTGGCCGCCAGGTAGTAGCAGCCCTGTGACTCGTCGAAGCCGTCGCGGTCGCCGTCGCCGGCGGCCCGGACGTCGGGCTCGGCCACCGACGGGCGTATGGCCCAGGGATGCAGGTAGTTGGCGGCCAGGAGAGGACCCAACCGCCCTTGAGGCAAAAGCAGGTATCGCCACCGGCCCACCTCGCCGGCGAAGTCGTTGACCACCAATTGCCGCCCGGTCGACCGGCCGTGGAAGGCCGCATCCGTCGTCGTGAAGACACCCGCCGCCGCGATCTCACTGCCGCCGGCGTTGTTCAGCAAGCCCTGGACCACGCACCGGCCGTCGCCGTAAATCGTGTACTCCCAGCGGATTTGGCGGACCGCCATCGACGCCCACTGCCCGGCGCGCGACGGGAAGTACCACGTGCTGGCCAGGCGAAGGCGAATCTCGTTGTGCTCCAACAACTCAACCTGCCCGATGCGCCGGCTGCCAAGCGCGTCGAGCTTCTCGCCGCTTTCCGGCAGCTTCTCGCCGGCGCCTGCCAGGCGCACCTCGGCCTGGAAAGTGCCCATCCGCCACAGCCCGTCCGGACCTTGTTCGATTCGCACCGGCTCGTCCCGGCCGGGGAGCTTAAGCTCGTAGTCCAGCCCGCTCCTGGAAAGCTCCGCGCCGGGCGGCGCCGGCTGGATCTGCCGGGCGTTGTCGATCAGCATGACGTCGTCGAGGTTGAACCAAACCGCCCCGGCCGCGTCGGCGAACGAGAGCCGAATACGCCGCACAGACGAGGCGTCGAACGGCCCCGCCTGGCCGAGGCGCCGGATGTCCAGCAGGACGTTGTTCCAGCCCGGCTGGACCAGCGTGCGCAATGACTGCCACGAGCCGCCGTCGCTGTCGAGAGTCACCTGGAGATCGTCCCGCATCGCCCGGCTGAACAGGGCCATCGACAGCAGCTTGTATGGCCGCAGGTCCCGCCCGGCCCCGGCGGGGATGTCAAACACGAGCTGCGCCCCCCCATGGGGCCCGAGGCCGGCCGGGAGCGTTACCTCCATCGCCCCGACGCCCGTTCGCGTGATGTTGACCACGAACTTCCGGGCGGCGCCGGCAGTCTCCGGCTCGATGTGGAACCGCTCGACCTGCTGCCGCCCCGCCAGTCCCGGCCGGACCGAGGCCGCCCCGTCCGCAGCCGGCGACGGCTCATCCTCGAAGTCGGCCAGGCAAAGCACCCGCCCGCCAGGGACGATCTCCGCGTAAGCCCGCGCCTGCTGACTGGCCAGCGGCTCGACCGCAATCGCCGGCTCAGCCGGAGCGGCCGGACCGGACTTGCCGCCCAGCCCGCAGCCCGCGACGAGTATCGCCGCCGCCAACAATATGGCCAAGTGCCTGGCGTTCATGGAAGGCGGCATTATACAGCGCCGCGTGCTCCGCTACAGGAACGGCAAACACACCTGGAAATCAGCCTCAACGAGAAAACGGAAACGCATATAAGCTTCTTCAATGCTCTCAAAGACGGCTTCACCCATCCTCGCTGCGCTCACCACGTACCTACATTCGCCGGTGCTGTGGTCTTCCATCAGCATGATTGATTCTTGTCCATCAGTGACAGTGACACACCCCTTATCCCACACCGCTTTTGCAATCGCCTTTAGCTCCTCCGGGACATCATTGCGCTTACGGTCAATTAGTCTCATTGTTCTTTCCCTTTGCGTAGACAGTCCCAATCGGGAACCCAGTGTCTGCCAACTCGTTCGTGGCCGCGCGACCAAAGGATTATTTCCGCCCGTGCAGGAACCACTGCATCAGCAATCCGGCGGCCGCGTCGCGCAGGGTCTGCGTGCCGGTGCGGGAGCCTGCCAGGGCGTCAAAGCGGTTGCGGGCGTCGGCGAGTCGCTTCTCAATGGCCCTATGCCACTCGGCGCAGGCATTCTCGTCGGCGGGCAGTTCGACCTGTCCGCGAATCTCCAGGTTGGCAAGGTCCGCAACCAGAGCGGCCTGCTCGACACCGGCATAGTCCACGTGGTGGATCGTCTTGCCCTGAACGAAATCAACACCGGCGGGACTGTAGAGGTGCCCATTGCCCAGGGGCATAGCCCGGCCATCGGGGATCACGACGGTCTGCCGACGGCATTCCAGCGATCCAAGCCACACCGCAAGGGGCGGGCCTTTCTCGTCGTCGGCCAGAGAATCCCATACCCCGGCGGCAACGTCCTCAGCCAACAGTCGCCGCTGGCCACCGCCCCGCTGTTCTTGCTTCTGGACCTCGACGATGCGGACCTGCCGGTAGTGCCGGGCCGTCTCAAGGTACAACTCATCCAGAATCCGCCAGCGGTCCTCCGCATTGGCCTCGCCAAGCATCTCAAGAACGGCGTCGTCAAGCTCGCGGCGGTCCCCCTGGCGAAGCTCATCCGGGAAACCCATCGGCCGCATCGCCAGTTCCTTGACGTGCTCTGAACTGTGGCAACGCATAAAGTCCTCTTCAACGAGCGGGCCGGTCTGACGGGCCTGCATGGACGCGAAGGCCGCTAACAGCCTTCGGGCCAAAGCATCACTGACGCCTCGAACATCCGGAACGTCCAACAGGTTCACGTCAACCACTTCCGTCTTGAGGTTGCCCTCGGTTCCGGCGTATCGGCCGTAGTAGGTTTTGAAAAGGGCAAGAAGTGTGCAGTTGAGAACGGCCGAAAGGATCGCATGTTCTAAGGCATTTAGATCCCGACCGGACACGTAGAACAGGTTGTGGTTGCAAACCAGGTTCTCCGGGTTTGCCGGAATGACGTGCCTGTACTGCTGGGCCATTGGCCAGAAAACGATGCCAGTGCTGGCGCTGGTCAGGTCGTACCAGATTGGGCGGGAGGCGCAGGTGCTACGTTGAGGGACGGGCACCGGTTTGGACTTCTTGGAGGCGAAGGTCTCTTTGGCCCCCCAGCGGATGTACTTGGCGGCATAAGTGCCGGAAAGTCCCTTGAGTTCCTTATTGACCCAAAGAACCACGCGGTTCGTATCTGCCGCTCGGACCACCGGGCGATCCACCTGCCTGAGGCTGTGGACTTCGGGACGAAGGAACTCCGCCTCTACGGGGTGAAGCGTGTTGTTGCCGGCCCGGACAATGCGGACGCGGCCACTCTGGACCTCGTTGAGCCGGCATGGCGTCATCAGGCCCACTTGATTCCACGCGAAACCCTTCTCTATTTCACCCAGGATCTCCCCCGTCACGTCGCGCGGCATGAAGAAGGCGTCGCATCCGCTCTTGATGCCGAATCGGACTTCCGCAATTTCCCCCAGCCTGACGAATCGCCGGCCATATTGCCGCATGAGCCTGAAGTAGATGTCCGGGGCGCGGAGGAATCGCCCCCACTTGCCGGCGGCGTATTGCCCGTGATTTGTCCGAATGGCCTCCATCGCGGCGGCCTCATCCGGGCCGCCTTCCTCCTCGCTTTCGGCCTCGTCGTCATCATCGACGGAAGGGCCGGCGATGGTCGACTTGGCCAGCAGGCGGCCCGCCTGGACGCCTTCTTCCCAAAGCCGGCTTTGGTGAATGGGGATGATCCGCAACTGCTCGTCGCCACCCGGGAACTCCGCCAGTTCAATCCGGATGCGGAGATTCTGAGCGGCAGTCTGGCGAGCGCCTTCATTGCCGTGGGCCCGTTCGCCGAGGATCTCGGCCAAGGGCTTTTGGAGCCGGACGAACTTGACGATGTTGGCGTCGCGGGCCGACCGGTCATCGCACCGCTGCATGACGGCGACGGCCGTCTTGATCCGGGCGTCTTCGAACCACGGCTCGTCAACGCTCTCCAGCACGGCCAGAAGCTTGAAGTTCTGGAGTATCCAGCCCTGTAGGGCAAAGCCGTATTCCACGTCGAGCCAGCTTGAGCTTGTCAGGAAGCCGAAGTACCCCCCTTCCTTGAGAAACTTGGCGGCAACGGGCCAGAAGTAGCAGTGCAGGTCGCTCCGCCCGGAGAGTCTCAGCCCCGGCCAGAGGTGGGCCAGAAGTTCCTGGAAGAACTCCTTGGTGTTCTTGCACCGCCGGGCGAAATCCTCCCTGGACTCGTCGCGCCCCTTCTTCAGTTCCGACCGCTTCTCGATCAGTTCCTGCCGGACGTATGGCGGGTTGCCAATTACCGCATCCAGTTCAGCCAAAGGCACCGGGCGCGGGATCCGGTTGTGGCCGTTGTCTCGCGGTCCGGGGATGGCGCAGAACTCCTGCGGTGTTTCCGCCACCTCGAAGAAGTTGCCGCGGCGGATGAGGGGGAAGTTCTCTTCATCCGAAATCCGCCTGGCGGCCAGGTTCAGCGTGGCCAGGTGGGCGGGGAACAAGGCGATGTCGCAGCCGTAGATTTCCCGCAGCAGTTCTTGGTGGGGCTTCTCGTGATCCTGGTGTCGCCTGCCGCCGCGACCCTGGCCGCTGAGCCATGCCTTGCGGAGGTAGGCGCGAACCAGGAAGGAACCGGACCCGCAGGCCGGGTCGAGCACCACATCCCCCGCGCGGCGGATGCAGAAGGCGTTGATGACGTCCACTATGTCCTGGTGCGTGAAGAACTGCCCGAACTTCTGGCGTTCTTCCGGCGAGATAAGCTTCTGGAAAATACCGCCCAGAATGTCCGATGGAATCTCGCGGAAATCATACCTGGCCAAGGCGACGAAGAAGCCCGCCCAGCCTTGGCACGCCTTGGGGTCGGCGAAGACCAGCGAGCCGGCCCAATCGTCGATATCGGGGTAGAAGACAGGCTCATAGTCGCCGGTGGCCTTGACGGCGGCCTCGAAATACAAGCGGAAATGCTTGTAGATCAGGCTGGGGCCAAGCCTGGCCGCGGGCATCGTCAGCGACTTGAGCATCTCGTGATACTTGGCCTGGACCGCCTTGTAGAAGATCGCCCGGTTGGTGAACACGTAGCAAAGGGTTCGGGCGGCGCGGTCGAGTGCCTGGCGCCACAGTTGCGGATCATCCGGGTCGATTGTCCATTGCATCTCGCTGGTCATCCACCCTTTGAGGCGGCCGGCAAATGCCTTGTCCTGAGCGCACTGCATGGCCAGGTAGTCGCGGGTGCCGGTCAGGGGCCAGTCCAAGTGGCTTTCCAGGGACATCAGGAACAGATCATCGGGGGCCATGCCCCAGTCGACGAGAGTGCCGGAAACGATCTGGGCAAACTCGGCGAAGAACTGGGGAAGGAACCTGTCGCGGATAGAGGCTTGTACCTCAGCCCGAAGACAATCGCCGGATTGCATCAGCCCCAAATTCAAGTCCCATTCCCGAACGCGCATTTCGTGGATTTGGACATCCCACCGGCTTGAATCGAAAAGAACGAACTTGTTGACGTTCCACGTGAAGAAGTACGGCGCCTGGATGTTCTTTGCCTTCAGGAAGGCGTCCTGCATCAGCGCCGGATCGTAAGGGCTGCGGCCATCGAGCGTGCCCGGCATCTTGACCTCGCCGGACAAAACCGGCCTGAGGCCTTCGCGGGCAAGCACCCGGAAGTCCTGCCGTTTGTTTGTCCCCCGGCCGTACTTCTCAATGTGCGCCCGCTCGAAAGGCCAGTCCGGGTGCTGGTGGAACATAGCATCCACCCAGGACTTCACGTCCGCACAGAATGTGACCTCGTTTTCTCTGGCTTCAGTCAGCCGTGTCATCGGCCCGCCTCGGAAAGAAAACGTCCACCATGCCAGCACGCCGCCACAACCGTAACGGGCGGATTATGCCGCCTTGCCGCCCGCAAGGCAAGCGGCAAACGCCCCTAAACGACGCGGGCCCGGGGTTTCAGGCCCGGGCGTGTGGGGAGTCTTTCACGCCACCCCTAATGTTCAGAGAGTAGAAAGGAGTAAGTAGACCCCGGGAGAGGCCCAGGCGCTTGATCGTAATGGTCCGCTTATCGAGCCGACAGCCGCCTTTCTACTTTCTACTTACTACTCTCTCCCGCTCCGCGTGCGAGTCGCTTTTCCTGGCAGGAAAAGCGATTCGCGCGCAGGCCCGGACCCGCATGGGTTGGCGGTTGTGCGCTATCCGCGGTCAGGCCGCGGGCGCCAACTCGCGGGCCCGGCCGATAATGGCCGTGCGGAAACCCATCAGCAGCGGCGCGGCAATGGCGATCGACGAGTACGTGCCGAACACGACGCCCGCCAGCAGGGCGAAGTTGAAGCCCTTGATGCCCTGGCCGCCCCAGACGTACATGATGAACACGACGATAAACACCGTGCCGGACGTCAGCAAGGTCCGCGAAAGGGTCTGGTTGATGGACTTGTTGATCACCAACTCGCTGACGGTGGTCAGTTTGCCCCGGTTCTCGCGTATGCGGTCGAAGACGACGATGGTGTCGTTGACCGAGTAGCCGATGAGCGTCAGGATGGCGGCGATCATCGCCAGGTCGATCTTGAACCATTCGATGCCCAGAGCCCGCCCGAAGGCCGTCTCGGACACCCAGGCCGACATGGCCACCAGGCCCGTGACAATGAGCGTGTCGTGCACGAGGCATATCACGGCGGCCAGGCCCCATTGGATGGAGCCGAACCGCAGCCAGAGGTAGAGCACGATGGCCACCCAGCTCAGGATGATGGCGATCAGTGCCCGCTGGCTGGCCAGGCCGGCAACGGCGGGGTCGAAACTGGACGCGTTGATGGCCTCCTCGCGCTGAAAGGCCTCGTCGACGATCCGCCTCTGCTGGTCGGCCGCGGTGGGCCAAAGGGCGGGGGCGACCTCGTCGAGCATCACCAGCACGGCGAAGCTGGAGTACGTGCCTTCCGCGGCTTTGCCCAGGCCGATGACCTCGCTCAATCGCGCCACGTCGGCGCCGCTGCCTTGCTGTGCCCGGGCATCGCTGAAGCGCTGCTTCAGGTCGGCCTCGGAAATCGGCGGGGTGACGTTCTTGACGACAACCGCGACGCCGCCGGCGTAGTTCTCCAGCAGGCTGTGGTATGGCGACTGGGGATCGGGCTCGATCTGCGCGACGCCCACGGGGTCCGTCGAAAAGCCCATGTCGGCGACCTTCTCATTGGCGGCCCGTTCGAAGGTGCACCTGACCCGCTGCTGGAGGCTGCCTCCGAATGCCTCGCGGGCAACCGCCACGATGAGGTTCAACTGAATCTCGGTCGTCGAGACCTGATAGCTCAGCGCCGGCAGCTTCTCCAACTCGGCGGCATCCAGCGAGCCGTCCTTGTTGGTGTCCATGAGGCCGACCCACTGCCCATCAAGCCCGCCGGCCTTGATCTCCTCCGGCGAGACCCTGGAGTCGTGGTTCTTGTCGTACTGGGAGAGGAAATGGTTGACCTTCTCGGGGTCTATCAACATCTCCACGCGCGCGTCGCCAAGGCTCTTGTAGCCGTCTTTTTCCGCCTGCGCGGCGAACATCCTGCGGACCAGGTTGTCGTCGGGCAACTTCCGGTCCGTGCCGATCGTCGCGTCGGCCTTGAACTGAAGGGTCGCCACCGTGCCGCTGGAGAACTCAATGCCCAGCATCCTGCTTCCCTGGAGAATTATCGCCACAATGCCCACGATCAGGAACGCGCCCGAAATCCCGTAGAAGATCCACCGCTTGCCCATCCAGTTGACGTTCGGAACGCCGATGATCGAGAGCATCTTTATGTGGTTCTTGAGCCACCCGGCGTCCAGCAGGGCCTGGAATATCCACCGCGTGACGGTCAGGGCGGTGAACAAGCTGAACAATATGCCCAGGCCAAGGGTGATGGCGAAGCCGCGGACCTCGATCGTGCCCACCCAGCCGAGGATCAGGCAGGTCAGCAGCGTGGTGATGTTGGAGTCGAAAATGGCGCTGAACGCCCGCTCGTAGGCGGTCTTCAGGGCCATCCGGATGCCCAGGCCCCTGGCCTGCTCCTCGCGGAGGCGCTCGAAGATAAGCACGTTGGCGTCCACCGCCATGCCGATGGTCAGGATCACGCCGGCGATGCCCGGCAGGGTGAACACCGCGCTTAGAAGGCTCATCGCGCCGAGCACCAGGATGATGTTGAGCATCATCGCCACGTTGGCGATGAATCCGCCGAGCAGGTAATAGACCAGCATGAACATCGCCACGCAGACCAGGGCCATGTACGCCGCGCGGATGCCCGCGTCGCGGTTCTCCTTGCCCAGCGTCGGGCCGAAACTGCGAACCGCCACCGGCGTGGGGTTCAGCCGGGCCGGCAGCGAGCCGGCCTGGAGGAGCTTGACGTTCTCAGCGAGCTCCTTGTCGCTGAACGTGCCGGTGATCTGCCCGTTGCTGGAAATGGCCGACTGGATGCGCGGGGCCGAGAAGACCTCGTCGTCCAGCAGGATCGACATGCACTTGCCCAGGTTGGAACTGGTCAGGACGTAGAACCGCCTGGCGCCCTTCTCGTCGAACGAGAAGTCGATGGCCCCGCGGCCCATCTGGTCGGCGCCGCGCTTGGCGCCGGTCAGGGTCCAGCCGCCGGCGGCGGCCTCGCGGATCATCCTGCCGCCTTCCTGGTTGCTCAGCAGCATATACCCCTTGCCGGCATAATCAGCCACGACCATCCCGCCGTAGCTCTTGCGGTCGGTGCTGCGGATGGGGAACCACGCGAAAGGCCGGTTGCGGCGGCGCGCCTCGTCGGGGCCGTCTTTCTTGAGCTGGTCGATGTAATCCTCGCGCTGCTGCCGGGTAAGCGGCTCCCCGACGTCGCCGGCGACGATGCGGAACTCCAGCACGCCGGTGCGGGCGATGCGCCGCTCGAGGTCGCCGGGGTCGCTGAGGTTGTGCCGCACGGCCGCCCACGACTTGTACGCCTCGACCACATTGTCGATCAGCTTGACCCGGCCCGGATGGGCCCTCCTCAGGGCCTCGACGTCATTGGCGAACTGCGCGCGGAGGTCTTTCTTCTCCTTCTCGGCGACGCCTTCTTCCTCTTCGATGGTGCGATAGTTTCGGACGATACCCTCGACGTGCGCGATTCGGATGTCCGTGGCGGCCTCGGCAAGCTCCTTCTCGCGGCAGTCCGCACGGGCGGTGTCCAGGGCGGCCTGGGCGGAGGCGATCGCCTGCTCGCTGCCCGACGCCCGTTCCGCCTCGAATGCCTTGTTGGCCTCCGCCAGCTTGTCGTAGGCTTCGCCCGCTTCCACCAAAGCCTTCTTCTGAGGCTCGGTGAACCTGGCGAGGATCTTCTGCCGCTGCTCGCCCGTGCCGTCGAGGTAATTGCGCCTCTCGGCCCGCGTGACGTTGCTTTCGGCCAGGGCGCGGATGGCGCGGTCGTAGACCTCCTGGCGCTGGCGCGTTTCGGCGCGGGCGGCGGGCATGCGGACCTCTATGCGGTTGGCGCCCACCGGCCGCCATTCCAGGTTGGCCAGGCCCTGCGGGTCAATGCGCTCCTTGAGGATCTCGATCATCCGCTCGGCGAGGTTCTCCTCGCCGCCCAGGGAACCCTTGCGATGGGCGATATCCCCCTCGATGGTCTTGATCTTGCCCTGGATGGCCTGTTTCTGCTCGTCGGTCGTCGCCTTGGGCAGCAGCTCCTGCTGCCTGGCCAGTTCGGCCTTGAGGGCGTCCACCTCCGCCTTGGGCGTGCGAATCTCGAAGATCAGGCTGTGGCCTCCCTGGAGGTCGATGCCGTACTGAAGCCCTTCGGCATAGAGGGCGTAAAGGCATATCGCCACCAGCAGGGCCACAAATGCGAACTTCAACGGCAGGTTCTTAGCGTTCATTTCGTTCCTACGTTTCTGACTGACCCAAAGACGCTCGCCCTTGCGAAAACGCCTTGCCATCCATGCCGGCCGCCCTTTCCCATGCGCAGGGACCAACGGCCCTTAAAGAATGGGGCATTTTCGCCGCCAAGGCCGATCCGGTCAAGGGCAAAAGACGGCCGGAAAACACCCGCTGGGAATACGGCGTCCTTCGCCCCAGCCCCGAAGCCCTGG
>Ga0315282_10017076_pt1 | contig 10525 bp, 11 predicted proteins | sample YL17G07_20_MG_FD_203693 | JGI IMG/M metagenome (GOLD analysis project Ga0315282, IMG submission 203693) | Sediment microbial communities from Yellowstone Lake, YNP, Wyoming, USA - YL17G07_20 | ecosystem: Environmental > Aquatic > Freshwater > Lake > Sediment | place: USA: Wyoming | collected... | reverse complement strand
GAATTGCTTAAGAGCAAGACCTTATCCGACCTGGCGCGGATACAGAAGGGCTTGCATCGTGAGCGAGCGTTGATGTAGTTCGTTCAAGTCTCAATCCTTCAGCGAGGGAGGAGTAGAAGATATGGCGATATATAACGACACGGTGATGGAACATTTTGCCAACCCCCGTAATGTGGGCGAAATCGAGGACGCTGACGGCGTGGGGGAGGTGGGTAACCCCGTATGCGGGGATATGATGACCTTCTACATCAAGGTTGATGGAAACAAGAGACTTGAGGACATCAAGTTCAAGACCTTCGGTTGCGGGGCGGCCATTGCCGTCTCCAGCATGGTCAGCGAGATGGCCAAAGGAAAGACCATCGAGGAGGCCATGGAGATAACCAAAAATGACGTGGCCGAGGAATTGGGCGGCCTGCCTGAGAACAAGATGCACTGTTCCAACCTGGGGGCGGACGCCCTGCGCAAGGCCATAGAGAACTATATGGATAGGGAGAGCTAGTGCACTTCCAACTTGATTCTCCTAAAACCAACCAGAGGACAGCCGCTTGACCGGTGCTCCCTGTTTAGCTATCGGATAGCCGATATTAGCAGGAGCTGCACTGGACAAGGAAGAAGAATGGGCGGCGAAGCAAGAAGAAGGGAATTAAAAGGTATTCTGTAGGCTGCTGGAGGGTTGTAATTTGCGCTTTTCTTCCAGGGGACTTCATAATAGACACCATTTTGGCAATCAGGAATCTGTAAGGTATGGCATGAGTATTCGTGGAATTGAGGTGGAACACGTGGATCATTTTGAGGAAATACTTGTTGATCAACAAACGCTGGTGGAGCGTATCCTGGAAGCGAAGCGGAAGCGAAACGCCATCATCCTAGCCCACAATTACCAACGTCCGGAGATCCAGGATATCGGCGATTATGTCGGGGACTCTCTGGGCCTGGCACGGAAGGCGGCCCAGACCGACGCGGAGGTCATCGTTTTCTGCGGGGTTCACTTCATGGCCGAGACCGCCTCCATATTATGTCCACGTAAAATAGTCCTTCTCCCGGATCTCCACGCGGGATGCCCAATGGCGGATATGGCCAATGCCAGGGATGTAAAGCGGGCGAAAGAACAAAACCCCGGAGCAGTAGTGGTTTCATACGTAAACACGACCGCGGCGGCGAAGGCGGAAAGCGATTACTGCTGCACCTCATCCAACGCCGTCGAGGTTGTGAGAGGCATAGACGCAGGGGAGATCATCTTTGTGCCCGACCGCAACCTCGCCTGCTACGTGGCAGCGCAGGTTGAAGACAAGAAGATAGTCCCCTGGAACGGCTATTGCCAAATCCACCAGAACATCAGTGTGGAACATATCCTGGAAGCTCTCGAGGAGCACCCCCGCGCCGAGGTCATAGCCCACCCGGAGTGCTCGGGAGAAGTGCTTGCACTGGCCCATCATATAAGGAGCACCTCCGGCATGGTGGACGCTGCTATCGCATCGAATGCCGAGGAATTCGTGGTTGCCACGGAGGCTGGCATGATCTATCCCTTGAGCAAAGCAGTTCCCCACAAGAAGTTCTACCCGCCCACGGTCGAACACCTGTGTCCCAATATGAAGTTAATCACTTTATCCAAGGTGCTCAGGTCGTTGGATACTCTCCAACCACGGGTGAAGGTCCCGGAAGGTATTAGGGTCAACGCCTTGAGAGCCGTGGAGAGGATGTTGGTCCCGAGGTGATTGAGTGCTACCCGAGATCTCTTGCGAGGTGAAAATATGATAGGTGTGTCAACAAGGGAAAAGAAACTTCAAGAGTTGCGTCAAACTGTGAGAGGCATTACAAGCTTGCCGGTGTCTTTCTGAGCCAGAAGCTAATATATTTGGCAGGTGCGCTCCATGGCGGAGACGATAGTAGTTGCCATGTCGGGTGGAGTTGATTCGTCCGTGGCCGCGGCGATTCTGAAGGAAAGAGGATGCAACGTAATCGGCATCGGGCTGCAGCTTGTGGACGAAGAAACGTCCAATGTGCGACTCAATAGTTGCTGCGGTATCCGCGATATGGACGACGCGAGAAGGGCTGCCCAGCAGCTTTCCATCCCGTTTTACATTCTCAACTTCAAGCAGGTATTCAGAGGGGCCGTTATTGAATACTTTATACAAAGCTATCTCAAAGGTGAGACGCCAAACCCCTGTATCGCATGCAATGAGATTGTAAAATTTGAGGCTCTATGGCGTATTTGTAAGGGTCTACGCGCGAGCTTATTGGCGACTGGACATTATGCCAGAGTGGTCTTCGATGAGCAAAAGAAGCGGTATATCCTTATGAAGGGCGTAGATAAGGCAAAGGACCAGTCGTATTTCCTTTACTCGCTATCGCAGTATCAGCTAACTCATGCCTGCTTCCCTCTCGGTGGAATGACGAAAGAGGAAACTCGCACACTTGCAAGGTCGATTGGGCTGAGGGTCCATAATAAGCGTGAGAGTCAGGACATTTGCTTTGTGGGCGGAGGGGGATACGGAGCTTTAATCCAGGAGTGCGCCGGTGAACGAATAAAGCCCGGACCGATCCTTGACGAAAATGGAAAGGTCATTGGCATGCATAAAGGCATACCTTTCTACACGGTGGGGCAGAGACGGGGTATTGGAATACCCAGGCCAGAGCGGATGTACGTTTCAGACATCGACCCGGAGAACAATACGATAACCGTTACTCAATCAAGAGATAATCTCAAGCGGGCACGAGTGTTTCTCGAAGCCGTTAACTATATCTCCGTGGCCTGCCCTGATCGACCGATGAAGATAGTTGCCAAAACGAGGTACGGGAAGCCTGAAATGCCCGCACTGCTTCTGCCGCTCGCTCATGGGAAAGCCATTGTCGAGTTTCTTGAACCACAGGAGACGACGGCGCCAGGGCAGTCGGTAGTCTTTTATTGCGGGGACTCGGTGATCGGGGGTGGGATCGCAAGAAGAAGCTTGTTTTGAATCGAGGTATTGATATCCATAGGCTACATCAAGGATATTTTGTGGAGATACCAGAGTAAGTATCCCCCATCCCTTCTATGCCTTTGAGGCGGATCATTGCTAGAAAGCATATAGAATTGTGCCCGAATTGCGCGCATCCGGATGCTTAAATAAGGTGACTGGATATGAGATAGGGCGAAGTATGGCTGACAGAACATGCAAACCCGCAGGTCACAAGAACGCGCATTTGCCAGGAACTACTGGATAATCGCACCACGGTCTCGAAAATCGAATAATATGGAAGGATATGGTAGATACTTCGATATGTGAGACATTACCCCGATATTACAAAGGTAGGCCCGACAGGCTTCCTCGGTGGAAAAACGTTCTATGAATTCCAGGAACTCGCCTGCCTTTCGATAACCGCCCTCTCTTACGGACAAAGCTCCTTATTTCGCTTAAATTCCAGAGAGTGGGGATGGCAACAACTGGGGTTAGCTAGACCAAGAGGATAATTGTTCTAATCTGTTTTTAATCTAAGTGGTTTATGATTACCGCGAAGTATAGAGTACTGAATCGGAGATGCTCGGTAAATATCGCGGCAACCTGGAAGATCAATGCGCATACTGGTTGTAGAAGATGAACAGAAGATAGCACGCTTCATCAGAAAAGGGCTGGGCGAAGAGGGTTACGCGGTAGACATCGCCCGCGACGGTGAAGAGGCCCTCTCTTATGCGAGTTCGGCCCCATATGATCTTATAATCCTCGATCTATTGCTTCCGCGAGTCGACGGAATTACCGTCTGTCGCCGATTGAGAGAATTCAATCTCACGGTGTCGGTTCTCATACTGACAGCGAAAGACTCGATAGAGGACCGGGTAACCGGCCTCGACGCCGGCGCCGATGACTACCTGGTCAAACCTTTTGCCTTTGCCGAGTTGCTGGCTCGGATCAGGGCGCTTTTGCGCCGGCCTCGCAACGCGACCCCCAATATCTTGCAGGTGGCAGACTTGGTACTTGATGTAACCAGGCACAGGGCTGAGCGAAACGGAACTCCGATCGACCTTACCCCAAAAGAATATTCGCTGTTGGAGTACTTGATACGTAATCGGTGCCAGGTGCTGACCCGAACTCAAATCCTTGAACACGTTTGGGATTATGATTTCTACGGGGGCTCGAACATCGTCGATGTCTACATTCGTTATCTAAGGAAAAAAATCGATGATGGGCACGATAAGAAATTAATAAAAACGGTAAGGGGAGCAGGTTATACTCTATGCGGCGACTCTTAACCTTCCTGAAGCGCATTAGGGTTCGACTTACCCTCTGGTACGTATTCCTTCTAGCCGTCGTCCTGATTATTTTCGGCGCAGTTCTTTACACGAGTCTAAAAGCGAGCCTCCTGGATGAGGTGGACACTTCCCTTTACACCATGGGAGAACAAGTGGCCGCGAGCTTGGATTATGAAGACAGCCACCTTTCCTTCCAAAATGAAGAACCTCAGGATTTCCTGGGCAGGCTTGCGTCACAGGGATATGTGTTCAGGTTAACCGACGAGGCGGGAAAACCCCTCGAAGGTGCCGGCCCTTTCAACGATGTATTTAACCAGACTCTTGATTTGCAGAAGGGCTTTCAGACCATTGACGTCTTGGGAGACAGATGGCGAGTTTATACCATGAAGATTTTGACATCTACCGGGCGCAATAACGTATTTCTTCAAGTCGGGGAATCGCTCGGCAGGGTCGATTCGACCCTCTCCAAGTTGTTGTTCTTTGAAGTTATAGCCGTTCCTTTGGCGCTCGTTCTGGCGATAGCGGTAGGCATGTTTGTGGCCGGGCGAGCCTTAAGGCCAATCGAAAGGATAACCCAGCTTGCGGGGAGCATAAAGGCGGTCGACTTGAGCCGCAGGCTTGATCTTGACCTTCCCGACGACGAGTTAGGCAGGCTGGCGGGGACTTTTAACGACATGCTCGAAAGGCTGGAGGAGGGCTTCGCTCACCAGAAGAGGTTCGTCTCCGAGGCCGCGCATGAGCTGAGGACGCCGCTCACCATTATGAAGGGTACCGCGGAAGTATGCCTCAATCGGGATCGCGCTATCGACGAATACAAGGAGGCGCTTGAGGAGCTGAGGGACGAAATCGATCATCTCGCGGAAGTTGCGGAAGACTTGCTCACCCTTTCAAGCGCCGACTCCGAAAGCCCGATTCTGGATATACAGGATTTGGATCTTTGCGAAGTCGTTCGCTCCGCAGTGGAACTCATTACCCCTCTGGCTGAGAATAAGGGAATAGACATTCAATTCAACTCCGCGGGTTTAACCCCGTTTCGGGGTGATAAGAACAAGCTAAGCCGCATGTTCTTAAACCTCCTGGACAACGCGGTTAAGTATTCTCCGCCCAAAAGCACGATCTCTGTTTCGGTCACTCTTGAAAGTGAAGGGATAATCGCGGCAGTAGGTGATAGCGGCCCCGGAATCAAAAGCGATGAAGTAGAAAGCATCTTTAACCCGTTTCACCGCCTGGAGGAAGCACGCGAAAAGAACCCCTCAGGCAGCGGGCTGGGTCTCTCCATAGCGCGTTGGATCGCCAGGGCTCATGGGGGGGATATCCGCGTGGAAAGCAGGTTGGGCCGGGGGTCCGCCTTCAAGGTCGTCTTTCCCCGCGACGAATAAGGGGTTCTTCCATTAGGAAACCCTAATCTTATCCTCATTCCGCCTTAATCTATGCGCTCTACCCTTGAATTAGGTTAAGCCGGGTTTAGAAGCGGCGAGCCTTGGCTGAAAAGCAAGATGATTGCACTCGCCGGATTCTTGAAAGCACGAATGGAACGGCTTGCCACATTGCAAGGGAAGGAGGTGAGACTATCATGAAGAAATGGTGGATAGCTGCTCTTACAGCTTTCCTGGCGATTACCATGGCCATTATTGGTATCAGCGTGGCAATCGCCGGCGGCGGGTCGAACGGAGATGCCGTACAAAACCGGGAGACCCAAGAGGCCGCACAAGTGCAGGATGTGCAGGAGCCTTCGTATCAAGCCAGCGTCAAAGTCGCCGAGCCGGAGCCCCAAGACCTCAGCGGTCTTGAGAAAATCACGGCCGACCAGGCGAAAGAAGCGGCTCTCGCGGCTGAGCCAGGATCCACAATCACCAAGGTGGAGCTGGACAACGAGAACGGCAACCTGGTATGGAGCGTGGAGTTCTCAAGCGGAGTTGAAGTGAAGGTGGATGCCGGAAACGGCCAGGTGTTGCACACCGAGAATCCCGATCCGAATGAACCCCGGGAGAAGGGAGGAGAAACCTAGGTTATCGAAGGTAAGGAACAGGCTGAAACCACCAGGGGTGGAGGCGCCATTTGAATGGTATTCTCTAGAGGATAAGAAAGCACCCCCCACTTCTGGCAGGGATGGAAGGGCGCCGATTCAGGTGCCCTTCCATAATATGGTTATGCATAACGAACAGCGGTATTCAGAGGTGCATAGCCATTAAGAAGGGGCAGTGGCGGCAATGTGACCACTCACCTTGGCTGCCCCTCCTGGCCTGACCGTTATGGCCGGAGCCGTCCGGGACATACCCCCGAACAGGGGTTGCGCAAACCCATCTATTCCCTTATGATAATATTTACATAGCGATAATATTAAGGTTAATATAGTAACCGGAGGTGAACATGATGTGCAACGAACGAGTTCCCGAAAACCATTCCTGTTGCCAGGGCGGTTCCGGGCATAAACACGGGCATGAACAGGTTGCCTGCAACTGCGGGGGAAATTTCCCCAGGCATTTCGTCTTTCCCGCCGTGCTTCTCCTGCTCAACGAGGAGCCGTCACACGGCTATTCCCTCTTCAAGAAGCTCGCCGAGATAGGCATAGCCCAAGACGAGATGAGCCCCGCCACGGTTTACAGGATCCTCTCCAGGCTGGAGGAGGAGGGCCTGGCCGTACACGAGCACGTTGACCAGGGACAGGGACCCACGCGAAAGGTCTACATGCTCACCGACGAGGGAAGGAGCGCCCTGGCCTCCTGGTCGTCGCGGCTCGAGCAGGCCAAGGGGATGATCGCCTGGTTCAACAAGAGGTACTCGGGGAAGGGAAGGTCCGGGTAAACCATGCCTGGATCCGCCCCCGCCATATCGATAGAGAATCTTACCAAGCGCTACGGCAACCTGGTCGCCGTCGATGGGATTTCCTTCCAGGTGGAGCCGGGCGAGCTCTTCGGTTTCCTTGGCCCTAACGGCGCGGGGAAAACGACCACGGTGAATATCCTCACGGGGGTCTCCTTCCCTACCGCCGGCTCCGCCGACATCTTCGGCCACGACGTGGTCAAAGACTCCTTCCGGGCGAAGGAGCTGCTGGGAATCGTCCCGGAGGTATCCAACGCCTACGTGGAGTACTCCGCCTGGAACAACCTTATGTTCACCGGGGCCCTCTACGGGGTTCCCCGCAAGGAAACGGCGAGCCGGGCCGCCGAGCTCCTTGAGAAGTTCGACCTCTATGACAAGAGGGCGGTCAAGGTCAAGAGCTTCTCCCAGGGGATGAGGCGGAAGCTGGTCGTAGCCATGGCCTTGGTCAACGAGCCCCGCGTCCTGTTCATGGACGAGCCCACCACCGGCCTCGACGTCCAGAGCGTACTCACCATTCGCGATATGATCCGCGAACTGAACCAGAGGGGAATGACCATCTTCCTCACTACCCATAACCTGGCCGAGGCCAACATCCTATGCGACCGCGTCGCCATCATCAACCGGGGAAAGATAGCGGCCATAGACACCCCCGAGAACCTGAAGCGGGCGGCCCAGAGCGTACAGGCGGTGGAGGTCGCCTTCGACCGGACGGCCGCGGCGGTGGAAGAAGGCCTGGCGTCCCTGCCGGAGATAGGCGAGGTGAGGAGGCTGGGGGACAAGCTGCGCCTGATAACCGATGACGTGCCCGGCGCGATCGACGCTGTAACCCGGTACGCAAAGGGGGAAGGCCTGAGAATCGCCTACATCAATACACCCGGGCCCAGCCTGGAGGACGTTTTCGTCAAGCTCACCGGCATCCGGGAGCCCGGCGGGGAAGGGGGCGGCGCATGATCAGGGACGCGCTGTCGCCGGAGAGGCTGGGAAAGGAATTCCGCAGGGCGCTGGTCATAGCGGGCAAGGACGTAAGGATCTACTGCCTGAAGCCGCCCGTCCTTCTCTTCGGCATCGTCTTCCCCTTCTTTCTGTTCCTCTCCTTCTACGTGGGCAGGAAGGGCCCCGTGGCCCAGGGGATACCCGGCCTGGTGGTCATAAGCCTCTTCTTCACCTCGTCCAATATCGCGCCCGCGGGCATGCCCTTCGAGAGGATGGCCAAGACCTTCAACCGCTACCTCTCGGCGCCCATCTCCCTCACCTGGATGCTTGCGGGAAAGACCCTGGCGGGTTTCGCCTTCGGGGCCGCCATCTCCCTACTCCCCCTGCTGGTCGGGATTCTCGGTTACGGGACGAGCGTAACGTCCCCCCTCATCCTGGTGTTTGCCTTGCTCGCGGGGGGGATGTGCTTCTCCTGCATGGGGACGCTGGTGGCATCGATGCCCACCGAGATGCCCGGCAACGTAATGACCGTGCTCAACTTCGTGCGTTTGCCCCTCCTCTTTTTGAGCGGCATCTTCATACCTCTGGACGAGATGCCCGGATGGTCGCGGGGGCTGGCCGTGATCTCGCCCCTCACCTACGTCAACGACCTGGTGAAGCGAGGCGCGGGGTATGCCGGTTACTACCCCCTCTGGCTCGACTTCCTGGTGCTGGTGCTTTTCATGGCCGTCTTCTTCGGCGTCGCCGCCTGGATATTCAACGCGGCTCGCAAACGCTCATAGGGGCCCGGTTCTTGCGCGCCGAGCACCGCCCTAGCCATATGGAATCGGAAATGGAAACCACTGCCGGGCTCGTGCCTTTTTAGCAGAGGGCCAGGTCTACCCGGTTATGGTTGAGGAACAAATCAAAACCAACAAGGTGAAGCCATCGCATAAGTTCAAACCTGGATTTATTGAATCTCCTTTCTCTTCCCCCGCTCTTCTTTACTCCTTTCATTCTCAATCTTTCAGGATAAAGAGGGCTCGCGATAGCGTGAGGCAGGGTTCCTGTTACCACCGAGAAGCGCTTGTGCATGCCCGGTCCAGTGTGTAGTATGAAAACAGCCTTTCCCCGCTGCCCTTTTCCGTTCAGATAGAGGATGGCACGAGAGTCTTGATTTTTATGAAATCACCGCCAACAAGTGGGAAAGGCTTCTTCGGGTGCGAATGCCTGGGAGGTGACGGCAATGAAAATCGAGGTGATAGGGCCCGGATGCCCATTCTGCCGCAAGCTGTATCAAAGGGTGCGGGAGGTCGTGGATGAGCGGGGGATAGAGGCCGACGTGAAACACGTAACCGATCTGAAAACCGCCATGCGCTACTTTCCCATGACTCCGGTGCTCCTGGTCGATGGCCGGGTAATGCACCGGGGAAAGCTCCTCCCCAATAAGGAAAAGCTGGCCGAATTGATAGAGCAAGCGTCTTCAAGTCAATAAGCGGGGGCCGTTCTACCCTTGTGCCCTTAGAACCAGGACGGGCACCTCGCTCTGGCTCACCACGCTCTCAGCCACCCCGCCCAACAGCTTCTCCGCCAGGCGCCGATGGCCCAGTGCGCCCATAACGATCAACGACGCCCTCGTCTCCCCGGCTACCTTCAATATAGTAGAGGAGGGGCTCCCCTTTTCCAGCTTGATCTCAATCTCCTGGCACATACCCCCGAAGCAGGAATGAAGCTCCCTCAGCAGATCCATCTTTTGCTTGGCCGCTTTCTCTTCCGCCGGCCGACCATCCTCTTCCTCCAAGACATGCAAGAGGGTTATTCGGGTGCAGTATTGAGCTACGAAGTCCTGAAGCAAGGACCTTATGCTTTCGGAGTAGGCGGAGAAATCCGTGGTTATAAGAACGCTTTCAAATAGAGGGGCGGAAGCGTTTTCGCAGAAATAGTCCTCCCTTTCTTCCTTGATCCGGCATTTATGCACCAGGACGGGTTTATCCGCCAGCCTGAGAACCTTTGAGCTTACGCTTCCCATAAGCAGGTGACCGAAAAACCCCTTCCCGTGCGCACCCAGGCATATCAGGGAGACTTGATTATCCTCTGCCGCTTCCAATATTTTCCTGGCGGGAATCCCTAGTTCGACGATACTTAGTATGTTCAACCCCCTGACGGCTATCGACTGTTCTATCCGTTCGATCTCTTCCTCCGCATAGGTTCTCATTAACTCCGGTAGCGAAAGAACGGCGAATCCGGAATCGATGACGTGAACCAGGACCAGCTCCTCCATGCCCAACTGGACCAGTTCCTCCACGCGGCCCAGGAGCGCCTCGCTGTAGGGGGAGAAATCCACCGCGAAAAGAACTTTTCTCATCATCTTTAAGCCTCTTTCAACTCTTTGCCCATCAAGCCTCGCCATCCCCCGCCGCTTTCCTCCCCATCAGGGCCTTGTACACGTTCTTCCCTCTCACCCGGGGCATGGCTTTTTCCTCCAAGGCCTCCAGCGACTCCACGATTTCATCGAGGTCCTTTAGGGGAAAGCCCAACACGCACTCGCCCTCGGCCAGGTCG
>Ga0315282_10017075_pt1 | contig 10526 bp, 10 predicted proteins | sample YL17G07_20_MG_FD_203693 | JGI IMG/M metagenome (GOLD analysis project Ga0315282, IMG submission 203693) | Sediment microbial communities from Yellowstone Lake, YNP, Wyoming, USA - YL17G07_20 | ecosystem: Environmental > Aquatic > Freshwater > Lake > Sediment | place: USA: Wyoming | collected... | reverse complement strand
GACGATAGAATTCTAGCTTTATGCACTCCAATGCGCCAATGGCTCGGTTATAATTGAAGTACTTAGGTTGATAAACCCCTTTTAAGATCCGAGTTACACAGTAATTAACTTCGCCATCCAGCTTATCAATAGGCTGCATCTTTAGGATTTCAATAAGCTCTTTAATGGCCTTCTCGTACTTCGGTCTCTCCTCAGGTTTAATGTAAGGCATATCTTTTACCTCTGAACTAAACTAGTGTGTTAGGTTTTTTACCTTTTAGGTTGTGGAGTGTAAAAAATGATCTCGTGATGATCAGATGCATATGCTACTGAGATTAAAACCTCATAAATTCATGGCATGGTAGGATGAGGTGCAATGTCCTTTACCCTTGGGATAACGTAATTTCCTATGGTGTATGGTGTGCGTCTAAAAGGTAAAACAGCGATAATCACAGGTTCCTCTCGAGGAATAGGAAGGGGAATCGCAAGGGTATTTGCAAGAGAAGGCGCAAACCTTGTATTGAACTCAAGGTCTGCAACTAACAAGCAAATGGATGATCTCCTCTCCGAGATGAAGAATCTAGGGAGTGAGGTAATCTACGTTCAAGGCGATGTAAGTAACTCTGAAACAGAGAACAGGGTTCTTAAAGAAACCCTGCAGAGATTCGGTAGAGTGGATATACTAGTTAACAACGCAGGCATTGGTGGAGCCAGAACAATTGTAGACACTACCCCTGAGCTTTGGGATAGGATGATTCAAGTCGATCTTAGTAGCGTCTACTACTTCTGCAGAAGAGTAATACCTGAAATGATCCGTCAGGGAGGAGGAAAAATAGTGAACATAAGTAGCGTTTATTCTCAGTTCGGCTCTCCTCATGTAGCAGCATACTGCGCAGCGAAAGCTGCTGTGAGTAGTCTCACCAGGCAGATGGCTGTGGATTATTCCTCAATGAACATAAACATTAACGCAATTATGGTTGGATTCATTGAGACGGAGATGACTCGAAGGAAGTGGGAGGACAAAGAGATGATGGGAGATCTGAGAAAAATGATTCCTGCTAATCGAAGTGGGGCTCCGGAGGATATTGGTTATGCTGCGCTCTATCTATGCTCCGATGAGGCAAGCTATGTCTGTGGGCAGAATCTTATTGTGGATGGTGGCTGGTCAATAGCAATGATGGCTTAACGAGCGTTTTAGGCTATTATTGAATCTATATATGTAATCCCATTGACCCGGGTTAAATAAATGAAAATATATTTTTTCATTCTAAAACATCCTATTTATCAAAAGCAATTCCAATTTTGATCAACGTTTTATTTATCTGAATACCGTCAAATACCATGCCTGAATTTGGAGTTACTCACGAGTCCGCTGACATGAAAAGAGTTCTCGTGCATCATCCCGGGAAAGAGCTTGAACTCGCTAACAGGGATCCTGTTACCCATCACTTTGATTGCGCTGTTAACATTAAACAGTTCCAAGAGGATCATCAAATGCTCATAAATGCTCTAGCTGAGGCTGGTGTAGAGGTGCTAGATGTTGGTACTCTTCTCGCAGGGGATAAGAAGATGCAAGGTCTCATTAGTCAAGCCCCCAACCTCGTATTCACTCGAGACTCAAGCACCGTCACCGAGGCAGGTGCAATACTATTCCGCATGGGTCTCCCTAGTCGCCGCGCTGAGACGCCAATAATACGCGCAGCCCACGAAGCTGCGGGTACACCAATAGCACACCAACTTAAGGAGCCAGATACCTTCGAGGGAGGTGGCTTTGCACTACTTGAAGGACGCGTTGCTGTCGCTGGTCTCTGCGATCGAACGACTCAAGGTGCCCTTAATGATCTTGGTGACTTTCTCCTCAAGGAGCAAATAGTTGACCAATTCATCCAGTTAAACATGCTAAGCGGCGCTATCCATATAGACGGTGAGTTCGCTGAGTTGCCTGGAAGGCGAGCAATAGTTCATCGAATTGCTCTTGAGAACCCAGCTATATTTCGTACGCGCAGCGAGGTTTGGGATGGAAGCTTCCTAGAGTGGCTTGTTGATGATGATTATGATATAATAGAGATCACAGATCAAGAGTGTCTTGACATGGCTGCTAACTTCCTAACTGTTCAAAGTGATCTATGCATTAGCTACACAGGTAATCCGCGTGTCATGCAAGCAGTCAGAGAGCGAGGAATTGAGGTAATACAAATACCAGGCGGTGAGATGCGCAGGGGTTGCGGTGGAATTCACTGCATGACGTGCCCTATCCTTAGAGTTTAGCCGAATGGAATTGTAGCTCTCTTGGCTTTCCAATCCTTTGGCTTTGTCCCATCTATGCCCATTCCACCACATTGGAGTATGATGTCATCTGCAGGCTGAAACCTAGTTGATGTTCCCCAAATTACTTGTTTTAGGTCTGTAGCATCTATATCCTCGTCTACACAGATTGTGAGGCCTGGACCTTTAACAACCTCTGCTAAAATCGCTTTTGCATCAGAGCCGACTGCCATCTTTAGAACACGTATATGTATATCATTTAGCGGGTGCTTAACATCGATCACACTGTAATTTCTTAATAATTTACCTTCGATGACCTCAAATTCAGGGATTTGCCTAGTTGACCCAGTGGCGTCGACAATGGCCTTAGATGATGTGCCATAGTCAGATGAGGAAGGGTCTAGTCTATGGCAAAAAACGTCCCGAAGTATCTCCACGCCTGACCCAAGCACCATATCGCATTGCTCCGTCATCGCTGCAATCGATGCATCAAGGTCTCCAACGTTAACATCCTCTGGTAGAAGCACGACGAGTTTCAAATAGGGGTCGAGACCGAGAACTAGGAGCCCGATCTGCTTCGCTAAACCTGGAATAATTCGGGCACTAGACTTTAAGGAGACTAAACACAGGTAATGAGTCCCGGATGTAGGCCATAACATGTCACGTATAGCTGGCATAGGGGCGAAAGCAGTTACTGTACTGTATATGCGAGATTGCTTGGGTAAGCCGCTTAGAAGAAGGTGCTCATCTGAGTTACTTGGCATAATCGTCTGGTAGATAGCATCCTTCCGCATGGTAACACAGTCAATCTCAATGATGTTTCTAGTTGAGCGTCTACTAAGGTAGCCCGTGTATTCATTGAATGGACCCTCATCCTCATTTTCTAATGTAATTCTCCCCTCGAGCACTATTTCAGCATCTGCAGGCACTGGAACATCAACGGTCTCGCCATCGACAACTCTGAGTGGCTCTCCAATAAGCGAACCTGTAACAGCATACTCACCCGTTATTTTTGCTGCAGCAGCTAGGTAGAGTGCTGGGTGAGCTCCGATCAGTACAGCGATTTCAAGTGGCTTTCCAGCTCCCTTAGTTTTCTCAAAGTAGCTCCATAAGTTTCCCCTACTGTGAAGCGTCGTCCCTATCCTCGACTTGCCTTTTAGCTGCATCCTCGCATAGCTGAGGTTCACCACCTCACTCTTTGATGGGTCTCTAGCAGCTACAAGACCACTTGTGATATATCTTCCTGCATCCTGTTCATAGAACCTTAAGATTGGCAACCTCGTAAGGTCAACCTGATCTCCAATTAGCTTAACCTCCTTAACGGGACCATTGTGTACTATCACAGGCTCAATACTCTGAGACATCAACGCGCCCCATTCCATAAACATGTCTGGCCGGGTTGCGATGGTGTGGGTTGCCCCCTCTAGAGCTAACTTCACTCTATCAATATGCCCAAAAACATTTACCAAGACCGGCTCCTTGAAATTCTCTACTTTTTCAAAGAGTAAGGCGGGATTACAAGTTGTATGGGCAACCTCTTCTATTCTTCTAGTAATATCAAACTCGTGGCTAACGGGTTCCGAGATCTTTACCAATTGTCCAAGTAGCTCGTTTTCAACTCTTTTTAGGAAAGTTCTGAGGTTACGCATGCATAGAAATGGATTGAACTAAATAAAAGATGGTCGAATGTACGTATGGAGTATTATATTCCTAGGGAAGATATTTTATAAGGGTACAAATATGGAGCGACCTTTAGTCTATCAGTTGTTCTTTACTCTAACTGATGCAAATAACAGTGAAGTATTAACTGGAGAAGGCAGAGCCAGCCTCAATGAGAGAAGTATAGAAATAGAGCCTTCAAAAGGTAACTCTATCTCGATCCCATATTTTGAGGTGCTTAAAATTTTTATTGGAGATTACTCTGTAACTCTAAATTTAAAAATGGATGAGAAACTGGTATTAACACGCCTTGGATATGAATACGAAAATTTTCTGACTAACCTTTACAGGCTACGCAACGAGCTTCTCCTCAAATATATGTTAATGGAGGAAAAAAATCTGGCAGCAGGCATAGAAGCCTACTACAGATACGACGGCGAAGAATCTAGAAAAGAAGAAGGCCCATGCGAAGCTCGAGTGTACGAATCTGCATTAGTGACGCTTCCCAAAAGGAGCGAACCCATACGTATCCCGATCTGTTATGTGAGGAACTTTACAAGCTCTGACTACACTTCAACTATAGAATCAGAGGCTGACACAAAACTAGAATTATCTCGTATGGGAGAAAAAAGCAGCTTCTTTGAAAGATCATTCACTAAAGCCATTGGAGAGGTTTCGAATCGGACACAGAGACACCTAAGTGAAGTTGCGCCAATGATTGATCAATCCAGGATTAGAGGCGCGGCAACCCTGATGAGTGATGGAAAAGCAGCTTCAAGGAAGGAGTTAGAATCCATCTCCCCCGAGCTATGGAGTCAAATCGAGAGCAGGCTTAAAACGATTGGAATGCAGGAGGAATATAGCTTCCTTGATGGATTATCAACCCAGAAGAATGTATGGGTTGGGCTAAAGAGAGGATTGATGGGTGACAGAACTGGTGAATACATATGGTTTGTTGTACCGATCTACGACTCCGACCCTAAGAACCCTGGAAACGCAGTAGTTTTGGAGGCATCTTCGGACACAGGGACTGGAAGAGCCACATACTTCTTCCGCCTTCAAGACAGAGCCACTTATGGGAAGGGAATCGAGCTAGGCAGTCTTAGTTATAAAGCTGATCAATTTGTAAAGAGAACAAACCAATGTATGATTGAGATTAACTTCAGGCGGGAACCAATATATCTGGATGACCAGAAGCTTGTGGATCCTGAGTATGAGATGTATCTATATGCTGCTAAAACATTGACATCCCTGAAGTTTCTGAGGGAACACTACATAGGCAGAGTGATGCACTCATCGCAGGAACAGTGGAAGAACGATACCTTGGATCTGCTCAAGTTTAACGTAGAGAGCAATGAAAACACTGAAAAGTGGAAGAAATACAGTAATTAACATGCCTGGCTACAAGCATCCGTGTAAATACTGTTCAGCACTCGTCTCCTCAGATGATAATGTTTGCCCTACCTGTGGAAAAGTAAATCCCACAGGTCCTTTAAGATGCCCAAAATGTAAAAACCCCATACAGGAGGATCAGAAGGTATGCAGCAGTTGCGGGCAATCCCTTGAAGTCAAATGCCCACATTGTGGAAAAACCACATTCTTCGGTGACTACTGCAAATCCTGTGGAATGCGGCTTACAGTTATATGCCCAAATAAGAAGTGCGGCTTTGAACAGCCCCCAATCAGTGATAAGTGTTTAAAATGCGGAAAACCACTCTACAGTTGATGCAATATGTCTTTACAACCCTTTACAAGAAATTATGAGGATAACAGCACGGAAGTTGGATTCCAATTCACTTTTTATTGCGACCTATGTAACGATGGCTATAAGACCAGGTTCATAGAGTCGACGACAGCGAAAAAAACAGGTTTCCTTAGTGGACTAGGCAAAGCAGTATCACTGGGAAGCAGCATAATAGGCCACAGTGGCTTTGGTGATAACATCGAACGGGGAACCGACATATTAAGCGAACGTTTCCAAGGTATGTCCCCTGAATGGCAAAAAGAACATGAGGAAGCATTTCAGATAGCTCAAAACGAGGCTAAAGGCCACTTCATGCGATGCCCAAAATGCAGAAAATATGTCTGTGAAAACGACTGGAATGAACAGGATAATCTATGTGTAGAATGCGCTCCACGAGAAAACGTAGAGGTTACCGCAGCAAGAGCAGGAAAAATGGTTGAAGATATAAAAACTAAGGCTGAGTCAACTCAGGTCTTCACAGGAGAAGTCGAAAGGAGACAAACTATCTGCCCACAATGCGGCAAACCATCCGGTGGAGGAAAGTTCTGCAATAACTGTGGGGCTTCACTGTCATTACTAGTATGCCCAAAATGCGGGGCAAAGAATGTGGCAGGTACAAGGTTCTGCGGGGAATGTGGAACTAAACTTAATTAATATTATTTTTCTAAAAGTTTTTTAAGCAAATAACCAAATTTTTCTATTTCCTACATAAAATAATTAAAAAATCGTTTACATGAATCCTTGTCTAGTGATTCTGAAAACAAACAAGGATATCATCTAAAGCTCTAAACGCGCGAAAAAAGTGGACACAAAAGCCTCCCTATTCCACTGGGGATTTAGCTCTGCTGCAAGCAGCTTTACCTAATTCTTCACCCATTTTTTTACATGTGGCTAGATCTTTCTCGCTTGGCACTCCACTACAAGCCACCCCATCAGCAACCTTCTCAAGTCTGAATGATGTGATCATTCTCTCGAGACTCAACAGAGCTGAGTCGTTGGCACCACCGCCGGAAGTGAAAGCAGCTGCAGGTTTACTAGAAATCTTCTCTCTCACTGCCAAAGCTCTATCAAAGAAGTCTTTTACTAGCCCAGCCATATAGCCAAAATAGTTGGGTGACCCGAAAGCAACTGCATCGCATGTAATTAAATCATAAATGTTTGAATAGTCAACACGTCTTAGAAGGGCTGTGACACCTTCCACACCTTGAGCTCCCTCAGCGACAGCCTTAGCCATCGCCTCTGTCCTGCCTCCCCTTGAATAGTAAAGCACTAAAACTTCGACCATTTTAAACACAGTAATCGTAACATATGCAATTATAGGCTTTTCCAAAAATGAATAGTGTGATTTACCACTGATTTTTAATTGAATAATCCTTAGATGTGTTTATGTTATTTTTATCTCTAAAGCTATGAATTCTAATTATTCAAATCTTAAATTCATATAGAATATACTTTTTTTGAAGAACTATGCCGAGGAAAATTACTAGTGAGGATGTTGAGGCATTAGCGATTGGTGGAACTATACTTGGCGGAGGTGGTGGTGGCTGGCCCGATGAAGGACGAGCTGCTGGTAAGCTAGCGTTAGAACTTGGAGGCATCGAGTTATGGTCACCCGAAGAGGTGCCAAAAGACTGGGATGTAATAACAATTGCAGCATTAGGCGCCCCAACTAAAAAGGGATTAACAAAAGCTCGCCATTTTATCAGAGCTGTTCAAATGCTGTGGGATGCTGGTGTTGAGTTTGACGGCGTAATAGCTGCTGAAAATGGAGGACATAATAGCTTTGGAGGATGGATTCCTGCAGCTGCGTTAGGGTTGCCAGTTGTCGATATACCTGGGGATGGCCGCGCTCACCCAACAGCCATGATGGGGAGTATGGGTATGCATCGGGTTGACTATAACTCAGTCAAAGCAGGCGCGACAGAAGGGGCTGAGATACTTGCATGGGGCTCTCTCCAAAGGACAAGCAATCAGATCCGGTATATGGCTGATGACTGTAAGGCACTTATAGCCATGGCACGTGACCCGATGCCTGTAAGTTGGTGCCTTGAACATGGTGCACCTGGTGCGATACAGCAAGCTATAGATCTTGGTAAAACCTATATTAAGGCAGAAAAAGGAGAAACAGCTGTTAAAAACGTTTTGAATTCGTTGGGTGGAAGAATTGCTGAAAAAGGTCGAGTTGTCAAGTTTGAAACTGAGGCAAAAGGCGGGTTCGATGTGGGCATATTAAATATAAAGGGCAAGAAAGAATGGCAGCTAAGATTCGTCAACGAGTACATGGCTCTTGACTCAGATGGGAAAAGAGTCGCTACCTTCCCTGATCTTGTAACAACATTCAATGCAACCGGTGTACCAGTCACAAGTGCAGCTGTGAAAGAAGGTGATGAAATATACCTAGGAGTTGTTCCGAAGGAAAAAATTAAGGTAGGGGATGGCAACAGGTATCCAGAAGTTTATGAGTCAATCGAGACTGCACTAGGGGTGCCGATAATCAAATTTTTATCGGGTTACCTCAAAGCTTAACTAGCAAACAATATAAAAAAAAATCTTACATTTATATGCATGTGCTTTTATCATAAAAGAATAATCTTTATAGATAATATTTTTTATATGGTTCTCTTGACTACTATTGGAAAAAACAATTTTATACCTTGAAAAGACGGGAGCTGAGAACACCGAGAAGGTTTTAGCTGCAGCTAAGAAAAGAGCGATTGAGCTGGGGATAAAAGACATTGTCATCGCCACTGAGCATGGATCAACGGCTCTAAAGGCGAAAGAGTTGTTTGAAGAACTAAAACCAAACATCGTTGTGGTAGGAATAAGTGAAGGCTACAGGGAAAACGGTTGGTGTTTCACCGAATCGGAGCGAAAGAAGTTGGAGGATGTTGGCTTAAAACCACTTGTCGCTACCCATGCTTTAGGTGACGGAGTAGCAAGCTCATTTACAAGCAAAAACGGCGGCAAAAGCTTAGAGGAAATTGTTAGAGATACACTCTACAGGTTTGGACAAGGAATGAAGGTCTGTGTGGAGATTGTCTTAATGGCAGCTGATGCAGGTTTAATTCCACTGAACAAGGAGGTTATGGCTATAGCTGGGACAAGTAGGGGGGCGGATACTTGCATTGTAGTTAAGCCAGCTTACCCGAGGAAGTTTTACGAATTAGAGGTAAGGGAAATCGTTGCTAAACCTAGAAACCTATCTTAAAAATTAAGATAATAACTAACACTTAACACTTCAGGTAGAAATCCCGGCGGGCGGATTGAAGTACTCGCGCTAGACATAAATGTCAGCCTCTAAGACCTTCGTCATCTTGGTTAGTCTCATTAGAGGTGTATTACCAACCAGAGCAAGAGTACTATCTATAACCTTCAAACAATCACCAACTCGATACTTCATATAAGAGACGCCTTAAAAGATCAATACCAAAGGGAAGCGCATTTTTATTGATGAATTATTTTAGCAAGTGTTTTGGTATTTTTATGGCGAACCTGCATTTATCTCCACCTTCAAGAATACTCTCGAGTACCTCGACTTCGAGAGGTTTATTCAGAGCGATTTCAAGAGGGAGTTTTTCATAACCTGCGCTGCAATAGCAGAAAGTGCTTAGGGGTTTGGAGGTTCCTGATAACATTGCATTTCGTGCTAACTGGCAGTGGCAGGCATAATATCGTCGCATCTTGGGGTCTTTTTCATTAAGCCATTTGGCTGGTGCAAATGGTATTTTACTCTTTAACAACACGTCTCCTTGTAGAACGCCAATTTGTATAATCTGATCGGCTTTTATTAACTCCAAGACTTCTGGCGTGATCTCCTGCTCGTACCAATACCTTCCCGACTTCATGGCTTTCTCTAACTCATCTATAAGCCGATCATATTCACCTTTAAGAAATTCATCCATGGTTCTCGCTGCCTCCCACCGCTTCTTCTATTCATTGAACCTCTCAACTGGTATTCTGTGATGGTTGCCAGTTAATGCTTCAATCACTTTTTCTTGTGGAATGAATGAACTTAATCTATTCAGGAGCTCTAGTGTGCAGGCTGGGTATAAGGACGGGTCTGAACCTAGTGGAGGTGTTTTGAATTCTTCAAAGATTGCTGAATATTTTTCCTCTCCCGATATCTGTCTCAGTCTCATCCCTATGCTCTCTTAGACGCCGTATCCGCCAAGAACAGCTGTGAGATAAAGATAGAGTTCATTTCTTCTAGTTAGCCAAAAGTAATTAGCTAATGCATTTAAACGATTACGAGTGTTTAGCTAAGCTGAGATTAATTTATTTATATAATTCCTTAAATCCTTTTGAGAGGTAGAGTTTGAGGTTTTGCCTTCTTTTTAAAGTTGCAACTCAAAACCTTTAACATATGACACTGAGCTCTCAATCTGATCTAAATCAAAGCCTGTTTTCATGAGATATTTTCTAAACTGGTTATCCCTCATCGTTAATTCAGCTCATTACAATTAAATTTGTATTCGAAATAACATATTTGTTTTTAACAGTTGTTTTTGACCTGGCGATATCTTTCAAAGACAAGAACTAGTTCTGTTCATGAAGAACATCTGCAACTACTCTCATCAGAAGACACACTTTAATTGTTTATACATGAACACTAAATATTAACAGGGATCTCAATTGATGGGTAAGATTCTCCTCATCGGCTCCGCGGGTAGTGTCGCTCACGATATGTTGTACCAAATAGCAAGCATGACTGATAAGATAAGGGTCGTAGGAGCAGATTTCAACGAGGCAAAAGGAAGGTATGAGGTGGATGAGTGCTTACATGTCGCTCACAATTTTAACCTCTATCCAGATTTCAGCTTCAAAAAAATAGATCTCTTCGACGTCGAAGGGACAGCTCAGATCCTCAAAGAAGAGCAGC
>Ga0315282_10017074_pt1 | contig 10526 bp, 10 predicted proteins | sample YL17G07_20_MG_FD_203693 | JGI IMG/M metagenome (GOLD analysis project Ga0315282, IMG submission 203693) | Sediment microbial communities from Yellowstone Lake, YNP, Wyoming, USA - YL17G07_20 | ecosystem: Environmental > Aquatic > Freshwater > Lake > Sediment | place: USA: Wyoming | collected... | reverse complement strand
TGTTTTATTTTTCGAAAGCGTCTCCTGCTATTTTCATTATTGATAGATAGTGGCAAGAGGAGGAATTTTTTTGGCAAGGGGAAAAACTAGAATAGTAAAACCAGGAAACAGAATTAGTTTAGTAGTTTTCCATGCCAACCGACCCCATTTATTCACTCTCCACCTGAACCACTGTTCCATCCCCCTGAGCGAGGCCTCCACAGATCGATGCCACCCCAATTCCTCCACCTCTTCTTCTCAATTCATAAATCAGGGTCATGAGGATTCTTGCACCACTTGCGCCTACAGGATGGCCGATGGCGATGGCACCCCCATTGACATTCGTTTTCTCCAAAAGGGATTTCATCTTTTCAGAATCTCCATCAGCCAAAATCTTGGCACTGACCAGAGGCATTGCAGCAAACGCCTCGTTGATCTCGATGAGGTCTATTTGATCGAGAGTGATTTGAGCCTTTTCCAATGCCCTTTGAATGGTGAAACCTGGAATGGCTGCAATCAGGCGGGGAGTTGTGGCAGTGGCAACCATAGAGAGAACTTTGGCTAAAGGCTTAATTCCTTTCTCCTTTGCCTTCTTTTCACTCATAATCAAAATGGCTGAAGCACCTGTATCGAGACCTGGGGCATTTCCCGCAGTCACTGTCGGGCTGCCATAGACCAGGGGTAATTTTGAGAGTTTCTCAAGGGTCGTGTCAGGTTTTGGAAACTCATCTCTTTCAAGAACGATAGGGGGACCTTTCCTCTGGGGAATCTCAACCCTCATCAACTCCTCACCCATCTTAAATTTTCCTTCTGCAAAAGCCTTGGCATACTTCATCTGGCTTTGATAAGCCCACCGGTCTTGATCCTCCCGTGTGATTCCATATTCAAGGGCCACCTCTCCGGCGTCAACCGACACAGGATTGAACCCTTTGTAGCCCAGTCCATAGAGGCCATCCCATAATTCAATATTTCCAAGTCTTTTCCCCCATCGAATCTCAGGAGGAACAATAAGAGGAGTGCGGCTCATATTTTCGGCACCCACGCCCAAGGCAATCTCAATCTCTCCGGTCTTGATCGCTCTATATCCTAACCTCACGGCTGCCAGCGACGAACAACAGGCGCGGTCAACGGTAATGGAAACAGCCTCTGAGGGCATCCCTGCCTTAAGAGTCGCCTGTCTCGCAGGGACGTCGGTCTCCAAACCCACCTCACCGGGCACAGCGGCTCCATAATAAGTCTCTTCGACTTCCTCCCCTTTGACATTCACCCTTCGAAGAACCTCACGGATCACCATCGCACCCAGTTCGATGGAAGGAATATCCTTTAAAGTTCCTCCGAATTTTCCAAAAGGTGTCCGAACAGCACTCACCACCAACACATCATTCTTTTCCATGGAATCCCCCTTTCCCCTATACCTCGTCCCTCTTCCCCTCGATGAGATAGGAAGGGTGAGGGGCGTTAATTAATGATTGGATATAATGATTTCAATAAAGTGTCAACAAAAAAGCATTTGACAATAGAGGTGCTCGCAGTGGTATTTTAAAAAAAGGAGGAAAAACCATGAATCTTTATGAATTACTGATGAGAAGAAGGTCGGTCCGGGTCTTCAAGGATCAGAAAATTCCTGAATCTATGATTGAACAACTGATAGATGTCGCTAATAATGCTCCTTCTGGAGGGAATATTCAACCCGTATCCATCATCTTGGTTCGAAACGCGGAGGGAAGAAAGAAATTGGCCGAATTGGCAGGAGGTCAGCCTTGGGTAAAGAATGCTCCTCTTTCAATGATTTTCTGCCTCGATTTCTATCGAATCAAGAAGTGGGCTGAGATGTGCCAGACCGACTTCAGAGGAGAGGAGGCCCTTAACCACTTTCTCATCGCTTATGCGGATCTGATGGTGGCTGCCCAGAATGTGGCCCTTCTTGCTGAAGACATTGGACTGGGTACGGTCTATGTCGGTTCGATTCAAAATGAGATCGATGAAACGCGAAATTTCTTTGAGATTCCCAAATACGTTCTCCCCATGATGGTTCTCTCGATCGGATTCCCAAAATCGATTCCTTCCACTATTCCAAAATTGAAAAAAGAATTCATCCTCCACCATGAAAAATACCTCATACCCAAAGAGGACGAGGTCCAAAGAGCCTTCGATGAAAAATACGGGGCCATGGATCAAAACATCGAAAAATATTTGGGGAAGGCATTCGTGGAAGCCCTCGAGGCTGACAAGCAGGAAACGCCCACCTATCTTGAAAGAGTAAAGAAGGAGATGAAGCGCTTCGATATTCGGAATAATGCTCAATTTCTTTTTACAATCAGATACCCTACCAAAGTAATGGTCGGGATGAATCAGCGCATAAAACAATCCTTCAAGAACGCGGGATTCGAAATCTTCTGACCTGGATCATCAAAAATTGTTCACCCTATGAAATATCTTTTTCTTTTTGGGTCCAGTATGTCCCTTAGCCAATCCCCTAAGAGATTTGTCCCAAGAACTGTAAACATAATTGCCAAGCCTGGAAAAGTGGCCAACCACCATGCATAGGTTAAGTGAATCCTTCCATCGGCTAACATCGAACCCCAGGAAGTGGTTGGCGGCTGAACACCCAGTCCCAAAAAGCCGAAGGCCGATTCAAAAATGATGACCCTTCCGAGGTCCAGCGTAGCCAGCACAATGATTGAATTCACTACATTGGGAAGGATATGAAGGCTGAGAATTCGAAGAGTAGAACAACCTCCCACCACAGCAGCCTCGATAAATTCCATTTGTCTGATAGTGAGCACTTCCCCTCGAATAACTCTCGCATAGCCCACCCAGTTGGTGACGGCGATGACGAGGATGATATTCTTGATGCTGGGACCAAGGGCACCAATGATCGCAATGGCAACGAGGATATAAGGCATGGAAAGTTGAATATCTGTCAACCGCATGACCAGGAAATCGATCTTTCCTCCACTATAGCCGGATGCCATTCCCAGCCATGTTCCAATAAAACAGGAAAGCAGTACAGTAACCAATCCGACAAAGAGGGAAACTCTTGCTCCATCGATCATCCGGGAAACGATGTCTCGACCCATCATATCTGTCCCCAGAGGATGTTTGATATCACCTCCTTTTTGCCAGAAGGGCGGTTTTAAAACTCTGCTAAAATCTTGATCCGCAGGGCCATAAGGAACCAACATTGGCCCCAAAATGGCTGAGAGGATTACCACTCCAAAGACGGTCCCTCCCGCAATCGGCATCTTTTTCAGATAAGGTATCCACGGACCACCACGAACCACGATAACTCCAATTAAGCTTCCTCCCCCTCGAGGGGGGAGGGTGAGGGTGGGGGTGAATAGAGATAAATCCCCTTCCCCTTAATCCCCTCCCGCCAAGGGAGGGGAGGTTTTTTAGTTTTATCTAAGCGGGGGTTATCTTTCTGCTCTTCATTTTTCATTTATAAGTAATTCTGGGATCGATCTTCGTATAGACGACATCCACAAAAAGATTAATAAAAATAAAAAATGCGGAGGTGACGAAGACCGCTGCTTGGATGACAGGATAGTCACGATTATAGATCGCATAAACAGCCAATCGACCCACACCGGGCCAAGCGAAGATCGTCTCTGTGATCACGGCTCCGCTCAACATCATCCCAAATTGCAAAGCCACGATGGTGATAATGGGGATGAGAGCATTCTTCAAGGCATGCTTAATGATAACCCTACTTTCAGTCAATCCCTTGCTTCGAGCTGTGCGAATGAAATCTTTATCCAAAACATCCATCATGCTCGAGCGGGTGAGGCGGGTCTGGGCGGCCGTTGAAAAAAGGGCCAGGGTCATGGCCGGCATGATCAGATTTTCGATCCCCCCTCTTCCTGAAATAGGAAACCACCGGAGTTTCACTCCAAAAAGAAGAATAAACATAATACCAATCCAGAAAACAGGTGCCGACTGGCCAAAAAGGGCAAAGGTCATCCCTGCCCGATCCGGGAAGGACCCTGGTTTAATCGAAGCGAGTACACCGAGAGGAATTGAAATAACAATCGAAAGAATCATAGCTGCCACGGTTAATTCAAGGGTCGCAGGAAGGTGCTGAATCACCAACCCAAGGGCAGGTCTTTGATGCCGGAAAGAGATGCCAAAATTTCCTCGAATGGCATCTTTCAGGAAAACTAAATATTGAATGCGGAGGGGACGGTCAAGACCTAACAGGGTGCTGAAAAAGTCACTTTTTCAGGCTGATCAAAAATGCCCAGATGCAAGTTGAGTTTTACGAAATCCCGCTTGCGGGGGCGCCCGGAATCCTGAGGAGTGAGGCGTACTTGGAGTACGCCGCAACGACAAAGGATGAGGGGAACGCCGCAGATGGGCGTTTTTCAGCAGCCTGTTAGAGCGTAACCTTTGAGAGATCAAGCTCATACGCTTCAATAGGAAGAAAAGAGTACGTTTCCAGCTATAAGGATTGCTGTCCATACCTTACAACGACCGCATTCTAAAACTTTAGAAGTCCGCCTGGCTGTTCCGTCTTCAACTCTCCTCTCCCATTGCGACACAGTCTCCCACGGGAAGAGGGAATGGGTAAGTGTATTTCAATAATGATGACAATAGACCCAATGATCTTCACCTAAATCCTTGAATTCCGGTTCGTCTGTTTTACATATCTCAAGCCTGCGGGGGCACCGGCTGTAGAATCTGCATCCCTTCGGAAGGTTGATGGGACTCGGGATTTCCCCTTGGAGGATGATCCTCTGTTTTTTCATTTTAGGGTCGGGGATCGGAACAGCGGAAAGCAATGCCTCGGTATAAGGATGTTTGGGTGAGTTGTAAAGGTCTGTATCTTTGGCGAGCTCCACAATCTTGCCAAGATACATCACTGCAACCCGATCGCTGATGTGTTCTACCAAGCTCAGGTCGTGAGCGATGAACAGATAGGAAAGCCCCATCTCTTCCTGAAGCTTGACCAGCAGATTGACCACTTGGGCCTGAATGGAGACGTCAAGTGCTGAGACGGGCTCATCGCATATGATCGCCCGGGGATTGAGGGCCAGGGCTCGTGCAATGCCGATTCGCTGCCTCTGCCCTCCACTAAACTCGTGAGGATACCTCCGGGCCTGCTCCGCATGGAGCCCTACCTTTGCCATAAGGGAAGAAACCCTATCACGAATCTCTCCCCGAGATGCCCGGGTATGGTTCCTGAGAGGCTCTGCAATAATCTCCTCTGCAGTCATTCGGGGATTCAGAGATGAGTATGGGTCTTGGAAGATGATCTGAAGCCGGGCTCGAGCCTTTCGGACTCCTTCCCGATCCATTTCCAGAAGGTTTTTGCCCTCGAACTGGATTTCCCCCTCGGTAGGATCTATCAAACGCAGGATGCACCGACCCACTGTGGTCTTGCCACACCCGCTTTCGCCCACCAATCCAAGGGTCTCCCCCTGCTTCATGGTAAAACCTACACCATCGACGGCTTGCACCCATCCCACGGTCTTCGAAAGAATACCTTTCCGGAGTGGAAAGTATTTTTTGAGGTTCCTGACTTCTAATAGAGCCGCCTTTTCTTCCATCACTAATGTAGCGTCGGTATTTAATGCCGACGAGAATATTTTGATTCGGTCTCGGTAATCGCCCCCACTAAATGGGGGCGCTACAATTTCCTTTCTTGTTTCACGTTAATCGCCAACATAGGACTCGGTGGCCATCTCCTGACTGAACCAATGGAGGTCCTTCTTTAAGGCAAATGTCCATGGCGCGTGAACACCGGGGATGGAACCTGCAACCCTCGGGCATCTCTAAGAGACTCGGTACGACACCAGGAATCTCTTGAAGCTGTCTTCGACCGGTCTTTTGTTTCTGGCCTATCCAGGGAATGGACCCCAAAAGGCCCTGAGTATATGGGTGGAGGGGTTCCCGAAAGAGGTCTTCCACTGGAGCTTCCTCCACCACTTTGCCCATATACATGACCAGGACCCGCTTTGCCATTTCTGCAATGAGGCCCAGGTTGTGAGTGATCAACACAATGGACGTCTCGAATTCCTCCTTGAGGCGCTCCATCAGGTCGACGATCTGGGCTTGGATGGTTACGTCCAGCGCAGTCGTAGGCTCATCCGCTAAGAGCAACCTGGGACGGCAGGATAAGGCCATAGCGATCATCGCCCGCTGTCTCATTCCACCGCTCAGCTTGTGGGGATATTCTTTCGCCCTGATATCGGGAGAAGGGATCTGGACCATCTGAAGCATCTCCACGGCTTTCGCCCAGGCCTCCTGACGTGTCACACGCTGATGAAGTCTGATGGCCTCCGATATCTGCTCACCGATGGTCAGGACCGGGTTCAGAGAGGTCATGGGCTCTTGAAAGATCATGGAAATGGCATTGCCCCGGATCTGGCGTATCTCATCCAGGCTCAGATCCAAGAGATTCATGCCATCAAACAGAATGGTCCCCTGAATCTCTGCCGGAGGAATTGGAAGCAACCTGAGGATAGATAAGGCCGTCACGGTCTTCCCGCAGCCACTCTCACCAACAACACCCAGGGTCTCTCCCCGGTATACGTCTATGCGGAGCCCGTCCACCGCCGTCACCACGCCTTCGTAGGTATGGAAGCGGGTTCGTAGATTAATGACGGAGAGGAGAGAGTCCTGGCTCATATCTTGAACCTCGGATCGAGGACATCCCTTAAGCCGTCGCCTGAAAGGTTGAAGCCGAGAACAGCGAAGAATATGGCAATACCCGGAAAGGTTGCCACATGAGGAGCATGAAAGAGGTAGGCCCGGCCCGAGCCGAGCATTGCTCCCCACTCAGGCGTGGGGGGTTGAACACCAATGCCAAGAAAACCCAGACCTGCAGCGAAGAGGATGGCCGTGCCCATTCCCAGACTCGTCTGGATGACGATGGGCACCAAAACGTTAGGCAGGATATGCCTGAGCAGTATCATCGTATCTCGGGTGCCCACAGCTCTTGCCGCCTCGACATAGGTCTGCTCCCTTACCAAGAGAGTGCAGCCCCGCACCAGGCGAATATAGATCGGCACCATGCTGATGCCAACGGAGATAATCGTGTTTTTGAGTCCCACACCCAAGACGGCCACGAGGGCTAAGGCCAAGAGAAAACCTGGGAATGCAAGCATCGTGTCCGTCACGCGCTGGATGCCGAAGTCGACTTTCCCGCCGTAGTAACCGGAGATAAGCCCTAACGGCACGCCCACAAGCAATCCCACAGCAACAACGCCGATAGCGATCAGTAGCGAGACTCTTGAGCCATATATAATCCGGCCCAGGATAGATCGGCCCAGTTCGTCTGTGCCCAGCGGGTTTTCAATGCAAGGGCGCTCAAGCGATTTCATGAGGTTCGGGGACGATGGATTCCGCGGAAAGATAACCGGGGCCAGCAGCGCGATGATGAGGTAAATCAAGATCAGGACACTGCCAAAGAGACCGGTCCTATTTCTTTTAAATTTTCTCCAGGCGAGAGAGTGTCGTTTTTGTGAAATCTCCATAAATAGAACTAAAAGTCCAAATGTCAAAATTCATGAATAGGTTAAGGTTTAGACTAAGGTTTAGGTTTAGGGCTTTTTTACCTTAACCTCAACCTTCATTTTGACTTTTGTCATTCCCTTTAATCATATCGAATTCTCGGATCGATGTAAGCGTACATCAGATCGACCCCCAGGTTGACCATGATGTAAAGGAGACCGAAGATCAGAATTGTTCCCTGGATGACCGGGTAGTCACGAGCGAGGATGGAGTCGACGATGAGTCGGCCTAAGCCTGGCCAGGCAAAGACCGTTTCGGTCAAAACCGCACCACCCAGAAGTAGCCCAAACTGAAGGCCCACTACAGTGACGATCGGGATGAGGGCGTTTCTCAGCGCATGCTTCACGATGACTACCCGTTCCTTGAGCCCTTTTGAGCGAGCGGTGGTCGTGTAATCCTGAGAGAGGGCTTCGATCATGCTGGCACGTGTCATACGGGTGATAAAGGCGACAACAAAAGCAGCCAAGGTAAATGAAGGAAGGATGATGTGCTTCCAACTGCCAGTGCCTCCAGCAGGCAGCCAATGAAGCATCAGTGAGAATATAACAACGAGCATCAACCCAAGCCAGAAAACAGGCATGGACATGCCGAAAAGGGCCATGGAAGTAAATAAGTAGTCGATCCAAGTATAAGGCCGCACGGCCGAGAAGATTCCAGCGGGGATACCAAAGAGGCAGGCAAGGGTGATGGCTGCCACAGCAAGGAGCATTGTATTCGGGAGTCGGGCCCAGACCTCCTGAATGACAGGGTTCTGAGTCCGGGCAGAGCGGCCCAAGTCAAACCGTGCTAAACGGCTTAGGAAGATGCCGTACTGAACAAAGATCGGTCGGTCGAGGCCGAGCTGGTGGCGGATGGTTTTTACATCCTCCGGGCTCGCCATTTGTCCAGCCAGCACCTGAGCCGGATCGCCCGGCAGCATCCGGAGCATGAAGAAGAGGAGAAGGGATATTCCGAGCAGAACAGGGATGGTTGAAAGCAAGCGTTTTAGGACATATTGCAACATTGTGTGTTCAATATCACCCCCGCCCTCACCCTCCCCCATCAAGAGATTGTGTCGTAATCAACGAGAAACTACTTCCGTTGCAACGCGGAACAGGCTGTCGGGTGACGAAGCTTTAGAGCGGAAACCTTTCATTGCCCAGCTCCGAGGCTCCAAGCCCATGAAAAGAATCGCATTTCTAAGAAGGCCGATCACCCACAACTTTAAACGACCGCATTCTAAAGCTGAGGAGCCTGACTCCCTGTTCCGCCGGAATCTACCCTCCTTCATCATTACGACAAACCCTCCAAGGGGGAGGGAGGTTCTAAAACAATTCCCCCAAATTACACCCCTCGCCCCCGGCGGGAGAGGGAAAGGGTGAGGGGGATTCTCATTTACCTACTCCATCCTTATATAAGTCGGGTAAAATTTTTCGGTTCCGGTCACGACCATGCCTTTGATCTTCTTTGAGTACGCGATAACAAATTTCTCTACATGAAGCCAAATCCAAGGGCAGTCATCCCAAACCATCTCCGAGGCCTTCTTCAAAAGCTCCAGTCGCTTCTTAGGATTTTGCTCCAGCCGGCTTGCATCCATTATTTTGTCGTATTCGGGGTTGCTGTAGAAGGCCGAACCCAGCCCTTTGGGCGGGTTGACGCTTGTGTGAAACTGTCCGTAAAGACCAAAGTCAGCATCGAGGATCAACGGCCCCCAGCCCAGCAGGAAGGCTTCAAGCTCACTCTCTTGAATGGGCTTGAGCAGACCAGCAGTATAGGTCGGCCAGTCATAGGTTCTGAGTTCAACCTTGACCCCTATGGCCTGGAGATAGGCTTGAACAGCTTCTGAGACCTGTTTGTCGAAAAGGTAACGGCCTTGTGGTGTCCGCATATTGACCGTCTGGTTGAAGTCGAAATTGGCCTTCTTCAGGAGGTCCTTCGCTTTCTCAGGATTATAATCGTACTGGTTTGCCATTTTGAAATAGCCAAAAAGGATCGGGGATACCGGGCCCTCCATGGGAACAGCCGTATCAAAAAGGATCTTACTGCAGATGGCCTTCTTGTCCACGGCATAGTTAAAAGCCTGGCGCAGCAGCTTGTTCTTGGTCACGCCCTTTTGGCAATTCAGTCCCATGAAAATTGTCCTCGTGTCCAGAGGCATTTCAACTGTGATATTTGGATCGGCCTTCAGTGCCGCAACATTGGAAGGCAATGGTTTGTAGCAGACATCGATCTGGCCGGTCCTGAGCATGGCTTCACGGGTGGCGTCTTCTGGAATGATCTTGAAAGTCAGTTTGTCCACGGTCGGTTTGCGGCCATAGTAATTCTCGTTACGGACCATCACGATACGATCGCCCTTCACCCACTCCTTGAGGATATAGGGACCGGCGCCAACTGGGTTTTGACGGACATCCTCACCGTACTTCTCAATGGCCGCCGGAGAGATGGGGCTCGTGATCGTCATAGAAAGCGTTGGGGCAAAGGGTGCGAAGGGGTATTTGAGCTCGATCCGGATAGTATAGTCGTCGACGATGGTCACCTCTTTGATCATAGCGATTGCAAAACGCAAGGGGACCTTCATCTTTGGGTCAAGGGCCCGGTCAAAGGTGAGTTTGACCGCTTTAGCGTTAAAAGGAGTACCGTCGCTGAACTTGACCCCTTTTCTTAAACGAAGGGTGTAGGTGAGACCATCTTTGGAGACCTCGTAGCCGGTAGCCAGCCGCGGCTCCAATTTGTTATCTGGAGTCTGATAAAAGATGGTGTCCTGGATCAGGTCGGACAAGTTCTGACACAAGGTGGTGGTGTGCTCCTGAGGATTCAAGGTATCGGCGTCTATGCCGATGCCGATTCTAAGCTCACTGATCGCCCATCCCTGCTGGGGTAAGAAGCCGATTGCACACATCATGACGAACATTAAAATAAAAAATGCTTTCACCATTCCTCTTGATCTCATCATTGCATTCCTCCTTCTCAGTAAGAATTGTTTTTTACTCATCAGAAGAAATTTTCACCACCTCCTTTTTGCCAATCCCCCCTCTCCCCCCTTTAGCAAAGGG
>Ga0315282_10017073_pt1 | contig 10526 bp, 9 predicted proteins | sample YL17G07_20_MG_FD_203693 | JGI IMG/M metagenome (GOLD analysis project Ga0315282, IMG submission 203693) | Sediment microbial communities from Yellowstone Lake, YNP, Wyoming, USA - YL17G07_20 | ecosystem: Environmental > Aquatic > Freshwater > Lake > Sediment | place: USA: Wyoming | collected... | reverse complement strand
CAGATGGCCGTTTTTCAGCAACCTGCCAAAGAAAAAGGCCGGAGAGGATCAACCGGCCTTTAAAGTCTTTGAGAAATTTGGACTGCTATCCTACTGTCTGATGAGCCGTTTAACGTCCTGCTCAGGACCGACGCAACGAACCACAGGTCGAACAGTGAGTTGCATGGGGAAACATCCATCTCATGGACCTCACCTCCTTCTCATAGCTCTATTTTAAGTTTACCTCCCCCCTCCTGTCAAGATAAAACAAAGATAAAACAAAGAAAGCTCTGAAAAACTACTATTCGCTCTCCTGATTACAGGATGATTAACCCCACCTCGCCTCCCCTTAAACTAAGGGGAGGAAGGGAGGGGTTATTTTGACGTAACCGTTCCATAATCTCTGTCATCAGAGATTTCTCGATTTTTCAGAAATCTCTCAATGGAACGCTGAAATTCCGGTAAGATCCTGTCCAATGATCAATGTGTGAATATTTTCTGTCCCTTCCAGCGTGCTCATCGCCTCGAGGTCACAGAGATGGCGGATGACATGTTGATCTGCCAGAATGCCCCGAGCCCCAAGGATGTCCCTGGCCATGCGGGCGATCTTCATCGCTTCCCGAACATTGTTCAGCTTGGCCATTGAGATCTGGGAGGGCCTCGCCTCATGTCGATCCAGCAGCCTTCCCAAATGGTAAGTAAGCAACTGTGCCTTGGTAATTTCCAAAACCATCTCAATCAGCTTCTCCTGGACAAGCTGATAGGAGGCAATCGGTTTTTCAAAGACCTCTCGCGCGCGAGCAAAGATCTCGGCGGCCTCATAACAGGCGATGGCAGAACCCAGGGCACTGCAAGCCACTCCGAACCGGGCATAGTTCAGGCAGCTCAGAACCGATTTCAGGCCTTTTGTCCCCGGGAGGATATTTTCTTCCGGAATCGCGCAGTCTTTGAGGATAAGGAGGGGGGTGGGGGACGTTCGATAAGAAAACTTTCTCTGGATCGGGGTGATCTGAAGCCCCGGAGTGCCGGCCTCCACCAAGAAGCCTCTGATCTCATCATTCATCTTCGCCCAGATTACCGCGACATGGGCAATGGATCCGTTGGTAATCCACATCTTGGTCCCGTTCAGGAGGTAATGATCCCCTTTCTTCACGGCCCTGGTCTTCATTCCAGAAGGGTTTGATCCGAAATCAGGTTCTGAGAGACCAAAACAACCGATCACCTCACCCTTTGCCATCCTGGGAAGCCATCTGATCCTCTGTTCTTCAGACCCAAAGGCGTACATGGGGTACATGGCCAAGGAATTTTGAACTGAAAACATGGCCCTGAGACCGCTGTCGCACCGTCCCAGTTCCTGGCAGATCAACCCGTAAATCGTATGGCTTGTCTTGGCGCAGCCATAACCTTCTACGTGGAGGCCGAAGAGCCCCATCGCGACCATTCTCGGGATGAGCTCCATGGGAAAGCTTCCTCTATCAAAGTGGGTGGCAATGAGAGGCATGCATTCTTCATCCACGAATTTTTTGACTTTGTCTCTGAAGAACCTCTCTTCACTTGTCAAGAGCGCCTCTATCTGAAAGTAATCGACCATGTCCACCTCCCTCTCTGCCTACTTGCAAATCTCACTCAGCCCCTGATCCAGAGCCTCGATAATATCCTTTGCGTCTTCAATCCCGATGGAGAGTCGTAACAAACAACGAAATCTCTTGAGCCCCAAAGCTTCTTGTTGTTCCCATGTCGACTGCGACATGTTATACGGCATGCTGATCAAACTCTCCACACCTCCAAGGCTGGTCGCATGCTTGATCACTCCTGTTCGATGAAGGATCTTCATCAATCGAATCCCGTCCTCTTCCTCTTTACCGCCGACATTGAAGGTGATCATCCCCCCAAGCTTTCCCTGCTCAACAAAGGGCTTCGCGAAATGGGGAATCGGATATTCGCCACAGAGGGGGTGAAATATCTTAAGCCTGAATTTTTCCGATACATCGACCAGATATCGATAGACCTCAAGCATGTTTTGATTATGCCTCTCCATCCTCACATGGAGGGTCTTCAACCCTCGCTCAAGATAGTACGCTGTTTCGGCGTCGAGACAGCATCCGTAGGCGGTCACCTTCTCCCACACTTTGTTGATCCTTCCCAGAGGTCCGCACACCATCCCTCCAATCACATCGCTATGTCCGGAAAGATATTTTGTGACACTGTGCAACACCAGGTCTTTTGTCGGGTCAAGAAGGGTAAAAGGCACAAAATTAACAGGCGTGAGAAAGGTATTGTCAACAACGATGGGAGTTCCAGGACAGAGCTCATCCCTGACTTGCATGATTTCGTCAAGAGGGGGAATCACCAGGAAAGGGTTTGATAGGGTCTCCACATAGATGGCTGCAATCTCTTGACCATCCATCTTCTTGACCCATTCCTTTGACAGAAAAACTTCGACGGGAATGACCTCCATCCCGAACATCTCTCTCATCTCATTGAAGATGAATGAATACGTCACCCCATAGAGATGGGGCGTGGAGACGATGTATTTTTTCCCTTGGATGAGGCTCAAGAGGGTGGATGAAATGGCCCCCATCCCGGAGGAGGCCGCCACCGCATCATCGCACCCTTCCAGGATGGCCATCTTTCTTTGAACGGCGGCGACATTCGGATTGGCGTCACGAGCATAAAAGATTTTATACCTCAGTGCCTTTAATTCCTCGTCGGTCATCTCGATGCCGGGGTCTTCTGTCTTTCCATGCTTCTTGATTAAAGAATAAATTCTTTCATCCAACGTGTAGGTCGTAGCCCGATAAATCGGTGTCACCGCTGCTTCGAAACTTTCATCTTCAATCTCGCCCGAGTGAACGAGCTTCGTACCGATTCCGGTCTTTCTAAAATCTCCATTTGACGCCATTTTTTACCTTCCTTTGAAAGATCGAAGCCCTTATTTTCTAAACAACGACAAGAAATTGGAACTTCTTATTCACTTCCTCAGGCGATAAATTGTCATAACTCCATTCTATCTGATGCAGGTTTCAAAAGGGAAGAAAAATATAGCGGGAATGACGCAAACTTGAGAGGTAAGGGAGGAATTTTCAGATAGGAAGAATAAACATTGGGGAGCGGTTATTGTTTCTGATTCAGTCTTTCTTTTTCTTCAGGAGCTCAAGGAAGTCGGATTCTTTTTTCGTATTGGATTTTTCTTTCTCGATCTCCGGCTTTAATTCTTCTCTTTTCCACTCCTTCTCCCGGATCATATGCTTCTCAATCCACTGGTCGAGCGCTTTCACATCGAAAAGAACCCGGTCCCCGATTTTGAGGTAGGGAAGCTTTTTCAATGAGGCCATCCGGTAGACCGTGTCTGTCGACAGGCTGAGGTATTGGCTCGCCTCTTTTGCCGTGATCAACCTCCGGAGTTCGGGAATCTTTTTCATCCGATCTTCCATCCGTTCAAAATACTTCTCGGCCAGAACGTCGGCCAGCAGGTCTAAGAATTCTTTGACCGGGGGCTGGTATTCTTCTCGTGCCATTTGTCCCTCCGAGAGATTTCTGAATGCAGAAATCTTTGATTACATCGATTTAGAAACCGATTACACCGATATGAAAGGCATTGAAAAAACCAGTAAAATCTGTGTAATCCTCTCTTGAAATCTTTGTGATCAAGAGAGCATGTACTGGTTTTGGGCTCTCCCTCCAAGGAGTGAGGTAATCTCTCACCGTTCTTTTTCTCTTGCCGCGGCCTGAATCTTCTTCATGAGCGCGAAGTTTTCCGTGTGACCGGTCAAACGGGCCGTCACTTTTCCTCGAACCGGACGATTGAGGAGGTAGAAATCGCCGATCAGGTCAAGAATCTTGTGCCGGACAAATTCATCGGGGAATCGAAGTTCGGTGTTGACGATCTTCTCGTCGTCGAGGAGGATTAGGTTGTGGAGACGGCCTCCTCCTGCCAGCCCCATCCGCTCAAGCATCTCTATATCCTTGAGAAAGCCAAACGTCCTCGCTGGGGCGATCTGATCCCGAAATGCCTCCTCGCTCTCCATCGTAAAATCAAAAGTCTGCTCCCCGATGGGAGGCGGATAGTCTAAGAAGAAGTGGACGGAAAAAACCCCTGCTGGTTCGATGATCAGAGATTTATTCTTGTGAACGATCTCCATTCTTCGATCGATCACCAGCTCGGTAACCTTTTCCTCTTGTTCCTCTACTCCTGCTTCGTCAACGATTTTACAAAATTCCAAAGCCGACCCATCCATCACCGGAATCTCTTCGATCATCTTCACCATCAGGTTGGTGATATGATAGGCATGTAATACCGCCATCAGATGTTCGACGGTCTTGGCAATCGCCCTCCCCTTCTTCAGGGAAGTAGCAAATTCTGTCGTCTGAACGTAGTCGAGATGGGCTGGAACCACGTCATCTGAAGAGACGTTTCCAAAAAGAATCCCACTATGAGGAGGAAGAGGCTGAAGGAGAAGCCCTGTCTTCTTCCCGGAATGGAGTCCTGTTCCGTACAGCACCATACTCTGTTTCAGGGTACGCTGAGGCAATAAGGAGGTTTCTTTTCTTCTTGCGGCCCCCCTGGCCGGGGGAATGGTTTCCCCGAGAGAGGCACGAGCAGGTTCGGTGAGCTCCTCGGCTCTCTCCACCGGAAATATCTTTTTATCTTGAAAAACCTCTTCCGAAATCGTTCCCTTGGATTGCTGGACGGTCACCAACTCCTTCTGATGATCGAGGGCTCGACGGATGGTCATCAGAAGGACGTCGAGAGAAAGGGGCTTTTCAATGAAGTCGAAAGCCCCTAATTTCACAGAGGTCATGGCGGTTGAGATCGTTGCATGACCGGAGATCATGATCACCTGGCAATCTGGCGCTATCCATTTGAGCCGTTTCAATACCTCGATGCCATCCATCCCCGGCATCCAGATGTCGAGGAGGGTGACATCCGGCTCTTCCTGCTGGAAAACTTTAATCGCCTCTTCGCCCCCCTTTGCTTTGGCGACCTGGAAACCTTCGTCCTCTAAAACACCCGCGATCGATTGAACCACGCTCTCCTCATCATCCACGATGAGGACTTTCTTGGCCATGAGACCCTCCTGCAGAACCTATCAACTGAATTTCCATTATCACAACCCCATCGAATTATCAACCAAATAAAATCCAAGGCACTGGCTTATCAGGATATCAGATTATCAGGCAGTGGTTATCAGGCCATCAGGGCATCAGGCTAAAGATTTTTCTTTTCATTTCCTGGTATCCTGATATCCTGATCCCCTGCACACTGATGTCCTGGTCTCCTGATTCACTATAACGATTTTCAGCCGTTCACTTGTCAATCTGGGCCTTCTGGAGCCGGCCGCTGAAATCCCGGTAGATCACCTTCCATCGACTGTAGGTATCCAGAGCGCCCCCTCGACCTCCTGCCTCTTTCCTTCCATAACCCGAATGTTTGATCCCCCCAAAAGGCAGTTGTATCTCCGCACCGATCGTGGAAGCATTGATATAGACGATTCCGGTCTCAAGATCCCTCTCGGCGACAGCCGATGAGTTAACATCCCGGGTGTAAATGGCAGAGGAAAGTCCATAGGGCGTATGATTGACGATCTGAATGGCCTCCTCAAGGTCTTCTGTTTTGATCACAGAAACGACGGGCCCGAAAATTTCCTCCTGGGCGATCCGCATTTCGGGAGTGACGTCCGTAAAGATGGTGGGCTCGATAAAATACCCTTTGGAGCAACTGCCTTTATTACAAACTTTCCCTCCCAGGATGAGTTTTGCTCCCTCTTTCTTCCCGATCTCGATATACTTAAGAATTTTGTTGAACTGAGATTCATTGATCACCGGGCCTATATCCGTCCCTTCTTTAAGACCATCTCCCAGTTTAAGTCGCGACGCAGCCGTTTTGAGCTTCCCGATGAACTTCTGGTAGACCTTTTTATGCACAATGATTCGACTGGCAGCAGTGCACCGTTGGCCGGTCGTTCCAAAAGCACCCCAGATCGTCCCTTCCACAGCCAGATCGGGATTCGCATCATCCATGACGATGATGGCGTTTTTCCCGCCCATCTCCGTTGCGATGATTCGATGATTGGCCCCACAAATTCCTTCGAGACGTTTCCCGGTATCAAAAGAACCTGTGAAGGAGACAGCATCCACTCCCGGATGGCTGACCAAATATTCCCCCACCTCTCCTCCCGGTCCATGAACTAAATTCAAAACCCCTTTTGGCAAACCCGCCTCCACCAGGGCCTCTACAAATTTTGCCGCACAGACGCTTGTATCACTGGAGGGTTTGAACACAACCGTGTTGCCGCAGATGAGGGCTGGAAAGACCTTCCACCCAGGGATGGCAATCGGAAAATTCCAGGGGGTGATCAAGGCGAAGACACCAATGGGGACGCGAATGGATTTCATGTCCTTACTCGGAAGTTCGGATGGAACGGTTTCTCCGGAAAGCCTCCGTCCCTCCCCGGCCATGAAGTAGCCCATGTCAATGGCCTCCTGGACATCGCCCAGACCTTCCGAAAGAATTTTACCCATCTCCCGTGTCTCCAGCTTTCCGAGAGACTCTTTGTTCTTCAAAAGAATCTCTGCCGCCCTGAACAGGATTTCACCCCGACGTGGAGCCGGAGTAAGCCGCCACCGCTCATAGGCTCCTCGCGCTGCCTTGACCGCCTGATCCACATCTTCTTGTCCGGACTTCGAGACAATTCCGACGGTTTCATGTTTATCAGCCGGGTTGATCGACCGAAAGGTCTCTCCAGATCTCGAATCTATCCATCGCCCATTGATATAATTCCTGATCCGTTCCATCCTCGCCCTCCCCCATTTTAGATTGTCGATTGTCGATTTCAGATTTGGGATCGAATTTTTCTTTATTCTCGATTTGTAACTTCCATTCCGCAATCCGCAATCCGCAATCCACAATCCGAATTTCAGTAGTTACCTACCCCGACCTTCTTCTTCAGGAGATCATAGTCCTGCTCGGATGAGGCAAACATTCCCGTGTTTCCCAACCTTACATTCCTCAGCCCGACGGCCTTGACCCCTAAATAGGCATCTATCATCTCCGAAATCTTCGGACTCTTATACCGTTTCATTTGATATTCGGGGAAAAATGCCAGGATGGTGAAAGGGATTTCGGGATCGACGTCAAAAATCAATTGTGCGATCTTTTTCAACTGGGCCGTCTCCACGAGGTTCGGTATGTAGAGAGAGAGGACCTCCAGAACAAAACCCCTTTTTACGATCTCTTCAGCAAGTTTAAGGATGTTCCTGTTAAAACAACCCGTCAGCCACTTATGGTCCGTTCCATCATAGGCCTTGATATCAAGCCAGAAGGAGTCAACCCCGGCCTCCTTCAAAAGATCGAGGTTCTGGGGAGTCAGGCCATAACCATTCGTCTCGATCAACACCCAAAGACTGGTCTCTGCTTTAATGAGGCGAGTGCATTCGACGTAGAACTCCGGGCAACAGGTCAGATCCCCTCCTGTGAAGGCAACGATATTACGGGCAGGTCCCCATCCCTGGGGACTCAAAACGATCTCTTTTTTCTGGATCACCCTGGGACAGAGAGAAGACCGTTTTCCGTGCATCACACAAGCCCCGCAACAACGACAGGAATCGGGGGCATGAAAGGCAGTCGCCCTGTTTCGGGGCTCTCGAACCGTTACCTCCTTCTCATATTCTTTGCAGGCCTTTAAGATGTCGGCGGAAGACCACCAGTCCCCCTTAGCAATTCTTGTGAAATTCCACGAATGGCATTTTCGGCAGGAAAAGTTACAACCGGATTGATAGATAGAGAGGTAATTTTCCGGACGGGAGAGATGGACCGCCGAGATCAATCTGAGGATGCCCTCGTCTGTCTTCCTGAGGGTGGCTTCGCAGGCAAGAGACCTCCCCTGTTCGATCTCCATAAAACAGCTTCCCTGCGGGTATCCTTGCCTAATGAGATTGCACTTCACCTAAAAATTTTATCACATGCCATCTCCTCCTTGCAAGTCATACTCACCGTGTGATATAGACAGTCAGGAGAAGTCCGATGGGGCAGTGGGGCAATTGGGAGATGGGTGAAAAAGGGAGGGCAACATGGAAGAAAAACTCACGCAAATAGCCCAATGGATCATCCGTTCTAAGAGGTTGGTTGTCTTTTCAGGGGCTGGTCTCAGCACAGAATCAGGTATCCCGGACTTCCGAAGCCCTGGAGGGGTTTGGGACAAGTATGATCCCGAGGACTTTTACTTCCAAAATTTCATCGCGAGTGAAACGTCGCGGGAAAAATATTGGCAGATGGCAACGGAGATGTACGAACCGATAAAAATGGCCCAACCGAACCAAGCCCATCTCGCCATCGCGGAATTGGAGAAACTGAGTAGGCTCGACTGCGTCATTACTCAAAATATTGACGGTCTTCACTTTAAAGCAGGGAATTCAGAGGAGAAGGTACTTCAACTTCATGGGACCGCCATCTTCGTCTCCTGTTTGAATTGTAAGAAGCGATACGATCGCGATGAGATCCAGGAGCGAATAAAAAGAGGACAGAGGGCACCCCGGTGTGATGACTGCGGCGGAATTCTCAAGCCCGCTACCATCTCATTTGGTCAATCCATGCCAGAGAAGGAAACCCAAGAGGCCTACGATCGATCCTCGCGTTGTGATCTCTTTATCGTGATCGGGTCCTCTTTAGTTGTACAGCCCGCCGCCTCGATGCCCTTGGTGGCGAAGAGAGGCGGAGCAAGATTGGTGATCATCAACCGCGACCCAACTCCTTACGATGACCTGGCGGATCTCGTCATTCACAGTCAGGCCGGTTCTACCATGGCCAGTATCTTGGAATACGTCAAAAAGGGATTAGGGGTTGGGAATTAGAGATTTCAAATCGCAAATTGCAGATTTCAGATTGGAAAACGTCTAAATAGGATGAAGGATCATTTTCGACAACTTCAAAGCGAAGCCATCCAGTTAGGGGCGACCAAAGCAAAACTAATTCCTGTCCCCTCCATCGTGATCGATGAAAGGGTTCGATTAAAATGCTTGATTCCCCTCTGTGAGAAGTATAATCGACATCTGATGTGTCCACCCAATCTCCCCTCGGTAGAGGAGTTTCGAAAATCTCTTAAAAAATATTCGAAGGCGTTGTTTGTCCAACTATCCTTAGGGAAAACCGGGAAAGTTTCCAAAACGGAGATCCGAAGATACGGACTTTTGCTCCACAAAATCATCCATCAATTAGAGAGAAAAGCACTTTCCCTGGGTTATCCGTTGGCCGCGGGTTTGATCGGTGGTTCCTGTAAACTCTGCCGAGAATGTGCTGGCCCTGCTGGCCCTTGTCGTCGGCCACTCATGTCAAGACCTTCGATAGAAGGAATGGGAATTAACGTGATTCATACAGCTAAAAAAATTGGCCTCCCTTTCGATTTCTCTTCCAAGAATCGCCTCTTCTGGAATGGATTGCTTTTGATCGATTAGTCGTGCCACCTTGTAGATATGAACATTTTATGACCATTGAACAAAAAATTGGCACCTTTTTGTCTCCAGAAGAGGCCAGAGGTTAGAAAAATCATGTAAATTTAACCAATTAGAATTGTCAAAAAATGGCACTTATTTTGCTTACTTACAGGAGAGTCGGTATATATAAACTTTCAACCAGAGCTTTAAATGCAACCGAAGCGATGTCGAGAACTTTAATGAAGGAGGCATTTATTAACTTCGTTTCTAAGCTTTCGATGACAATCGTATTCTTATCTTATCTGGTAAGCTGCTCCACCATCGACCAGGCGATTCACCCCGATGAGAAACCCACATGGCCATCCTATGAGCAACTTCTAAAAGAAGGCTATCGAGGGCCCAAAGCAAGGGTGGTGGTCATTGGGCTCACTGACTCGGCAAGGGGTAGAGAGACGAGTCAGGTGGGAGATGGAATGGCTGAGATGCTACGTAGCGCATTGTTGGCTACGAATCGCTATATTGTCCACAGTCGCAAACTTTTGAACGATACCCATAGAAGCCAGGATGCTGTTGATAGCAGCCGAGTTAAAAAAGAGGAAGAAATCGATCTTCTCATAGATGGAACCGTAAAAGAATTCAAACCCGGGGTTGCAGGTGCCGGAGAGAAAACAGGAGGGACTTCGTATGTGACCCTCATGATTACGGTGACGGATGCAAGAACGAACAAGGCCCTCGACACGAAGAGAATGAGGGGGAAAGCGGCGGATTCTGAAGCCACTGGAAAGACTGGGATCCGATTGCCAGAGGCTTTCAGAGACTTTTCAAGAACACCCATGGAAAAGGCCATACGCATCGCCATCGAGGAATCAGCGAGTTTCATCGTGGCCAAGACCCCTCCTGAGTCCTATCGGGTTTTTCCTCCTGCCCCGCCGCCCAAGGATACACCGAAACCTCCGCCCGCAAAGGTCCAACCTGAAGTCACACTGCCTCCCCAGGCCCCTGTCGTGGCCCCGAAACCAACGTTTCGTGTTGCCCAGGTCGTATGGGCTCATGTGAATTTGCGTGAGGGGCCCGGGATGAACTATAGGGTCATCGGCAATGCGAAGAAAGGCACTTCC
>Ga0315282_10017072_pt1 | contig 10526 bp, 13 predicted proteins | sample YL17G07_20_MG_FD_203693 | JGI IMG/M metagenome (GOLD analysis project Ga0315282, IMG submission 203693) | Sediment microbial communities from Yellowstone Lake, YNP, Wyoming, USA - YL17G07_20 | ecosystem: Environmental > Aquatic > Freshwater > Lake > Sediment | place: USA: Wyoming | collected... | reverse complement strand
AGCGCTGGGAAGACGCGGTTTATGAACTGCGCAGAACTCTGGAGATAGACCCGCAGTATATGCCGGCGCATCTGGAACTCGGGAAGATTTACGAGAAGAGACAGGATAGCGCGCGCGCGATAGCGGAATTTGAAAGCGTCATCAATCTCTCAAAAGAGAACGCTGACCTGTGCGAAAAGATTGGGCTCGCCTATAAGACAGGCGGAAACTTCAGAGTCGCTGCGAAATATCTTGAGCGCGCGCTCCAGATAAGGCAGGATGACGTCCGAATTATGACAGAAATCGGTTCAACGTATCTTGAGATGGGACAGAGCGAGAAGGCTGCCGTTCTGTTTGAGAAAGCGGTTTCCGTGGACCCTGATTGCGCGGCTGCGTATCAGGGGCTTGCCGAGGTAGCGAGATTGGTGGGCGACTCTGAAAAGGAGGTGGCGTATCTTAGAAGAGCGATAAAAATTGACCCGAGATGTATAGAAGCGCTTCATAATCTCGGCACCAGATATATGGAGATGGGTAACTACGAGGAGAGCGCTCTGATCTACCGCAAATGTGTGAGGATAATGCCTGAGGATGAGCACACGTATGAACTTTTCGGCGCTCTATATCACAGACTCGGAAATCTTGACAGCGCAATATATCAGTATCAGAAAGCGGTGAGTCTCGGTGCGCGCAATCCGTCGCTCTTCTACAGTCTGGCGAGAGCGTATCTTGCAAGAAGCAGAAGATTTATTTTCAGAAATGCACTCTATCTTGACCTGGCAAACAGGTCGTTTCAGGATGCGCTTGCACTTGACCCGACATTCAATGATGCGCCGCCAGATTTGCGCAGACACCTTTACAGAATCGCTGAAGAAGCGCGCTTGCTTCATCCGGGAAGATTTCTCGCCAGTTGGACGCACTTGGGGTTTCCTCTGTTGCGGAGTTTTGCGCTCTTTGAGAACGCGGTTGCGATTCACACGAGTTTTGCTGGATTCCGCAGAAGAGCGCAGATTCCGCTTTACAATGTGAGCGAAGAATACACGGTCAAAAAGGGCTCGCCTACGTTGGGAATATTATGCGGCGTCGCCTCCGCGTTAGCAGGGTTTTACGCCTGGTTCGCCCACGCGCAGCCCTATATCGTAATATCTGCGGGCGCTCTGGCGGGAATCTGCGTGGCAGTGGGAATATCGCGAGCGGGAGAAGAACTTGTTTTCCACGATAGAGATTCGCACGAGGAAGTTTTTGCTCTGCCTGCGGTCAGGGGACGCAAAGATAGGGCAGGCGATGAGCGGTTCATTGATAAACTCATAAGGCGCATCAAAAGAAGCGCAATGAAGTAATAGAGAAGGCGATGGGAAGCGAGGAATTTGCGCAGTTAGTTGATATGGCGGTTGCGAAAGAGCGGGAAGCGGCGGCGAAGTATGACCAACTCGCCGGGAAAGTCGCGCGCGCGAGTTCAAAGAAACTTTTCAGGCGTCTCGCTGGCGAGGAGAGAGAACACGAAGAAAAACTGAAGAAGGTAACGCCTGAAAGTCTCGCGAATTTCAAGTTAGAAAAAGTCGTGGATTTGCACATCGCCGAGAAGTTGGATGAGCCGAAAATTACTGAAAACCTGACTTACCTTCAGTCGCTCAGTATGGCGATAAAGAGTAAGGAGCGGTCGCTGAAATTCTATGAGAGTCTTTCCGGAACCGCTGTCGGCGAGGTGAAGACTCTTCTGCTTTTCCTCGCGCAGGAGGAAGCGAAGCACAAATTCCAGTTAGAAACTGAATATCACGAAGTGAAGAACGAATACGATTGGAACGTCCGCCCCGAAGAGATTTAGCGCGTCTCAAGAGCAATAAGGGAAATGCTGCGCTAATTTCCTGGTGTTACTTCAGATGAACTGAGGTAAGTGCTAACAGCGGTAACACCAGATTGTCCGTAAGTTCTGTTAGGGTCTCCGACCTCGTTTTTCATTTCAACTTTGATTCTGCGGAGAGGCAGTTCGGTGAACAAGAGCGGAGGGAATTCAGTTTCGCCGTGTTTGATGACTCCCTCGCAGCAGGAGCCGATAATTTGCGGCGGATTGCTCCATTGTCCCCATACTCCGCCTACCGGGTCCCACTGGCGCTGGTGGCGCATAACGCAATTTGTATCTGCGTCTCTGTAATACTCTACCTCAGTATCAAAAGCGGACTTCCCAACAGTGAGCGACCCGACAAGGACAAGTGAAAAAGAAGTAAATTTTCTGAATCTTATTTTGACTCCCGGTTTTTCCAGCCCCAGTTCGTAAGTTATTGGATTATCGTTTTCATCCAGAATCCAGAACTTTGGCACGACCATATTCGCTGAAGTCTGGAGCAGTTCCTCTGTGATTACCCTCATCACTTTCTCGTGTTGGCGGCTGGCAGTAAGATAATTTTCCCCTGTTGTGCTGGACCAGAGAAAATTGATCAGAAGTCCGCTCACCGCGCCCAGAAAGAGCGCAACTATCGCAACTACTATTACTACTTCTATGAGAGTCATTCCTTTTGAGGCACTCATTTCACTACCTCCAACGCTGTATAGAAGGGTATAAAAAGAGAGGGGAACTGTGGCGCCGGATTCAAGCACCCCAGTTCATCATAAATATGAACAGCACTTAGAAGGTAACCATGCCCGGAAGTGGAGGGCTCAATCTTGCCATTTGCGCATCTTGAACCGAATGTGCGCAGGTAACCTTTATCAGCAGTTCCGCTTTTTATATCACCTGTTATCGCTATCATTGCCGCATTCACTTCAAGATTTGCATCATCCTCGCTGCCTGTGTAAAGAATATTGTTTGCTGCAATCAAACCGAGTGCACTAGGTACCGCATTTAGATAGTTGCAATAGTTCTCGTTCGGCAGATAATTATCAGTACGCGGGTCGTTAGGGTCAAAAAGCATTGCCTTCTGGTCATTATCATCCTCATAGACCAGGTCTGCTGAAATGGAGATGCTGTTTTCGCAGCAGACAGTAACGCGCCCGTCCAACTCGCCCTTTATTCCTGCTATGTTGCTGAGCCCCCCCACGTGTATAACAGGCTCTTGGTATAGAGTACCTCCCGGGGTGATATCAAAGATGCCTGTTGCGCTCCCGGTTGGGTATAAAGTTGTTGCGCCATTCTTTATCGTAATCTTCACCTTCTTTCTATTGACATCGGAGTTGATAAATTCAATATAGGTATCGTAGGGAGCGGAACTTACAACTGAGTAGCCGCCCGGACCGCTCGCAAACTGAACCTTCGCCTTTTTTGGGTTAGGGTCGTCAGAATATATTACAGTTCCGCTTGCTCCCCAGGCGCCTGTAAAGCCTTTCAATGTATTCGGGTCGTTCGGGTTTTTGGAATTATATATCTTCGTAACAGGTGGCATATCTATCTTGTAGCCGAGATTGTCTGCATAACCGGCATAAAAGTTGGTTTCGGCTTGTGCGTTCTTGTTGAACGTGAAATTGTTGGTGCTTGTTACCAACCCGAAGAGCTTCGCGCCTACACCGGTAATATCGTCCTCAAACACTATTTTGCCATTGGCGTGAACCGACCCATATAGGCTTGCATTGTCTTCAATTGTGACCTCGTTTGAACTGGCGACAAATGTGCCGTATCTGGAGTAATAGTCTTTCTCTCTCACTCTCAACTTCACTTGTTTGGTAATGTCGCCAACTGTCGCAGTGGAACGCAATACATACCAGGAATCGCCGAGATTACAGACAGACACAGTAGATATACCGTTGAGGACAATGGATGAGCCGTAATTCTCGTTTCTGTCCTCGCCTGTGGTTGAATCAGCAGTCCAGAGAGCAACATTGTGCTTGTCGGCATCATATAGGGATGTATCAATTACGTTGCGGGCAATTTCAAGTCCGCTGAGCGCATTTGAGAGCGCCTGAGCATAGTCTTTCTCAACTCTTTGCGCTGCCAGTCCTGCGTTTGCATACTGAAGGAGTGCAAATGTTGCAGCGCCAGCGACTGTCGCGACTGCAAGGACAAAGATGAGAATAGCACCTCTTGACCTCGCCGGGGTATTTCCGTTGGTATCCATCTTAGCACCTCCGTCCTCAGGGCGTTACTTATGCAACGTTATGTCTCTCGGGAGAACCAGATTTTCTGTCTTTTTGATTTCCGTCGCCGCGTTTTCCGCCTTCTTGTAGTATAGCGCTACTCTAAGTACATCAAGTATGCCATCGTTATTACTGTCAAGACCTTCCCGCAATCCCGGCTCTATGGAACCGTTTCCGTTCAAGTCACCGTCCACCACTATCAAGCCGCCCTCAACAAGGGGTCCATAACTTATGCCCCCCTCAACCTCCTCTGGAGCGCTCAGTCTGACAGAGAAAGAAGACCCGTTCTGCGCCTGAAGCACTTCCATAGAATAGGTAAGAAGTTGATTCATTATCTGCTGACAGCCCAGGAGAATATTCGTCTGCTCCTTGACTTCGTTTGACGCAGCCACCCCCACCATAGAGGCCTGACTTATCGCGAGAATTACTATCGCGAAGACCGCGACCCCTATCATCACTTCAATGAGCGAAAACCCTGAAACTCTTTCAGTACACACTGCATTCTCCTTCCGGGAACGCTCATCCCGCAGATTCTGTGCCGCGATAATAATGGTAAGGCGCAAACTGCACCTTCCAGTAAACTCTTACAAGAGAGGTTTCAAATACAGCGCCTGAGGAAGGCTCTTCCTCTTTCGCCTGGATAGGTTCTTGTGCAGGTGGGCGCGCTGGGACAGGCAGCCAGAAAATTGATGCCCAGAACGCAAAGATAAAAAGCGCTGCGGCAGTCGCTGACAGCGCGAAAATCTGCCGCCTCTTCAGTTCCCCTGCTGCCGCGCCCTTTTTATCCGGCGCGGGGATTGAATCCAGACGGGAAAGCACTCTCTCCCTCAAAGACCCTTTCAGGCGAAAACCGGAGAGAACCTGCCTGTAAAGTGAAACTTCTTCCCGCGCCTCCCGTAGAACGTCTGCGCAGGAAGTGCAGCCGCGCAGGTGCTCCTCAAAGAGCGCTTTCTCGGCGCTGTCCATCTCGCCGTCTATGTATCTCTCAATCCCTTTTTTGAACTTCCCGCATCTCATTTTTCTCTCCCCGTGAGCGTATCTCACTCTCCTGAATCAGGTGGGACAGGTTTATTCTCTTCTTCCCACCACTTCCATTCAGGCGGCTTCTCTTCTTCCCCTTTATTCTGGTATCTGTATCTCTCAAATCTCTTCTTCCAGTCCACACTTACCTGAGATTGGTCTTCCTTCGGTTCTGCAACCGGCGTCTCCTTTTTCGTGCCTGTTGTCTCTCGCTTTGCGCCCTCATTCTCATTTCGCGACACCGCCTTCCGCTGGAGCGCCTGGTCAGCCAGTATCGCTACGAAAATGAGAACCAGAGTGGCGAAGACACCGATTTTTGTTGCGAGGGTGGAAGTCATTGTCTGCTTTCCCCCTTTCTCTTATTGGATAGACGAGAGAAAAAAACCAGACATAACAGATTTTTGCTCAAATACGAAAAATATCCAGACGCCGATTTTTTCCCCCGCAGTCCTATCTGCGCATTGTTTTGAGTTTCTCCCGTATGTGTGCGCGCGATTTGTGTAGCCTCCCCTCAACTGTGCTCAGCGGCACGCCCAGAAAGTGCGCTATCTCCCTCATTGACAGACCTTCCATATACTTGAGCACAAAAGCGACCCTGTAGTATTCCGGGAGTTGCTCTATCGCGTCCAGAACATACTGAATCTTTTGCCCGTTTTGCGCACTCTCCTGACGCGATTCTCTATCAAAACTCAGACCGGCAAGGAAATCCTCATCAGATGGGGAAAACTGCGAAAGTTGGGTTACCTTCTTGCGCGTGCGCAGTCTGTCTATGCACAGACGCATCGTGATTCTGCCAAGCCACGCTCCGAACCGCTCCCGCTTCTTGAGAACAGCAAGCGAGAAGTACGCTTTAACAAACACCTCCTGGGCAGTATCCCGCGCATCCTCAGTGTTTTTCAGATACGCAAACGCGCTCGCATAGACTGCGCCCTGGTAGCGCTCAACAAGTGCGCCGAACGCCTCGCTGTCGCCAGTCAAACACCGCTTTACTATTTCAGCGTCTGGAATATCCATTTTTTCAAACCTGTCGTAAGAGAGAATTATGCTAATTTGCCGCAACTGTGCAATCTTTTTTCCAGATTCATTTCAATTCACAATCCTGTAAATTGCCATTTTTAGCACCTCCAGCAAATAACAGAAGTTACGCGATTTTAGCCCCTTCCAATTTACAGGATTTCTATAATATCCCCCCTGTCAGAAAGGCAGAAGTATGAAGTATGAAGCCCCACGCGTAAGCGTGGGGAGATAATTACTCTCGCACGCGCGCGAAAAATCATACTGCACATTAGCCGGCGAACTTGTTCGCCGCATATCAGTTCCGGAAGCACCACGTCGGAAGACGTGGTGAAAAATAAATATCTCCCCAGTCCCCGCCGTTTACGAGGGGAGGGGAATCATCCCCGGCATAAATGCCGGAGCTTCTTTCCCATTTTCTTACTTCCCCGTAGGCTCTGTAATTGTCAGAGATAGCGCGATGCCTTCCCGCTGTGTTGTCAATTTAGCGGTGCGCGTGACTCGTGTCAATATCTGTGAAGCGTGGCGGCGCCGCGTCAGTCCGCTTCAAATAGGGCACAACTATTTTTCTCTTGATTTCTACGGCAAAATCGTTAGTGTAACTGCGGTTCTGGTTGCTGCGCAGCAGGAGGTGAGCGATGGCGAAGTTCAGGAAGAGGTCAAGAGTTCTGGACGGTAAATACGAATTTGACCGCCCCATAGACGAACTTGAAACCAGACTCCAGGAGTTGGAAGAGTTTGCGCTTACCACCAGCCTGGACTTTTCCGAGCATATTGACAGCCTGCGGCAGGAGTGCAATGGTCTCAAAAGGCGGTTGTACTCAAATCTGACTCCCTGGCAGAAAGTTCTTGTGGCAAGGCACCCAAACCGTCCACTTGCGGTGGACTACGTTGAGATGATATTTGACGACTTTCTTGAACTTCACGGAGACAGGGCTTTCGGCGATGACAAAGCGGTGTTGACAGGACTTGCCAGGATAAGCGATGGGGAAGGGAGTTTCAAGATAATGCTTGTCGCGCACAACAAGGGGCGCACGATGAAGGAGAAGATGGAGTGCAACTTCGGCTGTGCCCATCCAGAAGGTTACAGAAAAGCGATTCTCAGGATGCGCCTCGCGGAGAAATTCGGGCTGCCGATACTGACCTTCGTGGACACGCCAGGCGCATACCCCGGGGTCGGCGCTGAAGAGCGCGGTCAGGCGTTCGCGATAGCAAGAAACATTATGGAGATGTCGGAACTGCGTGTGCCGATAGTCGCTGTGGTTATTGGCGAGGGAGGCTCAGGCGGCGCGCTCGGGATAAGCGTCGCAGACAGGCTCTGCATCTTAGAATACGGTTATTACAGCGTCATCAGTCCTGAAGGGTGCGCGGCTATTTTGTGGAAAGGCGAAGAAAACAAACAGGAAGAGGCGGCAAAAATTCTCAAACTCACAGCACTGGACTTGAAGGAACTCGGAATAGTTGACGAGATTGTGCCTGAACCGCTCGGCGGAGCCCACAGAGACCACGAAGAGATGGCTTCCACACTCAAAAAGACCATTATGCGGCATCTGAAAGACCTATCCGGCACTGATGTGGAAAAACTTTTTGAAGAAAGATACGCGAAACTGAAAAAGATAGGCGCATATTTTGAAAACGGAGCGCTTCAGGCAAGCAGCCACCGGTAAAACCCCGCACCCAGGTGAAGCCGTGGACTTCAGTCCACGGGTCAGTAAGCACCGCGCTGGCAGGATAAAAAAGTGAAAACGAAGCGACCTGTCATATATCTGGATAATGCTGCGACCACAAATAAGAAGCCGCCACAAGTTCTGAATGCGATGTCGCTCTATATGAGGAGAATCTGCGCCAGCCCCGGTAGAAGCGCTCACCAACTGGCAGTTGAAGCGGGTCGCGTGCTGTTTGGAGCGAGAGAATCGCTCGCGCAACTCCTCAGTGTAAAAGACTCCTCACGCATAATTTTCACACCAAACGCAACCTACGCGATAAACCTCGCACTCTACGGCATTCTCAAAAGAGGAGACCACGTCGTTACCACTTCTATGGAGCATAACTCTGTTATGCGCCCGCTCCGGCACCTGCAGAAGGTGCGTGGTGTAAAAATCTCCTGCGTGCCGGCAAACAGGGCAGGGGAGTCAAAGGCCGAAGAGTTCAAAAAGGCGCTTACGCCAAAAACCAGACTCATTGTCGCAGTCCACGCGTCAAACGTGGTCGGCACACTCACGCTGGTGGAGAAAATCGCCGCAATCGCGGCAGAGAAGAAAATCCCATTCCTCGTTGATGCGGCGCAGACAGCAGGTTCATATCCGCTGAACATCTCACGAACCGGCATAACGCTTCTGGCGTTTACCGGGCACAAGGCGCTTTTAGGACCGCAGGGCATAGGCGGTCTCTATATCGCACCGGAGATAGACCTTGAGCCGCTTGTGAGAGGCGGAACAGGCTCAAACTCTGAATACGAAGAGCAGCCCCAGTTCCTCCCGGATAAGTTTGAAAGCGGAACACAAAACGCTGTCGGTATCGCGGGTCTGGCAGCGGCGGTAAAGTTTATCCTGCGCGAAACAGTCCAGAAGATTAGAAAATGGGAAACTGAACTGACAGGAGTTCTCTTAGAAAAACTGCGAAAAATCCCCGCGCTCACAATCTACGGTACAAAAGACCCTCTGAAACAGACCGCAATAGTCTCTGTGAATCTCAATAGAATCCCGTGCTCTGACGTGAGTCTCGCTCTGGATAGAGAATTCAATATCGCTGTCCGCGCAGGACTCCAGTGCGCACCTGCAGCGCACAAAACAATAGGCACTTTCCCGGACGGAACAGTGAGAATCAGCCTCTCATATTTCAACACTCTGGAAGACATAGACGCAGTTGCATCCGCGCTGAAACAAATCTCCCAAAAGTAAGAAGTAAAAAGTTAGAAGTCAAAAGTAAGGACTAAGAAGGAAAGAACGTGAGAGAGGAAGACGGGAAGCCACAAGATATAAGGGAGCGCTCCACCAGGTATGCTTTGCGTGCAATCAAATTCTACCAGTCATTGCTGAAGGGGAAGGACTCGGTAGGAGTGATACTTGGTAAACAGTATCTTAGGTCAGCGACTTCTATAGGGGCTAACGTGGAAGAGGCACAGTCCGCGGAGAGCAGGGCAGATTTTATCCATAAATACGGCGTTTCCCGCAAAGAGGCAAATGAAAGTCTCTATTGGCTGCGACTCCTGACAGAGGCAGAGGTTGTCTCCAGAAATCGCCTTGCAGGACTAATGCAAGAAACCGAAGAACTGGTCGCCGTCATAACCGCCATCATCGTTAGCGCCAAAAAGAAGAACCCGAGGGTGACCTCTTGACTTTTCCTTCTAACTTCTTACTTTTTACTTTGCTTTGAGAATATGGATTACGACACGTTCGCCATTTTCAAGTCAGTTCACTGGGTTCTGAAAGCGGAAAAGATTCTGAAAAAGGCGGGCGTGCCTGTGGAGAGTGTGCCTGTCCCGCGCAGAATCAGCGCAGACTGCGGGGTCGCTCTTTCTTTCCCTTCCAAGTTCACCGAAAAAGTTCGCAAATCGCTCGCTAACTCTAATGCTTCCCCGAACGCTCTATACCGCAAGACGGCGGAGAATACATTCATCAGACTCTGATCTGCTGGTCAGCAGAGTCTCTCCTATAACGCGAATGCTTTCCTGCCACGAATGGACAAAAATTGTCGCCATCTTAGCTGGCAGGCTTGCTCGCCGCGTCTTACCTTATCCTGCTGTCACAACCACCCCGGTCAGAAGCAAAGTTGACTGTCAAGTAAAAGTATCTTCTGCCTCTATTTCCCTCAGTCCAATTTCTTGATAAATTCTTTGCCATAGACAATGCGGTATGTGCTCCAATGAGCGGACTCAAACTCTATCTTGAAATATGGCGCCGCTTCCAGCGTTTTCCCGTCTTGCGTAAGAACCATATCGGGTTTCCATTGGAACTCCAACAGTGGATATGCCATTGGCGGGAAATGGTCCCAGTCTACATACTGCCTGACTGTATCGTATAATTCCCCATTCTCATCACGCCAATAAGCGTGCCAACCTTGCGCTCCTATGGCTTCGCCTGAGGCAAATGCCAGAACAATATTTGTGGGTAGATTGTATTGCGCCCGCGCCTCTGCGATGTTGCAGGCGTTTTCAAAACAGGTCTTCTCGCTTCGCTGGATGTCATCTATTCTCTTTTCAAGAGGTGTTGCTTGGCAACCTACGCAGATTAGCAAAGCCGCTATTACGGCAAACAGTCTTATTCTTAACATTTCTTCTCCTTGTCTCAGAAATCCGGTAATCCGCGGCTTGAACCGCCATTCGCCATGAGGGCTATATACATCACTCAAATACCCCCTACCGATTGGGGTGAATAAGTGTTCTAAACGGTTTCGGCTCCACTTGAACAGCCTGTTGCATCAAACGGTAAAACAACTTGCCGCGTGACGCC
>Ga0315282_10017071_pt1 | contig 10527 bp, 5 predicted proteins | sample YL17G07_20_MG_FD_203693 | JGI IMG/M metagenome (GOLD analysis project Ga0315282, IMG submission 203693) | Sediment microbial communities from Yellowstone Lake, YNP, Wyoming, USA - YL17G07_20 | ecosystem: Environmental > Aquatic > Freshwater > Lake > Sediment | place: USA: Wyoming | collected... | reverse complement strand
ATGACTCAGACAACCATGAGCCACGAGCTGGCCCATTTTTTCATCTATTCCCGCAACGGCGACACCGTGCCCATCTGGCTGCATGAGGGGCTGGCAAGGTTCGAAGACCAGAGCTTCAAAAACGCCGCAGGTCAGCTTGACCCCGTGTCCAAATCGTTCCTCATCAGCGCAGTCAAGAACAACGAGCTGGTGACTTTCAGCCGGATGCATCCCACCTTTGCCCAGTTCAAAACGCCCAAGCAGGGACAACTCGCCTTCGCCGAGGTCGAGACCATGGTTGACTACCTCCGACGGCATTGCGGCGGCGACGCCTGGTTTAAAATCCTTGACCTGCTCAAGCAGGGCAAGAACGACAAGGCCGCGCTCGAGCAGGTCTGCGGGAAAAATTTCGATGCGCTCTGGGCCGGCTGGAAGCAGGAGCTGGCTGCGCAAAACTGGAAGCTGATTCCCGGAGCCGAGGTGCTCAAGCTGGAGTTCAAGGAACAGACCATGAAGGAGGGCGGGGACCAGGCCGAGGCAGAGCCGCTTTTGGAAAAGGACCAGACCACGGAATATATCCGGCTCGGGGACCTGCTCCGCGACCGCGGGTCTTTCAAGGCCGCGGCTTTCGAATACCAGAAGGCAGCCGCGCTGGAGCCGTATAATTCCAGGGTGCTCAACAAGCTCGGCCTCTGCCAGGTCCTGGCCGGAAATTTCAAGGCCGCGCTCGAACCATTAACCAGGCTCACGGAAATCTATCCCCAATACAGCACCGGCTTTTTAAACCTCGGCCTGGCTTATTTCGGCCTCAAGGATGACGCCCAAGCCATCGCCGCGTTCCAGCGCGCCAGTGAGCTTAATCCCTTCAATCCCATAGCTTACCGCAAGCTGGCCGAAATTTATGAGCGACTCGGGGACCAGGACAAGGTGCAGGAAATCCAGGACGCGGATAATATAATCCATAAAAACCCGGGAGGATAATTTGGAAGAAGCTAGAGAGATAACCAGGGAACAGGAGCTGGCCGCAGTCGCGGAGATGGGAAAATCGCACCAGCAAATCATCCGGGAGATGCGCAAGGTGATTGTCGGACAGGATGAGGTCATCGACCTCTTCCTCGTCGCGCTCATGAGCCGGGGACACGGTCTCTTCGTCGGGGTGCCCGGCTTGGCCAAAACCCTGATGGTGTCAACCCTCGCCCAGATTCTCAACCTGACCTTCAACCGCATCCAGTTCACGCCCGACCTCATGCCCTCGGACATCACCGGCACCGAAATCCTGGAAGAGGACTCATCCACTGGAAAGCGCGGATTCAAGTATGTAAAAGGCCCCATCTTCGCCAATGTCATCCTTGCCGATGAGATTAACCGCACCAGCCCCAAGACCCAGGCCGCGCTCCTCCAAAGCATGCAGGAATACCAGGTCACCGCAGCCGGACAAACCTTCAAACTGGAACCGCCTTTCCTCGTCTTCGCCACCCAGAACCCGATTGAGCAGGAAGGAACCTACCCCCTCCCGGAAGCCCAGCTCGACCGCTTTATGTTCCAGATTGATGTCAACTACCCGGCCTTTGACGAGGAAATCATGATTGTGCGCTCAACCACCGGGGCCTCGGCCTTTGAGCCTAAACGGGTCTTGAGCCGGGAGCGAATCCTCGAACTGCAGGAACTGGTGAGGCGCGTGCCGGTTGCAGACCATGTGCTCAAGTTCGCGGTCCGGCTGGCAAGGGCAACACGGCCGGGGGAAGCCCTTGCCCCTCCCTTCGTGCGCGAGATGGTGGCCTGGGGAGCTGGCCCGCGCGCAAGCCAATACCTGATTCTGGCCGGCAAGGCCCGCGCGCTCCTCAATGGCCGCTTCGCGGTCAGCTGCGAGGATGTGCGCGCCCTGGCCCGGCCCGTGCTCAAGCACCGCATCATCGTGAACTACCGGGCCGAGGCCGAGGGCATAGACTCGGCTCAAATCATTGACCGGCTGCTCAAGGAAATCCAGGAGGACGCGGCCCGGAAATGACCTTTTGCCAGGGCAAAAAAGAAGCGCTGGACCTGATTTCCCGGGTGCGCAGCCTGGAGCTGAAATCCCGGGAGGCCGCGGAAGGAGCGCTCATCGGCCTGCACCGGTCAAGGCATCGAGGGTCGTCCATCGAATTTTCCGAGCACAGGGCCTACTCGCCCGGAGATGAAATCCGGCTGATTGACTGGAAAATTTTCGGCAAGACCGACCGCTATTTCATCAAGCAGTTTGAGGACGAGACCAGGGTCCAGGCTTATCTCCTGCTCGATGCCAGCGGCTCCATGGCCTACCCCGAGGACCGGGATAAGACCAGCAAGTTTGAATACGGGTCCATCATCGCGGCTGCGCTTGCCTATCTTCTGCTCGGCCAGGGCGACGCTGTGGGACTTGCGCTCATCAACCGCGGAGGGTTCAACTGGATGCCGGCCCGGGCCGGCGAGCGTCATTTCCCGGAGCTGGTCGAGATGATGGCCAGAGCCGAGCCGGAAGGACAAACCAGGCTGGGCCCGCTTATGTTCGAGCTGCAAAACCGCATCAGCAGAAAAAGCCTGGTCATCCTGGTCAGCGACTTCTTTGACCCGGAAAAGGAAATCGAGTCCAGCCTGAAATTGCTCCGCCTGGCCGGAAACGAGCTTGTGCTCTTCCAGCTGCTCGCCCCGGAAGAGATGCAATTCCCCTTTGACCGCATCACCTGGTTTGAGGGCCTGGAGAACGAGGGCCGAGTGCTCATTGACCCGGGCCAGCTCCGCAGAAAATACCTGAACCTGCTCAAGAGCTGGCAGGACCGGCTGCAGAGGCTCTGCCAGGAACAGGCCGCAGACTTTGAGCTGTTCCTCACCAGCCAAAACCCGGGCAAAATGTTGTGCGCTTACCTCGTCCACCGCTCCCAGACCCAGCGCCGGCGGGCAAGACCATGAAATTCAGCGCGCCGGTTTTCCTGCTCGGCCTGCTCGCAATGGCCATTCCCGTAATCATCCATTTCTGGAAAATGCGGCGCGCGAAAATCCTCCGCTTCGGCGCCATCCGCTTCCTTTTGCAGAGCGAGGAGGTCACGAGGAGGCGCCGCAAGTTCTGGGAATATCTTTTGCTCCTCTGCCGGATGCTCTTGGTCGCGGCCGTGAGCCTGGCCTTGGCCAAGCCTTTCCGGCTTGAGTCTGTGCCCGCTTTCAGCCTGGGCGCCGGCCAGAAATCCCTAATCATCATTCTTGACGACTCGCTCTCCATGCAGCGCGGCAGGCCGCAGACCTTGTTTGAACAAGCAAAAAAAACCGCGCTCTCCATCCTGGACCAGCTCTCGGATATTGACCGCGCCGGACTTATCCTTCCCTGCCAGGAGCTGCAAATTGACCCCGCCCAGGACCGAGACCCGCTCCGCAAAAAAATCATCGCCAGCCAGCCCACATTCCTCCGCGCGAGAATCAGCGCCTGGGTCAGCCGCAGCGAAGAAACCCTCAACCGCTCCGGCGCCAAAGCCAAAAAAATCCTGGTGATTACCGACCTCCAGAAAGCGAGCTTCACGGACGCCCTCGCGCTCAACCGCTTTGAGGGCGAAATTTATTTTTACGACCTGGGTCAAAGCGGCCTGGAAAACAATTTGTCGCTCGGCCCCGTGGAATTGAGCAGAGAGAGCCTTTCCGGCGAGGAATCCGTCAAAATCGCGGCCGGCGTCTACAATTTTTCCGGCGAACCCGTGCCGGCCAGGCTCGCGCTCGACCTGGGCGGGCAATCGGTCAGCCGCGGCGCTCTTGAGCTGAAGCGCTTTTCGGGCGGGGAAAAAAATTTCGTGCTCAACCTCCGTGAGAACATGAACGCCGAGGGCAAAATCGAGCTTTTGAATCCGGACGCGCTTGAGCTGGACAACCAGAGCTATTTCCACCTGCGCGGAGGCGGCAGGGTGAGAGTCTTGATTGTGGATGGAAATTTTTCGGCCGACCTCACCGCGCGGCAAAGCTTTTACCTCGAGCGCGCGCTCAATCCCAAACTTTACGCCCTAAGCAGGATTGACCCCGAGGTGATAAGCGAGAACGGCCTTTCCCGCATCGAGCTCAAAAATTTCCAGGTCATCGTGCTCGCGGACTGCTCCCTCCTGGACCAGGCCCAGGTTGACCGGCTTCGAAACTTCGCCAATTCCGGCGGCGGGCTGTTCATCGCGCTCGGCGAAAAGGTCAACCCGGAAAAATACAACCGCCTGCTCCGGGACCTGCTCCCGCGCGAAATCCGCGAAACCAAAATCCCCTTTGCCGGCGCCCAAGGCAAAAGCGAAATCCAGCCCCTGCACATTGACTCATCCTTCATCGGCGCGCAAGAACGGCACCCAATATTGAAGCCGTTCCTTTCCCCAAACCAGGCCGACCCGGGCCATGCCAAATTCTACAAGTATTTCCTGCTCTACCAGGAACTGGTTCCCAAGGGCAAGGTCATCTTGAGGCTTACGGACGGCTCGCCTTTGCTTCTGGAAAAAAGTTTCGGACAAGGTAATGTTTTCCTGTTCGCATCCACCATCGGCCCGGGCTGGAACGACCTCTGCATCCATCCCGCTTTCCTGCCCCTGGTCCACCAGTCCATGCTTTACCTGGCAAGGTCGCTCTACGAGACCAGGGGCAAAGGCGCCGCGGTCGGAGACCAGGTCGAGCTTGCGCTTCCCTCCGGCAAAAGCTCGGCCCTGGCGCGCACCAGCCGGGGAACGGAAATGAATCTCCAGCCGGAAAAGCAGGCCGGACAGAGCATCGTCCGCATCAGCCGGCTTTTGGAGCCGGGAATTTATTTCTTCTGGTACCTTCCCGGACCCGAGCCTCGGACCAAGGAAAACGCGGATTTCATCCTGGCCGTGAACCCGGACCCCGAGGAATCCGACTTTAGAAAAATATCCATACCTGACCTGAAAAAAATCCTGCCAGCCAGCGCGCTTCTGGTCCAGACCGAAAAAGGAGTCAAGCCCGGGCCGGAAACCGAAACCCAAACCAGCTTCGTCAAAAAACCTTATCACGCAAACTTCCTCCTCTTAATGCTCGCGCTCGCAGGGCTTGAGCTTTTGATCCTCTTAAGGAGCGGATGGGAATGAGGCGGAGAGATTTTCTGAAATTTTCAGCCGCAGGGCTTGGCGGCTTATGGCTCGGCTCAAAAGCCTTGGCGCAATTCGGCGAGCGCCGGCCCCTCAACTATGACTTCTTTTTTGCGCAACTGGTTTACGGCAAGGGCCTGGAGTGGAACCCGAGGCCGTCAGTGGCGCGCTCGCTCGCCGCGCTCTTGAACAAGCGCACCAGCATCCCGGCCAGCCCGGAGCGCGTGGAGATAAAATTGGCCAGCTCGGATTTGTCCCCCTACCCCTTCCTCTACTTTAGCGGCGAGTCCGGGTTTGAGCCTTTTGCCGAGCTGGAAATTCAGAGACTGCGGTCCTGGTTCGAGGCCGGAGGATTCCTCCTGGTGGACGACGCCCTGGGCCTGCCGGAATCGGGCTTTGACCAGAGCTTCCGCCGAGAGCTCAAAAAAATCTTCCCCGGAGACGAGCTCCGCCCCATCCCGCAGACGCACACGCTCTTCCAGTCCTATTATCTCCTGGACAAGGTTGCGGGCAGGAAGGCGAGCGTGCCGTATCTTTCAGGCATTGACCGGTCAGACCTGACGGTGCTCGTGTATTCGCAGAACGACCTGGCCGGAGCCATTGAGCAGGCCGGGTCTTCATACCGCTACTCGCCGGAGCCGGGCGGAGAGCGCCAGCGCGAGACCGCCATCCGCCTCTGGGTGAACATCATCCTTTACGCCACCACCGCGAATTACAAAAAGGACCTGATTCACACTCCCTTCATTTCCGAGCGGAGGAAGCGCAGGCCGCGATGATTTTCAAAATTTTGCAAATCCTGGGAAAGAGCACCAGCGGATACAACCGCGCCCTGGTCCATTTTGCCGGCCTGAAGCACCCTTACAGCCTCTGGATTGCCGCGGGACTGGCCGCGCTTTTTGCCATCACGGCGTATTTCATGGTCAAGCCGCTCGTGTCGCTGCGCCGGAAAATGCTCATCCTGGCTCTGCATGGCAGCGCGCTTTTCGCGGCCCTGGTCTTGTTCCTTCAGCCGGAAATACGGCTGGCGCTTGCCGAGGGCGTGAAAAGCCCGGTCGCGGTAGTCATTGACAGCTCGGAGAGCATGTCGGTCTCATCAGGAAATGAGCAAAGCCGGCTTGAGGCCGGCGAGGATTGGCTCAAAAAAAACCGCGCCTTTTTCAGCGCGCTTTCAACGGATTTTGAGCTTAAGTGGTTCAGCTTTGACGAGAAGCTCGCGGCCCTGCCCGGCAATTTCCTGGAACAGCCCGCGCTCAAGGCTTCGGGCGAGGACACCCGGATTCTGGAATCAGTTTTAAGCATCCGCAAGGAATTCGGCAACAAGCCCTTGAGCGGGGTGCTCCTCTTGAGCGACGGCGCGGACCGGGGGGAGCTTGCCCGGGGAATCGCGGGCGTCCCGCAAGACCGGAAAAAATTCGGGCAGGAGCTGAAAAAAAATCTTTCCAGCCTGGGCAGGATTTATCCGGTTCTTGCCGGGAGCGAGGCCCGGCTCAAGGACCTGGCCCTGGTCCGGCTGGAGAACGACAGCTACGGTTTTGTGAAAAATCCGTTTGTGGTTTCGGCCACGGTGCGCGCGCTCGGGGATATCCCGAGGCAGACCTCGCTAAAGCTCTGGCAGGAGGACAAGCTGATTGCGACCAAGCCGGTTCTCTTGGAGCCGGGCAAGGAGCAGAAGATTGAGCTGGAGTTTGTGCCGCAGGAGGTGGGAAGGTTTTTGTTCAAGGTGGAGCTTCCGGTTTATGAAGGTGAGGCCAGCGCGGATAACAACCAGAGGTCGTTCCCGCTGACCATCATCCGGGACCGGATTCGCGTACTGTATATCGTGGGCAATCCGAGCTGGGACGAAAAATTCCTGCGCCAGACCCTGCGCAAGAACCCCGCGGTTGACCTGGTCAGCTTTTACATCCTGCGCGAATATTTTGACGACCCCATGGCCCCGGAAGACGAACTCGCGCTCATCCCCTTCCCCACCCACAAGCTGTTCACCGAGGAGCTGGCCAGTTTTGACCTGGTCATTTTCCAGAATTTTTTCGGCCAGCCCTACATGCTTCCGAGCTACATCTGGAACCTGCGCGACTATGTGAAAGACAAGGGCGGAGCGCTTATCTATATCGGGGGCCCGCGCTCGTTCCTGAAAGAGCAGTTTGAGTATCCGCTGGAGGAAATCCTGCCCGTGGACTTCAGCTTTGCCGTCCCGAATTACAAGTCCGCCAGGTTCAGGCTCCATCTGACCGAGGCCGGCGCGCGCCATCCCATCACCCGGCTGGAGAGCGATGATTTCCAGAACCGCAAATTATGGGAAAGCCTGGGCGAGTTTGAAGGCTTTAACCAGGCGCTTCGCGCCAAGCCGGACGCCCTGGTCCTGGTTGACACCGCGAGCCGCGAGACCCCGGCCATGATTGCGGTGCGGGAGGCCGGCAAGGGACGGGTGATGAGCATTGCCACGGACAGCCTTTGGAGATGGCATTTCCAGGCCGAGGGCCTTGGCTCGACCGGCAAATACTACCAGCTTTTCTGGGAGCGCGCCTTGCGCTGGCTGATGCGCGACCCGGAGATGAAGCCGGTAGGTTTAAGCTCGGTCCGGGAATACTACAAGCCGGGCGAGGAGGTCAGCCTTTTCTTCCAGGTCCAGGATAATTCCTACGAGCCGGTCAGCGGGGCCACGGTTTCCCTCGCTTCGCTGAAAACTCCTCCCGGCTGCGGAATCGATAGCCAGGCCGGCGCGGAAATCTCTCCGGGCAAATACCAGTTCCGGTGCAAGCTGGACTGCCCGGGCGGATACCATTTCCAGGCCGGGGCGCAAAAAGCCGGGAGAGCGCTCGGCTCGGACCAGGAGCTCCTGGTGGTTCGGAGCGAGAGCGCGGAGATGGACGACCTTTTGCTCCATCCCGAACTGCTGGAGGCGCTGGCCGATGCCAGCCGCGGGAAAATTCTCGGCCTGGACCAGGCTGCGGACAAAATCAAATTCGATAAACTCGAGCTTTCGGAAATAACCTCGGCAACTGATATTCCCATCTGGGACAACTGGCTCTGGTGGTCAATGATGGTTGCGCTCTTCAGCCTGACTTGGGCCTTGCGCAGATACTGGGGATTGCATTAAAGTCCAAAATTGCGCGAGGAAGTTGTCGAGTTTGTCGGAGAAGAGTTGGCGGACTATTTTTTCCGGCTCGGATAGATTTTCCTCCGGGGTCTGCTCTTCATATATCCAGGGCTTTTGTTTGTTATCGAGAAAGAACCAGAGGATGGCGGGGTTCACGGCCATTTCCGAGGGAGGAATTTGCAGAGGGCTTCTGGATGAGACAAGTTCCGCGCGAATCATAATCGGCAGAGGATGGTCTTTTCCCTTGTTCAATTGCGAGAGACGGTCAGCGTCAGCCAGCCTGAAAAAGACCACAGCCATGCCGTCCTCCAGCCGGAAAGGATTGTCGCCGATGATTTCTCCGCCCGCGGAAGCGCTGAATTTTAGGGAGGCATTATTCTCGCGGATGCGATTGCCTTTTGCGTCAACAAGCGTGGCAATCACGCGCACCGGGTCGGCATAACTATTGTAAGGCATCAGGAGCTCGGGCTGGATGCGTGAAAATTCCTCGCCCATCTCGAGTGTGATTTGCGCGGGCTGGCCCGGGGTTGAGAGCCTGTCCGCGGCCTGGATTTTGCCGTCCTTCAGGCATTGCGCTGCCAGTTCTCCCGGCTCAAACTTGATTCCGGAAAAGGTGAACGGCGGATGCGGCAGGGACTTGAATTCGCCCTTGCTTGGCCGCTCATAGGTCCGGTCCGGGGACCGGGTGGCGATTTCCCGGCCATTGAGCAAAAGCCTGACCTGGCCGCAATTGCCGGCCACCACGACCTCGCCGGGAAATTCATCTCTCTCCCACCATTGGTTTATGAGCTTGACCATTGGCCTCTCCGCGGTCTGCGCCTGATAGAAATAATAGACCGGGTTCAGGATGCGATAGAGGTCAACGATGCCGGAAAGCGCAATCCGCTGCGGGCCGCCAATCACGAAAATCCGGTTGAGGAAGCTGTTATAATCCGCGAAGACCCAGCCGGTTGAGCCTGCGCATTTCGGCTCGGACCAGACCAGGTCCAGGAAATAGGCTACAAAATGGACGCGGGAGATTTGCGCGGCATCAGAGCGTGTCCGGCTTGCTCCGCTTAGATGCTCGCTCACGAGCCAGGGCTTATCGGATGGGGGCTTGAGCAGCCGGCCGCTGTAATCATTGTGCGCGATAACATCCTCGCTGAAATGCCCGAAATGGCCGACATATCTCGCGCCGGAAGCCGGCCGGGTGGGGTCAAGCTCGTGCGCCAGCTCAACCATATGCGCAAGCCATTTTTCAAAAAATGGCCAGGACTCGTTCGGCCTGGCCCCCCAGAGAATGACCGAAGGCCGGTTGCGGTCGCGGAGAATCATCTCCTTGAGCGCCTGCTCGGCCCGGTCTTTCCACTCCCGGTTGCCCAGGTATCCCCAGCCGGGAATTTCTTCAAAGACCAGAAGCCCGAGCCGGTCGCAGGCATCGAGGAAATCCGGGCTTTGCGGATAGTGGGACAGGCGCACAAAATTGGCCCCGGCATTTTTGAGCAGGAGCGCGTCCAGGTATTGGAGCCGGAAGGACGCGGCGTTGCCGAGGTTGGGAAAAGACTGGTGGCGGTTATGTCCGAAGAGCTTGAGTTGCTGGCCGTTGAGCAAAAATCCCTGGCTGGTGAATTTAAACCATCGGAAGCCGCAGCTGAAGGAAACGGCGTCGGTCATCATCGGTTTTTTTGCAAAGCTGGCTTGGCCTTTGCTTGCGGGCCGGGGGCAGGAAAGCCGGAGGGTGAGGTCGTAGAGGTCAGGATGGTCCGGGCTCCAGAGCTTCGGATTTTCAAGCTCCATTTCCAAATGCACTTGGCCGGCGCCGGCAGGGACGGAAGATTCCTGCTCGGCCTCGGCCACGGTCAGGCTCTTCATGCCGTCTGCGCCATGCTCGGTCCATCTCAATTCCGAGCTGAAGATGCAGTTGAGCGGCTCGGGCAAGCTATTTTTGGTCTCCGCGCTTATTTTCAGTTCAGCTTTTTGGGCGTTGATTTCAGGGGTGAAGGCAAAGGGATTCAAGAGATAGACCGGTGGTCTGCGCTCAATCCAGACCTCGCGGTAGATCCCGCCGAAGAGCGTGTAGTCCATCTGGAAGCCCTCGGGCGGGACATTCATCCTGGAGTTGTCCACTTTCACGGCCAAAAGGTTTTCCTCCCCCGGCAAAAATTGGTCCGTGATGTCAAAACTGAAAGGCGTGTATCCGCCGATGTGGTATCCGACATAGTTGCCGTTGACCCAGACCTCCGCGCGGGTCATCACGGCTTCAAAATGAAGCAGCACACGCTCGCCGGGCTGGAAATCTTTTCCGAACGCGGAAAAATGCAGGCGGTAAAGCCCGACCCCCCGGTAATAATATTCAAAGGTTTTGAACTGGTGCGGCTCAATTCTCAAGGTATGCGGCAGCGA
>Ga0315282_10017070_pt1 | contig 10527 bp, 11 predicted proteins | sample YL17G07_20_MG_FD_203693 | JGI IMG/M metagenome (GOLD analysis project Ga0315282, IMG submission 203693) | Sediment microbial communities from Yellowstone Lake, YNP, Wyoming, USA - YL17G07_20 | ecosystem: Environmental > Aquatic > Freshwater > Lake > Sediment | place: USA: Wyoming | collected... | reverse complement strand
GGTCGGGCTGGCGGAGCTAGCCCAGATGGCCGAGGCGGCCGAGGCGGGCATCCGGGAGCGCGGCAAGGCCGAGGTGGGCGACAAGACGGTCCTGGACATGCTCGTGCCGCTGGCCCGGGCGCTCCGGTCGGCGGCCGACGAGGGGCTGCCGCTGGAGGAGGCCCTGAAGCGGTCGCTCGCCGCGGCCGAGGAGGGGATGAAGTCGACCATCCCGCTGAAGTCGAGGATCGGCCGGGCTTCCTGGCTCGCCGACCGAACGGTCGGGCACCAGGACCCGGGCGCGACCTCGTTCTACCTGATGTGGAAGTCTCTGGTTGAGTACGTCACCACGTAGACGGGGACGATTCACAGGATGGACAGGATGGACAGGATGGGACGGATGCGCAGGATGAGGACAGAGCGGGGGCTGGGATGGTCGCGGTCGGCTTCGGGACGGGCCGCCGCTCACTCGATCCATGGCGGGACAACCCCATGCCCATCCTGCGTATCCATCCCTATCCTGTGCATCCTGTGAGTCGTGTCCGTCTCGTGTTGGTGTGGTTCGGAGGTACCGACGAAGTGCACCTGTCCCGCCGCAACCTGCTCGGCGCCCTTGGCGCCGCCGGGGCAGCCCTGCTGGGCTCCGCGCTGCCGCTGGGGTGCGCTTCTCGCCCCTTGCTGTCGGACCTCCGGGCCTCGACCACGCGGATCACGCCCAACGGCCGGGGCGTGGGCGACCCGGCCAGGGTCGGCTTCACTCTCGGCGTCCGGAGCACGGTGGGCGCCTGGCTGATCGGCCCCGACAACCGGAGGTACGTGCTCCGGGAGGACCGCACCCTGGCACCCGACGACTACGAGATCGGCTTCAAGGGCGTCGTCGCCGTGCCGGGCACGCTCAACCGGCGCGTCCTCCCCGACGGCAAGTATCGGATTTTCGTCGGCGCCCGGGACGACGCCGGCCGCAGCGCCGAGAAGTCGCTGGGCATCGAGATCGCCGACGCCGACACGGCGCCGCCGGAGATCACGAACCTGGTCAGCTCGCTGGACGAGTTCACGCCCAACGGCGACGGCGACCAGGACGACGTCACCATCAGCTACGGCCTGACCAAGCAGGCGATAACCACGGTCTACGTGACCGACGCCGAGGGGAACCGTTACCTCATCGAGGCCCCCAAGAAGAAGAACGCCGTGCTCGTCTCGCACCTCTGGGACGGGACGTCCGGGGGCAAGGTCCTGCGCGATGGCAGGTACGTCTTCCACGTGGAAGCCGAGGACGCCGCCGGCAACTTCACCGTCGCCACGCTCCCGATCAAGATCTCCAACGCGGGCACGCCTCGGCTTGAGATCGTCGAGGCGAAGTTCAGCCCGATCGCCGTGCCGCAGGGCGGCAAGCTGAACGTCCGGATCAGGGTCAAGAACAACGGGGACACGAAGATCAAGACGATGGGTCCGCCGCCGGGCACCCCCTACACCACGGCGCAGAACTTCACCAGCTTCCGCGACCCGAACGACCCGAACAAGGCGCTGTACTACGAGCGCCCCGGCCGCTGGCGGGTCGGCGTCCAGTGGACCAACGCGCCGCAGCTCTACCCGGTGCGCTGGGGCCTGTTCAAGGACGAGGAGCAGGTGCTCGAGCCAGGCGACGAGGTCGTCGTCGAGGGGACGATCCAGGTCATGGAGAGCAGCACCCACGAGCTGACGTTCTGGGCGAGCGTGGTGCAGGAGGGCGTCGGCTACCCCGGCGGGCAGGTCGGGCACACCCGGGTCAAGGTCGATTTCTAGCGTTGCCGCCCGTGTCCGCGCCGGGAACCCCGGCGCAGGCGGAGGGCCTGCCCCCTCTCCCTCTTGGGGAGAGAATAGGGCGCTCGCTAGCTTGCTCCCTCTCCCTCTGGGAGAGGGCTGGGGTGAGGGCTCAGCCAGCCCGGTCGCGGGGAACCGGATTGCGACCCCTCGCTGCGCCCGGCGTGGCAGAGGAAAACCCAGGGTGGCAGGACCGCAGTGGCCACGCCCACCCAAGAGGACCAGCAGACTTGGACCTCTCGGTCGTCGTCGTCAGCTACAACGTTCGCGACCTGCTGCGCGGCTGCCTGCGCTCCGTCCGGGAGAGCCTCGCGCTCAGCCCGGGGCTCGCGGCCGAGGTCTGGGTCGTCGACAACGCCTCGACCGACGGCAGCGCGGCGATGGTCGCCCGGGAGTTCCCGGAAGTCCGTCTCGTCGCTCAGGCCGGCAACCCCGGCTTCGCCGCCGCCAACAACGAGGCCATCCGCCAGTCTGCCGGGCGGTGCGTCCTCCTCCTGAATCCCGACACCGTCGTCCTGCGCGACGCGCTCGGGGCGATGGTGCGGTTCCTGGACGCTCGGCCCGACGTCGGCGGGCTGGCGGCGAAGCTCCTCAACCCCGACGGCTCCCGGCAGCACTCTTGCTTCCGGTTCCCGACGCTCGCGCAGAGCTTCCTCGACTTCTTCCCGCTCAACCACCGTCTGATCGACTCCCGGCTGAACGGCCGCTACCCGCTACGCGACTCCGGCCGGCCCTTCGCGATCGACCACCCGCTCGGCGCCTGCTTTGCCGTTCGGCGGGAAGTGATCCAGCGGGTCGGGCTGCTGGACGAAGGGTTCTTCATGTACTGCGAGGAGATCGATTGGGCGCTGCGCATGCGTCGGGCCGGCTGGCCCATCTACTGCCTGCCGACGGCCGAGGTCGTCCATTACGGCGGGCAGAGCACCCGGCAGTTCCGGAGCAGGATGTTCGTCGAGCTGTACCGGAGCCGCTTCCGCCTGTTCCGGAAGCACTACGGCCCGCTCTACCTCTGGGCCGCCCGACGGGTCATCCACCTGGGCCTGGCCCGAGAAGCCCGGAAGGCGCGCCGGGCCGCCACACGGGGAGAGATGCCGGCGGGCGAGCTAGCCGAGCGGCTGGAGGCGTACCGGCGGGTGTGGGCGCTATGAGTGGCAGATCCCTCGGCTTTGGCGCGATGGCTGAGCTCTACGACGCGACCCGCACTTTCGATCGCCGCTGCTTCGCCGCCGCTCTGGACTTCCTGGTCGAGCGCTTCCCGCCAAGCAGGTTTGGCCACGCTTTCGAGCCAGGGATCGGAACGGGCAGGATTGCCATCCCCCTGGCGGAGCGGGGGTACCGGGTCACCGGGGTAGACATCTCGGACGGGATGCTGGCGACCCTGGACCGCCGACTGTCAGGGAGCGCGCTGGCGTCGGCTATAGCCTACCAGCACGCCGACGTCAGGCGCCTGCCTTTCGCCGATGCCACCTTCGACCTCGTGGTGGTCGTGCACCTATTCTACTTCGTCGAGGAGTGGAAGCGAGCTGCCGACGAGGTCCTACGAGTCGTCAGGCGCGACGGGCCGGTGATCCTGATGCACACCGGCACGGGCGCTGAGATCCCCTTCCTAAACGAGCAATACAAGGAGCTGTGCGCCCAGCGGGGCTGCACCGTCGAGAGCACCGGCGTGAAGAGCACCCGCGAGGTGGTCGACTACTATCAGAGCCTGGGCTGCCACGCGGAGTGGATTCGGGATCGCTGGCGATGGACCGCCCGGATCCGTCTTGACGAGGCGCTGGGCCACCTCAAGGCGCGTGCCTACTCGTTCGCGACCATCGCTCCCGACTCGGTTCACCTATGGGCCGTCGAGCAGCTTGAGGTTGAGCAGCGATCGAGGTTTGGCAGGCTGGCCGTCGAAGTAGGGGTGGAGAATCAGGCATACCTAGCCCTGGTTCGGCGAGGGTGAGTGCTGCCGAGGTTGAGTGAAGGTACGGCCGTCCAAACGCGGCGCCGGACCGCTTTATCGTGCGTGAGGGACACCGAACGTGGCCACACGGCTCTTACTGATCCGCCACGGCGAGACCGCCTCCAACGTCGCCGGGCGGCTCTGTGGATCAACCGACTCGCCCCTATCGGCGGTAGGTGAGCTACAGGCTCGCCATCTTGCTCGGTTCCTGGCAGAGACCGAGCGGATCGACGCGCTCTACTCCAGCCCGCTGCAGCGTGCCAGGCACACAGCGGAAGCAATCGGCGAGAGGACCGGACTGACGCCGGTGTGCCTCGATGACCTGCGGGAGCTGGACTGTGGCGACTGCGAGGACCTCACTCTGGACGAGATCCAGCGTCGCTTCCCGGATGCCTGGGAGCGCAACCTGCTAGACGACGAAGCGTTCGGCTGGCCGGGCGGCGAGACGCGCGCTGCGTTCTACGCCCGGACTCGGCACGTCTTCGGCGAGATCGCCGACAGGCACCCGCTGGCGACCGTGTTGGTTGTCTCTCACGGCGCCGTGCTCAGCGCTTACCTCGCCGCTCTCCTGGAGGGGCGTCCCTCGGCCTGGCCCAGGTACCTGCTGGATAACTGCTCCGTGAGCGAGGTTCAGATCGAGGGCGAGATCGCGCGCCTGGTCAGATGCAACGTTCGCGACTTCCTCAACGCAACATGCTGACTGCGGGAGGACTACCGATGCAGGCGAGGATCCGCCCATACCGGGAGGCGGACGAAGCCGCCGTCCTCGCCCTCTGGGAAGCTGCGGGCATCGACCGGCCCTGGCTCGACCTGCGCGCCGAGATCGCCGAGAAGCTGCGCCGGGACCGGGAGCTGTTCCTGGTCGCGGAGGACGATTCACAAGATGGGCAGGATGGACGAGATGGACAGGATGGGTTGAGACGCCCACCGGCTCCCCCTTCCCGCGCCGGGAAGGGGGGAGCGGCCCTCACCCCGCCTTCGGCACCCCTCTCCCGCTCTGCGGGAGAGGGGCTGGGGGTGAGGGAGTCTCCCTCTTCCCCCGCAGGGGCCAAGGGGGTTGGGGGGTTAGGTCAGACCCGACTCGTCGGGGCGGTGATGGGCGCCTACGATGGCCGGCGCGGCTGGGTCTATCACCTGGCCGTCGCGCCGGACCGGCAGCGCCAGGGGATCGGCCGACGACTGATGGCGGCGCTCGAGGAGGCGATGGCCGCCGCGGGCATCTCGAAGGTCAACCTCCAGGTCCGGGCCGACAACGCCGTGGTCGTGGGGTTCTACGAGAAGCTGGGCTACGTGGACGAGCACCTGACCAGCCTGGCAAAGCGGCTGCGCCAATGACCCGAGTCACCGGCGCGCTCATCGCCCGCGACGAGGAGCGGCACGTCCGCGCCTGCCTGGAGAGCCTGGCCTGGGCCGACGAGCTGCTGGTCGTCCTCGACGACCGGACCCGGGATGCCACCGAGGCGATCGCCCGGCAGCTCACCGACCGGGTCTTCCTCCACGTCTTCCGCAGCTTCCCCGCCCAGCGCAACTTCGCCCTGGACCAGACTCGGACGGACTGGGTCTTGTTCGTCGACGCCGACGAGCGGGTGACGCCGGAGCTTGCCGCCGAGGTTCGGGCGGTGACGGCCGTCGAGAGTGCAGATGCGCCCGTGGGCTACTGGGTGCCGCGGCGCAACGTCATCTGGGGCCGGTGGATCCAGCACGGCGGCTGGTATCCCGACCACCAGCTCCGGCTGCTGCGGCGCGACCGGACGCGCTACGACGAGGCCCGGGAGGTCCACGAGCTGGCCGTGCTCGACGGCCCGGCCGGATACCTCCGCGAGCCCTTCGTGCACCACAATTACGAGAGTGTCGGCCAGTTCCTCGCCAAGCAGAGGGTCTATTCGAGCCTCGACGCCCGGACGATGTGGCGACGGGGCATCCGGCCGAAGCCACAAAACTTCGTCCTCCAGCCCCTCCGCGAGTTCAAGCGCCGCTACGTCGAGCACGAGGGCTTCCGGGATGGGCCGCACGGCCTGCTGCTGGCCACGCTGCTCGCCTACTACAACCTCGCCACCTACGTGAAGCTCGCCCGACTCGCGCGGCAGGCCTCCCCGGCCGACCCGCGCGGGATCTGAGCGCCACCCCCATCGGCAGGTCCTCTCGCGCTCGGGGTTGGCTAGAGGCAACCGGGAGTCGGGCTAGACCCACAGCAGCGGTTTGTCATTCCGAGGCGCCGCAGCGCCGATGAATCCGTCTCCGGCGCGACCACCGGGACGGATTCTTCGCGCCCCGTCGGGCACTCGGAATGACAGCTTGACTGCTATCGCGCTATTCGGCAACAACTCTAGTGACAGTTGGGCTGCTTCCGCCTTATCCGGCAACAAGTCTAGTGACAGGTGCGCCGAAGTGCTGCTGTAGGGTTGGCACCGCGGGGCGCGTGGGTGAAGCGATCGGGCTGGCGGCTCAGGCTGCGGCTGTGGCCGACGCCTCGCGCCAGCGGCTCTCGGCGAAGGGGCGCCGCTCCGCCGCGGCAACCAGCTCCGCGGGAGTGAGCGTGGCCGCGCCGACCCGGCCGACGACGATTCCGGCGGCGTCGTTTGCCAGATAGGCTGCCTCGACCGCGCTCGCGCCGGCCGCCAGCCCCAGCACGAACGTCCCGACCACCGTGTCGCCCGCCCCGGTCACGTCGTAGACCTTGCGACCGAAGGTCGGCAGGTGGCAGACGTCGCCGCTCGCCTGGAAGAGGGAGAGCCCCTCCTCGCCCCTGGTCACCAGCACCGCCTGACAGCTCAGCGACCGCAGCAGCTCCCGGCCGACCTCGATCAAGGCGCCGTCCTCGGAGAGGTCGCGGTTCGTGGCGAGAGCCGCCTCGGCCTTGTTGGGCGTGATGGCCGTGGCGCCGACGTACTTCGAGTAGTCACGGCCCTTCGGGTCGACCACGACCGGGGTGCCCCGTTGCCGGGCTCGTCCGACGATCCCGGCGCAAATGGTCGCGTCGACCAGCCCCTTGGCGTAGTCCGAGAGCACGACGGCGTCCACATCCGGGAGGCGCTCGAGAGCCAGCGTCAGCGCCCTCCGGGCGACGTCGGCGCTCGCCGGTCCGCGCCGCTCGCGGTCGATGCGCACCACCTGCTGGTTCTGGGCCATGATCCGGGTCTTGACGGTAGTCGGGCGCTCCGGATCGACGACGAGGCCGCTGGCGTCGACGCCGCTCTCGGCGAAGAGCCGGCCGAGCTGCTGGCCCTGGGGGTCGTCGCCGACGAGGCCGACCAGGCAGACCTTGCCGCCGAGGCTGCTCAGGTTGCGGGCGACGTTGGCCGCGCCGCCCGCCAGGTGGGTCAGCCGCTCGACCTCCACGACCGGCACGGGCGCCTCCGGGGAGATCCTGTTGACGCACCCCCAGACGTACTCGTCGAGCATGACGTCGCCGACGACGAGCACTCGCTTGCCGGCGAAGCCCGCCACGATCTCGCGGGTGCGCACGTCGATCATCTCTGAGCTCGCTCCAGCCACGGAGTTGGGTTTCCCACCAGGAATGCAACTTCCGTGCCCCCTTCTACAGCCCCCGCGCCGGGGCGGGCCGGGGACAAGCCCCCATGCCACGGGTTCAGGACCACGGCGCACCCCCTGATGCGCAGCAGGCGTCTCTGGGGTAGAGGCTGGGCGAGGGCCGCGCTCCGGCCATCGCGAGGCCCTCAGCGTCTCGGGAAGCGCGCTGAGGGCCAGGGCTACCCGGCTGTGCACCGACAGCCCGAGCCAGGGGGAGACCGCGCCTCACTCCTCGAGGTCGCGCCGCATCTGCTCGTACTGCTCGCGGGTGATCTCGCCCTTGGCGTAGCGCTCGCGCAGGATGTCCAGCGGACGCGCGGCGCTGGGGCGAGCGGCCGCGGCGGTCAGCCGTCCCTGCTGGACGAGCCAGAGGACGAGCAACACGCCGCCGCCGATGAGCAGCGCCGAGAAGAGCAGCATGAGGATCATCATCAGCACACCCCACCAGGGGCCGTAGCCAAAGCCCCACCAGCCCATCATCCCGGGGCCCATCGCAAAGCCAGCCCCGGCGACCAGGGCGAGGAGGAGGACGACGAGCACGATCGCGCCGATCACGATGGCAATGGTTCTGCCCTGCTCTCCGAACATGTAGATACCTCCCTGCGCCAGGCGCTGCCAGTGCCAGAACCGTGCCAGGGGCGGCGCCGCCCTGGCGCACGCCAGGCGAGGCCACGCCACGGCGGCCACCAACTCCAGGAGATGGCTCTGGCGCCCAAGAGCCTGGCTGGCGGGCAAGCCCTTGACGGGGCTTGATCGGTGTGGTACAATAGTCCTTGCAGACAACGCCGACGTAGCTCAGCGGTAGAGCAGCTGTTTCGTAAACAGCAGGTCGTGGGTTCGAATCCCACTGTCGGCTCCAGACGCCAAACCCCCAGCATTTGCGGGGGTTTTATCTTTGTCCCGCGCCCCCTCAGCGCTAGCTCGGCTGCTGACAACACTCTGACAACACCCGCCAGGACACGCCAGAAGGAGCGTGCGATGGCTACCTCAACTCTACGGTCCGACGGGCGCTGGTGCGCCAGCCTGCAAGTGAACGGAGTGCGCCGCTACGTCTACGGCAAGACCGAGCGGGAGGTCAACAAGAAGCTGACTGAGCTACAGCGCCAGATCGGTGCGGTTGGCTCGCTCCCCGACCCAGGCAGGCGCAGCGTGGATGATCTCCTCGATGAGTGGCCGGCGACCGCCAGGCCGACGCTCAAGCCCAAGACTATCGCCGACTACGAGTCTGTCTGCAACCGCTACATCCGTCCTGCCGTCGGGAAGCTCAAGCTGAGCAAGCTCACGCCCGCTCAAGTCCAGCGGCTCTACAGCGGCCTTCAGGCCAGGGGCTACGTCCGAGTGCCCAGCCAAGCCCACGCCGTCCTGCATCGTGCCTGCGAGCTTGCGGTCCTCTGGCGCTGGCTCCCTGAGAACCCCTGCGAGCGCATGATCCCGCCACGGTACAGCGCCCCCCGCAAGGACGTTTGGGACCACGACCAGCTCCGAGCCTTCCTCGCAGGAACCGACGAGCACTGGCTCTGCCCGCTCTGGATCGCCACTGTCGCCACGGGCTGCCGACTCGCCGAGCTTCTCGGCCTGAAGTGGGCTGATGTGGACCTGACTCGCGGCGCGATCAGGGTCCGCAGCAACCTCCAGCGGATTGACAAGAAGTGGGTGGAGTCCACGCCCAAGACGCAGGCGGGCGAGCGGACGATCACGTTGCCCCCTGAAGGGGTCGCCGCGCTGAAGCGCCAGCGGGCACAGCAGGCCGAGTGGCGGCTGGAACAGGGGTCTGAGTGGCAGGATACAGGGCTGGTGTTTACGGGCCTGCAGGGTCAGCCTCTCCACCAGTCGGTAGTCCATCACGGATTACGCAAGACCTGCGAGCGCCTGAGGCTGCCGAAGCTCACGCCTCATGGATTGCGGCACCTCCACGCCAGCCTGCTCCTCGACGCAGGGCTGCCCGTACCGCTCGTCTCGGCCAGGCTCGGCCACGCCAGGCCCAGCATCACGATGGCGATCTACGCCCACAAGGTCGGCCACGACGACCAGCGGGCCGCCGAGGTGCTGTCCAAGGCGCTGGCACGGTGAGGTGAGGTACAATGGCCCCTGGAACGCGGCGCCGAGTGGGACCTAGGCAGGAGGTTGGAATCGATGATTGGGGCTGACCTCGACGAGGTACTCCCGCCGAGCCATCGGGAGGCCCTGTTCGCCGCGATCGACACGTTGATCGACGAGTTCCTCGACGACGTTGCCCACTTGCGCGAGGGGAAGCCGTTCGCTGAGACCTGGATGAAGACCTTCTTGCCAGAGAAGTACCTGCATCGGTACAACCAGCTCTTCGCCAGGCAATTCCTCGCCTGCTTGATGACGGTGGCCTGGAAGCTGACTTCGCCTGATCCCCAGTGGCTGGCCTGTGTCGGTGAGGAGTTGGCGCTCGACGCCCTCCTGAGACAGGCCGAGATACAGCTCGATGTCGAGGGCGAACACGCGGACTTCGGTGACTTCGAGGACGTGGCCTTCGAGGACACGGACTTCAAGGTGCTGTTCGACCCTGCGTGGGATGGCATAGAGGATAGCGAGGTCGGGGAATACCTGAGGATGGCCAACCTCCACCTCGCCGACTGGTTCAAGCCCTTCAGGGAGAGCGATCCCGTTCACCCGTATGTCTGGGACCCAGAGAGCAGGTGATGGGAATGGCGGAGAAGGAGTTCGCCGAGTGGGGCTTGCTTGCCGATCTCGTTCGAGGGATCAAGCGGGCACGGGAGCGGGCGATTGCGGAGCGAATCGAGATCGTCAACCTCGGCAACGGCGTCTTGGAGGCCCGTTCGGCAGTCACGGGCAGGACCCACAGGCTGTATGCCGACGACAACAACATCGACTACTACTACTCGTGCGACTGCCCAGGCTTCAAGTACCGCGGCTACTGCAAACACGCCGAGGCCCTCATCCGCGACTGGGGGGTGCCGATCACTTCGTCGCTCTGGGATATCTACCACTATCTGGGGTTCGACCTCCACGGGGCGCAGAGCGCGCGGGACGAGAAGACCGACGACGAGGGGGCAGCTTGAGGTGGCAGGCTGCGGCAGGCGCCTGCTGTCCTGGCAGGTTCCAGAGCCTTATCCTGCGTCGCCTACTGCACCGCTCCCGATGCTGCCCAAGTCGGACGCGAGGACCAGCGCCTTCGGCGCTGCGGCTTCGCCGCCGACACCCGCCTGACGGCGGGGCGCCTTCGGTGCCGCTTGCTGAGATCTTCAGCGGAGATTGACACCCTGGTATCCTGGGACGCTTCC
>Ga0315282_10017069_pt1 | contig 10527 bp, 7 predicted proteins | sample YL17G07_20_MG_FD_203693 | JGI IMG/M metagenome (GOLD analysis project Ga0315282, IMG submission 203693) | Sediment microbial communities from Yellowstone Lake, YNP, Wyoming, USA - YL17G07_20 | ecosystem: Environmental > Aquatic > Freshwater > Lake > Sediment | place: USA: Wyoming | collected... | reverse complement strand
CATCCCTCACCTCGTACAAATCCCCCCAACCCCCCTTTACTAAAGGGGGGAGAGGAGGGATTATTTTCTCAGCTCTTTGACCTTATCTTTTAGGACCGGGACAACTTTGAATAAGTCTCCCACAATCCCGTAGGTAGCGACGCTGAAGATAGGAGCTTTCGGGTCTTTATTAATAGCGATCACCGTTCCCGCACCTTTCATTCCTGCAACATGCTGAAAAGCGCCGCTGATACCGATGGCAATGTAGACCTTCGGTTTGACCGTTTTCCCAGAAGTCCCCACCTGACGGTCCTTAGGTAACCACTTCTTATCCACCACAGGCCTGGAGCAGGAGAGGGTTCCTCCTATTGCATCGGCAAATTCCTTGACCATCGGGATATTGTTGGCTTCCTTAATTCCCCTTCCAATCGATACCAAGATATCGGCCTGTGTGATATCCACTTCCCCCACGGCGGCTTCCACATACTGGAGAAAACGTCTGGCCAGACCTTCCTCAGTTAATGGCGAAGGAAGGGCCACCATTTCGCCCGGAAGCGCCTCTTTTTCTAAAACCGGAAAAGCCCCAGACCGAACGGTTACCATGTAGGGTCCTTTCTTCAAGAAGGAGACCGTCGCATTAACTTTTCCTCCATAGAGTTGGCGGGTGACGGAAAAGGCCTCTCCTGTTGCATCAATCCCAATGCAATCTGTGGCCAAGGGCATCTTTAAATGGGCAGCCAGGCCAGGAGCAAAGTCCATGCCCATGGCTGTATGTCCGATTAAGGTAAGGGAAGGTTTCCTCTCGGTGATCAGCTGGGTAAGAACTTTTTCATAAGTCTCTGAGTTGTAAGCTTCGAGGCGGTCATCCTCGATAAGAAATACCCTATGGGCTTTCGGTTTGAGGGCTCCGGCTAACTGGCTCACTCCCTTGCCCAAAAGGGCGACTCCGATCTCTGCACCGGTGCTCTCTGCCAATTGTCTACCTTTGGAGAGCATCTCCCATGTCACATCCCTCAATTCTCCACGTCGGTGTTCTGCTAAGACGATGATCTCTTTCATCAGGCGAGCCCTCCTTTATCTTTCAGAATATCGAAAACCTTCGATGCTATCTCTTCAGGTTTGCCCTCCAACATCTCCGCTCCTTCGCCCGCTGGAGGAAGGAAGATCTTTTCTAACTGGATATCCGATCCGGAGAAACCGACTTCTTCAGCCTTCAGATTGAGATCTGAAATGCCAAGGGTCTTAATCTCTTTTTTGGCTACCTTTCGGATTCCCATGATGGAAACATATCGGGGTTCATTAATTCCGGTTTGGATGGTGAGAACCGCAGGAAGATCGATTTCATAGACTTCCTCTAATCCCCCTTCCAATTCTCGATGGACATTTGCCTTCTTGTCTTGGACTTCGAGGCGGTTAACTAAAGCAGCATGAGGGATTCCAAGTAGTTCAGCCAGAACCACTCCCACTTGCCCATATCCATCGTCTTCGGCTTGAGTGCCTGTGAGAATGAGGTCGTAAGGAATTTTTCGAATCGCCTCAGCCAAAATTTTTGCTGTAGCAAAACCGTCTGATCCATCGAAAGCAGGATCCGTCAGTCGCATGGCATCATCCGCCCCCATGGCCAGACATTTTCTCAGGGATTCATTCGAATCTTCCCCTCCGATGGAGAGAACCGTCACGGTTCCACCCAATTTTTCCTTGAGCAGGATGGCTTCCTCAATCGCATAACTATCCCACTCATTCAGGTCGAATGCGAGTCCACCTTTATCAATGTCTTTTCCTGATTTACCGATAAACACATCTGCGTCAGCTGTTTCCGGGACTCTTTTTATACAGACGACAATGTTCATTCCATTCCCTCCTTTCATTTTAACCCCACCCTGCCTCCCCTTAAATTAAGGGGAGGTTAGGAGGGGTTATTGACAATATCTGGAACTCCTTCTGCCCGTTTTTTAAAAAAGGGTGGAAGGGGTTACTCGTTACTTTTTAACCGATTCACTTTAATCGGAACCATTTTCTCCCCTTCGATGATCGGACAGGGGTAGGGTGAAAGGATCACCCCCGAGATTGGTCTTGAAGAATATTTCACTTTCATCTGCAGAGATGGACCCTGATAGGCAGATACCTGTACCACCTCCCCATCTTCGATCTTGAGAAGACGACCATCTTCTGGATTCATTTCCAGGTAAGGTTTTTCTGAGACACTTTTCAAGGCATCGCTTTTTGAACTGAGAAGACCGGATTGAAAAAGAGAAGGGCTTTGAATCAGATGGAAAGGATAGCCTTCCGGATTTTGATGGACTCTTCCTCCATCAACAGGTATCAGTTTTGCTTTTCCCATTGGGAACCCATCCGCATAGAGGTAAGGGGAATCATTTGGCCATTGCTCCCCATCCTGAATACCTCGGTAATGAGAGAGATCATGCCCCATCTCTTCAAAGATGGCCTCCGGAGTATCTCCAAGGACGGGGCATTCAAGAAGGCGAAGCAGAGAAAGAAAGATTTCAAAATCCGATTTTGACTGGTGGAGAGGGGAGCGGATACGATTCAATTTTTGAACCCTCCGTTCCAGATTTGTAAAGGTTCCTCCTTTTTCTACAAAAGAACAAGCGGGTAGAACAACGTGAGCCTTCTCCGCTGTTTCAGTCATGAAGAGGTCTTGGACGATGAGGAAAGGGATCTTTTCTAAAACCTGTCTTCCAAAGGCAGGAGAAGAGACGAAGGGATTTTCTCCGATGAGATAGAGGGCCTTTACTTTTTCTTCCAGAACCTTTTGTAGGAGAGCTTTTCTTCCATCTCCCTCCCCTTCGGAAAAGAGCCCCATATCCACGGCTCCTTGGGAGTTGCATTTTTCTAAGAGGATGATGATGCCACAGGATTCTCTTCCAATGTGGCCTGTGATGAGGCCGAGGTTGGAGGAAGCCATGGCAATCTCTTTTGGATGGAGGTGTGACCAGAGGCCGGATCCGATCAGAATCATTGCCCTCTTGGCTTGGGCATAGATTCTGGCTGCTTTTGCAACTTCAGTTCTATTTGCTTCCGTCATTCCTGAGACTTCAGGTTGGAAAGCAGAGATCTTTTCCTTTAGTTCATTTAGTCCTTCTACCTTTTCTTCGATGAATCCTTTATCCTCAAGGCCTTCTTTGAATATCGTTTGAATCATTGCATTGATCAGGGAGACTTCCATCCCCGGCCGATCAAGAAGGGTGATGGAGGGAGAAAGGAGTGGGGAAATGTGTGTGGTTTGGGTCAGGCCGATATCATAACTCCCCAACACAATCAATTGAGCCCTGTTCCGTCGAATAGCCAGATGGATCTCGTTCCTGATGATCGGGTGTGTCTGAGATGGATCCACGCCAATGATCAGGATGCAATCGGTTTTTCGAATCTCTCGGATTGAGCTGGTGGAAGCAGCCGTGCCCAATGTCTTTGACAACCCTTCTGTTAATCCACGGGTAGAAGCCTCACCACCATGAGCGATCTGTTTCGTTCCTATAGCGTTTCTAAATAATTTTTTGAAAAGATAGTATTCCTCGTTGGTCAATCGGCTGGAGGCAATGCCTGCGATCGAATCCGACCCATGCCGATCTTTAATCCCTTCAAGCTCCTGTGCCAGAAATCGGAGGGCTTGCTCCCACGATGCCTCTTTGAGGATTCCATTAACTCTTAGAAGGGGCGTCTTGATTCTCTCCGGGTGGTCAACGAAGTCCCATCCGAAGCGGCCCTTGACGCAGAGATTTCCATCACTTGGTCCCTTCTCAGGATCGGAGAAGATCCGCCTGATCTCTCCTCCCTTCGAGCCTATCGTGAGGAAACATCCGCATGCGCAGTAAGGACAGGGGGTTGTCGTTTCTTTCAACTCCCAGGCCTTAATCGTGTAGTCGAAACGATCACTGGTGATCGCCCCGACAGGGCAGGTGTCCATACATTGACCACAAAATTCGCATCGGAGGGGTCGGTGAAAATCTGTGTCAATAACCGTTTTGATTCCTCTTTTTGAAAAAGAAAGCTCTCCGACTCCCTGAACTTCATCGCAGATTCGAACGCACCGGCCGCAGAGAATACATTTATCCGAATCCCTCTGAAGAAGGGGAGACCGATCATCCACAGGGAAAGAGATTCGTTCCCAAGGATAGCGTGTTTCTTCCACCCCATATTCATAGACCAACCTCTGAAGTGCACATTCGCCTTCCTTTTCGCACCTCGGGCAGATCATCGGATGGTTGAGCAGGATGAATTGGAGCTGAAGCTTTCTCGATTCTAAGATTTCTGGAGAGTGGGTGATGATTTCCATACCCTCTTTCGCAGGAGTGAAACAAGCTGGCAAGAGCTCTGATTTTCCTTTCTGCTGCACAACGCAGAGACGGCAAGCACCAAAAGGGATGAGCCTGCGATCGTGACAGAGGGTAGGGATTCGAATATTGGCTGATTGGCTGGCCTCGAGAATCGTCTTCCCTTTCTCAACCTCGATTTCAACGCCGTCTATCTTAAGTTTAATCATCTGATTACTCAAACTCGTCACGTCAAGCAAAGGCCAAATGCCAAAGTTCAAATTTCAAATGAATGACAAATGACTAAATGTCAAGTTAGAAATATGCCTGCCGTAGGCAGGGGTTTTGACATTTGACATTGTCTGTTTATTCGATCGCCTTAAACTTGCAGGCCTGGATACACGAGCGGCAACGGATGCACTTCTCTAAATTAATGGCAGCAGGTATCTTCTTCTCCCAAATGACCGCATCCATTGGACATGCCTTTTTACAAAGACCACACATCTCACATTTTTCTGGATCAACCCGAAACTGAATCAGATCCACACAGACAAGAGCAGGACATCGTTTCTCCTGTATGTGAGCTTCGTATTCATTCCGAAAGTAACGAATTGTGGAGAGCACTGGATTGGGAGCGGTCTTCCCCAGGCCGCAATGGGAAGATTCTTTGATATGTTGACCCAATCGCTCCAGTCGCTCGATATCTTCTTTCTCTCCCTTTCCGGTGGCAATCCGATTCAGAATATTCAGCATCACTTTCATTCCCACCCGGCAGGGAACGCATTTGCCGCAGGATTCATCCACAGAAAAGTCAGTGAAGAATCGCGCCGTATCCACCATGCAGGTGGAGTCGTTCATGACGACCAGACCACCGGAGCCCATCATCGCTCCTGCTGCGTCGAGGGAATCAAAATCTACTTCTGTATCCAATAAGGAAGCAGGGAGGCAGGCTCCTGAAGGGCCGCCGATTTGAACTGCTTTAAATTCTTTTTTATCGGGGATTCCGCCTCCGATATCATAGACAATTTTTCGGAGTGTGGTTCCCATGGGGACCTCCACGAGACCCACATTTTGGATTGTCCCCGTTAAGGCGAATACCTTGGTTCCTTTCGATCCGCTCGTCCCCATGGAAGCGAACCAGGAGCCTCCATTCAAAAGAATACCAGGGACATTGGCAAACGTTTCAACGTTGTTGAGAACGGTGGGTTGTCCCCATAAGCCTGCCTCAGTAGAACGCGGCGGTTTGATCCTCGGCATGCCTCTTTTCCCCTCGAGGGAGTACATCAGAGCAGTCGATTCACCACACACAAAAGCTCCGGCACCTGGATAGATGCTGATATCGAAATCGAAACCAGACTCCAAGATATTCTTTCCTAAGAGTCCATAGTTTCTGGCTTGATCAATGGCGACGTTGAGCCGGTGGATCGCCAGAGGATACTCTGCCCTCACATAGATGTATCCTTGGTGAGCATTCAGGGCATAACCACAAATGATCATCCCCTCCAAAACGGAGTTGGGGTCTGCCTCCAAGATGGAACGATCCATAAAAGCACCTGGGTCCCCTTCATCTCCATTGCAGATGACGTATTTTGGAAGAGAGGTGTAACGGCGGCCTTCCTCCCATTTTAATCCGGTTGGGAACCCAGCGCCTCCTCGCCCTCTCAGTCCAGAAATCTTTACCTCCTGAATCACGTCTTCGGGGGTCATCGAAGAAAGAACTTTTGAGAGGGCTGCATATCCGTCTCTCGCGATGTATTCGTCAATATTTTCTGCATCAATCATACTTCGATTCCTGAAGGTTCTCAGGACCTGATGCTGGAAGAAAGGGATATTTTTCATCAAGGGGATCTTTTCCTTGATCATGGGTGCGGCATAGAGAAATTTTTCAACGGGACGCCCATTTAAGAAATGCTCTTCAACGAGAAAGGGAATCTCTTCAGGGGAGAGTTTTTTGTAGAAGATACCTCCAGGGTAAATCACCATGATAGGACCTTCGGCACAAAAACCATTACACCCTGTGATCACCAACCTGACTCTCTCTGTCAGGCCACGGTCCTTCAGCGCTGCTTCAAGTTGTTCTCTCACCTTTAAGGAGTTGCAGGAAACACAACCTGTTCCCGCACAGACCATGCATCTGAATTCTCCCTCCTTCGGAATCATGGTAGAGAGAGTTTTCTCTTTGATCGGTTTTAAATCTTCGCTCTTTAACTGGGTCATCGTTTTATTATTATGTGTAAGTCCTTACGATCTGAATCGCCTTTCCTGGATCAATCATCCCATAGGTGTCATGCCCTATGACCATGACCGGAGCTAAGCCGCAAGCTCCAAGGCATCGCACTGCCTCCAGAGAAAATTTCCGGTCTCGTGTGATCCCCCCCACTTCCACATCGAGTTCTCTCTGGAGATTATCGAGGATCTGTTTTGACCCTTTCACATAGCAGGCCGTTCCCAGACACACCCGAATGATGTGCTTGCCCCTTGGAATAATAGTGAAAAAGGCATAGAACGAAACCACACCGTAGATTTGTGAAGAAGAAAGGCTCAATCCCTCTGCAATACGATGCTGAACGTTTTTAGGAAGGTATCCGCAGATGTCCTGAGTTTCTTTCAACACAGGGATAAGGGCCCCATGTCTTCCTTTATACTTGGCAATCACTTGATCAATCTTTTCCCATTCCTCTTTGGAAATGGTATCAACCCACTTCATTTTTTCTTCTTTTAAGCTTACAGCCAGAATTAAAAAGCAGCAAAAATAGTTCTTGGATTAAGGCTACAAAGCCTTTTTTGGACAATGAACGATGGACAATGAACAAAAAGGATAATGTATGGTTCATCGTTTATCGTTTAACGTTCATCGTCATGTCGAAACGGGCATCTTTACCCTAACCTTTTGACAATCGATTTCTATCCAAGGGCCTCCGCCAGTAATTCCGTCACATCCATGACCCGAATTTTTTCTTCGTTTCCAGAGGTTTTGACCGCATCTTCCAATGTGAGGACACAAAATGGACAGGCCGTGGTGATGATTTCAGCACCTAGTTCCACGGCATCCCGAACTCGAACTTCAGCGAGACGCTGACCTGTATCCGATGAGGATTCAACCCACATCCTTCCGCCTCCTCCTTCGCAGCAGAGGCTCTTTTCTCGGGATCGATCCAATTCTTTGAAGGTGAGGCCAGGGATGGCATTGAGTAGGATTCTGGGCTCATCGAAGACACCATTCTGTTTGCCCAGGAAACAAGGGTCGTGATAGGTGACCACCTTTTTGATCTCCTGAGTGAAGGAGAGTTTTCCTTCCTCCAAACGTCTTGCCAAGAGCTGGGTAGTATGGAGGACATCGAACTTCCCTTGAGGATACTCATTCTTTAAAGCATTGAAACCATGGGGACACATGGTGATGAGATGTTCGATCCCATAGGATTCGAAGCCCCTCATATTCTTCTCGACAAGCTCCTCAAAGAGACCCGCTTCGCCCATCCTGCGGATCTCGTTACCGCAACACTGTTCCTCATTCCCCAGGATTCCGAAATCGACCTCGGCGCGTTGGAGGCCAAAGACCAAAGCCTTGGCGACCTCTTGAATTCTGGGATCAAAGGAAGCAGTGCATCCTGCGAAGTAGAGATATTGAGCGCGGTCTCCTTGGGAGAAGTCTTTCACCTTCACGTCTTCGGGAAGACCCTTCGTCCACTCAGTCCTCTTGTTTTTCTGCTTTCCCCAAGGGTTCCCATGTTTGTAAACACTCTCCATTGCATCGATGATTGTCTTGGGGATATGACCCTCTTCGACCAAGGTCCCTCTCATCCCGATGACCAGATCCATGGGTTTCAGCCCTCGAGGGCATCGAAGGGTGCAGGTCTTACAAGTGGTGCAATCCCATAGCTCCAGCCTCTCACCCATTTGATCAAGGTTCTTTCCCAGAATACCTTCGATCATCAGCCTTCGGATGTTCAGTTTCGATTTAAGAGAGACAGGACATCCTCCCGTGCATTTTCCGCATTGGTAGCAGCCGTAAAGTTCAAATTTTTGAGCAAAGGTCTGCTCTGATAATTCCATTCCTTAAATCCTCCTCATGCCGAAAGTCAAAACAAATCCCTATAATTGAAATGTCAAATGTCAAAGTTCAAATGTCAAATCAAATCCAAAGCCTAAATATCAAATCCTCTCATTCTGTGAATAATTTCATTTATCATGTGAAAAAAATATCAGCGGCCTAATATTTCTCTCGAAATCACGATTCGTTGAACCTCAGAAGTCCCTTCATAGAGGGTTGTCCCAATAACATCCCTGAGGTAACGCTCCACAGGATAACTCTTGGTATAACCGTACCCCCCAAGCATCTGAACTGCGCGAATGGCTACATTCCTTGCAGTCTCCGTGGCAAAGAGTTTTGCCATGGAAGCCTCTTTCGTAAAAGATTGATGGGTTTCCTTTAGAAAGGCAGCACGCAGGACCAGAAGCTGAGCGGCTTCCAATTCTGTATACGAATCCGCGATCATCCATTGAATCGCTTCAAAACTGGAAAGAGGCTTACCAAATGCCTCCCTCTCCTTAACATATTCCACTCCAAAATCAATAGCAGCAAATCCCACGCCCAATGCCAAAGACCCAATACCGATCCTTCCCCCATCGAGTTCCATCATAGCAATCTTGAAGCCCTCTCCCTCTTTTCCTAACAGGCAATTGGCTGGAACAACGCAATTATCAAAGACCAGTTCATTGATCGGTGAAGCCCGATGGCCCATCTTATTCTCAGCGTCTTCCACAATGAACCCGGGCGTTCCTTTCTCAATAACGAAGGCACTGATTCCTTTTCCCTTCCGAACATTTTGGCTGGTAACAGCCCATGTGACTGTTACTCCAGAAGCCTCTCCACTCGTGATCAGCGTTTTGGTTCCGTTAATGACATAAGCATCTTTATGACGAACGGCTGTGGTTCGAATATTGGCCGCATCCGATCCTGTATGAGGCTCGGTAATGGCAAAGGATCCAGCAGGATATTGGCCATTGCAGAGTTTTGGGATATGCTTTCTTTTTATTTCCTCTTGACCAAATTCATAGATAACCTCAGCCACCATATTCGTCACAGAAGTTGTGACAGCATGGGATGCACATCCTTTTGCTACCTCTGTGATGGCAAGACTGTAAGCAATCACCCCAACTTCAGACCCGCCGTATTCCACAGGGATATTCATTCCCATCATACCAAGCTCAGCCATTTTCTTGATGTTTTGGTAAGGAAATTGTTGCCCCTCATCATACTGGGCAGCCACGGGTGTAATCTCTTTCTTTGTAAAATCCCTTACCGCATCTCTGACCATTTCTTGTTGGATAGTCAGTTTGAAATCCATCGTGAATTCCATTAATGCCAAATGTCAAAGTTCAAATTTCAAATGATATTCAAATGACAAACCTTAAAGCTTAAAGATTTTTGACATTTGGATTTTGGCATTTGGAATTTACTCAGTAAGTATAAAATCCTCTCCCGGTCTTTCTACCCAAGTAGCCTGCATCGACATACTTCTTGAGGAGCGGGCAGGGGCGATATTTTGAATCACCCAAGCCTTTGTAGAGCACCTCCATGATGGCCAAGCATGTATCCAAACCGATGAGATCAGCCAACGCCAAAGGGCCCATCGGATGATTCATTCCGAGCTTCATAACGGTATCGATGGCTTCTGGAGTCCCCACTCCTTCAAAGAGGGCATAAATCGCCTCATTGATCATGGGCATCAAAATCCGATTGGCGATGAACCCCGGAAAGTCATTGGCTTCAACAGCAGTCTTGCCCATCTTCTCAGCAAGGAATTTTACCGTATGAAAGGTCTCCTGGGAGGTTTGGAGGCCACGGATGATCTCCACCAGTTGCATGACCGGCACAGGGTTCATAAAATGCATCCCAATGACCTGTGCAGGTCTTTGAGTAGTCGAGGCGATCTTGGTGATAGAGATAGAAGAGGTATTGCTTGCGAGGATGACTTCTTTCCGACAAATCTGATCGAGTTCTTTGAAGACGTTTAATTTAAGGGATTCGTTCTCTGTGGCTGCCTCAACCACAAAGTCGATATCGGCCATATCTTTGATCTGGATCGTCCCCTTTATCCTTCCCATGACCTCATCTTTCGTCTGAGAAGAGATCTTGCTTTTTCCCACCATTCGATCCAAATTTTTAGAAATCGTTGACAATCCTTTTTGAATGAAAGAATCCGCTATATCGCTCATCACTACTTTGAATCCGGAATAAGAGGCAACTTGAGCGATACCATTTCCCATCTGCCCG
>Ga0315282_10017068_pt1 | contig 10527 bp, 7 predicted proteins | sample YL17G07_20_MG_FD_203693 | JGI IMG/M metagenome (GOLD analysis project Ga0315282, IMG submission 203693) | Sediment microbial communities from Yellowstone Lake, YNP, Wyoming, USA - YL17G07_20 | ecosystem: Environmental > Aquatic > Freshwater > Lake > Sediment | place: USA: Wyoming | collected... | reverse complement strand
GGTTGTACCATAGAAAGGTATCCATACAGAATCCACGGCACCTCTTTTGCGTCCCTCCTCCTGAACGACGGCAAAGGATTCCCTCAGAAATACGCTTTCTCCCAGAGGAGGCATTACTCACTGGAAAAACGTCCTGAGCAGATCGTCCCTGAAGAGACCAATTACGAGGAGGGAGAGAAATACTGCCTCCAGGATCTCCGTTACAAATACATCCTCCGTACTACGGGGGAACATGAATTCTACAATGTGCACGACGACCCGTATGAGACGAAGAACATCATCCAGAGCACCCTGCCTGAGAGGAACCAGATGAAACAGCTCCTCTCAGCCATGATTGAACAGTTCAAGCAGGGGTCCAAGCTCACCCCGAAATCCGTCAACAAAGAAACGGTTGAGAAATTAAAGTCTCTGGGATATGTTCAGTAAAATTGTTGATACTATTTACACCATAGGAGGGGAAACATGGCAGAACTGAGAGTGCAGTCAAAATTCCTGGACAAGGCACGGATTGAGGAACTCCTTAAATCCAAAAGAGATGGGGTCTTATGTCTTACCGACGGGCAATCTCCCTACGGAGTCCCTGTCGCATATACCTCGTATCATGACGATACCCTCTACTTCGGGATGAACCCTACGGGAAGGAAAATTGAGTATCTCAGGAAATGTAAAAACGCGTGCTTCACGGTGTACCAGACCTTCCCGGCACCGGGAGGACAGCCCGGCATGGGGTGGTGGAGCGTCATCCTGGACGGGGAATTTTCTCAGATCACTGACCCGGAAGAAATCAAAGCACTCGCAGATATGATGGAAAAGCAGGGGGCCTTTCCCCCAGGGCTCAAGGAGAAGTTCCTCGCGGTAATCCTGAAGAACCCCGCTAATTCAAACTTCTTTAAGATGAAGATTACCACCTTCGGGGGAAAGGAGCTGCCTCTCTACCGCCCGGAGGACGAGCTCAAATAACTGAAACGCAGGCAGATGGTATAAAAGAGTTTATCCCCCTGAAAATAGCTCGACCAGGGCTCTCTTCCTTTCAATGGTGGGTAGTTGATAGGGACATTTCTTCTCGCACTCCCCGCACTCTGTGCAGGCCTCGTACCACATGAGAAGGCCCTGCCCCATCCGCTTCCTTCTTTCCGGGAGCTCTTCATAACTCAATCCCTGCATGGTCTGATACATCAGTTGGATCATCTCAGGAATCCGGATATCATTCGTGCAGGGAAGGCAATAGCCGCAGCGGCGGCAGAACATCTTCCCTAAGGGCGCCACTTCTTCTTCCAGGAGTTTCAGTTCTTGAGACGAAAGAGGGGTATTCCTCTCTATGATAGCCAGATTTTCTTTCAATTCCTCGACACTGGACATACCGGTGAGGATCACATCCACAGGCTTGTCCAGGAGAAACCGAAGGGAGCCTTCGATCTGCCTCAATGCACCACCAGAGAGCGGTTTCATCACCAACGTACCAACATTCATTTTCCTGGCGAGCTGCATCAATTCTTTTTCTGCATCCCGCTCCACCACATTGTAAGGAAACATCACGGTATCGAACTCGCCGGTCTTGACCAGCTCAATCAGGCAGTCCAGGTAGTGGCTGGTGACCCCGATAAATTTGGTCAGTCCCCGCTCTTTTGCCTTGGTGAAGGCATCAAGCCCCCCGCCCTTCTTGAGGAACAGGGGTATGTCATCCTTGCTCATATGATGCGCCTGAAAAATCTCCATACTATCCACTTTAAGCTCTCTCAGGCTCTCTTCAATATCAGATAAGATCTCTTCGTACCCGCGCTTAAAGGTCTTGGTGGCGATGAAACATCGGCTCTTTCTCTGTTCCAGGGCTCTCCCGATATTGGCCTCGCTGTCCAGGTAGACGCGGGAGGTGTCGATGAAGTTAATCCCGGCATCCAGGGCAGCATGAATCACCTTTTCAATTTCCTCTTCGGTGTTGCCGCCCATCACCGTAGAGAGGGGAATTCCCCCCAGTGCCATCTTTGTCACCTGCAGACCTGTCCTTCCCAGTGTTACTTTTTCCATGTGTCCCTATCCTTTCCATTCAGAATGAAATTTGTATAAAAAAGCCCCGAGAATGTGATATATCTGTAAGCAATATTGGGCATTGTATGGATTTTTTTACCTGATTTCAATCACTATTAATTGAGCAGGGAGAGAGAATATGGGACAAGAGATGGACGCCCTGTTGGGTAAAGAAATAGGGGATTATACGTACACCTACCGCTACTATGAGACAGAGGTAAGCCAGAAGATCAAGGAGTATTACCAGGAAGAAAAGGATATCAGGGTTGTCATCTTAGAAAAGGAGACGAGGAAAGGAGATGCTTTCGTCAGGCTGCCTCGGAGCCTGTGGATAACCAAGGATGGCTATCCTCCCCTTTCCACCGATGGCGTGCTCCAGCAGGTCTTCGGGAAAAAACTGACCCTCTACTATGCAGGGCTTCCTACCGTCCAGAGCGAGGAGCATATTAGGATATTTGAAGACACCTTGAGAAAAGAGCTGAAAGGGTTAGGTCTCGATTATGACCAGCTCTCCCAGGCGATCAAGGGAGGTGGAATCTTCAGAGGCTGCACTTTAGTTGGCTTTATCTTCATGAAGAAGGGTGAACACGACCCTGAGATCCTGAAGCACCTTCAGGGAAAAGTGGTCAAGGCATACGGTGAGGTGCTGAAATGCACACCGCAGAAATGTCCGGTCCACCTCTGGACCGATATGATCATGGGACCCCAGGCAGAATTTGAGTATCACCTTTTCAAAAAAGAGGGGTTTGAGGTGCCGCTCAGCGCACAGAAGGCGTTTTTCACCATCCTCGTGGGACCACGGGAATCCTATCTCAAGAGTAACGAAGAACTGCAGAGGGTTGAGGACCTGATTAAACGCATAACGTAAAGAAGGGGTCAAGGGTTCAAGTAAATGCGGAATAAAATCAGTGAACAGTCGTTAGTGAATAGTGAACAGCGAGAATTCAGGAATCAGGAGACAGAAGCCAGTCCGCCAAAGGCGGATTCTTCTGAATTCTGACTTCTATATTCTGGATTCTTTTTTTACTATTCACCATTCACTATTTTACCCTTGACCCATGACCCTATGACCCTACAACCCTGTATTTAACTATGGAACGTGCCCTTTTTGTCTCCAAGAGTCAAAACTTAAAATATCATATCCCGGAGTTTACCCGGCTTTACTTCGGCAACGAGTTCTGCGAGAGACTGACCCCTTCAAACAGGGAGATAGATGCTGCCGTTGCGTTTGCTGTCAAAAAGGGTTTGGGGTTCACCCTGGTGACCCCTTACTGCACTGAACTTGGTTTAAAAAGGGTGAAGGTCCTACTGAAAAAGATTGCCCAGGAGAAACCGGGGAGTGAAGTGGTGATCAATGACTGGGGTGTTCTGAGGGTATTAAAGAGCTCATCCTACGATCTCAGGCCTGTACTCGGCCGTCTCCTCACAAAGATCAAACGGGGGCCGAGACTGATGAACATGCTGGATGTCCTCCCTGGCGAGGCAATTGAATACCTGAAGAGTTCTAACCTCACCGTACCCCTTTATTCCGAATTCCTGCAGAAGAATGGTATCAGTCGGGTTGAACTGGATAACCCCCTCCAGGGCTTTGATTTTGAGCGGACTGATAAGCGAATACATCTCTCCCTTTACATCCCTTTTGCCTTTGTTACCACCACCCGTTTCTGTTTGACCGCCTCCTGTGATGTACCAGAGAAGAAAGGGCTGATAGGAATTTTCCCCTGCAAGAAGGAGTGTCAGAAGTACACCTTCTACCTTGAAAACCCGGTGATGCCGGTGATGCTCATCCGGAAAGGAAACACGGTGTTCTTCAAGAACGACAAGATACCCCTAGGCTTAAAGGAAAAGGGTGTTGACCGGGTAGTGGTACAGCCAGAGGTTCCCGTGTAAAAAGAATCAGAGGATGAAAAATTTGTTGTGTATCTTACGCATTATGGTGTTATAATTTGTACACTAATTAATAGTACACGAATAAAGAGGGAGCAATGAAGAGAAAATTGCTTACATGTTGTCTGCTCATCTGTGCCCTGGCTCTTCCTGCCTGTGGTTCGAACAGAGGTGATACGCAAGAGGTAAAAGAAGAGAAAGGCGTAGCAGTTGAGGTAGTCAGGGCAGTCAAGGGGGATATCGCTTCTTATATCCAGACCACCGGTACCGTGTACCCCAAGCAGGAGGCTTTCTTAAGCCCCAAGATCGGCGGGAAGATAGAGAAGATCTTCGTGGACGAAGGTTATCGGGTGGACAAGGGGCAACCCCTCGTCAGACTGGAGCAGACCAAGCTGATAATGGCAAAGAACGAGGCAGAGGCAAATCTCAACACGGTAAAATCTGAGTTGAAGAAGGCAGAGCTCAGCCTTGAGAATTTAAGCAGGACCATGAAGAGGAATGAGGAACTCTACAAGCAGGGGATTATCGACGAGCAGAAGTTTGATAATACGAAGACAGACTCCTTAGACGCCGAAGCCCAGTTTCAGCTCTCGTCCTCCCGGTTAGAACAGGTAAAAGCCCAGTTAGATCAGGCTGCTCAGGATTTGAAAGATTCTATCATGTATGCCCCCTTTTCAGGGTTCATCGTGGACAAGATGATGAACGAAGGCGAAATGGTCTATGCAGCCTCTCCTTCAAAAGTCCTTCACATCACAGATATCAGCAGGGTGAAGATCGAATGCGGGATAGCTGAAGCAGATAAAAAGTATATCTATAACGGTAAAGAGGCTGTCATCGAGGTCGACGCCATTCCCGGAGAAAAGTTTCAGGGTGAGTTAACCACCGTCAACCCCCTCATTGATCAGAACAGCCGAACCTTCATGATAAAAATAGAGATCCCCAATCCCAACAATAAGCTGGAATCAGGGATGTTTGCCAGGATCAGGATTATGAAAGAGGAAAAGAAGGGTGCAATCCTCATTCCCCTCCGGTCAGTCATCGAGCGGGAGGGTAAGAAGGTAGTCTTTGTCGCTGACAATGGTCAAGCCAAGATGGTCCCGGTGCTGCTGGGCATTAACGATACGAAGACCTCTGAGGTGGTGAGTGGTTTAAAGGGTGGAGAAGTCATCGTGAGCGAAGGTTTTTATGCATTGAGCGATGGATCGAAGGTAAGCTTCAGCCCGCCCAAATAGCCTTATGAATGTATGAACCTGCCTGAACTCTCCATTAAATATCCGATTACCACAACGATGCTCGTTCTCATCGTTATGGTACTGGGCATTGTCTCCTTTACCCGCATTGGTGTAGATTTCTTCCCTAACATTGATTTCCCAACGGTTGCCGTGTTGACCCGGTACCCTGGGGCAGCCTCTGAAGAGATCGAAACCCTAATTACCCGGCCCCTTGAAGCGGCAATCGCCAGCGTAAACGGCGTAAGGCAGTTAAAATCAACCTCCCAAGAAGGGTACTCACTCATCCAGGCTGAATTCCGCTGGGGTATGAACCTTGATTTCGCTGCTCAGGACATACGGAATATGATGGAAATGGTCACCTCCGGCCTTCCCGATGAGATAGATCGCCCAATTGTGTTTAAGAACGATGTAGACACCATGCCCGCCATCTTCTTCGGCGCGATAAGCAAGACCGACAGAGATTTAAGGAATTTACGGAAGCTTATTGAGGATACCATAGAAAAAGGCCTCGAGAACCTTCCTGGAGTAGCCTCTGTAGTAGTCATGGGAGGACTGGATCGGGAGATCCTCGTCGAGGTGGACAAGGACAGATTAAAAGCACATAACCTTTCTCTTGGAGATATTAAACGGGTAGTGAGGGAACAGAACAAGGATATTCCCGGGGGACATCTCACCAAAGGGAACAGGGAATTCATCGTCCGGACCTTTGGGAAATACGGGAGTGTGGACCAAATAAGTAAAACGATTGTCAAGGCAGAGAATGGCTATCCGGTCTATCTCAAGGATGTAGCGAGAGTAAAAGATTTATATAAGGAGGTAAGAAGCCGCGGCAGGCTGAACCAGAAGGAGGCGGTCATCTTCTATATCACCAAAGAGAGTGGAACCAATACCGTCGAGGTGGCGGACCGGGTATTTAAGGAACTGGAAGAACTGAAAAAGATGCTCCCGCCGGACATTGTGATTGAGGATGTATTCGATACCGCAAAACTGGTACGGGATTCCTACCACAGCCTCGGTGCCGCAGTTCAGTGGGGTGCTGTTATCACTATTATCGTAATATTCTTTTTCCTCTTCAATGTCAGGGCAACCCTCACTTTAGCCTTCTCAATCCCCTTTGCAATTATCGCCACCTTTGTTGCTATTTATTTTATGGATTACACCCTGAACCTCGTCACCCTGAGCGGCCTTGCCCTGGGTGTAGGTATGATGGTGGACAATTCCATCGTGGTTCTGGAAAACACCTTCAGACATATCGAAAAAGGAACGGACAGGAAAGAGGCTGCCAGGGTTGGTGCGAGTAAGGTGAGCATGGCCATTACTGCATCCACCCTTACTACGGTCATTGTCTTTCTCCCTCTGATTTTTGCCCAGGGGTTGACCGGTCAGCTTACCAAGCCCCTCGGACTGACCGTAACCTTTTCCCTCATGGCCTCTCTGGTCGTGGCACTAACCCTTGTCCCGGTCATTGCCTCCCGGACCCTTAAGATCAGTCCTGGAGCGAGAGAAGAAAGGCTTTATGATAGGCTGAAAATTTTGCACCAAAAGGCTGTAGCGTATACCCTTGCGCATAAGGTAAAGACTCTCATCTCCACGTTCATAATCTTTGTGTTGAGTATCATTCTCCTCAAATTTGCAGGGGCTGAATTTCTGCCCAAGCTGGATGAGACCTACACAACGTCTGTGTTAAGGATGGAACAGGGTACACCGCTCGAGGAGACAACCAATTTTGTCAATAAGATTGAAAAGGCCATAATGGAGGAACCGGAGTGCCGTTCTGTCATGTCCATGATCGGTATTTCCGAGGCCTCCCAGTTTGATTTGATCATGGGTTCCGGTCCTACGGGTGTGAATGAAGCGGAGATTTTTTATGAAATTGCCACGAAGAAGGAGAGAAAGAGGAGCGGGGTGGAGTTCATGGAGGTGATTCGTTCCAAAATACCCAAACTCACGAATGGTGCCTTCTTTTTCCTCCAGACCACTGATTACATGACCATGGGTGGTGAGAGGCCAATCGAGATAAAGTTGTTTGGCAAAGACCTCTATGAATTGAAGAGACTGAGCGATGGGATCATGGAGAAAATGAAGGGTATCATGGGGGTTACCGATTTAGAGAATTCTCTCAAAATGGGAAAACCAGAATTCCAGATCCATGTAGACAGGGATAAGGCTTCTTCCATGGGGATAAGCGTAAATGAAATAGCTGATACGATCGAGACAGCGTTTCTGGGGAAGGAGGTTACCAAGTATCGGGAGGCGGGAGATGAATACGACATCAGGGTGAGATTCTCGGAGAAGGACAGGGAATCCGTTGAAAATCTTTCTGATGTACTCATCACCTCTCCTAAAGGATTTCAGGTGAACCTTGGAGATATCGCCCAGATTAAAGAAGGTATGGGTCCAATAAAGATCCAGAGGGAAGATCAGCAGAGGAAGGCCGTAGTCAGTGCTGATATCTACGGGAGGGACATGGTAAGTGTAATGAGTGATCTACGAAAATCCCTCTCAGCCCTCTCCTTACCCGAAGGGTATTTCATCAAATTTGGCGGATCTCTCAAGGATATTCAGGAATTTCAGGTAACTATGTTCTGGACCCTCGTCCTGGTCACACTCCTGGTTTATATGGTCATGGCCTCCCAGTTTGAATCCCTCTTTCATCCCCTTTCTATCATGTTTACCGTGCCCATGGCCCTGATCGGTGTCTCCCTCGCCTTAGTTATCAGCGGGACCACAGTGAATGTCATGTCATTCATTGGAATGATGATCCTCATTGGTGTCGTGGTAAATAACGGCATCGTGATGATTGATTACATCAATCAGCTTCGGGCGAGCGGAATGGAAAAGAGGGCTGCGATCGTTGAAGGATCGGCAGTCAGGCTTCGCCCCATCCTCATGACTTCCCTTACTACGATCTTCGGCCTCATACCCATGATCGTTAGCCGCGGTGAGGGATCTGAACTTTTTGCCCCTCTCGGGATTACCCTCTTCGGAGGGATGATCACCTCAACCTTTTTAACCCTGTTGGTGCTGCCAGTAATCTATAGTCTTATTGATACTCTGGGAGAAAAGACTCGCAAGCTCTTTTCTCGCATATAAAATGCAGGTTAATCTGCTCATATTCCTCTTGAAAATCACAGAGAGGATGTGGTAATTTCAACGGGCTATTTTGAACGTGGATTTTAGATTGCGGAATGCGGAATTAAGAAATTCGAAATCCTAAGCACGAAACGCGAATCAAATATGAATGTTCAAAATAGAAATGAATCTAAACAAAACATGTATTGTTTCGGATTTCGGTATTCGAATTTCGGATTTGCTTTCATAAGGGAGGCACTATGTTCAAGGAAGAGCTGATCAAGGTAGTAGGTAAAGGGAAGGTACTTGAAGACGAAGCGACCTTAAAGAGCTACGGAGAGGATTTCAGTTTACAGCCGGCCCGGAAGCCCATGCTGGTGGTGAGACCGAAGGACCGGGATGAAGTCCAGAAAGTCGTGAAGCTTGCGAACGAGCAGAAGATTCCTCTCATACCGGCAAGCTCAAAGGTCCACTTTCATGGCGAGACCATCCCCGAACAGGGAGGCATCGTCGTAGATCTCACCCGGCTGGATAAGATCCTGGAAATTGACACCCGGAACCGGAAGGTGAAGATTGAGCCTGGCGTCACCTGGGGGAAGTTAGAGGAGGCCTTAAAAGAGCACCAGCAGATACCCCTGAAACCCCTCTTTCCCCATCCCCTGAAGTCAGCCCTGACCAGTTCTTTAGAGAGAGAGCCCATGCTCATTCCCAAGTACGAATACGCCGGGAGCGTGCTCACCATGGAGGTCGTGTTACCCACCGGGGACATCTTCAAGACCGGCACCGCCTCCGCAGCGAAAACGGATGAAGCCTACCCCGAAGGGCCTGGCATCGACTTCTTCCGCTTTTTCGAGGGGGCCCAGGGCACCATGGGCATCATCACCTGGCTGAACATCAAGACCGAGTATCTACCCAAGCACCAGAAGCCCTTTTTCATCCCCTTTTCTGCCATAGAAGAGGTAGCAGAGCCCCTCTACCGGCTAGAGCGGAGGCACATCGGGAACGAATGCTTTGTCCTGAACCGGACAGCCTTAGCCACGCTACTCGCTGAAGACTTCAAGAAAGAGTACGAGAAGATCAAGAGCGTACTTCCTCCCTACACGGTGATCCTCCTTATCGCCGGGGCACCGAGAAGGCCCTTAGAGCGGATTGCCTACGAAGAAGAGGCCTTACAGGAAATAGCTTCAGAGCTCCTCTTCGAACCTAAGAAGACGGTAGGAGGCGTAGCAGGATTGGGAGAGACGATGATCCGGCTCCTCCGAAGCTCCCAGCCTGAGGATAACTACTGGAAAACAAGATACAAGGGTTCCACCCAGGACATCTTCTTCCTGACCACCTTAGACCGTGTATCTTCCTTTCAGAAGCAGGTATTCATAACAGCGAGCGAGCACGGGTATCCAGTAGACGACATCGACATCTATATCCAGCCTCTGGAACGGGGCAGGGCCTGCCATCTTGAATTCAGCTTCCCCTGCGACCTGAGTTCTCTCCAGGAAAAAGAGAAGGTGAAGAAGCTCGTAGTCGAGCTCGCAGAAGAGCTCATCAATCATGGGGCCTTCTTCTCCCGTCCCTACGGCCCCTGGGCAGACATGGTCTACCGGAAGACCGCGGTCTATACGAACACTCTGAAAGAAATCAAGAAAATATTTGATCCCCGGAACATTTTAAATCCCGGGAAACTCTGTTTTTAGGAGGAAATATGGAGCTGCCAAAAGATCCTCGTTATTTAAAGTATCCGGTTGATGAGTTTGACCCCCGGTGGACAGCCTGGAACTGCTCCCGCTGTTCGGTCTGCAAGTGGGTAGACTCCTGGCATGTAAAAAGCTGGAAGTATGCCAGTGTATGCCCTCAACATAAGCGGTATAGATTTGACAGTTACTCATGTCAGGGCAAGATGGATCTGGCCCTTAATTATATTGATAACAAAATAACCTTAAAAGATTCATCGGCAGTCAAAGATGTCCTCTTCCGCTGCACCATGTGTGGGGGGTGCGATGCCATGGATAAAAAGGTCCGGGATGGAGAAACCCTCAAGCTCTTCAAGTGGCTCCGTCAGAAGTATGTCTCCGAGCTCGGCCCCATTCCCGAGCACAGAGCCCTCTTGGACAGCATCAAGAACTACGACAACGTCTGGCTCCAGCCCCGCACCCGGCGCAATGCCTGGGCCAAAGAGCTGAACATCAAAGACCTCGCCAAAGACAAGGCAGAGGTGATCCTCTTCACCGGCTGCACCTACGGGCTTTCTCAGGAACTCCAAGGAACCATCCAGGCAGTAGGAAAGATCCTGAAAGCCTGCAAGGTAGATTTTGGC
>Ga0315282_10017067_pt1 | contig 10527 bp, 7 predicted proteins | sample YL17G07_20_MG_FD_203693 | JGI IMG/M metagenome (GOLD analysis project Ga0315282, IMG submission 203693) | Sediment microbial communities from Yellowstone Lake, YNP, Wyoming, USA - YL17G07_20 | ecosystem: Environmental > Aquatic > Freshwater > Lake > Sediment | place: USA: Wyoming | collected... | reverse complement strand
CCGGCAGGCCCGGAGCTCCGCTCCAATTCACATGACGTGACCGCCGGGGCAGCATTGTCTTCAAGCTCCATGCTCGGCCAGGCGTGGACACACCCGGCCTCGCGATGGTAGGCTTTGGGTGAGTCGGCGAGGCCTCAAAGCCTCGGTGCTCTGGGCCTGTAGCTCAGAAGGATAGAGCAACGGTTTCCTAAACCGTGGGTCGGGGGTTCGAATCCCTCCAGGCCTACCATATTCCTGGAGGCGCAGCGGGTTCTCGCTTTCGCCTCAACCACATACCCTGTGAAAAAGCCTCTGGAAAGGACGGCCTGAGTGTCCAATTCTGGACGCTCACGCGCCGCCAGAGATTCCGGGTCCGGGACAGGGTCGGCGATCTGCGGCTCTGGCCGGCGTTCCCGGGCGGCGTAGGCGGCTCCGAGGGATTCAACCTTGGGCCTGCGAGTGGCCTGCGTTTATGCTTGCCAGGCTTCGTCGAGGGCTGTCACACATCGGTCATATTGTCGTTGACTTGCGAGGGCTCAAGGCGTAAGATGCGGTGTTCGGGGGCGTGTACGGGTCGGAGCGGAAACAAGATGGCGTAAGTGCGCCGACGAGAAGGTCCGCGGCGCGCAAGGGTGAGGTGTATAGGGCCGCAGGAACCAGGCCTGGCCGATAAGTGGGTCTGAAGTTGCTTTCGGGGAGAAGACTTTTGTCCGGACCACCGCAGGGGGAGCGATCCCGGCTCGAGGCCCGCGCCAGCTTGGTGGCAAACCGTCTTCACACTCTCGCGATTTGCGACGTGGAAGGGGACGAGGGGCGGAACTTCATCGCCAAGCAACCGCTTGAGATGCGGCCGTAAGAGATCGCCACGCGAAAGGAGGCGTTCACACGTACCAGTGGAATCGGATTTGCCGTGTTCTTACGGCCAAGGAGTAAATGAGCCATGGGGAGCGGAGTGTCCTGGAAAAGTCTGCAAGAAGAGTTGGACGCTTGGCGAGCGACCTTCCGGAGTCTCGCCGACGGCGTTGTCGTGGCCGATCGGGAAGGGAAGGTTCTGTTCTCCAACCCGGTGGCCGAGCGCCTGTTGGGAATAGTCCCACAGGGTTCGACCCCGGCCGCGGGGAGAGGTGTCTCTGGGTATTACTTCCCCGACAAGGTTACACCCTACTCGACCGAGCACTTGCCGCTGGCACGGGCCATGCGAGGCGAAACGGTCACCGACGAGGTGATCTTTCTGCGGAACGCCCACCGGCCCGCCGGGGCGTGGTTCAGTGTCAGCAGCAGGCCGTTAAGGGACAGGGGGGGCGCAATTTGCGGTGGGGTAGCGATCTTTCGGGACATCACCGGGTATCAACAGGCATTCGAAAGGATCACGCTGGAGACCATGCCCTTGAGGAGAACAAGAAAGCTAGCGGCAGGCTCGCGATTTACGGATCACTTTCAACAGTTGGCGCAGTTCATGGAGAGCTTTGCGCCGCTCTTGAGAGCTGTCGAGCAGACGGCTGACAGCGTGGTTATCACAGACAAGCAAGGAATCATCGAATATGTGAATCCGGCCTTCGAGGCGACTACGGGCTACAGCCGAGACGAGGTCTTGGGGCGATCGCCGGCAATCCTCAAATCCGGCAGGCACGATGCGGAGTTCTACAAGAAGCTCTGGGACCAGATTCTGGGAGGGCAGCCTTTCCGGGGCACGATCATCAACCGGAAGAAGACGGGCGAACTCTACTGGTCGGAGCAGACGATCACCCCCATGAAAGACCAAGATGGGGACATCACCCACTTTGTCTCCGTGCTGAAAGATATAACCGACCTGAGGAAGAGGCACGAGCAAGAGTTCCACCTCGGCCTGGCGCGTGAAGTGCAGCAACGATTCTACAATGTAGCGGCTTCCATGCCCGGCTTTGACATCGCCGCGACCGCTTATCCGGCTGACGAGACCGGTGGGGATTGCCTAGACTTGATTTTGCTGCCGGACGGTTGTCTCGGTATCGTGGTAGGTGACGTCAGCGGTCACGGAATCGGCTCTGCCCTGGTGATGGCAGAAACGCGTGCCTATTTGCGCTCGTTCGTGAAAGCGGCGTCAGATGTGGGTGAGATCCTGACTCAGGTCAACCGAGAGCTTGTGGAAGACCTCGAGGGAGGCCGCTCGGTCACGCTGCTGCTGGCCCGTATCGACCCGCACGCCCGCTCGTTGGTATATGCAAGTGCTGGACATGTACCAGGTTTTCTGCTGGACAGCGCGGGAGAGGTCGCGTCTGCAATGGAGGCTACGGGCCCTCCGCTGGGTTTTTTCGGCGACTACCAGTTTCCTTCCAGTGATGTGATCCCGCTGGATCCCGGAAAGATCGTGCTTTTGCTGACGGATGGAGTTACGGAGTCAACGGCTCCCGACAACCTCGAGTTCGGAGCTAGACGGGCAATCGAGTATGTACGTTCCCACCAGCACGAACCTGCCCGCCAGATCGCGGAAGGTCTCTACCAAGCGACTCGGGCCTTTGTAGCTCATCAACCCCAGCGCGATGACATCACCTTGGCTGTCCTGAAGGTGGACCAAGAAAGCCACAGCACAGAAAATGAGAAAGACTAGGCCGCGTGGCTTTGCCGCCTATGAAACCACCCCGGAGAGCCCCCGGGTTAACGTTGTTCCTCCCTTCTCAATTCATGCGGTGATTGTCAACGCTGCGCGAGCGTGGAACTCGCCCACAGCGAGCCGCCCTGCCGCTGAGGCGGCACGTTGCTCACTCGTTGCCGTCGCCGGACCCCGCGCGGGTGGCAATCGAGGCATTTTACAAGATGAATGTTGTGGCGGCTCTTCGGCGATTTGAAGGTGGTGTCCATGGTTTCGACGTCGAGGCCGCAGTTGGACAAGCGCGGGTGGCAGTTCGTGCAGGAGGCGCGGGTGGTTTGGCGATGTTTCTGGTGGCAAGCCAGGCAGCTAAGGCCCTCATGAACGCCAATGGTCGTGTGGTCGTCACCGGAGTTGACCTCGAAGCTCGCCAGCGGCGCATGACACTGGTAGCAGAGCCCCTGCCGGATGTCGGGGCTGATCTTGACTACCCTCCTCCCCTCGCGCATCGCCGGCAGGCTGAGGCGCCCGGCGGACACGTGAGCCAGTTCTCGCCGGTCGAACAGCGCCAGCGAGGGCCGGTAGATTTCTTGGCTCACCTCGGGAACTGTGCCCTTCGCTGCGGGCTTCGGCAGGGGCAGGCCCTCGCGGTGCATTTGGTGGCAGGTGGCACAAGGGATGGCGGGACGATCTCCCAACTCGGGAGCGACGAGCCGCCAAGGGCCGGTGGTATTCACCGGGGTCACCAAGTCGCGGATGCCGCCTTCAAAATACATCCCATGACAGCGCAAGCAGTCGTCCACCAGCAGCCGCTGCCGATTGTGGGTCGGGTCGAGAAACATCTGCGCGTAAGTAGCGCTGTGACGGCTGGCCTGCCACTGGGCATACTCCTGCTGATGGCACTTCTGGCAGCGCTCCATAGTCTGGAACAACTGCTCGTTTTTCAGCTGGACATTCTCCGGCACCTTCCCCCTGAGGTGGGTCACGACGCGCCGCATATTCGCCAGATGGAAACCGGCCTCCAGTGTGAACACATCCCCGTGGCAGGACGAGCAGGGCACGTTGCGGTGGGCCGACGTGCGCCAGTCCGTATAGGGCTGCCATATTTCGTGGCAGCGCGCACACGACCTGCCGCCGGCATACTCATAGTAGAGGCTCGCGCCCGGCAGGGCGAGGAGCACGATAACGAACCCCAGGATGACGTAGAGACGTCGTGACTTGGATGGCCAGAATCGCATGGGTTCTTTCGCTTTCTTGGTGTCCTCGTCGGGGCGCGTGGCGGCGCACCCCGAACAACTTCTCAGCGGAACTTGGTGCCCTTCCAGGTCTTTACCATGTGTTCCGACGCGTAGTAAGCAAGGGCCATGATGGTGAGGACGGGGTTGAACCCCCCGTTGGTCACATGGACACTGCCGTCCACGACGAAGAGATTGTCCACGTCGTGCACCTGGCAATACTTGTTGATCACCGAAGTCTTCGGGTCGTTGCCCATCCGGCAGGTCCCAGCCTGGTGCTGGCCTGCGCTCAAGCCTCCCCGGGGCAACATCAGCCAGGTCTGGATGGCGCCAGCTTCTTTGAGCCAGGCTTCCGCTTTGGAGGCGATGTACTTCCCAATTTCAATCGTGTGCGGGTGATTCCGGCCGGAAAGGCGAGCCACGGGAATCCCCCAATAGTCTTTGACCTTGGGATCCACCTGGACGCGCGAATCGAAGACCGGCATCTCCTGCACGGGTCCCTGAACCATGATGTGGCGCCGAAACCATTTACGCATGAAGTCCTTGTGCGCCAGGCCCCAGCGCGGCGAGCCGGGCGGCCGGACCCTCACGAACTGGTAGGGCAGCCGGATGAACTCGTTCGCAAGCATCGCTCCGCCGGCCAAGCCGGGATTGCCGTGGTTGTAGTCGCAGAGGGCGATCGAGGCGCCGGGGCCCTGGTCGTCGTACACATCGAAGTCAAACAACCCCAAGGCCCCCGAGTAGGCATGACCCTGGAGATTTCTTCCCACCCAGTCGTGGCGGTTTCCCAGACCGTTGGGAAAGAGCGCGCTCTTGGAGTTGAGAAGCAGGCGCGCTGATTCGATGGCCGAGCACGAAACCACTACCAAATCCGCGGGTTGCTCCTGGAGGCGGCCCTTGGCGTCGAAGTAGGCGATGCCCGTGACCCGCCCTGGCGTGTTGGTGAGGATCTCCTTCGCCACGCACTCCGTTCGCAGCTCACAATTCCTGGTGGCGAGTGCCGTGGGGATGACGGTGTTGTGCGTGCCGCACTTGGCGTCCACCTCGCAGGCAAATCCCACACACCACCGGCACCGCATGCAGGCCGGCCGGCCGTGGTATGGGACCGTGTTCCGCAGCATGGGAATGTCGAACGGGTGCAGCCCCATGCCCTCGGCGGCGGATTGGAGGATCTGGTGTTCACGGTTGGGTGGCAGCGGAGGCATGGGGAGAGGCTTCTTCCGCGGCGCCCGGAAGATGTTATTGGTGTCGTCTCCCGAGACTCCAATTTCCCCCTCGGCTTTCTCGTAGTAAGGCTCCAGGTCCTGGTAGCTGATGGGCCAATCCTCCAGGGTGCTTCCCTCGGGCGCCCCGTACGTGGAGCGCATGCGGAAGTCCTTCTCCATGAACCGCCAGGCCATGGCGCCGTAACTGAACGTCCCACCCCCCACGCAGGCTGCGTTGTTGTGGTACTCGCCTTCGCTCGGCCGTACGACGCGCTCTTTGCCTTCTCCATCCACAGACACCCGCGGGTTGCGGTCGTCATCGGGGCCGAAGGCGTTGCCGAGCGCCGTGGTGCGCTGGTTCCGCAGGTCGTCCTTCCTGCACTCGAACGCGGAATACCATTGGCCGCGTTCGAGCAACACCACGCTTAAGCCAGCCTGGGCGAGTTCCTTGGCGACGATCCCTCCGCCCGCGCCTGCGCCTACCACGACTGCGTTCACCTGCTTCAAGGCCATGAACTCGTTCCCCGTCAAGCGGGTTTTTGATTTGAAGGTTTGGTCAAATCGTATTGGAGCCGACCGCGAACGGGCGGATAAGTTAGCCCCAACATCTTCCAACTGATCCCGTCACGGTTGCCGCCGTGGCGCGGATCGCCATAGAAGCCTTGCATGGTGTGGTTGACGATGAGTTCGAAGAACTCTTGGGGCGAGCGACGCTTCCAGACCTCGCCCGGTGCGGAACCTTTCTCCAGAGCCGTGAGGACTTCCGTCTGTTTTCCGGCGGGCAGGTCAACGAACTTCTTGCCGGAAAGCCCGAGGCTGGTCTGGTCCACTCCAGCAATGCCTTCGCGGTACGCACTCTGCCAGCGCTTCAGATGGCCCACGAGTTGCCGGTCGATGAAGTTGACCACGCCGGCCTCGGTGGCGCCTGGATCCTGGTCGGCAGGGACCAGGTGGTCGCAAATAGCCTCAACGGTCCTTGCCTCCTCCACCGTGAAGAACCGCCACGGGCTTATTACCCCCGTACAAGAGATCGCTGGCCCAGACGCCGCCACGGATGCCGCAAGTTGAATGAACTTCCTGCGGCTCAGGTTGTTACGTTTCCCCATTCCCTACCCTCTCGGACGTCGCGTCCGCCCCTGACTCTGGACGCCGCCTCCTGCTCCCGCTGCGGCGCGCAGCGGAAGCATGTTTATAGCAGCCACGCTTCCCATTTTCAAGGTCACGTTGGTTGTTCATATGAGAATCGGGGGGCCAGCGCGTTGGCGTCGCGGGGCTTTTTGCCTTGTTTCAATCGCGCCTCGCGCCAGGTACCTGCCACGGGATGGCCTCCCCGAAACTATCGGGGGGATGGCCCTCCGCTACAGGTGTCACCCATCATTCTGAACGACTGCAGGTGATCAGCGGCATTGATGATTGGTGATTTAGGATTGAGGACTTGAGATTGAAAATCGCAGATTTCAAATTTGAAATTGAAAAGCAAGTCGTCAATCGACAATCAGCAATCGGCAATGTGTTCAGTCGCCGGTGCGGTGGGCGGCCTGGAGGCGCGCCCGGGCCCGCTCGTAGGCTTCGCGCGCGCGCACGGCGTCGATGGTGGGGTCGGAGAATTTCTTGAGGCGTTCCTCGGCGCGTTCCAAGGCGCGCTCGGCGCGCGCCCGGTCAATCTCCTCGGCGCGCTCCGCAGTCTGGACCAGGATGATGACGCGGTCCGGAAGCACTTCGGCAAAGCCCCAGCTCACCGCCAAATAATGCTTCGTCTCGCCGCGCGTGTACACCAGCTCGCCCGTCCGGAGTTCGGAAAGCAGCGGGGCGTGTCCGGGCAGGATGCCCAGGTAGCCGCTCTTGCCCGGAATGCTTACCGAGTCCACCGAGTCATGGACCACCTGCCGGTCCGGGGTGACGATTTCGAGTTGGAGGTGGGCCGGAAGTGATTGTTCCATTGCTTCCTTGGCTCATTGATCCATTGCATCACGGAAGAGCCGGCCCCGGCGCCTTTCCATGGCTCAATGATTCAATGGTTCAATGACTAAATTCTTGCATCACGCTGCCGTCTTCAGTCGTTCCGCCTTCTCCAGGGCTTCGTCCATCGTCCCGACCATGTAGAACGCCTGTTCGGGGACATCATCGTGCTTGCCTTCGACCAGCTCCTGGAAGCCGCGGATGGTGTCTTCGAGTTTCACGTACTTCCCCTCGAGGCCGGTGAACTGCTGGGCCACGAAGAAGGGTTGCGAGAGGAAGCGCTGGATCTTCCGCGCGCGCGCCACGGTCAGCTTGTCCTCGTCGGAGAGCTCATCGATGCCCAGGATGGCGATGATGTCCTGGAGGTCTTTGTACTTCTGCAGGATGGCCTTGACGGCGCGCGTCACGTTGTAATGTTCCGCGCCCACAATGCGCGGGTCGAGGATGCGCGAGGTGGAGGCCAGAGGATCCACCGCCGGATAGATGCCAATCTCCACCAGTTGACGCGAGAGAACCGTGGTGGCGTCCAGGTGCGAGAAGGTAGTGGCGGGCGCCGGGTCCGTCAGGTCGTCCGCCGGAACGTAGATGGCCTGCACGGAAGTGATGGAGCCCCTCTGCGTCGAAGTAATGCGCTCCTGCAATTCACCCATCTCGGTGGAAAGGTTGGGCTGATAGCCGACGGCGGAGGGCATGCGGCCGAGCAACGCGGAAACTTCCGAGCCCGCCTGGGTGAAGCGGAAAATGTTGTCGATGAACAGGAGCACGTCCTGGCCCTCGACGTCGCGGAAATACTCGGCCACGGTGAGGCCACTCAAGCCCACGCGCAGACGCGCGCCCGGGGGTTCGGTCATCTGGCCGTAGATGAGCGCCGCCTTCGATTTCTCCGGGTCGCCAGGGACGATCACGCCGGACTCGCTCATCTCGAGCCACAGGTCGTTTCCCTCGCGCGTGCGCTCGCCCACCCCGGAGAAGACGGAAACGCCGCCGTGTTTCATGGCGACGTTGTTGATCAATTCCATGATGATGACCGTCTTGCCCACTCCCGCGCCGCCAAACAGGCCCGTCTTCCCGCCCTTCAGATAGGGTTCCAGCAGGTCCACGACTTTCAGCCCCGTCTCGAACATTTCCAGCGTGGTGTTCTGCTCTTCGAGTTCAGGAGCTTGACGGTGGATGGGGAAGCGCGTGTCGGAAACGATGGGCCCCAGCTTATCCACGGGCTCGCCAATCACGTTCATCACCCGCCCCAGCGTGCACTTGCCCACCGGGACGGTAATGGGGCCTTCGAGGTCGGTGGCCTTCATGCCGCGCACCATGCCTTCGGTGGGCTCCATGGCGACGGCCTTCACGCGGCCTTCGCCCAGGTGCTGTTCCACCTCGGCGATGACGCTGAGGGGCGTAGGTATGTTGAATCCCTCGGAGGTGATCCGCAAGGCGTTGTAGATGGGGGGCAGGTGGTCGCGGTCGAACGCCACCACCACCACGGGGCCGGTTACTTCCACTACCTTGCCAACGTGCGTTTCTTCTACCATGCTCATTCCTTCTCGAGAATCAGTCCAGGAGTTGGAAGGCAAAAGTTGAAGGTTTTCCTTTTCAACTTTCGCCTGTGAACTTTCCCCGGCTAAGTCGCCGCCCCGCTCACGATCTCGATAATCTCCTTGGTAATGGCGGCCTGGCGCACCCGGTTCATGTGCAGCGTGAGCGTGTCAATCATTTCCGCGGCGTTGCTGCTGGCGGCGTCCATCGCCGTCATGCGCGCCGCGAACTCCGAGGCCGCGGATTCCAGCAAGGCGCGATAAACCTCGATCTCGACGTAACGCGGCAACAGGACGTTGAAAATCTCCTCCGCCGGTTCCTCGTAGATGTAGTCAATCAGCGCCACGCCCTCTGCCGGTTTCACCGGCTTGATGGGGAGGTAGCGCTCGACCGTCAGGCGTTGCGTCAGGACCGTCTTGGATTCGTTGTAGATGAAATCCACCGCATCCACCGACTGCCCGGCGTAAAGCTCGATGATCTGGCGGGCAATTTCCTGCGCGTGGGCAAACTCCAGCCGGCTGAAAAGGTTCGTGTAGTCGGCGAGGATCTCGACCCGGCGCTTGCGGAAGGAGTCCCGACCTTTCCGCCCCACGGCGATGAGTGACACCTGGCGGTCGCGGTGCGCCTCGAGGTAGTCCTGCGCGGCGCGAATCAGGTTGGCATTGAAAGCCCCGCAGAGTCCCCTGTCCGCCGTCACCAGCACGAGCAGGAGCTTCTCCACGGGCCGCTCGGCCAGCAGCGGATGGGCGCGCTGCTCGGTGCGTGCCGCCAGGCTTCCCAACAGCGCCAGCATCTGGTTGGCGTAGGGGCGGGCGTTGAACACACGCTCCTGCGCCCGTCGCAAGCGCGCTGCCGCCACCATCTTCATCGCCCGGGTGAGTTGCTGCGTGTTCCTCACCGAGCGGATGCGGTGGCGAATGTCCAGTATGTTGGCCACGTTCTATCCTTACTGTAGCGGCGGTCTACGACCGCCGTTGTTGATCATTGACGACCTCGGCGCTCATAGAGCGCCGCTACAACGCCGCTCAGCTTGCCGGGGCCTTCTCTTTCCGCTCCGCCAGGAACTTGGCCTTGAATTCCTCCAGCATCTTGCGGATTTCCGCGCGCAGCGCGTCGTCAAGTTGCTTTTTCTCGACGATCTGCTTCCCCAGAGCCGGGTAGGACGAATCCATGAACACGTAGAGGGCCTGCTCAAATGGCTGGCAGTCCTCGACCGCCAGGTCGTCGAGGAAGCCGTTGGTGCCCCCGAAGATGCTCACAATCTGCTTCTCGGCGGGCAGCGGCTGATACTGGCCCTGCTTCAGGATTTCCGTCAGGCGCTGCCCGCGGTTGAGCTGCGCCTGCGTGGCCCGGTCAAGGTCGCTGCCAAACTGCGCAAAGGCGGCCAGCTCGCGATACTGGGCCAGCTCCAGGCGCAGCGTCCCCGCTACCTGCTTCATCGCCTTGATCTGGGCGTTCCCTCCCACGCGCGAGACCGAAAGGCCTACGTTGATGGCCGGCCGGATGCCGGCATTGAACAGGTCCGACTCCAGGTAGATCTGGCCGTCGGTGATGGAGATGACGTTGGTCGGAATGTAGGCGGAAACGTCGCCCGCCTGAGTTTCGATGATGGGGAGCGCCGTGAGCGATCCGCCGCCCAGCTCATCGTTCAGCTTCGCCGCACGTTCTAGCAGCCGGGAGTGAAGGTAAAAGACGTCGCCGGGATAGGCCTCTCGCCCGGGGGGCCGCCGCAACAGAAGGGAAATTTCGCGGTAGGACACGGCGTGCTTGGAAAGGTCGTCGTAAATACACAGCGCGTGGCGGCCGCGGTCGCGGAAGTACTCGCCCATCGCGCAGCCGGCGTACGGGGCGATGTACTGCATGGGCGCCGGGTCGGAAGAGCCCGCCTCCACCACGATGCTGTATTTCATGGCGTCGAATTCCTCGAGCGTCTTGATAACCTGAGCGATCGTGGAGCGCTTCTGGCCAATGGCCACGTAGATGCAAATGACGTCGCCGCCGCGCTGGTTGATGATGGTGTCGAGCGCGATGGCCGTCTTCCCCGTTTGCC
>Ga0315282_10017066_pt1 | contig 10528 bp, 9 predicted proteins | sample YL17G07_20_MG_FD_203693 | JGI IMG/M metagenome (GOLD analysis project Ga0315282, IMG submission 203693) | Sediment microbial communities from Yellowstone Lake, YNP, Wyoming, USA - YL17G07_20 | ecosystem: Environmental > Aquatic > Freshwater > Lake > Sediment | place: USA: Wyoming | collected... | reverse complement strand
TGATCCTTGTTAACATTGGCCGCAAAAAGTGCTAGAATAGGCCTGAAAAGGACGATAAAATGCCCAAGAAAAAGAATAGATCTTATAGAAATGCATTCTTCTGGATCACCGCAGGCATTGTCATTATCCTGCTCTACAGCCTTCTCCAAAATCCCAATATGACTAAGAAGGAGGTCAATTTCAGCGAATTCATGACGGAGGTGGAAGCCAACAAGGTCGAGCAAGTGACCATCACCGGCAACCAGCTGCGTGGAACATACAGCGACGGAACGACCTTTAAGACGGTCACTCCCCTGTACGATGACCTGATCAAGATCCTCCGTGAGCACAAGGTCAATATCGACGTCAAAGACACCTCCCGGGGAACCTGGTACTCTTATCTGTTCACCTGGTTTCCCATCCTCCTCCTTATCGTCTTCTGGGTCTTCTTCATGCGCCAGATGCAGGCCGGAGGTAACAAAGCCCTTTCCTTCGGCAAGAGCCGGGCCAAGCTGTTCTCCGGGCTCCAGAAAAAAGCGACTTTCAAAGATGTCGCCGGGGTTGAGGAAGCCAAGGAAGAGCTTCACGAAATTATCGAATTCCTGAAAGACCCGCAAAAATTCCAGAAACTAGGCGGCCGAATCCCCAAAGGAGTGCTCCTGGTCGGCGCTCCCGGAACCGGGAAAACCCTTCTCGCTAGGGCCGTAGCCGGTGAGGCCGACGTGCCTTTCTTTTCGATCAGCGGATCGGATTTCGTCGAAATGTTTGTCGGCGTCGGCGCCTCCCGGGTGCGCGACCTTTTCGAACAGGGTAAGAAGCACGCGCCCTGCCTGGTCTTCATCGATGAAATCGACGCCGTCGGACGCCAGCGTGGCGCCGGCCTCGGCGGCGGCCACGATGAGCGGGAACAGACGCTCAACGCGCTCCTCGTCGAGATGGACGGCTTCGACTCCAACGAAGGCATCATCCTCATCGCGGCCACCAACCGTCCGGACATCCTGGACAGCGCGCTTCTCCGGCCGGGCCGATTTGACCGCCGCATCGTCGTCAACATGCCCGACGTCAAAGGTCGGGAAGAAATCCTCAATGTCCATGTGCGCAAGATCCCTCTGGCCAAAGACGTGGACCTCAAGGTTCTGGCCCGCTCGACGCCCGGCTTATCCGGTGCCGACCTGGCCAACCTCGTTAACGAGGCCGCCCTCCTGGCCGCCCGATTCAGCCAGGACTCGGTGACCATGAAGGATATGGAATCGGCCAAGGACAAGGTCTTGATGGGCGTCGAACGCAAGAGCATGATCATCAGCGACGAGGAAAAGAAGACGACCGCCTACCACGAGGCCGGTCACGCGCTGATGGCCGCCCTGATCCCCGAAGCCGACCCAATCCATAAGGTCACCATCATCCCCCGCGGCCTTGCCCTGGGCATCACTCAGCAATTGCCGCTCGATGACCGCTACACCTACAGCAAAGATTATCTCGAGGCCCAGTTGACCGTGTTGATGGCCGGCCGGATCGCCGAGAACATCTTCATCGGAAAGACCACAACCGGTGCCGCCAACGATTTCGAGAAGGCCACCGAGATCGCCCGCAAGATGGTCTGCCAGTGGGGCATGTCTGACCTAGGACCGCTGACCTTCGGCGAAAGGGATGACCTGATCTTCCTCGGCCGCGACCTGGCCATGAACAAGAATTTCAGCGAGCGGACGGCCGAATACATTGACGATGAGGTGAAAAAGATCGTGACCCGCAGCTACAGCCGGGCTCAAGTGCTGGTCGAGGCCAACAAGGACAAGCTCGAGAAGATCGCCCAAGCTCTGCTCGAAAAAGAGATCCTCACCCACGAGGAAATCAATGCCCTCATAGACGGGAAGAAAGCATTCCCGGACAAAAAAGCCGAGCCTGCCGGGAATGAGGCGGCGGGCAAACAACCGGAATCGAACTAGGGAGAATGGCCGGAAAACAATACACGATCCAGGTCAAAGGGAAAGATTTTGTCCTCGGCCCGAGGACCTGGATCATGGGTGTCCTGAACGTCACTCCTGATTCCTTCTCGGACGGCGGACATTACCTGGAAAGAGAGGCGGCCGTCGAACGGGGGGTTGAGCTCGTTGCCGAGGGAGCGGACATCATCGACATCGGGGGAGAGAGCACAAAACCCGGCTCAGAACCCGTTCCGACCAAGGAAGAATTCCGGCGGGTCATTCCTGTCGTGACCGCGCTCCGCAAAAAAACCGGCGCCCTCCTCTCGATCGACACGACCAAGGCGGACATCGCCCGTGCTGCCCTCGAGGCGGGAGCCGATCTGGTCAATGATATCAGCTCCTTCCGGTTCGACGCCCGGATGATCTCGCTCGTCGCCCAGAAAGATGTCCCCGTCATCCTGATGCACATGAAAGGGACCCCCAAGACGATGCAGGCAGAAGCGCGCTACGACGACCTGCTGGGAGAGGTCAAGAGCTTTCTCAAAGAGCGGATCGAGGTCGCCCGGGCCTATGGTATCAAGAAGGAGAAGATCATTGTCGACCCGGGGATCGGCTTCGGCAAAAGATTTCAGGACAACCTGGCCCTGATCAACCGTCTCCCCTTCCTGGAGGAGCTTGCCTGTCCGCTTTTGGTGGGTCTCTCCAGGAAATCGTTTATCGGAAAGATCCTGAATTCGCCTCCTCTGGAACGCTTGGAAGGGACAATCGCGGCCAGCGTCCTGAGCATCATCCGCGGAGCCCATATCTTAAGGGTCCACGATGTGAGGGCCGTCAAGCGGGCGGTCCTCGTCGCCGAGGCCATCCTCAACGAGCCTCAAGACAAAAACTCGTACGGAGAGAACAAAAACCGCTATGTTTGCTGAAATCCTCCAGTCCCTGCACCGGTTCACTCTGAGGGATTCTATCGACATCATTCTCGTCTCTTTCATCATCTATTCCCTTTTGCTGCTGATCAGGGACACCAAGGCCTACCAGATGGCCGTCGGATTGGGCATCGTGGCCGTCCTCTACCTAGTTACGCAGTGGAGCAGGCTGGTTGTCTCCCAGTGGCTGATAAAATATTTTGCCACCTACTTGATCATCGCCATCATCGTCCTCTTTCAGGGGGAAATCCGCAGGTTTCTCACCGGGGTCGGGTCGCGGTCGCTTCGCCGGCCGCTCGGCTTGAGATCGTTCCAGGAGAGGATCGAAGACCTCATTCTAGGGGTAGATTATCTCTCTCAAAAAAAGATCGGGGCCCTGATCGCCATCGAGAAGGAAATTTCCCTGGCCGGATATGCCGACCGGGGGACAAAGGTCGAGGCCAACCTGTCCAGAGACCTCCTGGTGAGCATCTTTTTCCCACACTCTCCGCTTCACGACGGCGCCGTCATCATCCAGGGAGATAAGATCCTGGCGGCCGGTTGCCTACTCCCCCTTCCGGCCTCGCACATCTTGGGCAGGGCGTACCTGACCAGGACGCGCCACCTGGCGGCTATCGGTCTCTCCCAGGAGACGGACGCCGCAGTCATCGTCGTTTCCGAAGAGACGGGCGACATTTCACTGGCGACGCGGGGACGCCTGGAAATAGAACCTCACAAAGACCGGCTTCAAGAGCGGCTGGTGAACTATCTGAAGAAAAGATGATAAGATTCCTCAGAAACTTTTTTTTCCGGAATTGGGGACTTAAGATTTTCTCTTTTGTCTTAGCGTTCGTTCTCTGGCTGACTTTGATCCCCGAGGAAAAAGTCTATTCCGAAAAAACCTTGGCCGTCTCGCTGGAGACTTCCAACATCCCGCGCGATCTGGAGCTTGTGGAAAAACCGTCGGCGACGATCGACGTGTCCGTGCGGGCTCCCCTCCGCCTGCTCAACCAAATCAGTCCGGCCAATGTCACAGCCAGACTGAATCTGGAAAAAGGAAATATCTACCAGGAAGAATATCCGCTCAACAACTCGATGGTCAGCGTCCCGCCCGGAGCCGAAGTCGTCAGGATCTCGCCGAACAAGGTGAAAATCAAGCTCGAGAGGACCAGAGAAACGATGATGGACGTTGTGCCCAACTTGATCGGCAAGCTCCAGGAGGGTTACCGCATTGAGAAGATCGACGTCAATCCCTCCCGGGTCCTGGTCAAGGGACCGGAGAGCCAGATCAAGACCAAAGACAAGGTCAGGACGAGCCCGGTCGATATCTCGAACCTGACCCGGACAGCCGAGCTCGAAGTCGATCTGATTCTCCCCAAACCGGATCTCAGGCTGGCGTCCTCATCCACGACGGCCAAGATAACGATCGTGATTGAACAGGCATCGTCCGACCCGAACAAGTCAAGCCCGACGAAAAAATAGAGACGGGAGTGGACAAACTCTTTGGGACAGACGGAATCCGCGGTGTCGACGGGCAATTTCCCCTGGACTTTTCCTCGATCTACACTCTGGGTTTTGCTCTGTCCGGCCTGCTTCTGGGGGAAGGGCTCGAACCCCGTCTTCTTATCGGCCGGGACACCCGCGAGTCCGGCCCCCGCATCGAGCGTGCTCTTGTCCGGGGGATAAGGGATTGCGGTGGTGATGCTGCCTCGGCGGGAGTTATTCCCACTTCCGCGATCTCAATCCTGACCCGAAAATACAAGCTATCCGCAGGGATCGTCATCTCCGCGTCTCATAATCCCTACCATGATAACGGAATCAAGATCTTTTCTTCTCAGGGCATCAAGATCCCGGAGGAGTGGGAAGCCCGGCTCGAAAAAGAGATCAGGGCCGGCGGCCGAAAGGTCGTCAAAAAGAGCGTCCAAATAGCGACGGACACGACTTATACTGAAGACTACATCGCTTTTCTTAAGAGCTCGGTCGATCTTTCCCGGTCCGGGAAAAAATGGAAAGTGGCCCTGGACTGCGCAAACGGGGCGAGCTCGGCCATAGCCCCGCGCATCCATCGCGAGCTCGGAATTGAGGTCGTTGTCATCCATTGTCATCCGGACGGGAAAAACATCAACCTTGGATGCGGGTCGCTTCATCCCCAAGGTCTCGCCCGGAAGGTTCTGGATGCGGGGTGCGACCTGGGCATCGCTTATGACGGCGATGCCGACCGGGCGATCTGGGTGGACGAACGAGGAAGGATCCTGAACGGCGATCATACGCTTTTTGTCCAGGCCGTTTCCATGAGCGGCCGGGGACGTCTGAAGGGGGGAAAGGTGGTGGCGACGATCCTCAGCAACATGGGGCTCGAAGTCGCGCTCCAAAAAAGGGACCTGAAGCTCCTGCGGACCCAGGTCGGGGACAAGTATGTCCTGGACAGGATGCTCGGAGAAGGGGCAAACCTGGGAGGAGAACAATCCGGGCACACGATCTTTCTGGACAATTGCCCGACAGGAGACGGCATCCTGACGGGTCTGAAAATGCTGGCCGTTATGCACGAGACCGGCCTCCCGTTATCAAAACTCGCCGAAGAGCTGGAGGAATTCCCGCAGACCCATCTCAATATCCGGGTGGGTAGAAAGATCGACTTCGACGAGTTCCCGGAGATCGTCCAGGTCAGGACAGAGATCGAATCCCTTCTCGATGGCCAGGGGAGACTCGAGCTCCGGTATTCCGGAACCGAGCCTCTCGCCCGCATCATGGTTGAAGGCAGAGACAAGGCCGAGATAAAGAGTTACGCCCGGAAGATGGGCGCGGTCATCGAAAATTATCTGGGACAAAAGACCTGACCTGGCGCCGGTTGCGCGGACGACGCCGGAGCCTCAGGATCTTGGCAACACTTTCTCAAGCCAGCCCCAGAGCAAATCATAATAACCAGGAATCATCCTGGTCGGCGTGGCCAATTGGGTCGGATTGTTTCTATCAACCTCGAGGATTCCGTGGGCCCCGTTTTCAAAGACCTTGAGTGTGTAGTCATGATTTCCAGTCTCTTTCAGGATCTTTTCAATTCTCGCGACGCTTTCCTCGACAGGCACCGTGTCATCATGCTTCCCAAAAATGATCAAGGCGGGACACCTCAGTTTGGCGTAAGCCGGAATAGGGTCATAGTCAACGTTGAGATGGAAAAACCACCCCGGATCTCCCAACTGCTGTTTCCCGTAGAATTTCTCCCATTTGATATCCTTCGAGGGAGACGGCAATTCATCGGCCAACTTCGGATTATTTTTGAGTTTGTTGACCGCAGCGTCGAGCTTGTCGCCCCCTTGGCCGGTTTTTCCATAAATATATAGCAGGCTCAAGGCCTCGAGCAGGCCATCGATCTCTTCTTTCGAGAAACCGGCCTTGGTCATTATGTTGGTGAGCATATAGAATTCTTGTTCTTTCGGGGTCACACCCGGTCCTGAATGAGAAATTATAAAAGCGACGTCTCTAGAAAGAGAAGCCGCCAGGGATACGAGCCAGCCTCCCTGGCTGATCCCATAAAGACCGATTTGTTTGGGATTGATATCCTTACGATTTTGAAGAAACTTCACGCCCGCCAGGACGTCCGAAGCCAACTCGGGAAAATCGATCCTCCGCCAATCCCCCGTCGATTGCCCGACGCCTCGTTTATCAAAGCCGAGGACGGCAATCCCGTGATGGAGAAAGAAAGGAGCGACAATCGAAACCTGGTTTCTGGTTCCCGGCCCCGAACCGTGAGCAAAGACGATGGCCGGATGGGGTCCGGCCGTATTGGGAACTCTCAGAGACCCGGCCAGCCGGACATCACCGTTGGGGAAAGTCGCCATCTCTTCGGTGTAGAATTTTGTTTTCCGGATTTCCCTGTCTGGAAAACCACTCCTTTTCCAAATCAGCTTTTCGACAACTCCCGAGCCGTTTTTCTCGAACTTCACCCTGATATCGATCGGAAAATCGCTGCCGAATGAAGGCGCAGAAAAAAACGTCGTTCCCGAAAGCGAACGAAGTCCGCCAGTGCGTCCGGTCTCGGAGTCGTAATAAAAAATGTTCCCATCCTCAGCCTGTTCCGAGAATTTAAAAATGGAGACGTAGCTGCTTTGGCCGTTCTCATACTCGCCGACATAACCCGCCCAAGCTTCCGGCTTGAGGACGACGATTTTGACGAGATGAGCTTCCCCTGATGCCGTTCCTTTCTTGAAGCTTCCGGGGAACTCGCCGTCCTTGAGGGTTCCGTCGAAAATAACGGCCCCGTCTTTATTCGGGATTTCAAAATGGACACGGTCTCCCTTGATTGCAATATTGGCCAGATCAACCGTCTTCGCCCCTTCGGCCTGGACAATTTCCGGGGGAAGCTCACAAGTCCCCTTAATCACGCCGTTTACTGTTGTGAAATGAACCTTATAGGTCGTCCAGCGCTCCCCCATTTTGAAGCCGCCCGTCCAATCTCCCTCCAGGGTGGGAGTCTGAGGTCTCTGATTATCCGAAAAGACTGTTAACGGGAATGAACACATAAAAAAGAGGACAAGAACCGAAGTCTTTTTGAGATTCATATTCGCCTCCTGCTGAGAAGCCAAAGGTTTTTCTTTATCTCGAGGTGAAACATCAGCGATTTATAGAATCTGAATGATCAGGGCTCACTGAGATTATACGGATAGCCGACTGTTTCGGTTTTCGGTCACATCCAAAGAGGGCATTCCAGGGCAGAGCCGATCGGAAGTAGAGGCCGATCATTTGACAACAGACTGTTTTTTTGGATACTAGATAAAGAATCAGAGCTGAGTTCTCACCAAAGGAGGCCATTATGAAGCTTGCCGTCAACATCGACCATTTTGCCACTCTCCGGGAGGCCAGGCGGAGCAGCGAGCCCGAACCTGTCCTCGTCGCTCTCCTGGCTGAGCAGGCCGGCGCGGACGGGATCGTCTGCCATCTGCGGGGAGACAGGCGTCACATCAAGGAACGCGACCTGCGCCTGCTCAGAGAGGCGATCAAGACGAAACTCAACCTGGAAATGGCCGCGACCGATGAGATGAAGAAAATCGCCCTCGAGGTCAAGCCGGATGTCGTGTCGCTTGTCCCGGAGCGTCCGGAGGAGCTGACGACGGAAGGCGGGCTCAACGTCTTGGCCAACCGGAAGCACCTGGCCTCGTTTATCCCCCATCTGGTCAAGGCGGGGATACGGGTCAGTATTTTTGTTGACCCAGACCTCAAGCAGATCGAGGCGTGCCACGTTGTGGGGGTATCTTTGATCGAGATCAATACGGGCAAGTACGCCGACCTCAAGCCGGGGAAAGCGCGCGATCGGGCCCTGGAGGAGGTCAAGGAAGCGGCGGACTTGGCGCACAGGCTGGGGTTGGAGGTCCACTCCGGCCACGGGCTGGATTACAGAAACGTCCTCCCCATCGTGGCCATCCCCCGGATCACCGAGCTCAGCATTGGCTTCTCGATCGTCGCCCGCGCCGCCATCTTCGGAATCCAGGACGCTGTCCGCGAGATGAAGGCCCTCCTCGGAAAATAAGGAGCCAGAGACCAGCATGGATAGCCGGATAAACTTAAATCGACTCAGAGAGGATCTTGAGGCCCTTTCCCAATTCGGTCGGAACGCTGAGGGAGGTGTCACCAGACCCTCCTTCTCCAGGGCGGACCTGGAGGCGAGACGCTGGCTCAAAGGCAGAATCGAGAGTGCGGGGCTCGCCTACCGACAGGATGGCGCGGGCAACATCTTCGGCCGCATGGGAGGAAACGGAGGAAAAGTGGTCATGGCCGGCTCCCATATCGACACAGTCGTCAACGGCGGGCGATTCGACGGTTCGGTCGGTGTCCTCGCGGCCCTCGAATGCCTGAGGACGATCAAGGAGCGCGGCCTTGCGGTTTCCAAGCCTCTGGAAGCCGCCGCATTTACCGACGAAGAAGGAAACCTGATCGGCGACTTCCTCGGGAGCAGGGCTTTCTCTGGCCGGTTGAACGAAGACGACCTCCGAAGGGGGGACACGCAGCTCGGACCGCCGCTCAAGGAGATCCTTGTCGGGACAGATTTCACCATTGAATCCATCCTTCGCGCCCGGGAAAAGGCCCCGGCGCTCGAAGCCTATCTCGAGCTCCATATCGAGCAGGGAGAGACGCTTGAAACCGAAGAAGTGCCGATCGGCGTCGTTGAAGTCATCGCCGGCAAACATTACCGCTGGTGTTCGTTCAGTGGAAAGACGGGCCATGCCGGAACCGTGCCCCTGGAATTGCGCCGGGATGCCTTCCTCGGACTGGCTGATTTCGCTTTGAGGGCAACCCGGCTGGTCGCAACGGAATATTATGGAAGCATGATCACAATCGGGAGAGTCTGTGTGCTCCCGGGGACTTTCAGCAACATCCCCGGCCGGGCTGATTTTTCGCTCGAATTCAGGAACGCAGACAAAAACGATCTGCGCGACCTGGAAAAGGTCCTCTTCCCGCTGGCCGAAGAGGTGGCCGCGACGCGCGGGCTCACCTTCTCCTCCAAAATTGTGGATCAAACAGAGCCCGTGGTCATCCCGGCGCGCATTTTCGGGGTGATCAAAGCAGAATGCGAAAAACTCGGTTATCCTTATATAGCGCTTCCGAGTGGACCGGGTCACGACGCCCAGATTCTTGCCTTTGTCACGGACGTGGGGATGATTTTTATACCCTGCCTTGACGGGGTCAGCCATTCCTCTCAGGAGATGATCCGCTGGGATGACCTGGAAAAAGGGGCCAACGTCCTTCTTCAGGTCCTGCTCAGGCTGGCCAAATAGCTGGTCTCCTCTTTGCGATTCTATCTTACTCCCATTCCTTCATCCGCGTGGCGATTCCAATCCTCTTGTTCTCTTTCAGCATCTTGACTGCCGCTCTAATCCGTTTCTGGCGCGTTTCGTCCTTCTTGGCTTCTGTGATCCAATAGATATACAGACGTCTTTGAGATGGCGGGAGCGTGTCAAAAGTGCGTTGTGCCCGTGTATTGGCTTTGAGGGCTTGTCTCAATTCCGGCGGGATGACCGTCGTGTTCTCTCGCCGCGTTGCCTTGTCCCATTCGTCGTTGCGCTTCGCTTCCTCAATTTTGGCCAGACCGATTTCGGTCATACGCCCCTGTTCGATCATCTGCGCGACACGTCGCTTGTTCGACTCCGACCAAATACTCCCACGTCGGCGGGGCGAAAATCGGAGCGCGTATTTTTCGTCGTCTATTCTCTTGATGACGCCGTCAATCCAGCCAAAGCACAACGCCTCTTCGACCGCTTCTTCGTACGAGACCGCGTATTTGCCGCTGTTTTTTTTGTAGAAGACGAGCCACAATTCATTTGCCCGCGCGTAATTCTTTGCCAGCCAGGCACGCCAATCACTGCGACTCTTGAAACTTTGACGCTTTCCGATTTCAAGCATACACACTCTCACATGGGACACAGATATTCTTTTTGCGCCAGATCACAGAGCAGGTATTTTAGTTTCGGTTATCCTCCTCTCTATCGTCAGAAATCGTACCGCGAACGGGAAAACGCTGTCAACGGCCCGCATTGAATCAGCTAATATGTAACCGAACGAGGAGCTGTTGAATCACGAAAAATGGAACCGAAGCTGATGAGGGGAAGGCTTATAACGAAAGCATCGAGCGGACCGGAAATATGTCATTCGCAAGATCTCCCAGAAGGCTTTTTCCCTCCTCGGATACAAAAAAATTCCCTTGACTCTAATTGAAACGTATGCAAATATCCTTTA